>Ga0105245_10000975_pt1 | contig 26135 bp, 20 predicted proteins | sample KBSM54metaG_FD_81523 | JGI IMG/M metagenome (GOLD analysis project Ga0105245, IMG submission 81523) | Miscanthus rhizosphere microbial communities from Kellogg Biological Station, Michigan, USA - KBS M5-4 metaG | ecosystem: Host-associated > Plants > Roots > Rhizosphere > Soil | place...
CGCGCCGGAGGCCTATGCCGCGGCCGGGCAGGCCGCGAGCGTCCTGGGCCTCATCGACGAGCTGGCGCTCGAGCGCCCCGTCCTCGTGGGCTACGACGTCGGCAGCCGCGTGGCGCAGACCGTCGCCCGCCAGCGCCCCGACGCCGTGCGCGCGCTCGTCATCTCGCCGCCGCTGCCCGGCGTCGGCGACCGCGTCCTGACGGCCGAGGCCCAGCGCGAGTTCTGGTACCAGCCCTTCCACCAGCTCCCGCTCGCCGATGCGCTCGTCGACGGCCGGCCCTCGGCGGTGCGCGCTTACATCACGCACTTCTGGGAGCACTGGAGCGGCCCCGCCTACACGCCCGAGCGCGAGGCGCTGGACCGCCTGGTCGCCGCCTACGCCCGCCCCGGCGCCTTCACCGCCAGCATCGGCTGGTACCGCGCCGGCGCCGGCACCGTCGCCCGGGCGACGAGCGAGCGGCCGCCGCGCCGCAGCGAGCGCATCGCGACGCCGACCACGGTGCTCTGGCCCGACAGCGACCCGCTGTTCCCGCCGGAGTGGGGCGACCGCTTGGACGACCACTTCGAGCGCGCGGAGCTGCGCGTGCTGCGCGACACCGGCCACTTCGTCCCGCTCGAGGCGCCCGACGCGGTCGCGCGGGCCGTGCGCGAGGTCCTCTAGCCCCCGGCCATCCGGGCGATCCCGCCCAGGAACAGGTCGGTCGCGAACGTCGCCGCGCCCTCCACGTCGGGCGGCCGCCGCTCGACCATCAGCGTCGCCAGCTCGTAGGCCACGCCGGCCATCGCGCCGGTCAGGTACTCGGCGTCCACGGGCGGCAGGTCGCCGCGCGCGATCGCTGCCTGCACGTCCTCGAGCAGCTCGTCCACGCCGGCATCCAGCACCGGCGTGCCGATCAGCGTGCGGATCGCGCCGGTGTTGCGCTGCAGCAGCTCGAGCAGTGCCGGATCGGACGCGATGAACTCGAAGTACGCCCGGAAGCCGCTGCGCACCAGCGAGCGCAGCGAGTCCCCGTCCCAGCGCGCCTCGCGCACCGCCGCGCGCAGCGGCACCACGCGCTCCTCGACCAGGGCCCGGAACACGGTCTCCTTGTCGGGGAAGTAGTTGTAGAACGTGCCCGAGGCCAGGTCGGTGCGCCGCACGATGTCGCGCACGGTGGTGGCGCCGTAGCCGAGCTCGGCGAACGCGTCCCCCGCCGCGGCGAGGATCGCCGCCCGGTTCGAAGCCTTGGTCTGCTCGCGCCTGGAGACCGCGACGGTCACGCCGCCGCCGCGTCCACCGACGCGGCCGCCCGCGCCGGCACCGGCAGCGCGAACCCGGACCGGCGCGCCCGGTCGCCGCCCCGCCGCAGCTCGCGCCGCAGCTCGAACAGGTAGTCGTCGAAGTCGACCTGCATGGTGTGGCGCTTGGAGGTCACGTAGCGCTTGAACATGCGCGCGCGCTCGCGCTCCATGTCGGCGCGCACGTCGGCCGGCGGCGGCAATTGGTACTCGCCGCGCAGGAAGCGCGCAACCCAGTGCGCCTGCGCCTCGGCCAGCGGCATCGTCGCCCCGAGCGGCTGCAGCAGCGACAGGAAGAACACGTTGTCGACCTCGGGATGGAACACGCGGCGGTACAGCGGCAGGTCGTTGTCGGGGGCCGAGATCAAGTCCTCGTCGAAGAACGGGAACGTGACCTTGTAGCCGGTGCAGTAGACGACGACGTCGACGTCCTCCTCGACTGAGCCATCGGCGAACCGCACCGACGAGTCCTCGAACGCCGCGATGTTCGGCTTGGGCACGACCTCGCCATGGGCCACGCGCGCGAGGATGTAGTTGGAGATCGTCGGGTGGGCCTGGCCGACGATGTGGTCGGGCTCGGGTAGCCCGAACGCGGCCGGACTGCCGACCACGCGCTTGACCAGCTCGTGCACCCAGCGCTGGCGCAGCGAGAAAGGGATGCGCGGGTTGACCGGGAGCTGGTCCGACGGCTTGCCGAAGAGGTAGTTGGGGATGATCCAGGCCCCGCGCCGCGCGGCCAGGAGCGTCCGCTCGGTCACCAGCGAGACCTCGACCGCGATGTCCATGGCCGAGTTCCCCATGCCCAGCACCACGACCTTCTTGCCCTCGAAGCCCTGCGTGTCGACGTAGTCGTGCGAGTGCATCTGGCGCCCGGCGAAGGTGTCGGCGCCGGGGAACGCCGGCTCGGGCCAGCGCGGGTCCCAATGGTGGCCGTTGGCCACGACGACGGCGTCGTAACGGCGCGTCTCGCCCGTCGACAGCGCCACCTCCCACACGCCGTCGGGCCCGCGCGCGGCCCGCTTCACCGCGGTCGAGAACGTGATGCGGTCGCGGATGCCGAAGTGGTCGACGTAGTCGTTGAAGTACTGCTTGATGAGCGCGTGGTGGCAGAAGTCCGGCCAGTCCTTCGGCATCGGGAAGTCCGAGTACTCCATGCGCTCGCGCGACGTGTTGATGTGCAGCGAGCGGTACGCCGACGACATCCCGTTGGCGTTGCCGAAGGCCCAGTTGCCGCCGACCTCGTCCGAGACCTCGAAGCAGTCGAACGGGACGACGTGCTCGGCGAGGACCTTGGCGCCGGCGATGCCCGAGGAGCCGGCGCCGATGATGCAGACGGTGGGAAGCGCGCTCATAAAGGTGACGGGGGCGTCACCTTAGCGCAGCGAGGAACTCCGTGACCGCAGTGGCGCAGGCGTCGGGAGCGTCCTCGAACACGAAGTGCCCGGCGTCCTCCACCATCACCAGCGAGCTGCCCGGGAGCTCGGCCGCGAAGCGCTCGGCGCCGGCCGGCGGCGCGAACGCGTCGCCCGCGCCCCACAGCAGCAGCGTGGGAACGCCGAGCGCCGCCAAGCGCCCCTCGTAGGGCTCGAGCTTGGCGAAGTCGCCCGACCGGTAGAGCTCGAGCATCGCGTGCCCGTGGGCCGCATCCGCGAAGCACACCCAGTAGGCGTCCAGCGCCGCGTCGGACAGCGCCGGTGAGACCTGGCGCATGATCGCGTCAAAGCCCTCGCGGGTGATCGAGTCCACGAGCTCCTCCCCGGCCCCGGGCGCCCGCAGGCCCTCGGCCAGCCCGTGCCACTTGCCGTCGGGGAAGAAGCCGGTGCCGGAGATCACGAGCGCGCGTACGGCGCCGGGGTGATCGCAGGCCCAGCGCAGCCCGATCAGGCCGCCCCAGTCGTGCACGATCAGGACGACGTCGTCGAGCCGGGCCTCGCGCCGGAACCGGTCCACCGCCTCGACCTGACGCTCCCACGTCGTGGGCGGGTCCACCGGCGAGGCGCCGAAGCCCGGCAGGTCGGGCGCCACCGCCCGGAAGCCCGCGTCGGCCACCGCAGGCAGCAGGTCGCGCCACATGTACGACGACTCGGGCACGCCGTGCAGCAGGAGCGCCTCGCCCATCGCCGCGCCGACGGGCTCGGCCACGCGGGCGGCCAGCATCAGGCGCCGACCCCCGCGGGCGGCGCCGAGCGCTCGAGCGCCGCCCAGCCCACGTCGCGCTCGCGCAGCGCCTCCTCGGCCTTGCCCCCACCGCGCAGGCCGAACAGCCGCTTGGCGTAGAGCAGGTAGATGACGATGGCGACGTTGATGACGAACGCAAGGATCTTCAGCACCGAGATGCTCTTCGTGAGCTCGTAGACCTCGAGCGGCAGGAACACCACGGTCGCGACGAAGGTCAGGTACTCGGCCCAGCGCTTGGCCATCCACAGGCCGACCGCCTCGACCAGCTCGAGGATCGCGTAGGCGCCCACCGCTGCGCCGAGCAGGTGCAGCTGGCCGCCTTGCAGCGAGAAGACCTTGTCGAGCTCGTGCAGGAACCCGGTGTTCGCGTTGTGCACCGGCCCGCCGCCGAACCCCTGCTGGACGTCGGTGACCACCTGGTAGAAGGTGTCGCGCAGGGCCCGCTGGTTGGCGGCGAACAGGAAGATCGCCACCGCCAGGAGCGCGAGCACGACGAAGTGGAAGCCGCGGTCGACCGCGATCACGCGCAGGACGATCTTGTCCCGCAGCGGCCGGCCCCGCAGCGGCAGCTCGACGTCCTCGCGGGCGGGCGGATGCTCGTCCTCGGGCTGCTCGGGAAGGGCGAAGGGCAGCCACGAGTCGCAGCGCAGGCAGCGGTGCCAGCGCTGCCCGTCCATCTCGCGCGCGAACAGCTCGTCGACCGGCCGCAGGTGGGCAGCGCCGACGCCGATGAGCTCGTGCCCGCTCGCGCCGCAGGCCAGCAGCTCCCAGTGGAACCGGGGCAGGTACCGCCGGGGCTTGACCGTGCCGGGCGCGGTCATGGCGGCGAGCCTAGTGCGAGCTTAAAGTTCAGGCCGAAAAACGTTGGTAGGTTCCACCATTCGCGCGGGGATCTCTGGGAACGAAAAGGAGTTCGTGTGGGTCGCAAGCTGGGTCTTCTCGTCGCCATGTTCGTCCTCTGCCTACCCGCATCCGCGCCGGCCCAGGACACCGCCTCGACGGCGCTGAACATCCTCCCCTCGGGCCAGTCCGAGGACGCGAGCGCCCCCGGGGCCACGCGCGAGGCGGAGATGTACAACGCGCTGACGCCGCTGCGCGACAACATCACCGACGCGCAGCTGCCGAACTACTTCAAGTCCGAGGCGCTCGACCCCGGCAACACGATCGTCCGCACCGAGACGATCCCCAGCCGGCCGGGCGTCGAGATCCGCCGCGACGCGCTCGACGTCCCGCACATCTACGGGCAGACTAACGACGATGTGACCTTCGGCGCCGGCTACGCGATCGCCGAGGACCGCAACCTGCTGCTCAACCAGGCGCGCTTCGACAGCCTTACCGCGGCCATCGACGCCCCCGGACCGTCGGCCATCGACCTGGTCTCGAACCTCTACCAGTTCGCGCCCAGCAAGCAGACGGAGCGGATCGTCTCGCGTCAGACCCAGGTGCTCCGCAAGGCCGGCCCCAAGGGCGTGCAGCTGCTGCACGACATCGACACCTACCTCGCGGGCATCAACGCCTGGTACTCGGCCAACCAGCCGGGCGCGCCGCCGTTCACCCGCAACGACATCTACGCCTTGAACGCGCTCAAGGGCCAGTTCCTCGGCCAGGGCGGCGGCGGCGAGGTCGACAACGCCCAGTTCCTCGACGGCCTGCAGGGCAAATTCGGCTCCTCCAAGGGCTTCGACACGTTCGAGGACCTCCGGGGGCGCGACGACCCGGCCACCGAGACGACGCTGAGCAAGGCGGCGCCGTGGAATCCCCTGCCGTCCTCGCGCAAGGGCGTCGTGGGGATCAAGAACGGCAGCTTCCAGTCGACGGCGCCGAAGCTGGCGTCGGCCGCCCGGCACCTGACTCCGGGCCTGGCCAGCAACATCCTCGTGGCCTCGGGCTCGCGCTCGACCAGCGGCCACCCGCAGTTCGTCGGGGGGCCGCAGATCTCGTACTACTTCCCGGGCCTCGTCGAGGAGATGGGCCTGCACGGGCCCAGCATCGACGTGCGCGGCGCGACCTCAGCGCCATTCCCGGGCTACATGCTCATCGGCCGCGCCGAGAACTTCGCCTGGACGCTGACCTCGGCCGACGGCGACATCATCGACACCTACGCCGAGACCCTCTGCGGCGGCAGCAGGCTCAAGTACGAGTACAAGGGCAAGTGCCTGCCGATGCAGAAGGTCAACGCAGGCTCGATCAACAAGGGCGACCAGAAGATCCCAGTCGTCTTCTATCGCACCGTCCACGGCAGTGTGTACGGCTACGCGAAGACGACGAAGGGCAAGACGGTGGCGATCAGCAGGCGCCGCTCGAGCTACGGCAAGGACACGCTCGACCAGCTCTTCTTCCAGGACCTGACCTACGGGCGCATCCACTCGTTCAGCGACTTCGCCAAGTCCGCGGCGCAGACTCCGCAGACCTTCAACTCGTTCTACGCCGACGCGACCACGGCCGGCGTCTACACGACCGGCCTGCTGCCGATCCGCCCCAACGGCGCCGACAGCGACCTGCCCACCGACGGCCGCGGCAAGTACGAATGGACCGGCTACCTGGCGGCCGGCGGACACCCGCAGGGGACCATCCCCAACGGGCTGTTGGTGAACTGGAACAACAAGCCGGCGCCGAATTTCGCGGCCTCCGACACCCGCTTCGGCGACGAGACCATGCTCCCGCGCTCGGAGATGCTGCTCAACAACCTCCAGGCGACGCCGCAGCACACGCTGGCCACCGTCACCGGGGCGATGAACAAGGCCGCGACGCAGGACGTCCGCGGAGACCTGTTCTGGCCCATCCTCAAGTCCATGCTCGACAAGGGCAAGGCACCGAGCGCGCTGGCCGAGGGCGCCGAGCAGCAGCTCCAGGCCTGGGCCGACCAGGGCGCGCCGCGGCTCGACGTCGACCGCGACGGCAACCTCGACTTCGCCGGCAACGCGATCATGGACGCCGCCTGGAACGGGCTGGCCAACGCCGCCATGTGCTCGACGCTGGGGAACAATCTGTGCAACCAGCTCGCCACGCGACAGTCGCGCTTCGACTCTCCGAACGCCCACAACGGCCAGTACGACGGCTGGTACCACTACATGGCCAAGGACTTCTCGACCGAGCTGGGCACGAAGGTGCCGCAACCGTACTCGCGCCGTTACTGCGGCGGGGGCAGCGTTGCGAAGTGCTCGGCCGCGCTGTGGAAGGCCCTGAACAGCACCGCCACGTCGCTGGCGGCACAGCAGGGGCCCGACCCGTCGGCGTGGCGCGAGAGCGCGTCGTCCCAGATGATCCAGTTCGCACCGCTGCCGCTGCTGCAGATGGACTACACCAACCGGCCGAGCGGCATCCAGCAGGTGATCAGCTTCGGGTAGGGGCGCCGTTGCGGCGACGAAGGAGGGTGGGTCGGGCGGGGGTGTTCGACCTTTGGTGGAGCTATTACCCCTAACGTCGACCACCCCTGGGCGCGGCCCCGGGTGACCCCTTTTATCGCCGCAGTTCACGCGGCCGGGGCTCAGAGGCCGAAAGGGCGAGGCGCCACACTGCCGCCCCGCCACGCCACGCCCTAATCCCCGTAGACCGCGTCCGACGGCATCTCGAGCTCGCCGGTGTGGGGCTCGAACGCCTCCTCGGGCTCGAGCGGCGGCTCGGCCGGCCGCAGCCCGATCAGATAGCGGTCGACGACGCGGGCGCACTTGCGGCCCTCGGCGATGGCCCACACGATCAGCGACTGCCCCATGCGTGCGTCGCCGGCCGCGAACACGCCTTCGACCGAGGTCGCGTAGGCGCCGGCCTTGACGTTGCCGCGGCGGTCGACGTCGACCGCGAGCTGGGCCAGCAGCGGCTTCTCCGGGCCCGAGAACCCGATGGCGATGAGCACCAGGTCGGCCTCCTCGACGAACTCGCTGCCCGGCACCGCCTCGAGGTCGCGCGACGAGGTGCCGGTGACCGAGCGGCCGTGCACGCGCACGACGCGGCCGTCCTCGCCTTCGAGCGCGGTGACCTGCTTGGACCAGCGCCGCTCCCCGCCCTCGTCGAGCGCGTAGGTGCTCAGCGTGCGCTTGGGCGCCTCCGGCCACGGCGTGCGGTCGTCGCGGCCGCTCGCCGGCAACTCGGGATAGACGTCGAGGATGATCGCGTCGCGGGCGCCCTCGCGCAGCGCGTTGGAGACGCAGTCCATCCCGGTGTCGCCGCCGCCGATCACGACCACGCGCTTGCCGCCGGCCACGATCGGCTGCTCGGCGGGCCGATACGGCCGCCCCTCCTGCTTGGCCACCCAGCGGTTGCGCTGGTAGAGGTAGTCCATCGCGAAGTGCACGCCGTCAAGGTCGCGCCCGTCGACGTCGAGGTCGCGGTGGATGCGCGAACCGGTCGCGATCACCACCGCGTCGTGGCGGGCGCGCAGTTGCTCGGCGGTGATGTCCTTGCCCACGTCGACGTTGCACTCGAAGTGCACGCCCTCGGCCTCGAGCAGGCGCACGCGGCGGTCGATGATCCACTTCTCGAGCTTGGCGTCGGGGACCCCGAAGCGCAGCAGGCCACCGACGCCCTCGTCGCGCTCGTACACCGTGACCTCGTGGCCGCGCTTGTTGAGCTCGTCGGCCACCGCCAGGCCGGCGGGGCCGGAGCCGACCACGGCGACGAAGCGGCCGGTGCGCTCGTCGGGCGGGTCGGGCACGACCCAGCCCTCGGCGAAGGCGCGGTTGATGATCCCGAGCTCGATCTGCTCGATCGTGACCGGGTCGTCGTTGATGTCGAGCACGCAGGCCGACTCGCACGGCGCCGGGCAGATCAGACCGGTGAACTCGGGGAAGTTGTTGGTGGCGTGGAGCTGGTCGATCGCCTCGCGCCAGCGATCCCGGAACACGAGGTCGTTCCAGTCCGGGATCAGGTTGCCCAGCGGGCAGCCCTCGTGGCAGAAGGGGATGCCGCAGTCCATGCAGCGCCCGCCCTGCTCGCGCAGCACCTCTTCGGGCTGGACCCGGAAGTACTGCTTGTAGTCGTGGACGCGCGCGTGCGGGTCGCGCTTGTCGAACCCGACACGGTGCACCTTGAGGAAGCCCCCGAGCTCGCCCATGTGCCTCGTCCTAGCGCGCCGGCGCCGGGGCCGTGGGCAGGACGACGTCCATGCCCTCGTCGCCCTTGCCGTCGGCTTCCGACAGCTCGGCCAGCGCGCGCTTGTAGTCGCGCGGGAAGACCTTGACAAACGCCGGCAGGAGCTCGTCGAAGCTGTCGAGCACCTGCGCCGCGACCGCCGAGCCGGTGCGCTCGCGGTGCTCGGCGATCAGCTCGCGCAGCTCGATGGCGTCGGCCTCGTCCACGTCCTCGAGGTCGACGAGCTCGGTGTTGCAGCGAGCCGGGAAGACGCCCTTGGGGTCGAGCACGTAGGCGATCCCACCGCTCATGCCGGCGGCGAAGTTCAGCCCGGTCTCGCCGAGCACCACGACGCGGCCGCCGGTCATGTACTCGCAGGCGTGGTCGCCGACGCCCTCGACGACCGCGCTCACGCCCGAGTTGCGCACGGCGAAGCGCTCGCCGGCCAGGCCGCGGAAGAACGCCTTGCCGCTGGTGGCGCCGTAGAGCACGGTGTTGCCGACGACGACGTTGTCCTCGGCGGTGAAGCCGGCGTCGGGCGCGGGCCGCACGGCCATCGTGCCGCCGCTCATGCCCTTGCCGGTGTAGTCGTTCGCGTCGCCCCAAAGGGTGAACGAGACGCCGGGCGCCAGCCAGGCCCCGAAGGACTGGCCGGCCGAGCCGTGGAAGTCGACCGTGATCGTGTCCGGCGGCAGGCCCGCGGCGCCGCGCTCGCGCGCGATCGCGCTCGAGAGCAGGCCGCCAACCGTGCGGTGCACGTTGCGGATCGGGCGCCGCAACTCGACCGACTCCGCGCGGGCGATGGCGGGCGCGCACGCCTCGATGAGCTCGTGATCGAGGTGGTCGCCCAGCACCGGGTCGGGGCCGCGCGTGCGCCGGCGCGCGGTGCCCGGCGGGACCTCGGGCACGACGAGGAGCTCGGAGAGATCGATGCCCTTGCCCTTCCAGTGCGCCACCGCGTCGTCCGGCGTCAGCAGGTCGGCGCGGCCGATCGCGTCCTCGAGCCGGCGGAGGCCCAGCGACGCGAGGATGCGGCGCACCTCCTCGGCCACCATGAACAGGAAGTTGACGACGTGCTCGGGCTTGCCCCGGAAGCGGGCGCGCAACTCGGGGTCCTGCGTCGCCACCCCGACCGGGCACGTGTTGAGATGGCAGACGCGCATCATGATGCAGCCCTGGGCGATCAGCGGGGCGGTCGAGAAGCCGTACTCGTCCGCGCCCAGCAGCGCCGCCACGACGACATCGCGGCCGGTGCGCATCTGGCCGTCGGTCTGCACGATGATGCGCGACCGCAGGTCGTTGCGCATCAGCGTCTGCTGGGTCTCGGCCAGGCCGATCTCCCAGGGCACGCCGGCGTGCTGGATCGAGGACTTGGGCGAGGCGCCGGTGCCGCCGTCGTGCCCGGCGATGACCACGTGGTCGGCGTTGGCCTTGGCCACGCCGGCGGCCACGGTGCCGACGCCGAGCTCGGCCACGAGCTTGACCGACACCCGCGCGCGGGGGTTCGCGCAGCGCAGGTCGTAGATGAGCTGCTTGAGGTCCTCGATCGAGTAGATGTCGTGGTGCGGCGGAGGCGAGATCAGGCCCACGCCCGGCGTCGAGTGGCGCAGGCTGGCGATGTAGCGGTCGACCTTGTGGCCGGGAAGCTGGCCGCCCTCGCCCGGCTTGGCGCCCTGGGCGACCTTGATCTGCAGCTCGTCGGCGTTGACCAGGTACTCCACCGTCACGCCGAAGCGGCCCGAGGCCACCTGCTTGATCGAGGAGCGGCGATCGTCGAGGAAGCGGCGCGGGTCCTCCCCGCCCTCGCCGGTGTTGGATTGGCCGCCGAGCTGGTTCATGGCCTGGGCGAGCCCCTCGTGGGACTCGGGCGAGAGCGCGCCCAGCGACATGCCGCCGGTCGAGAAGCGCTTGACGATCTCCTTGGCCGGCTCGACATCCTCGACCGGGATCGGCGGGAGGTCGGTACGCAGCTTCAGCAGGCCGCGTAGCAGGCCCTTGGTCGCGTTCTCCTCGTTGACCAGGTCGGCGTAGCGCTCATAGCTCTCCCACGCCCGGTCGGGGTCGTCGGTGGAGCGCGCGACCTGCTGGAGCCGCGTCACAGTCTCTGGGTCCCACATATGGCGCTCGCCGCCGCGCCGCCAGGCGTAGATGCCGCCCACGGGCAGGATCGGGCCCTCGGCCCCCTCTTCCTCGGGCGGGGGCGCCGCCTTGGCGCGCGGGTAGCCGCGGGCGTGGCGGTCCAGCGCCTCGGTCGCCAGCTCGTCCATGCCCACGCCGCCGATGCGCGAGGGCGTGCCCGTGAAGTGCTCGTCGATGAGGTCGGGATGCAGGCCCACGGCCTCGAAGATCTGCGCGCCGCAGTAGGACTCGATGGTCGAGATACCCATCTTGGAGAGGACCTTGAGCAGGCCCTTGCCGATGGCGATGACCACCTGGCGCTCGGCCTCGGCCGCGGTCATGCCCGGCGGCAGCTTGCGCCGCCCGCGCAGCTCCCACAACGATTCGAACATCAGGTACGGGTTGATCGCGCTCGCGCCGTAGCCGATCAGGCAGGCCATGTGGTGGACCTCGCGCGGCTCGCCCGACTCGATGACCAGCCCCGCGCGCAGGCGCGTGCCCGCGCGCACGAGGTCGTTGTGGACCGAGGAGACCGCCAGCAGCGACGGGATCGGGACGCGCCCGAGGCTGACCTCGCGGTCCGAGAGGATGACGATGTTCGCGCCCCGGTCGATGGCATAGGAGGCCTCCGCGCAGATGCGGTCGACGGCCTGCGCCATGCCGCGCGGGCCTTCGTCGATCGGCCACGTGATGTCGATGGTCTCGGCGCGGAAGATGTCGTGCGAGACCTGGCGCAGCTTCTCCAGCTCGGAGTTGCGCAGGATCGGCTGGCTCATGACGAGCTGGTGGGCGTGCTCGCGCGTCTCCTCGAGCAGATTCAGCTCGGACCCGATGCCGGTCGACAGCGACATCACGACCTTCTCGCGGATCGGGTCGATGGCCGGGTTGGTGACCTGGGCGAAGAGCTGCTTGAAGTAGCTGAACAGGGACGGCGCGCGGTCCGAGAGCACGGCCAGCGCCAGGTCGTTGCCCATCGAGCCGGTCGGCTCCTGGCCGTCGGCGGCCATCGGCGTCAGCAACACGCGCAGGTCCTCCTGGCTGTAGCCGAACGCGAGCTGGCGCGTGCGCAGCGGCTCGGTGCGTGGCACGCGCGGCGCCTTCTCGGGCAGGTCCTCGAAGCGCACCGACGCGCTCGCGAACCACTCGGCGTACGGCTTCTGGGTCGCCACTTCCTGCTTGATGTCGGCGTCGTCGACGATGCGGTGGCGGTCGAGGTCGACGAGGAAGAGCTTGCCCGGGTGGAGGCGGCCCTTGCGCACGATCTCGGACTCGGGCACGGGCAGCGCGCCCGTCTCGGAGGCGAGCACGACGTGGCCGTCGCGGGTCTCCACCCAGCGGCCGGGGCGCAGGCCGTTGCGGTCCAGCGTCGCCCCGATCACGTGGCCGTCGGTGGCGGCGATGACGGCGGGGCCGTCCCACGGCTCCATCAGGCACGCGTGGTACTGGTAGAAGCCGCGCACCTCGGGGCTCATGAAGTCCTCGCGGCCCTCGTAGGCCTCGGGGATCATCATCATCAGCGCGTGCGGGAGCGAGCGCCCCGCGAGCTGCAGCAGCTCCACCACGTTGTCGAAGGTGGCCGAGTCCGAGTTGCCCGGCTGGACGATCGGCGCAAGCTTCTCGAGGTCGTCGCCGAACAGCTCCGACTGCAGTGAGGACTCGCGCGCACGCATCCAGTTCTGGTTGCCCATGAGCGCGTTGATCTCGCCGTTGTGGGCGATGAACCGGTACGGGTGCGCGAGCGGCCAGCTCGGGAACGTGTTGGTGGAGAAGCGCGAGTGCACCAGCGCCAGTGCCGACGCCGTCCGCTCGTCGCGCAGGTCGGCGAAGAACGGCGCGAGCTGGTGCGCGATGAGCATGCCCTTGTAGACCATCGTCCGGGAGGACATCGACGCGATGTGGACGTCCTCGACCGCGGTCTTCTCGATCAGGCGGCGGATCACGTAGAGCTTGCGCTCGATCGCACGCTCGTCGGTGAGCGAGTCGTCCATGCCGATGAACAGCTGCTCGATGGCCGGCGCCACGGCGCGGGCGGTCGTCCCCGCTTCGCGCTCGTCGACCGGCACGCGCCGCCAGCCCAGCGGCGTCTGCCCCTCGGCCACCACCACGGCTTCGACGAACACCTTGAGGTCGCCACGCTGGACCCGGTGGCGGGGCAGGAAGCAGACGGCGACGCCGTAGCGGCCGTGCTCGGGCAGCGCGAAGTCCACGCTTCCGCGCAGCAGCGCATCGGGCATCTGCATGAGCAGCCCGGCGCCGTCACCCGTGGTCGGATCGGCGCCGGTGGCGCCGCGGTGCTCGAGGTTGGTGACCACGGTGACGCCGCGCTGCACCACCTCGTGGGTGGGCCGGCCGTCGAGGCGCGCGACGAAGGCGACGCCACAGGCGTCGTGGTCATAGCGGGGGTCGTAGAGGCCTGACGGCTTCGTGGACATGGGCAATCTTGCTGAGGAGTTCGGTCGCCGGCGCGACCGCGGTGGGCGGACCGCCAAGTTTACCCCGGGTTATCGCTCTACGCGACCGACGCTTTGAGGGCCAGGAGCGCGATGTCGTCGCGCGGCTCGCCCGCCTGCACGCCGACCACGGCGCGCTCGATCGTCTCCACGATCTCGGCCGCGGCCTGGCCCGCGCAGCCTTCGAGCAGGGACACCAGCCCCTCCTCGCCGAGCTCCCACGAGCGCACCCGCGCCTCGGTCACGCCATCGGTGTAGAGCAGCAGCGTGTCGTCGGCCTCGAGCACGTGCTCCGCGTCCTGGAGGCGCGGTTCGTCGACCACGCCGAGCAGCGTCCCCTGCTGCGCCAGCGGCTCGACGTGGCCGTCGGCGCGCAGGACCAGGGGCGGCGGGTGCCCACCCACGCTGAGCGTGACGCGGAAGCGCCCGCCGTCCTCGGGCTGGATGCGCCCGAGCGCGACGGTGCAGAACTGGTCGCCGGAGAGCTGGCGCAGCATCGCGTCGTTGAGCGTCTGCAGGGTGGCGCTGGGCGTGTGCTCGTGCAGGGTCACGGCGCGCAGCGTGTAGCGGGCCAGCGCGGTGATGGCGGCCGCGTCGGGGCCCTTGCCGCACACGTCGCCGATGACCACCGCCCAGGCCTCGTCCCAGGCGAACACGTCGTAGAAGTCCCCGCCGACCTCGTTGCCCTCGCCGGCGGCGCGGTAGCGCGCGGCGAGCTCGAACCCGGGGATGCTCGGCAGGCCCGGCGGCAGCAGGCTGGACTGCAGCGTGCGCGCGGTCTCCGAGCGCTCCTGGTAGAGCCGGGCGTTATCGAGCGCCAGCGCGCAGCGCACGCCTAGCTCCTCGGCCAGCGCGAGGTCCGACGCGTTGAAGCGGCGGCCCGATTCGGCCGCCGCCAGCAGCATCCCGCCGAGGATGCGCCCGCGCGCGCGCAGCGGCACGATCATGGTCGAGGTCAGGCCCAGGCCGCGCAGGATCTCCGCGTACTCCGGCCGGCCGCCGGAGACCTGGTCGACGACGTGGTCGGGCACCTGGGGCAGCAGCTCCGAGCAGCCGCTGCGGATGGTGCGTCCGAAGCCCGCCTCGTCCTCCAGGCTGGCGGGGAACCGACGCGCGAGCTCCCACCCGAGCGCGGTCTTGGCCGGGTCGGCGTGGGCCACGGCGGCGCGACGGATCTCCTGGTCGCTGCCGAGCAGGTCGACCGCGAACCAGTCCGCCAGCTCGGGCACGATGATGGCCCCGAGGTTGCGCAGCGTGACCTCGGTGTCCAGCGACTGGTCCATGAGCGCGCTGGCCTCGGCCAGGAACGACGCCCGCCGCTCGACCCGCTTGCGCTCGGTGATCTCCTGCACCACGGTCCCGACGCCCGTGACCTCGCCGCCCAGGCCCATGCGCACGGGGTAGTAGTTGGCCAGCCACACGCGGCGGCGCCCCGGGAAGACGGGCTCGCCGGTGACCTCCAGGTCGAGCAGTGCCTCGCCGGTCTCGATCACCTTCAGGCAGTCGCGCGCGACGTGGGCCCCGAGGTCGCCGCCGATGACGGCATCCACGCGCTGGCCGAGGTGGTCGTCGATGGTGCGGCCGTTGATCTCGGCCAGCTTGCGGTTGATGCGCACGTAGCGCAGCTGCGTGTCGAGGAACCCGAGGCCGACCGGCGCGTTGGCGAACAAGCCGTCGAGCAGGGCCAGGCCTTCGTCCTTGCGCTTCTCGGCGTCGCGGGCCTCGGTGAACAGCCGCGCGTTGTCGACGGCCAGCGCGCACCCGGACGCGAGCTCCTCGGCGGCGGCGAGGTCGTCCTCGCCATAGTGCCGCGAGGGGTGGGTGGAGAGCAGCACCATCGTGCCGAGCAGGCGGCCGCGCGCGCGCAGCGGCACGACCATGTAGGACTGCGCGCCGACGGCGCGGAGCAGGTCGAGGTGCTCGGCGTCGCGCGCGCTGCCCGCGAGCATCTCGTCGGTGACCTCGGCGACGAGCTCGGCCTGGCCGGTCTCGGTGACCCGCGCCATCGTGCCGATGCGCTGGTCGCCGTAGCGGCGCTGGAGCTCGTCGAGCAGGCGCTGGCGCTGTGGGTCGCTGTGCACGCCGGCGATCGGGCGCATGGAGCCGTCGGGCTCGATCAGGTCGATGCCGCACCAGTCGGCGAGCGCGGGCACGGCGAGCTGGACGACGTTGGCCAGCGTCGTCTCGAGGTCGAGCGAGGCCGCCAGCACTGATACGGCCTGCGCGAGGAACCCCCAGGGCGCACGTGACGGTGCACGGGCGACCTCCAACTCTCCCCGCTCCATGCGTCAAGAATACTGGAGCGGGTCCGGCTCAGCGCTTGCTTGCGGAGGCCTTCTTCCGGGGTTTGGACGCGGACTTCTCGGGCGTCTTGCGCTTGGACGGGCGCTCCGTGCCCTTCGCCTCCTGGAGGCTCGCCTCGAGGGCCGCCATGAGGTCCGGCACGGCGGCCGGCTCGGGTGCCTCGGGCGCGACCGCGATCTCCTCGCCGGCGGCCTTGCGCTCGATCAGGTCGAGCACGCGTTCGCGGTAGGTGTCGTGGTACTTGTCCGGGTCGAAGTCGGAGGTGAGCGAGTCGATGAGCTGCTCGGCCATGTCGAGCTCGCGCTGCGTCGCCTTGGCCTTGCCGTCCTCATCGGCGGCGATCTCCTCGATCGCGTCGGGCGAGACCACCTCGTCGGCGAAGTTCATCGTGCTCATCGTCAGCGCCTCGCCGGCGGGGCGGATGGCCACGAGCTGCTCCTTGTTGCGGATGACCACCCGTGCGATCGCCACCCGCCCGGCCTGGGCCATCGCGTCGAGCAGCAGCCGGTAGGGCTTCTCGGCCCCGGTCGCGGGCGCCAGGTAGTACGGGTGGTCGTAGTAGAGGGGGTCGATCTCGGACTCCTCGACGAAGTCCTCGATCTCGATCGTCCGCGTCTTCTCGGGATCGAGCGAGTCGAGCTCGTCGGGCGTGATCACGACGTAGCGGTCCTTGCCGATCTCATAGCCCTTGACGATGTCGTCGTAGGAGACCTCCTCGCCGGTGGAGGGATCGACCCGGCGCTGCTGGATGCGCGTGCCGGTCTCGCCGTGGAGCTGATGGAAACGGACGGTCTTCTTGGAGACCGCGGAGTAGAGCTTGATCGGCACGTTGACCAGGCCAAAGGAGATCGCGCCGGACCAGATCGAGCGGGGCATACCTCAAGTGTTACCAGTGGCGGGCGTTCGTGTCCGCATGACCTCGTCCAGATCGCCCCGCAGATGGCTCACGGACTCGTGCACGCCGGCTGCCCCGGCATCGCGCAGCTCCTGCTCGGAGAAGCCGCCGGTGAGCACCGCGTAGGTCGGCACTCCGGCCTGCTCGGCCGCCTTGACGTCCCAGGGCGTGTCGCCGACCAGGAACGCGTCGTCGGGCTCTGCGCCGAGCTTGTCGAGCGCGGACTGCACCAGGTCGGGCGCGGGTTTGGTGCGCTCGACGTCGGCCGAGGTCGTCCACGCCTCGGCGAGATCGCGGGCGTCGAGGAGGTCGAGGTAGTGGTCGACCTCGGCCGCCTTGGCCGAGGAGGCCAGCACGACGCTCGCGCCGCGGGCGCGCAGGTCGACGAGCAGCTCGCGGGAGTCGCGGAACGGCTGCACCTCGTCGATCAGGGCGAGGTACAAGGCGGTCTCGGCGGCGCGGATGTCGTCGCCATCGCGCTCCTCGGTGCCGTCACCGGCGAGGGCGGCGACGAGCTGGTCGCCGCCCATGCCGATGTGCCGGTGGATGCGCCACAGCGGCAACACGAGGCCGTGCTGGCGGAAGGCGCGGTACCACGCGATCGCGTGGTGGTAGTTCGTGTCGACGAGCGTGCCGTCGACGTCCAGGATCGCGACCGGCGTGCTCACGCGGTCTGCCTCGCGTGCTTGCCCTCGGCGACCTCCTCGACCAGCTTCGCGTTGAACGCGGGCAGGTCGTCCGGCTTGCGGCTGGTCACCAGGCCCTGGTCGACGACGACCTCCTCGTCGACCCAGTTGCCGCCGGCGTTGCGGATGTCGGTCTGCACGCTCGGCCACGAGGTCAGCGTGCGGTCGCGGACCACGTCGGCCTCGACGAGCGTCCACGGCGCGTGGCAGATCGCCGCGACCGGCTTGTGCTGGTCGAAGAACGCCCGGGCGAAGGCCACGGCGTCCTCGTCGCTGCGCAGGTTGTCGGGGTTGGCGACACCGCCGGGCAGCACCAGCGCGTCGTAGTCGTCGGCGCTGACGTCGGCCACCGTGCGGTCGACCGGGAACCGGTCGCCCTTGTCGAGGTGGTTGAACGCCTGCACCTCGCCCGCGTCGGGCGCGATGAGGTCGGTCTGGGCGCCCTGGCGACGGGCCTCCGCCCAGGGCTCGGTGAGCTCGACCTGCTCGACGCCCTCGTTGGCGACGAGGAATGCGATCTTCTTCCCTTCCAGCGTTCCAGCCATGGTCGGCCTCCGTCTCTCCGGGTGCGTGTCCTGTCTCCGCTACCCCGGAGGGGAGCGTCTACGCGCCAGAACTGGACCGGCGTTTGAGGCCACCGCGCTTGGGTATGCGAAATCTGCGTCGTCGAGAACGCCGGTCTTCCCGTTCACCGGCACGACGCGTGTGACCTCCCCAGTCGTCGGGCCCCCACGTGGGGCCCGTCGACCTTTAAGCGGCCCTACTCGAGGGTGTCGCGCATGGTGTCCAGCGAGCGCCGGATCAGCCGCGACACGTGCATCTGGGAGATCCCGACCTTGTCGGCGATCTCGCGCTGGGTCATGCCGCCGAAGAAGCGCAGGTGCAGGATCTCGCGCTCGCGCTCGGGCAGCATGCCGAGGCCGAGGCGCAGCAGCTCGCGGCGCTCGGCCTGGGCGAACTCGGCGTCCTCCGCCCCGAGCATGTCGGCGGCGGGAGCGCGACCGTCGCCGGTGGGCTCGTCCAGCGAGACGGCCGAGAACGCCTGCGCGCCCTGCATGGCGTCGAGCACGCGCTCCACGCTGGTATGCGTGGCCGCGGCCAGCTCCTCGACCGTGGGCGAGCGGCCGAGCCGGTTGGTCATCCGCTCGACCTCCTTGGAGAGCCGGGCGTTGAGCTCCTGGAGATCGCGCGGGACCCGCAGCGACCACACCCGGTCCCGGAAGTGCCGCTTGATCTCGCCGAGAATCGTCGGCACGGCGAAGGTGGAGAGCTTCAGCTCGCGCGAGGTGTCGAAGCGCTGGATCGCCTTGATCAGCCCGAGCGAGCCGACCTGCTCGAGGTCGTCGAGCGCCTCGCCCCGGTTCGCGTAGCGCCGCGCCAATCGGCGTACGAGCGGGAGCATGCGCTCGACGAGAACGTCGCGCGCCACGAGGTCGCCGTCCTCGTGGTATCGGCGCAACAGCTCCCGTTCATCGAGCCCGGCTGAATCCGAAGCCAGTTTCCCCACTGGCCACCAAGGGTAATCCGATCGTTCGGGGGGGATGATGACCTCGCATGTGTCAATCAGCGACGAGGCCATCGATTCCGACACCCAGATCGTCCGCGCGCAGGGCGAGCTCGACCTCTACGCGGCGCCCGAGTTCAAGCGGCTGCTGGCCGAAACCATCGAGTCCGGCAAGGTCCGCATCGTGGTCGACTTGACCGACGCCGCCTTCATGGACTCGACCGCGCTCGGCGTGCTGCTTGCCGCACTGAAGCGCCTGCGGGTGCGCGGCGGGACGCTCGCCGTGGCCTCCGAGCAGCCTACGATCCTGCGTATCCTCGACGTGACCGGCATGGACCAGGTGCTCGACCTCCACCCCACCGCCGCCGCGGCCCTTGCCGCGGTGGGGCGAGGCGGAGCAGCCCGGGCCTGAGGGCGATGCCGCGCACCGGCTTCGTCGGAGCCGACGTCCAAGACGACTTCCTGCGGGCGCGCCGGCGGCGGGCGGCGTCACTGATCATGCGCCGGCTGCGCGGCGAGCCGGGCGACGTCAACGTCATCCTCCCCTTCGAGGAGGTCATCGCGGCCCTCGGCCGCGCCGGCGAGCACCGCCTCGGGCTGCAGGTCATCCCGCTCGACTCGATCGTCGGCACGGTCGACCGCACCCGCGAGTTCGACCGCCAGTTCCGGCCCACCAGCGGCCGGGGGCGCGGGCGCTGGGAGCGGGTCGCCGCCGCCATGCGCCGCGGCGAGTCGCTCCCGCCCATCGACGTCTACCGGATCGGCGAGCTGCACTTCGTGCGCGACGGCCACCACCGCGTCTCGGTGGCCCGCGCACTCGGACGCTCGGACATCGACGCCTACGTCACCGAGGTCCAGACCCGGGTGCCGATCGAGAGCGGGCTGCGCCCCTCCGACCTGTTCTGCAAGGACCACGAGCGGCTGTTCTACGAGCGCGTCCCGCTCCCGCCCGCCGCGCGGGAGCGCATCCGCCTCTCCGACCCGCTCGACTACGCCTCGCTGGCCGAGGGCGTGGAGGCCTGGGGTATGCGCGCCATGCAGGAACGCCACGCCTTCATGGACCGCGCGCAGGTCGCGCGGGAGTGGTACGACCACGAGTACCTGCCGGTGGTTGAGCTCCTGCGCGACGCCGGACTGCTCGGCCCCGGGACCGAGGCCGACTCCTACCAGCTCCTCAGCTCAGAGCGCTACCGCCTGCTTCGCACTCACGAGTGGAGCGACGAGGCGATCGCGACGCTCGCCCGTCAGCCGCCCAGGCGCTGACCGTTGCTGGCGTCGAACAGGTGGACCTTGGACGTGTCGAGCCAGAGCTCGGCCTCCTGGCCCTCGGCCGCCTTGCTGGCCGGCTCGAGCCGGGCCACGACCTGGCCCGCCTCGCCCGCGCTGGGGACATCTGCGGTGCCGGCGTCCTCGGCCAGCTCCTGCAGCTCCTGCGAGCTGACCGTCTCCTGGGCCTCGACCGAGAAGTAGGCGTAGAACTCGGCCCCCATCGACTCGAGCACGTCGATCCGCGCGTTGAACGTGATGCCGCGGTCGCGCTGGTCGCCGACCAGGGCGGCGTCCTCGAAGTCCTCGGGGCGGATGCCGGCGATGAGGTCGCCCGTGCCGTCGCCCTCGAGCGCCCGCCGCTGCTCGTCGGAGAGCGGCACGTCGCCGATCGGGGTGACGATGTTCGTGCCCTCGACCTTGACCGGCATGAAGTTCATCGCCGGCGAGCCGATGAAGCCGGCCACGAAGATGTTCCTTGGGTGCTCGTAGAGCTCCTGGGGCTTGCCCACCTGCTGCAGCTCGCCGCTGCGCATGACCGCGACGCGGTCGCCGAGCGTCATGGCCTCGGTCTGGTCGTGGGTCACATAGACCGTGGTGGTGCCGAGCCGCTTCTGGATGCGCGAGACCTCGGTGCGCATCTGCACGCGCAGCTTCGCGTCGAGGTTGGACAGCGGCTCGTCCATCAGGAACGCCTTGGGGTCGCGCACGATCGCGCGGCCCATGGCCACGCGCTGGCGTTGGCCGCCCGAGAGGTTCGCGGGCTTGCGGTCCAGGTGCTGGGTGAGGTCGAGCGTCTTGGCCGCCTCGTTGACCTTCTGGGCGATCTCCTGCTTGTCGACGTGGGCGAGCTTGAGCGCGAAGCCCATGTTCTCGCCCACGGTCATGTGCGGATAGAGGGCGTAGTTCTGGAACACCATGGCGATGTCCCGGTCCTTGGGCGCGCGGTCGTTGACGACCTCGCCGCCGATCTTCAGCTCGCCGTCGGTGATGTCCTCGAGCCCCGCGATCATCCGCAGCGCCGTCGACTTTCCGCAGCCCGACGGGCCGACGAGGATGATGAACTCGCTGTCGGGAACGTCGAGGTCCATGTGCTTGACGGCCTCGAAGCCGTCCGGGTACCGCTTGGTGATGTCCTCGAGTGCGATCTCGGCCATCGCGGAGCCTCCTTATCCCTTGACTGCGCCGGCGGTGAGCCCCGCGACGATGCGGCGTTGGAAGATCAGAACCATGATGATGATCGGGATCGTCACGATCACGGCCGCGGCGGCGACCGACCCGATCGGCTGCGTGAACTGCGACTCGCCCGGGAACGCCGACAGCGCCGCGGGCACCGTGCGCGCCGCGTTGGTCGACGTCAGCGAGATCGCAAACAGGAAGTCGTTCCAGGCGAAGATGAAGACCAGGATCGCCGTGGTGAACACGCCCGGCGCCGCGAGCGGGACGATGACCTTGCGGAAGGCCTGGAACGGCGTCGCACCGTCGACCTGCGCCGCCTGCTCGAGCTCCCACGGTATCTCCCGGAAGAACGCCGACAACGTGTAGATGGCCAGCGGCAGGCTGAAGCTCAGGTAGGGGATGATCAGCCCGGGCCAGGTGTCGTAGAGGCCGACCTCGCGCCAGATGTTGAACAGCGGCCCGACGATGGAGATCGGCGGGAACATGGCGACCGCCAGCGCAGCGGTGAGGATCAGGACCTTGCCCGGGAAGTTCAGCCGCGCGATCGCGTAGGCGGCCATGCACGCCACCGTCACCGCGATCACGGTGGTGATGAGCGCGATGCCGATCGAGTTGCGCAGCGCATCGGTGAACTCGCTGGTCTGGAAGATGCCGGAGTAGTTCTCCGTCGACCACTTGCTCGGGAAGAAGTTGCCATCGGCGATCGTCGACGGGTCCTTGAAGGACAGCGACATGATCCACACCACGGGGATCAATGCGGCGAGGATCACCACGACGTTGATGACCCCCCAGGTGGCCTTCTCGCGCCCCGTCGACGGCACTACGTCTCCCCCCTCTGCTGGGCCAGGGAGGTCCCGAAGCCCTTGACGAAGATGAACGCGATGATCACGACCATCACGAAGATGAGCACGGACACCGTCGAGCCGAGACCGAGGTTCAGGCGGTTCAGCAGCTGGTTGTAGCCGAGGATCGAAACCGTCTCGGTGTTGTTCTGGCCGGCGGTGAGGATGAAGACCGAGTCGAAGATCCGGAATGCGTCCAGCGTGCGGAACAGGAGGGCGACCAGGATGGCGGGCTTGATCAGCGGCACGGTGATGCGCCAGAAGCGCTGCCAGGCGCTGGCGCCGTCGACCTTGGCCGCCTCGTGCAGCTCGTCGGGCACCAGCGCGAGGCCGGCCAGCAGCAGCAGGGCCATGAACGGCGTCGTCTTCCAGACCTCGGTGATGATCACCGCCACGTAGGACCAGCCGGTCTGGGTGAGCGGGTCGGTGTTGATGCCGAGCAGGCCGGGGATCCAGCCCGAGTCCAGCGACCACGCGTAGCGCCACGAGAACGCGGCGACCACGGTGACGATCCCGTAGGGGATGAGGATCGAGGTGCGCACGGCGCCCCGGCCGAAGATGGCGCGGTGCATGACGAGCGCGAGCATCATGCCGAGCACGAGCTCGATTGCCACCGAGATGCCGGTGATGATCAGCGTGTGGAAGACGTCCTGCCACCACAGGCTCGAGCTCAGCACGGTGCCGTAGTTGTCGAAGCCGATGAACTTGTTCGCGTCCGGGAAGCGCAGGTCGGCCCGCTGCAGCGAGAGGACGAACGCGTTGATGATCGGGTAGCCGGCGACGAGCAGCATCACGATCACCGCCGGCGCGCACAGCAACCACCCCAGCCGGCGCTCGGCCTTGGCCCGATCCGAGATCTTCTTGCGCTTCGGCTGGGTGGTTGTGACGCGCCCGGCGGTGGTCGTGCTCACAGCAGCGCCCCCGAGTCCTGAGCCTTCTTGATCTGGTCACTCAGCGACGACACGATCGTCTTCGGGTTGATCGCGTCAGGCGGCGTCAGCCCCTTGGAGATCGCCAGCGAGATGTCCGAGTAGGCGGCGCTCTGCGGCCGCACCGACGCGCTGTTGAGCTGCTGGCGGATCAGGTCCTTGAACGGATAGGGCTTGGCCAGTGACGGGTCGTCGTAGAGCGCGTTCAGGGTCGGCGGCAGGCCGCCCTTGAGCGCGTAGAGCTTCTGGTTGGCGGTGTTGCGCAGGCAGGAGGCTGCGGCGAAGGCCTCGGCCGGGTGCTTCGTGTAGCCGCCGACCCCGAAGTTGATGCCGCCGATGGTCACCCGCGCGGGCTTGCCCGGATCGACGCCGGGCCAGGGCGCGAAGCCCATGTTCTTGAAGATCTTGGGCGCGTTCTCCTGGGCGCTCGGCCACACGAACGGGTAGTTGACCTCGAACGCGGCGTTGCCCGACTCGAAGCCCAGGCGCGCCTGGTCCTCCTGCGCCTGCGAGAGGCCTGGATCAGCCGCGGGCCCACTCGCAAGCGTCTTCATGATCGTCGCCGCCCGCGTCGCCGGGGGGCCCAGGGTCACGTTGCCCGTCGGGCCGATGATGGTGCCGCCAGCGGAGGCGTTCAGCGAGTTGAACCAGACCGTCAGGCCCTCGTACTGGCGGCCCTGGACCTCGATGATGTGGGGCTTGTTCTGCTTGGCCAGGGCGGCCGACATCGCGAGCATCTGGGCCCAGGTCTTGGGGGGCGTCTTGACCAGGTCCTTGCGGTACCAGAGCAGCTGCGTGTTGGAGTTGGCTGGCGCCCCCCACAGCCGCCCCTTGTAGGTCGCGGTCTTGATCGGGACGGGCAGCGTGCCCTGCGTGACCTGGGCCGCGCGCGCTCCGGTCCACGGCTTGATCCAGCCCGCAGTCGCAAACTCGGCCGTCCACACCACATCCATGCCGATGATGTCGATCGAGCTGTCGTGCGCCGACAGGCGGCGCACCAGCTGCTGGCGCTGGCCGTCCGCGTCGGAGGGCAGCGTGTTGACGGTGATGGTGTAGCGGCCGTTGGACTGCTGCGAGCAGGTCTTGGCCGCCTTCTCGAACGAGCCGGAGGGCTCGGGGAAGATGTAGAAGTTCAGGTTGGCGGCGCCCTTGTTGCCGCCGCCCCCGCAACCGGCAACGACGAGTCCCGCGGCCAGCACCGCGAGTGATGTTGCGACGACCCCTCTCCTCCGCGTCATTCCGCATCGGGCATACCCCGGTGCCAGACCGCACTAACCCATCCAAATGTCCACACCGGTGTGCGGGGGCAGATTCGTCGCTATCGCTGGTTGCACCGAATTGGTGCTCACCACGACCTCGCCCTGCGGGAGCGCGGCGGGCGTGTCACCGAGGTTCAGGACGACGAGGTGGCCGCCCCGCCGGTAGGCCACGACGGCGGGCTCGCGCTCGACGAACGCCAGACCGGTCGCCGGCAGCTCGCGCCGGAGCGCGAGCAGCCGGCGATACAAGCGCAGCAACGATGCGGGGTCGGCCTCCTGGGTGGCGACGCTGCCGCCGGGCGCCGTGGCCACCGGCAGCCACGGCTTGCCGGTGGTGAAGCCCCCCCGGCCGCCGGGCTCCCACGGGAGCGGGTTGCGGAAGCCGTCGCGGCCGAACCGGTCCAGCGGCAGCGGCCCCTCGGGGCCGTCGGGAACCCCGAGCTCGTCGCCCTGGTAGACGAAGGCGCAGCCCGGCAGCGTGAGCAGCAGCAGGGCGGCCATGGGCACGTTCTCGGGCCCGACCCGGTCGGGCAGGCGCTTGAAGTCGTGGTTGGAGAGCACCCAGGCCACGCCCGGGAGGTCGGCGGAGGAGGCGAGCGCGGCGCGGATGGCGTCGGCGGCGAAGGGCGCGTGCAAGAGCTCGAAGCTGAAGGCCAGGTCCAGGTGGCGGAGATACGGGCCGAGCTCGGCGTTGGGGAGATAGACCTCGCCCACGAGCAGGCGGTCGCCCGCCGCCTCGCGCAGGGCGGCCAGGCCGGTGGCGATGTCGGGCGCGTTGCGCGAATGGACGTGGTCGAGCGTCGCGTGCTCGGGGTGCAGCGGCAGCGGGGGCGGACCGCGGCGGGGCGGGTCGTCGCGCAGCTCGGGGTCCTTCATGAGCCGGTCCAGCGCGTCGAGGCGGAAGCCGTCCACCCCGCGCCCGAGCCAGAAGCGGATGACGTCCGACATGGCCGCGACGACCTCGGGGTTGCGCCAGTCGAGGTCGGGCTGTTCCGGATAGAAGGAGTGCAGGTACCAGCCGCGGCCGTAGGGGTCGCGCGACCAGGTCGAGCCGCCGAAGGCCGCACGCCAGTTGTTCGGCGGCTCCGGCGTGTCGCGGATGACGTAGAAGTCGGGGCGCTCGCGGAACCACGGGTGCTCGATCGACGTGTGGCAGGGCACGAGGTCCATGAGCACGCGCAGGCCCAGCCGCTTGGCCTCGGCCAGCAGGGCGTCGAGGTCGTCGAGGGTCCCGAAGCGCGGGTCGACGGCGTAGAAGTCGCTGACGTCGTAGCCGAAGTCGTGGTCGGGACTCGGGTAGAACGGCGACAGCCACACCGCCTGCGCGCCCAGCGCGGCCACGTACGCGAGCCGCTGCATGGCGCCGCGCAGGTCGCCGAGACCGTCGCCGTCGCCGTCCTGAAACGAGCGCGGGTAGATCTGGTAGACGGCTGCTCCCTCCCACCACATGGCGAGTAGTCTGCCCGCGGGGCCGGTCGTGCGAGTTCTGACTGCAGACGAGAACCGGGAACAGCTCAGAGGGCTCGGCGAGCTCCTTGGTCGGCTGGGCCACGAGGTGGTCTCGCGCGCCGTGTCGGTCTCCGAGGCGGCCGCGATGATCGCGGCCGAGGATCCCGACGCGTCCATCGTGCGCCTACACCGCGACGACGAGCACGCGCTGGCCCTCATCGAGGAGCTCTCCGAGAGCGCGACCGGCCCGGTGATCGCCGTGCTGGACGAGGCCGACCCGGAGTTCATCTCCGAGGCGGCGGCGCGCGGCATCCACGCGTTCGCCCAGCCCGCCGACGACGACAACGTGCAGGCCGCGCTCGAGCTGGCGGTGCACCGCCACGCCGACGCGGCGGCGCTGAGCGAGCGCGTCGACCAGCTCCAGACCGCGCTGGAGCGCCGCGCGATCATCGAGCGCGCCAAGGGGATCCTCATGGAGCGCCACGGCGTCGACGACCGCACGGCTTTCGTGCTCCTGCGCGACCACGCCCGCCGGCACGGGCGCTCGGTGGTCGACGTGGCGCGCTCGGTGGACGAGGGGCACGCGCTCCTGCCCAAGGAGCCGCGCTAGGCGATTACGGTTCGCGCGCACGGGGAACCTTGCGCCCATGATCGGAATTCTCATCGCAGTCCTGCTGGCAGCGTTGGTGTACGTCCTGCTCATCGCGCTCACGGGCTCAGCGATCGTCGCC
>Ga0105245_10000977_pt1 | contig 26118 bp, 15 predicted proteins | sample KBSM54metaG_FD_81523 | JGI IMG/M metagenome (GOLD analysis project Ga0105245, IMG submission 81523) | Miscanthus rhizosphere microbial communities from Kellogg Biological Station, Michigan, USA - KBS M5-4 metaG | ecosystem: Host-associated > Plants > Roots > Rhizosphere > Soil | place...
CCGTAGTCGAAGCAGCAGCCGTCGTTCACGTGCTTACCGCTCGTCACCATGTACATGCCTTCGGGCTGGCCGTTGCGAGCCGTGCCCTTGGCCGTCACGTTCCGATAGCCCGTGCCTGGCTTCACGTAGACCCCGAACACCGGGTGCCCGCCCGCCATCGCCGGCAGCGCGGAGGCATCTGCACCGACATCAGGGCCGGCGGCTCCACCTGCAGAGGAAATCGTGAGGTGGTTGGCCTGGCTCGACTGGTCGTAGATCGTCGTGATGATGCAGGTGGTGTTCGCACAGAACGCGACTTGCGCGGCGCTGTCGGCGTAGCCGCCCGTCGTCAGCGTTCCAATGTCGGTCGTCGCGTGGTCGGAGGCACGAACGACTTGATACAGTTTGCCCGCGTACGCTCCGAACAAGGCGCGCGTGGTGCTGTGCGCCGCCACGCACGAAGTGCCTTGAGCCGCGTAGATATCGCAGGGCAGAAACGGCGGGACGCCTCCGTTCGCTCCGGAAGAGCCCGAAGCACCAGCAGTGCCCGAAGCGCCGGCGCTGCCGCTCGCGCCCGCTGTTCCGGAAATGCCGCCCGTGCCGCCGATCACTCCGCCCATTCCGGAGGTTCCAGCCGCGGTTCCGCCATTTCCGGCAGTACCACCCGTTCCCTGATCGCCGCCTGCGGTCACTCCGCCGAAGCTGTCGTCGCCACCGGCTGCGGTCGCTCCGCCCGATCCATCAGTAGTCGCGCTGGCGGCGCAAGCCCCGATGAGCACCACCAACCCAGCGACGCCAAGCACCGAGTGAGTCCGGATGAGACGCTTCGAGAGCACCACGACTTTGTTTTTCAAGATAAACCAAAGGCGTTACGGCGATGCCTCGCCGCCTCGTAAGTGGTGTTACCGCACGTTGATCTCCCCAGTGAAACCGAGACCAAAGCCGGTCCCGGCGCTCGACGCCTTCGGGTTACGACCACCCCTCTGGGTGAATACTGTAGGTGGATCGAGCCCGGGGTGGGCAGAGGTCAGCTGCGTCGCAGCTACTGCTCGAAACAAAAGAGCGATAGGCCGTCGTCCGCCGGTCCGCCGCAAAAGTTGCCGTAGGAGTAGTCAGTCCACTTGCTGTCCACGCCGTAGTCCTGGCCGACGGCACTTCCGGGCGTGGACGAGTTACTCGTCCAGTTGTCGCAGTTGCAGTTGGTGTCGTAGCAGGTTGGCGTCGCCGAGCCCGCGTGCCCGGGCGTGCCGTCGATCAGCGTGAACGTCAATGCGAACGACGAGAGCGTGGTGCGAAGTTCGCTGAGGCTGATGGGGTGCTGGAGCGTGCCATCGGTAAGATCCGCCCAATCGTTCGCGACCACCGAGCCGTCGAGCAAGCGATAGGGCACGGTCGAGTGAATGAAGCGCTTGGAGGGCGAGGATTCGAGGTCATCGGCGCTCAGCCAGGCTTTATAGGTGCCAGCGAGTTTCGCGGCGACCGCGCGTTCTTGGCACTTGCCGTCCGCACCGACCACGCCACCGAAGTTGCCTTGGTAAAAAGTGCTGGTGACGAAGACGAGCTTGTACGCCGGGTCGCCGCCTTGAATGTCCGTGGTGCCCCCGGCCCCGGCACTCGACGCGTTGTCACCTCCGGCGCCGCCTGCGTTGTCGTTGCCTGCGTTGCCCCCGTTGCTATCACCCGCTGCGCCCGCCATGCCCGTGCCGCCGTTCGCGACGCTGCCTGCGTACCCTTGCGAGCCACCAACGCTAGCGCCACTCGTGCCGGCCGCGTTTGCCGAACCACCGCGACCTGCTTGACTAGTGCCGCCCTGACTCGCGCCGGCGCTGCCGCCGTTTTGACCCGCTGCGCCGCTATCGCCGTCACTGCCGCACGCGCTCGCTAGCGCGAGCCCACACGCGAGCACACCCAACACCGCCGCTTGTCGTAGCTCTTTCATGGACACCCTCCCTTTGGAAATAACAGAACCGTCGGCGTAATCCTAGCGGTTGCGCTGACGAGCTTCTTTGGCGCCCGCGACGCGAACGATTGCTTCACGGACGAAACGGCAGGCCGGATCGCCCTCCAAAGCGGTCGGCCACAGCATTTCGATGCTGCCCGCTTGATGAGCAAAGGGGGTTGGCGAGATGCGTAGATGTGGCCGCACCCGCAAGATCTGTTTTGCGACGATGAGCGGGATGGTCGCTACCAAGCGACCACCATCGACGATCGCGCCGATGCAGCCGAAGTTCGCAACCGAGCACTTCACGCGGCGCTCGCGACCAAACAGATCCTCCACAACGCCGCGCAAGTCAGCGTTGTACGAGACGATCACGTGGTCTTGCGCCAGGTAAGCGCGTTCGGTGGGACGCGCTCCCAGGCGTACGAAGCGTGGATCGAACAGGCACACGTGGTGGCTCTGAACCAAAGGACGGCGAGCAACCGATGCGGGAAGGTCGTCGGCAATGGTCACCGCGATGTCGATCAGGCGGGTGGCGAGGGCATCGTTGACGGTGCGAAACTGGATCGGGCTGCACACGAGGCGCAGCTGGGGCGCCTCCACGTCGAGAAATCGGAGTAGGGGCGGTAAGAGCCACTCATCCGCGGAATCGGCGAGGCCGAGCTTGAGCGTGCGATCGGTCGTCTTCGGATCGAAGCGCTCGGGTAGCAACGTCGCTTGGACGATAGCGTCGAGATGCGGGCGCGCGTCAGCGACCAGGCGTGCACCGCGCTCCGTGAGCACCACGCCGCGCCCGTGCCGAATCACGAGCGCATCGCCCACCGCGGCCTTCAAGCGGCCGAGGGCCGCGCTGATGGCGGATTGCGTCAAGTACAGCCGGGCAGCGGCGGCGGTGACCGAGCCGGTGTCCGCCACTGCCACCAGCACGGGCAACAGATTCAGATCCAAGTCTCTCGCATGAACAGCATTCATGAGTCGTATCTAGCCTATTCGCTGGTTCATTCGTAAGGCCCGCACTAGGTTCACTGTCATGACCAACGAAAAGGCCAGTGTTCTCGGCGGACCCTTCACGTTTCCGGGCACTTCACTCACGGTGAACCGCCTGGGCTACGGCGCCATGCAGCTCGCGGGACCAGGAGTTTGGGGCCCGCCACGCGACGTGGACGGGGCGATCGCGGTGCTTCGCGAGGCGGTCGCCGCTGGCGTCAATCACATCGACACCAGCGATTATTACGGCCCGCACGTGACGAACGAAATCATCCGGCGCGCGTTGCACCCGTACCCCGCCGGTCTCGTGATCGTGACCAAGCTCGGTGCTCGTCGCCCTGCCGATAAGTCTTGGCAACGCGCGACTTCGGCCGAGGAGTTGACCGCCGGAGTTCACGATAACTTGCGCAACCTGGGCTTGGAAGCGCTCGACATCGTCAACTATCGTGTGATGGGTGCAGGCCACGGGCCCGAGGAGGGATCCATCGGCGAGCAGCTGTCGGTACTCGCCGAGCTTCGAAAAAAAGGCCTGATCCGCCAGATCGGGCTCAGCAACGCGACCGCCGCGCAAGTCGCCGAAGCGCAAACCATCACGCAAGTCATGTGCGTGCAGAACAACTACAACCTGGCGCATCGCCACGACGACGCGCTGATCGACGATCTCGCGCGACAGGGCATCGCCTACGTGCCGTTCTTCCCGCTCGGTGGCTTTACGCCGCTACAGTCCTCGACTTTGTCGACCGTCGCGGCACGCCTCGAGGCGACGCCGATGCAAGTCGCGCTCGCCTGGCTGTTGCATCGAGCGCCCAACGTGCTGCTCATTCCAGGCACCTCGTCACTCGCGCACCTCCGCGAGAACTTGGCGGCAGCCCGGTTGACGCTGTCGCCGCAGGTGCTTTCGGAATTGAACGGAATCGCTGCGGGCTAGTCGCGCTCGGGAACTGCCGGCAGTTCAGTGAGCTTGGGTGCGACTTTCCTGACCAGTTCCAAGAAGTGCTGCGGTCGCGTGTGAACTTTGATCAACCCGCCGCCCACCAGCATCGCAATGACGGACAGCGCGAGCTCAATCGGCCTGGATTGGACCAAGACGTGGGTGGGACGCAGCCGCGCCTGGTGACGGCGCACCCATTGCGCGATGAGCTTGCGAGACGCCTTCGGCATGCGCGGCGACTCGCGGAGATCGGCAAACAACGTCAGCGTGCCGACGCGAGCGAGCTCACTGTCGAGTTCCGCCAGGAGGGCCGCCTCGGTCTGGCTGTCCTCCTCGTCCGCCACTTCACCCTGTGCGCTCGCTAACACGACCCCCGGCTTCAAGATCGCCATACGCACGCGGAGGTTCGAGTTTCCGAACAACACCGACCCATCGGGTTGGACGCGGCGTATTTCAGCCCGATCTTGCTCTGCTGACGAGTCCGCCATGAGTTTTGGCAGGAGGGCCTAGTCCTCGAGCCCGAGTAGTGTAGCAGTGTCGCCTGCTCCGCGGCAACGGGCGACAGAAAGTTTGAACTTGCAGCGCGCTCCCGTTGTCTAAGCGCGGTTGATGCCATCGGTGCCACAGGCCACTTCGACGCGTGTCCGTTCGTCTTGGTCACGGGCGAAGCGGCTGCTCGGTTTGATCGCGGTGGCGGCGATCGCTTGGCTCCTCTGGTTCTGGCCGGCGCGTCGCAACTATTACTTCCGACACGATGGCGTGACCGTTCGGTGGGACGTGCCCTACGCTGCGGGAGCATTCGATCGCAAGCGGCAGCTCGATTTGTACCTCCCGCGCGGTGTGGCTCCGGGTTTTCCGATCGTCGTCTTCGTCCACGGTGGCTACTGGAGCGCTCTTGACCGTCGTTGGCTGCAGCCACTTTTGGGTGCACACGGCAATGTGGGCGTTGCGTTCGCGCGGCACGGCGTGGCCGCTGCGATCGTTGGCTACCGGCAATATCCTGCCATTCAAAGCGGCGATGACTCGCTGGGCGACATCGCAGACGCCATCCGCTTCGTGCGGGACTCGTGTCCCTCATGGGGGTGCGGGCCCGTGTTCGTGGTCGGTCACTCGGCAGGCGGCCACTTGGTCTCCTTACTCGCGCTCGACGAACGGATTTTGGGCAGCCATGGGGTGGACGCCAACGCGGTGCGCGGCTTCGTCTCAATCGACGGGATTTTCGACTTACGCGCGTCGTTGGGCGCATTCTCGGCGGGACAAGCCGCGGTCATGCGTCAACTCTTCGGCCCTGACGACGCCGCACTCGATCGACACTCGACCATTACTTACGCGCGGGCGCAGCATCCTCCACTGATGTTCGTGGATAGTACGGGTGACGAACCAGTTTGCCGTGACGGATTCCACGCCATGAAAATGCGTCTGTCCGAAGTCGGAAGTCCGGCGAAGTTCGTCGAACTTCCCGGCCTCGGGCACAACGAAACCATCATCCGCGTGGGTATGGACGATGACCCGGTCATGCCCACGTTGCTCTCCTTCATTCATTGACGAGAGCCTTGGCTGAAGAGCAGGGCCGCAATCGGGAATCGAACCCGCTCGAGCGCAGTACGAAAGCGCGCGTCCGCCATGGAGTTGCGGCGTGAGAGGTAGGTGGAGGAGTCGAACCCCAAACGGTGAAGTTCCGAATCGGTTAGCAACCGACGATGCGCCCGCGCGCATTTCACCTACCAAAGTCGAGGAAGGCGGAGGAGTCGAACCCCTGTGTTTTACCACCGCCGGTTTTCAAGACCGGTGTGCCACCACTGGCACTTCACCTTCCAAACGTCAGGCCGGCCTCGATCGCGAGTGACGATCGAGGCCGGCCCCATCAAGCCAAATCACGCACGAAGCCGAACCACTCCGGCGGTGCGCCGCGCGTGTCGATCACGGGGGCGACGAAGGGGAGCGAGCGAGGCACACGCGGGCTCGTGAGCGGCCACATGCCTGCGTCGTCGCAACTCTTGTTCGCCTTGCGTGAGTTGCAGCCTTTTGGCCCGCCACACGCGGTGACGATGTTCGTCCAATTCGTCGGTCCGCCAGCAGAGCGGGGCACGACGTGATCGTAGGTGAGCATCGCCATCGGGAATTGGTTGCCGCAATATTGGCAACGGTAACCGTCACGTTGAAAGACGTTCAAACGCGAGAACTTGATGCCGCGCGTTTTCGCCTTGGGCATCCGCCGAAGCCGCATGACTGCGGGCACCTTCCAAGTGATCGAAGGTGACGAGATCTCGTCGTCGTATTCGACCACGACGTCAGCGGTGTGCTCGTAACGCATCTTCACTGCGTCTTGCCAACGCAGCACCTTGATCGGCATATACCAGGGAGAAAGCAGGAGCGTTCGCGTGTGCATGGGGACCTTTTCATGTGGTTGTGCTCGCCGCGGGAGTCGGACCCGCAAGACCGAAGTCACGGAGGTTTGAGCTCCGCGTGTTTACCGTTTTCACCAGACGAGCGTGGTGTCGTCACCGGGACTCGAACCCGGATGCGCCGAAGCGCACGCGTTCTCAACGCGCTCTGTATGCCATTCCAGCATGACGACATGGGTACCGACGAAAGGAGTTGAACCTTCACTGAGCTGGTTCTGAGCCAGCTGCCTCTGCCAAGTTGGGCTACGTCGGTATGGTGCGGGGCCAGGGGATCGAACCCTGCGAGAGCAGCTTGTCGAGCTGCCGTGTTCACCAGCTCACTCGCCCCACGTTGGTAGGCCACCCGAGAGTCGAACTCGGCGACGCTGCTTTATCAGAACAGCTCCAGCACCGGCTAGAAATGGCCTGTATCTTCGGTCCGCCGTCTGCGAATCGAACGCAGCTTGGGGCCTTATAAGGAGCCCGCGTTCCCAGAACCCGGCAGACGATGCGCGCGCTCGGATTCGAACCGAGACTGAGCTCGTTTTAAGCGAGCCGCCTGCTGCCGATTGGGCTACGCGCGCGTTGGTACCTCGCGAGTGAATCGAACACTCCTTGGTCGCAGTGTAAAAGCGGTGCCCTCCCAGAGGACTAGCGAGGCGCGTGGTCGGCGATGCTGGAATCGAACCAGCCCAATGCCTCCATTCCGAATGGAGTGACCCACCTTGAGTCTGATCGCCGAGTTTTGGATCCGGGTGCGCGACTCGAACGCGCCTCTTCTTCGTTCAAAGCGAAGCTATCCTGGCCCGTAGACGACCCCGGAGTGGTGACACGTGGACTCGAACCACAGCCGCCGGCCTTATGAGAGCCGCGTCGCACCTTGCGTTGTCACCGAAGCGAGGGCTGGATTCGAACCAGCGTTCTTCTGGGTATGAGCCAGACGAGGACAACCAGACTCCTCCACCTCGCAGCGCCCTCGTGCCGAGTCGAACGGCAGATTCACCCTTCGGAGGGGCGATGCCCGATCCACGAGCGAGGGCGTTTTGGCGTCCCTGGGAAGAGTCGAACTTCCGCAAGCAGGCTTCGTAGACCCGCCGCCGGTTCCGCCGGCAAGGACGTGGTGACGCATGCGAGAATCGAACTCGCGTTCACGGCTTGAGAAGCCGGTGTCCGACCATTAGACGAATGCGCCCGAGCGCTCCCGCCAGGAATCGAACCCGGCCGCTGCAGTTTAGAAGACCACACGCCGCAGTTTGGTCCATCGGGGGTTTCACCCCCGCGCCCGCTGAAGTGAATTCAGCGGGGCCCCACCCCGGAGTTTGGGGCCCCGGCCCCAAACAAATGTTATCGGCGTTTATTGGAGACGCGCCCCGGAATCGGACCGGGCCGGACGGGTTTGCAATCCGTCATGCACAGCCAGTGCTGCGCGTCATTGGTGCAGTCAGCGAGAGTCGAACTCGCCCTCCGGCTATGGCAAAGCCGAGTGCTTCCGTAACACTTTGACTGCGTGGTGCGGGTGCCCGGGTTCGAGCCGAGTCCTTACGGTTTGGAAGACCGACATGCAGCCATTACACCTCACCCGCATTTTGGTGGCCGTCGCTACTCGCACCGCCGAAGCAGGTGCTTTCACGACTGCCGGAGCCCACTCCGAGAATCGAACTCGGTCCGCGCCGATACCAACGGCGTGCACGGCCTTCGTGCTGAATGGGCAATTCGTGGAGATGCTCGGTAACGCTCCGAGTCGGTCTGCTTGCAAGGCAAACCAGCAACCTTCTGCGTCCATCCCCAATGGGCTCACTCGCGGGTCCCTGCTCGCGAGTTTGCCCGAGCACGGTGCCAGCGAATCGAACGCTGTCCTACGGATTTGACAATCCGATCGGCCACCATGGCCTGCACCGTGTTGGCACCGCGTACGGAAATCGAATCCGTCTCATTGGCGTGACAAGCCAACTGCGACACCAGTCGCATCACGCGGTATAGTTATTTCATCAGCACCTGTTTGGGGCCGGGGCCCCAAACTCCGGGGTGGGGCCCCGCTGAATTCACTTCAGCGGGTGCGGGGGTGAAACCCCCGATGGAACAAACTAGAAGCCATCTCATTCATGAGATGGTTTCGGGTGACGTACGGGTAATGCTCCCGTCGGAGAGTGATTCACAGTCACCCGGGTTCAACTTGCTCCCTCACGTCACAGTCGGGGAGGTGAGAATCGAACTCACCCGATGCCTCGCTTCCAAAGCGAGTGGCCCACCTTGAGCCCGCTCCCCGGTGAACACCCTCGGTTTTGCTCCGAGCCCTCCACGTCTTCAGCGTGGCGCTACCACTAGGTCAGCTTGGTGTTCGTTGGTGACGCGCCGGGGTTTCGATCCCCGTTCTACGGTTGGAAAGACCGTCGACTTAGCCAGTGGTCGAGCGCGCCGTGTCAGCAGGCTATTTCTTTTGCTCCGCCTGCAAGGGATGGAGCCCGCACTCGGATATGAGCCGAGGTCGACCGCTTACAAGGCGGTTGCTCTGCCGACTGAGCTATACGGGCATGGTTTGCTGTAGGGGCAGGAATCGAACCCGCGGAAGGCTCATTAACAGTGAGCCCAGTGTACCAACACACAAGCCCTACAATGCGCGGAGGCGACAGTGCGCCTCCGCCACTACACGGGAGACCGCCGCACGCACGTTCGCGCGCCGTCATGCCGTTTTCTAATTGTCAAAGAGCGGGCGCACACGTGCGCACGCAGTTCCGGGAACTGGATTCGAACCAATTTTCGCGGCTTCAGAGACCGCTGTCCTGCCGTTTAGACGATCCCGGAGTGCGCCCGCGGGGAGTCGAACCCCGACCTGCCGGTTAAGAACCGGATGCTCGACCAATGAGCTACAGGCGCGAACAAAGCTGTGAGTCTGGCGGGATTCGAACCCACACCCCGGGGCCATCCCTAAAACCTCTCCCGTCGCTCACCTTCAGATCCGCTTCGCATCCCTGCGTTGCGCCTCCTCACCGTACCTTTCAGGTACGCCTCGTCGTCGCGCCTTGGGCTACTCGCGTTTCTTCGGTGAGCTCGGTCCGAGGTTCTAGGGATGGCCCTTACCGATTAAAAGTCGGATACGCTGCCGCTACGCCACAGACTCAGTATTAGTGAGTCGAACGTTTGAGTTGAGAGTGACTATTTAAATACACTGGTGTCCTCAATTCGTGGGTCCGTACCGAGTCGAACGGTCTAGCCGAAGCCCCGCGTTTACAGCGCGAGTCGCCTTCCGAGGACGAACCCCGGACCCAGAAACGAAAAAAGCCGCCTCGGTTTCCCGGGCGGCTTTTACGGCAAATGTGCCTAAAAATACCGCCCGTTAATCGCTGCCCCCCACGATAAACGTCATGGGCTGCGCATAGCTCTGCGCCGAATCGCCTTGGCGATTTTCGGTACATAGATGGAGAGCGACGCGCAACATGATGGGGTGAGAATGAACGATCTCTTTCGGCTGGTCAAGAAAGTATTTAATAAATCGTACCTGAGCTGGTCAGTTCATTCACTAGTGTGAGGCACGTGTGAGGGAGTGTGAGGGCGAATCGCGATGACTGGTCAGGCCAGCTGCTCTCTGTCACAGTGCGCGGCGAGCAATGGCGGGTAACGGGCGTAGGTTGAACTGGTTCTCGAGTCGCACGATAAGGAGTGCGCTGCTGGCCGTGAACCTCGGGGGTTTGGGGCTCGCGCTCGACGCGTTTTGGATCGAACCCGCGCGGCTCGTCGTGAATCGTCAGATGCTAGATGTGCCGGCGTGGCCTGCGCCGTTGTCCGGATTGCGCGTCGCGTTCCTCTCCGATTTGCACATTGGCTCCCCGCATTGGAACCTCGACCAGTTGCGAGTCTTGGTTGATCGCGTGAACGCCGAACAGCCCGATCTGATCGTGCTCGGCGGTGATTTCCAGGTGAATGGCGTGAAATTCGCCGACCACGTGCCGATCGAACCGATTGCGGCGGGCCTCGGGCGTTTGCGTGCACCGTTGGGGGTGATCTCGGTGCTCGGCAATCACGATTGGTACAATGGCGGTGAGCGCGTTCGCGCCGCGTTAGAGGCGAATGGGGTCACGGTGCTCGACGGCCAAGCCAAGCGCATCGACGCACGCGGCGTGAGCTTCTGCGTGTTCGGGATGACCGACCTGGAGGTGCGCAAAGTGGCACCGAACGAGGAACACGCGGGCGCACTGCCCGGCATGCCGCTCGTGGCCGTGGTGCACGAACCGGATGTGTTCGCGCAGATGGACTCCAGAGCGGCGCTCACCCTCGCCGGGCACACTCACGGTGGACAAGTGAAGCTGCCATTTCTCGGGCGTTTGATCGTGCCTTCGATTTATGGCGAGCGTTACGCGGCGGGCTCGGTCATCGAAGGCGGCCGGCACTTGTTCGTCACTACGGGCGTCGGTACGAGTATTTGGCCGGTGCGCTTTGGAGTGCCGCCCGAAATTGCGCTGCTGACACTGCGTTCTGGGCAGTAGGGCGAACGCCAAAGCGGGCGCCCAAATGGGCGCACGAGATCTGACTTCGGCGAGTCCGAGTCGTTCGATGCAGGTCGCATCGCGTGCGTGATCGAGCCTGTTTTCTGTGGGATCTGCGCGGGGCTCGTCCAATAGAGAATTGGGTGATCGCGTACGGCGCGAAAAGCGAGTGGGCACGAGCGTTGCACAAGGGGGGAAGAGAGGATTGCCTCCTTGGGCAATAGAGAAGATGCGAACCAATTTCTTTCAGCGTTTTTGTATGCGAACTTTGACACTGGGCGCGCTGTCGACAGCCGCCCTTCTCGCCGGATGTAGCGCGGGACCGGGCGAGCCGGTCGACGAGGCAAGTGCTGCGGCTTCATCCGAGGCGCTCAGCTTCCCGTTCAATCTTCACTTCTATGGCTGGAATCACGCTTGGGACAAACCAGCGCCGAGCACGACGTTCGTACCCAATTTGACGACGGGCTCCACGTTCGGGACCTTCGCCGCCTGGCAAGACTCGCCCACCTCCGCGCAGCTGTTTTGGTCCGACAAGACCGGCCTCGTTCGCCATCTTTGGCCGAACGGCGCGGGATGGGGCTTAGAGAAGCTGGCCGGGGCGACGCTCAACGGTGTGGCGGCTGCCCGCGCGCCGGGTGGCGGAACGTACATCGTTGCGGGGACGTCGCCCGATCAGCACACGCACGTGAAGATGTGGATGAACGGGCAATGGGGAAGTTGGATCGACATTGGCGGCTTGGCCTCTCAACCGAGGCCCGCTGTCGTGATACCGAACGGCGTGCCGCACGTGTTCACGGTCGGGACGGACGGCAAGCTGTATCAACACCAGGGGATCGGTAGCGACGCGAGCTTGTGGGCGTATCAGTGGGAGGCACTGCCGCCGATCCCGGATGGCCACAAGATCGTGGACTCGCCGGTAGCCACGGGTCGTGGTGCGGACGCGAAATCAAACCACGCCGACGTAGTGGTCGTTACGGACAATGGGGGCCTTTGGCACCTCGACTATCAGCTCTCCACCGGGGTGCTCTCCGAGAACGGCGTGGGAACTTGGGAGAAGATCAATACCGTTGGCCCAGTTAACGGCCCGCTCGCCCTCACCGCGCGGTCGAGCACCAACCTCTCGGTGTTCGCTTCTCGGGGCGGCTTGATGGATGCCTACGAGTGGTCACCCTCTAGCGGGTGGACACGAAGCATTCTGCAACCGGCGCAGTGTCATACCGGGCCTATTCAAGCCACTTCTGCCTCCGACGGCTCGATGAACCTGTATGTGGCTCAACCGGACGGCAACGTCTATCACAACATGTACAGCGCCAATTACAGCACCACTACGGGCGCCAACGTGTGTGATGGGTATTGTGGTCTTTCGGGTGAGAAGTGTTGTGGGTCGCAGTGCACCGTGGGCGGCGGCGCGAATGCTGCAGAAGGCGACGGCAGCATCCAATACTTCACGCCGCTCGTTTGCGACGCGCAGAGCAAGTGCAGCTATTGCGGCGGCCGTGGTGAAGCCTGCTGTCCCGACAGCTCGTGTCGAGCGCCTGGTACGGCTTGCGATGGATCGAAGCATTGCAACGACGCGCCGACGGCGCCGACTGACCCCAACCCGCCGAACAACCCGAACCCGCCCCAACCGCCGCCATGCGGTGGACTCGGTCAGCAGTGTTGCGGTGGCACGAAGTGCAATCTGTCGAGTCTCGTTTGCGAGCCGGGCGGCTTGGGAGGCACGACTTGCGCTTCCTGCGGAAGCAACGGCGAACAGTGCTGCCCGAACGCAACCTGCTTTCAACCTCAACCCGCGGATCCGAACGGCTACGAGGTCTGTGGAAATTACCAAAATCCGATCGGCAGCCCGGGGCAGTGCGAGATGTTCTACCCGAATCAGTGAGCGACCGTTGGCTTCGACCGCCCGCCGGGTTCGCGTGAACTCGGCGGGCTTCGCTGCGCTCAGCGAGCTGCGGACGACATCAAAGCCGCGAAGCGTCGTTGACCGTCACGTGCATCAACGTCCACACGTCCGTGCCGAGCATGTTGGCCAGGCTTTGAACGACGATTTCCGGGGCCGCCCGCGTGAGTCCCACGTCCTTGGTGTCGATGATATCGAGCCCCTCGGACTCGATCTTCGGCGTATACCCGACCGAGCTCGGGTGCCCGTAAGTCATATCGAACTGTACTTGGATTAGGCCACTGAAGGGATCGATCCCGTAGAGCCGACCCACGGTGTTCGTCGTGGCGACGCCCCAGACGTAAAGCTTTCCGTGACTCGAGACCTTCATGCCATTCGGGGCATTGATCACCGTGAGCGCATCACCCGCATTCACGATCGAGACGTCCCGGCTAAAAATCACCTTCGGCGTCGACGAGTAGTCGACCATGTATTCATGGAGGGCGTTCCAGTGGAGGGAGCTCGGCACGTAGATGTGCGCGACGGTCTGGCCTTCGTACACGCCGTTTACGGAGTGGTAGAGATATTTGTCCGTGAGCGCCACGCAGGGCGCTTGCTCGGTTGCACTCAGCTGGACGGTACCCCAATCCTGCATGACGCCGCAGCCAGCGTTTGGCTTGTAGCCGAGGAATCCGACGCCGGCGTGGGTGTTGTCGACCGCGTTCAAACTCACGAGCACGAAACCGCTGCTCGTTCGGTCACCGACCGTGCTGCGCGGCGGCTCGTACGCGATGTCGCCGTAGTGGACGTAGTTGGGGTTTCCGTGCCAGGCGTTGGGCTCGCTGAAGGTGCAATTGCTGGCTGGGCCGCCGCCTCCGAGCAAGCCGTGAACGCCGATTTGTCCGTATTGCGATTTGCCACTGGAAAACTGCGTGCGACTTTCGAACCACAGAGTGCCAGTGGGGTCGACATAGTAGTCTGGAGTCGTCGCGTGATAGCCGTGGGCGAGGCCTTCGATGTCGTTGCCGAAGGAACCGTCGTCCATGTTCCAACTCGGGTCGCTGTATCCGAACGATAGTGACGAGAACGACCGTCGTTGGCGATCGGAGAACGCGACCACGTTGCCGTCCACCTCACCCCAGTAGTACGAGGGCATGTCGACGAAGGTGGTCCGCAATGTCTCACCAGGCCAGAGATCCCAGTTGAGGACGTTGAACCAGCCGCGCGCTGCGGTCCACTGAGAGACCGTGTAGCGGTCGTCGTTGGCAGAGCCCGAGCCAGTGGTGGGCTGCCCTTGTGGGTTGTACGCGATCGAGTCGTAGAAGATCGACTCATCACTTTCGCCGTAAATATAGCTGTAATAGGCGCCGGGCGGGCACCAGGCCGCGTCGACCTCCGGCGCCGAGCAGTCGAAGTTCGTGATGCCGGAATAGTTGTAGGCGTCCGTGAGGCCAGACAACCACTCCGTGTGCAGCGTGCCCGGTTTGGTCGAGGTTGGGGCGGGCGCAACAACGGCCGCGCCATGGGTGCGCGTCGCGTGCGGCGGCGGGTCGGCCAAGGGCCGCGGCTGCGAGGCATCGCGAATCGGCAAATGCGCGCGCCGCTCGTCCGCGGCCGCGAGTTCTGGCGAGATGGTCGCGTTCGGGTCGTGCATCAGCCGCCGATACAGGCCTGCGTAGGTGCCGCCAGCGTCGAGCATCATGGGCCCGAGATCCAACGATTCATCGCCGGCCTGGGTATTCAGCCGCTGCAGCAGCATCACGCCGCCCTCATGTGTCTGCCAAAACTCGACACGATGAGTCGCCGTGACATCGACGTGAGTGAGCTTCACCCCGTCGACGGTTCTTGTCCCAACGGGCCTTTCCACGCCCGCGCCGGGCGTGTCAGCCGCGGATCCGCTTCTCGCGAGATCCTCTCCCCCACAGCCCGCATTCGCGAGCACGACGACAAAACACAGCCTCCCCAGCCACCGACCCTTTGACATGCGGGGGACTGTACCGCGCGCCCGTTGAGCTCGTCAAAGGAAGAAGCGGATGCTCACCCGTGAGCCAATGATATCGGGCGATTCGCAGCATGAGTGTGGTGCAGGGGCAGCGCGCGCGCAGGACAACAGTGAGTACCAGCGGTTCGCGTGAAAACCGGCTAGCCTCGCGCGGTGTTGCTACGCGAGACAGAAGAGCGGCTGGCTGAGGATGTTCAGCTCTGGCTTGCAGATGGTTTGATCTCGACGGACACGGCGTTCGTGTTGCGGCAGCGCTACGGCGCGCCGGGTTTTGGGTGGGCCACGCTCGTGAAGTATCTGGGCATCAGTGGTGGGCTGTTTGCGTTCTTGGGCATTCTCGGGTTCGTGACGGCGATCAGTGGGAGCAAGGGCTTTGGCGGGTTCGTGCTCACGTTGCTGGGCGGAGCGGGTTTGTTTTGGGGGCTGCGCCTGGCGCGCGATGCGCAGGATCGTTACGCGCTGTCGTCCAAGATCGTCACCGCTCTCGGCGCGGTGGCGCTCGCCTCGGGTGCGGGCCTGACCGGCGCCGCGCTCGAACTCGGTGACTCGGCTATCCTCGTCTTCACCGGCGCTGTCGTGCTGCCGCTGCTGACGGCGCTCGCTTATCAGAACAAAAATCCATTTCTGTTGATCGTCGCGGTGCTGGCACTCTTTCATTGGGTCGGCACGTGGGACCAAATGTGGGGTCATTCCACTTACGAGATCGACGTCCAGGATCCTAAACTGATGTCCGCGGCCGCGCTTTTGGTGTTCGGCATCGGGTGTTGGCACGAGCGCGCCTTGCACCAGAAAATGCCGCGATTTTACCGGGTTTATCAGGCGCTCGGTTTGTTTTACTTCAACCTCTCGCTGCTGATTTTGAGCATCGACGGCTCGACCCAGAAGTGTCTGCCTTGGGTGATCGCGCTGACGCTCGCTGGCATCGCGCAAATCGCGCTCGGCGCGCGCCTGCACAATGGGCTCGTGCTTGGCTTCGGCGTGACCACGGTCGTCATCGATGTGTTCACCCGCTACTACGAACGGTTTTGGGACACGCTCGACAAAGGTCTGTTCTTCCTGCTCGGCGGCCTCGTCCTGTTCGGGCTTGGCTTCGCGCTCGAACGGACGTTGCCGCGCACACCCGTGAGCGCAGCGCGATGAATGTCCGAGCCCAAAACCGCGCCATCCAAAGCGAGCTGTGCAAGCTGGTGGAGCAGCGCGTGTTGAGTCTCGCCGAGGCGGAGCGCATCCGTCCTCGCTATCCGACCGAAGCTTGGAATTTGCTCTCGCTCGCGCGCTGGTTCACCATTTTGGGTGCCGTCGCCGCGGGCGTGGGCTTTTTGCTGCTGATCCCCCAGCTCGTCGGGCTCCAAAACCTGATCGATTTCGGGCTCGCGCTGGCGCTCGTGGGCTCGCTTGCGGCTGGGCATTACGTCGACCGTCGCCGTGGGCTCCACAAGACCGGGGCCGCGCTGGAGTTGCTCGGGGGCTTCGCTCTTCAAGGCTTGCTCACTGCGCTCGCCTTTCGCTTCAACACCGGGTCGGGCGATTGGCCACGTTTGGTGACCGTCTCAGCGGTCGCCACGGGCGTTCTGGCCTATGCGCTCCCGAATCGGCTAGTGCTCACGCTGGCCTTGCTCGACGGCTTCGTCGCGTTCGGTGGCGAGACGGGTTACGACTCTGGCTGGGGCATGTATTGGCTGGATATGAACTATCCGTCGCGCTTCGTGCTCGTCGGGCTCTTCGTCTTGGGCCTGGCCTGGCTTCACGCACGCTTGCTCACGGGCGCGCGCCAGGGCTTCGCGCGCGTGTACTTTCACCATGGGCTCTTGGTGACGAATCTCGCGCTTTGGTTCTTTGCCCTGTTCGGTCGTCATGATCTCGAGTGGCACGACAACGGCGGCGAACGGGCTTTGTTCTCGCTGCTCTGGGCCGGCACTTCGATCGCCAGCTTGCTGCTCGGCTCGCGCTACGGTTGGCGGCTGGCCCGCGGCTATGGCCTGACCTTTCTGATCATCAACCTGTATACGGTGTACTTTCAGTTCATCGCGGTGAACTCGGCGGAAGCCTGGTTTCTGCACCTGCTCGTGATTGGCGTCAGCCTGGTTGGGCTCGGATTCGGGCTCGAGCGCCAACTATCTCGGAAGCGGAACGCCAGCTGAGTGCCTCTTTACTGTCCTTGCGGATTGCCGAACGAGCCAGCCCCCCTGGACAATGGATCGGTTCGCGAATCAGTGGGCACCCTGATGCGCGACCGGCGTCCTGGACGGGAAGGCGGAGGTCGTCCCAGCGTTCGGTCTCGGGAAAGCACGAGCGAGCGTCGACTGTTTCGTTAGCACGCACGCCCGAATCGCGACCGAACACGGACTCGGCCTTCGCTCGAGTTCGGTCTGGCAGGGGGAATTGCGGCGCATCCCGATACTTTCGGTTCGGCTCAGGCACTTCCCGCACGGCTCGCTCCTTGCTAGTCAGCGGCAATCCTCCCGGAGTCTGTCCATGCACAAGAATGAGTTTTGGCGAATCGGAATGGTGTGCCTGCTGGGCGTCTCGACACTTACACTCAGCTGCCACAAGGACGAGTCGGCAAGCGCATCGCGACAATCCGTCGTCGGCGACGTCGATGATGACGGTATCCCCGACGCGCAGGATACATGCGACGGGCGCGTGTTCGGCGGCACGATCCTGCTTTCCACGCAGCAAGGTGGGCGAATGGTGCGGTTCGGAATGCACCCTGCTCCAAGCGGGGCGAATCCAGAGCAGCAAATCGGGTCACGAGAGACGGTGCAGCAGTACTTCGGTGACGCGCGCTATGGCATCGCTGCCGACTTTGGCGCGATGACGGGTGCGCCGTTTTCCGTCACCACGTCGACTAGTGCGACTTGTAACGTCAGCACTGACGCAATCGTGCACGCGGTCACACTCGATAGTGTCGGAAGCCCTCCCACCGGTGTCGTCGTGCCATCGGCGATGGCGGCGAACGTGGCCTCACTGCAAGCCATGCTGGACTCCGATCCGCGAAAGGGTGAATCTTATGCCATCTATTCGGCACCCGGGCAGGGGCTCTGGGTGGTGTCGCCCAACCATGACGGCGTGATTCACGGGCTATACTACTTCCTGTACCAATTCGGCGCGCGTTGGTTCTTGCCCAGCTCGGCTTGGACGATCTTGCCGCACGTGACTGACCTCCGAACCTCCATCAATACGCTGCGAATGCCGAAGATGTCCGGCTTGGTGATCTCGGGTAACGGCGGATTCGGCTCTTCCGTCGAGCCTCCGTTTCCCGGTTTCTATCCCGCTCATTCGTTTCCGTTCGCTTTGCCTCCGAGTGGCGAAAACTCGGCGGAGGACGTGGGCAACGAGTGGACGGTTTGGTCGTTACGCAATCAGTTCCCGAGCGGCTTGGTCGTCGGTTCCCAATTGACCAACGCCGTCAGCACCGTGCCTAACGAGCCGGGCTTTCCTGGCGAGTCGATGGCGCAAATCGTCGCCGCCTCGCCAGACTTGTACATGGCCAAAGTGGGCGGTGTCACTTCCTCCCCGACCGCCCCGTTCTCACACTGGCACAACACTTTTCAGCAGGGGTTGTGCGCGGGGCAGCCGTGCGCCGCGGGCGCGATTCCCGACTCTGAAAGCTCGACTGACTACACCTCACCATTTGGCATTAGTCGCCTAATTATGGACACGCTGAGGAATAACAACAGCTCGATCACCGCCGCCACGGTGGTTGAACCCTCGTCGCAGTACGTATCCGTCGAGCAGCCTGACGGTCACGGCGACTGTGCCTGCGCGAAATGCATGGGAGTGCTCCAGGCTTATGCGGGCTCGCCCGATGTGGTTGGGGCGCAGTGGTCGCCCTCCGACGCGTATTTTCACTATGTCAACCAAACCTACAAGCGGCTAGATGAAAGCTGGCCACAGTGGACCAGCGAACTGGGGGCTTCGAGCTCGCTATTTCACGGCGTTGCGGCACTGGCCTACGCTGACCATTCAGGGGTGCCTTCGATTCCGCTCGATCCGCACCTATTCGTCACGATCTCGCCCTACGGAATGGTGCCCAATTTTGGAACCACACCCGACGAACACGTGCAGAAGTGGACTGCAAAAGCCTTGCAAGATCAGCAAGGCAACGTTCGGCTTCGCGTCGGCATCGATGATGAGTGGCTCGCTGACGACGGTGCCGGCACCGAGAACAATTTCGATCGACCTCAGGTCTCACCGTACGACATTGCACAGCGCGTCCGCAGCTGGGAGAACGCTGGCATCGAGGCGCTCAGCGCTCAGACTGCATACTCCGGCGCGAAGGTTGGCTTCAGCGCCTACATTGCGGCTGCGTTGGCGTGGGACCCTGCGGTCAACGAATCGACCATCCTCGATGAGGTCTTCAGTAAGAGCTTCGGCTCGGCCGCGACCCCGATGCGTCGAATGTTCGAACGCTGGTGGAAGCGCTTCGACCTGACGCCGCAGGAGCTCAATCTGAGTTTCTCCGACGTCCAACAGGCCGAGGCGGCCTCGTTTGCCTCCTGCGCCGATTGCAAGACGCGGGTCGACCAGATCGCGGACTACGTGCAGTACCTCCGCGTGCTTGAGGATTACATCACGACCTACGACGCATTCAACGCAGTCAGAGCGGACGCGAGCCAAGCTACCCGCACGAGCGCGTGTCAGGCACTCGAAACGAGCGTCGACGCGGTGCTGACTCAAATCTGGAATATGTACCCATCCAATCTCCTACACAGCTCGCGTTTGTTCGAGAAGATGTACCGACGAATTCCTGACTGTCCGGCGTTCGAACAAGCTACCCCTCCAGCCAATCCGGCGGACGCCGCGCTCGCAGGTTGCGACGTCGATGATTCGCTGTGCTGGAGCGGCAACGCGACAGACTCCAGTGTCTGCGCCAAATGGGCGCCGTGCCGCACTACCGATGCTTCCGCGTTTGGTGCCGGTTGGTCCACCGTGCAGCCCATTGCCGGCGCTGCACGTGCCGCGGCGATCGCGAACGGCGCCACCGCGTTTGCGACGAACGCGGTGCCTGATCCGTCCTTCAGCACGAACTATGTGCCGTTGGGCACGATCCCGGTTCCAACAGGGCCCCAATGTTCAGACTCGGCGACGCCAACCCAGTGGACCAAGACCCGCACGTTCAAGAGCGAGGAGAGTTTCGCTCTCGCAGCAGTGCAGGGGACGAAGGTCAGCTTTCAACTGCAGCAAGCGTTGTACGCTGCCGGTAACGACCCTAGATTGAATTGGCCGGTTCGCATCAGCGTCGTTGGCCCGGCGGGTGATCCGACGCCGACACTTAGCCCCGCTGCAACAGCGCAGTTGACGTTGACCCCGACCACGTTCTCGTATTCGTTCTGCGCAGCAGCCACTGGAACGTACACGGTAAGAATTCTTCCGCTGGCAAATGTTGCTCAATCGTACGTGTTCGCCGTCGCGCAAGATCGGCCATTCGTCCAAGTCGGCACGAGCCTTTGGGAGCCAGTAGCCGGCAATGATCCGGTCTCGATGTACTTCTATGTACCGCCAGAAACCACGCAGTTTGCGTTAGCGTTCGATAGTGCAATCGTTGGAGCGAACAGCGAGCTGGTTTCAACTAATCCACGCCTTTTCGACTCACAAGCGCGCGAGATTCTCGCGCCCAAGTTGCAGCAATTCAATCGCTACACCGTCGTTACGGTGCCTCCCGGCGAGAGCGGGAAGGTCTGGTCCGTGCAGAACCTACGGTCAGCGACCACATCGTTGCTCTTCAGTGGCGTAATGAGCACACCGCGCTTCCTCGGCGTTCCGACCGTTTTCTCGTACTCGCCGAACCAGATGCTTGTGCCCGTGGAATTCGGACCTTGTGATCCGGCAACGGCGGTCGTGCTGAATCCTCGTCAAACGCTACCGACGAATGGCTGCGCACAGGTGCTGAGCACCTCGCCCATAGTCAACGTCGCGACCTCCGGGTCGATCGCCGGCACGTATCCGACGGCATTCAGTTGGAGCAACAACTGTGGCGCTGTGCCTCTGAGTGGGGTCGGAACCTTCACCGCTCAGCAGTACACGCCTCACCTCATTGGTCCGTTGCCCACCAACACACCGAACTGCCCAACACTCATTCACCTCTACGGCAGCAGTGCGACGACCGCGACCATTCAGAAATGGGACCCGACCACGTGCGGTCCGAACGCGTCCAGAGCCGTGGAGCTGCCTCAAGGCGGGATGACCGTCGCCGTCGGTGCCTGCCTCAAAATCAGCCAATATCCAGGGACCATGGCCAACGGGGATTCGCTCGATCTGGCGATACAGACTGGATCAGGGACGAACGTGGGGATTTGGGCTTGGAATAACTCTTGCGGTGACGCGGCCGATAGTCGGATTCAGCAACCGAATACCTCGGTCGTTGCGACGACTGGGCCGATCAATACCTCATGTCCGATCTACATCACGTCGAGTGGCTGGGCTGGTGGCTCGATCTCGTATTCCCCTACCGCCCACTAAGCCAGGCAGAGCCCCGCGCGCATCGAGCTGCGTGGGGCTCTGGTTCGATTCGTGGCACTTGCGGGCACTACACCGGTCATTGTTTGGCGAGCACGTAGCGCAGGTTCGTCGGTGCTTGTGTCGCGATGCCGCTTGCTAGATCGAGGCTGTATAGAAACGCGCTGCCGCTCGCGTTGGATCCCACGGTATGCGCGACGCCTCGCGTCGAGTCATAGACGAGGGCACCCATGCCCTGCAGATCGCCGAACGAACCCTTTCGAGTCACGGTTCGGGTATTCGGGTCGATCAGCGCGACGAACCAGCCGCTTCCGTCCTTGTTCGCGCCGACGAGCTGACCAGTAGCGGTGACGCCACCGATGAATCCTGCCCAAGCGAGCGGGGCCGACGAGCTCACGCCAGTGGCGAGATCGAGCGTGTACAGTTCGCTCGCCGGAGTGTTCGTCGGGCTGCCGAGGGCGTAAACGCGATGGTTCTGCCGATCGAGCACGAGTTGATCGCTCCACCACTGGAGATCGCCGAGTGCGCCGACGGGCGTGGTCGTGCCGGTGGTGCCGTCGATCAAATCGACTTGTTCGACGCTACCCGTCCAATAAGCGCCCACGAATTTACCGGACGACGCGACACCCGCGAGTGTGTACGCGTGCGCTACCGTCACTGACGTGGTTGCGCCAGACGTCAAATCGAGCACGTAGAGTTTGTTCGATTGATCGACCGTCATGCCGATGGCGCCGACTCGAAGACCATCACGAGTCTCGACGAATTGCTGGCTGCTCCAGGTGTGTAGATCAGCCAGCATGCCGCGCGGGACACCTTCGCCGGTTTCCACGCGCACGTGATCGACCCCTTCGATGCAGTTCGAGCTCAGGCTGCCATTCCAATAAGCGGCGACGAGATCGTAGGATTGGCAATCGGCACCTGCTCCAGCTTCACCCAGCGAAGCGCACGGATTGACACTGCCGCTCTCGTGAACGCCGGTGCTGCAGGTCACGGGTCCCGAAGGGGCACCACCAGCGTTGACTGCTCCCGCCTCACCCACGGGCGTGCCACCATCCATGGACGTGCTCGAGCTACCGCCGGTACCGGTTTGCGGAGCGCCCGCGTGGCCAATCACCGTCGAGCCGGACCAGCCACCGCAGAGATTGCCGCACGACGGACTGCCACCCGCAGAGACGCCGCCGGTGGCGTTGTCTCCGCCCACTGCGACCGTGCCCGCCGTCGGCGCAGCGCCGCCATCAGCGGAGCCGCCAATCGGTGCTGGAGCGCACGCCGCAAACGAGGCCAACCCCGCCGCCGCGAACCCGAACACCAGTTGCCGCCGCTTCGAAAAACTCCCCGTGTTCATGATCTCAAAAAGGTATCAGGTGCGCTGCCCGCCGCAAGCGACACCGTGCGGCGATTCAGTACGACACAGTCGAACACAACTACAAATACTCAGGCCCGCCCACGATCTCGGCAGGAGAGCGGGCCCCCTAGTCGACAAAAGCGCAACGCCGTCACCCGGTTGGATGACGGCGTTCCCTCCGTCCCTGTGGCGACGAAGCCGCTGTTTACTGACAGCTCTGCGGCAAACTCTCGTACACGCGTCCGAGAGCGGTCGGCGTGCCATCGCCGTTCAGGAGGCGCGCGTTGGGGATCGGATCCGCGCTGAACCACGAGTAGCGGAACACGTGTGGGTTGCTCTCGAGGTAGGGGATGGCGGCGCGGATGTACGCTTCTTGGCCGGCGGGCGACGTATCTCCGCCGATCGCGCAGGCGAACTCGGTGAGCCAAATGGGTTTGCCGAATTGCTCGAAGCCTTCGAGGCCGCCGCCCGGTTCTAGGTAGTCCTTCAAAGAAGGCAGATCGCAGTTGTACCAGTGCACCGCGACGTAATCGACTTCGCAGCCCGGGCAGGCCGCGAAGAATTGCTTCAGCCAGTCATACGGGCTCGTGCCATTGCAATTGCTGGCAGGGCCGCAGAAGTTCACGGCCGGAGAAACGATCGGGATCCCCGCGGCGCGTGCGCGCTGCTGAACGGTGCCCCAATAGCTGGCGGCTTGCGCGGGCGTGAGATCGGCCTGGCTCTTGAAATTCGGCTCGTTGAAACCGAGCAAGAACTTCGCCCCGGCGGGGATCGACGCGTTCACCGCGCGCTCGTCCCACATCATGGGCACGAACTCGGCGTTGCTCGCGCCTGAAGGGCCGTTCCCCCAATCGTACCACCACTTCACCGACGCAGAGAGTTCAGCGCCTGGCGCTACGTTGCTGGCAATGCCGCGTTTGCAAGCCGAGGGCGGCGTGACCACGCCACCACCGATGACAGCGGGGTGGAACGTCTGCGCGTTCGTCCCGTTGCACGACCAGAGTTGGATCTTGGTGCCGTCTGCGGTGCCGGCGGCTGCGACGTCCAGACACTTGTTGCTGTTCGTATTGACGAAACGCACGTTGCTGTTCGCCAGGTTGTCGACGCGGAAGGACTGCGCTGCGGAATTATTGCACGTCCAAAGTTGGACCTTGGTGCCGTCTGCCGTGCCCATCCCCGAGACGTCCACGCACTTGTTGCTGCTCGTGTTGATGAGCCGGGCGGCGCCGTTGCTCAAATTCTCGACGCGGAAGGATTGCGCGCCCGAGCCGTTACATTGCCATTGCTGAATGTTCGCGCCGTCGGCGCTGCTGCCACCGCTCACGTCCATGCATTTGCCGGGAGCCGCGAGTGTCCCGAAATTGTACGTCGCGGCGGCCAACTCTTGGCTCTGCTCTTCGGCACCCTCGGGTGCTGCGGCGCCGCAAGCGGCCAGGACAAGGCCCGAACTCGCGGCGAAAATCCAACGAACATAGCGATGAGCAGCGATGCGACGGCGCAACTTCATAGTCTGGAGCTCCTCGTTACGGCGCACCTGAGCGCCACTCGTTTACGGCGCATCGGGGCGCCACGGTGAGCTCAGCATAGCATTCGAGATCGGCAGTTCGCTCCCATTGATTCGAGTTATTGCTGTGCGGATAGCTACCGTCTGATTGCAGCGGCACAGCGCGATTGTCGACGTTTATGGCTGTGGGTCACGTTGATCGAACCCACTCGAGAAATTCGGCTTGCAGTCGCTCGCGAAAAATTCACACGTTCGCGCCCGTCTCTTTCTGAGAGGAGGTCAATGCGGCGCGCACACTGGCGAGCTGTTCATTGCCGTGAGCGGCGGAGCGCCCGCGGTCGCCGACGCGCTCCTGCGAGACACAATGCCACGAGCGCGAGAGCGAAACCGAATCTCATGCTCGTGCGCGGCGCAGCGAAGGCGCAGCTGCTGTCGTTCTTGGTGTTGCTGCTCGCGCCAGAGCTGCCGGCTTCGTTGCTCGTGGAAGATCCCGCGCTGCTGGTACTTCCGGAGATGCCGAGCGCACCGCCCGCCGCGGTGCCACCACCGACATTGCCATTCGCTCCTCCGCCGCCGGCGCTTGCCCCGCCGATTCCGGCATTTCCGGCCATGTTGCCGCCCCCGCCGCCCGCGCCAGCGCCACCCGCGCCACCACTGCCGCTCGTCCCGCCGCCATCATCGAGCCCGCCATCGGGCAACATCCGTGAGAATTGCACGTAAGCGAGGTTCAGATGCGGATCGACCGACTGCAGCTTGAGCAGCTGAATTCCCGCGCTGAGTGTGATGGTCGCGAGGTTCGGGTAACCCTTCCAGTTGTGAAAAGTCGCATCCGTTTGGTAGTTCGGAAACGTCGCCTTCCAATCAGCCAGCATCTGATTGTTGATATAGACTTGGAGCTCCATGGCGCCGTCACCGCCCTCCCCACCGGGAGGCCCGTTGCCTGATGCCCAGGTGGAGCTCAGCACGTAGGTTCCGGCCGTGAGCACGTTGACCGTGAAGTTGAACCAATCGCCGGGGCGAACGGCTCCGATGTAATAGTCGGCGGAGGTGGCACTCGGGAAGAACGTGCCGTCGAGCGCTGCGCTCGTTTGGTACCACTCGTCTTTCTCTGCCTGATTGCTGAGGCAGAGCGTGGCGGTGGGTGCGTCCGTGCGGTAGCCAAGCGCGAGCTTGATCGATTCACTGCCGTTGTTCGTGATGTGATCGCCGGATTTATACGCCACATTCGAACCTCCGAGATCGTAGTTCACGAAGTCGATGCGACCCGGGAGCGGATACGGCCCCGCCTTCACAGTGGCTGGGATTTTGCCGACGCCACCGGCCACGGCGGGGTCGAACGGTTTTCCCTGATAGCCCGCCGGAACGTCGGCGCGGCTCGGAGCGGCAGCCAGCAGCGGGAGGCCAGCGAGGGAAAGAACCACCCGTGCGACGCGCAGTTGTCGATGCATGGATGGTTGGCATCGGTCCGCACTCGGGTGGGTCAAACAAAGCGTCCGGAGCGCTACCCGGTCCGAAAGGCCAGTCATCTAGTCCCACTTAGTATCAAGTAGTACTAGTCGACGTTACCAGCGCAGCATTTTTGAAACGACCATCGGTTGTCCCGAAAAAGGCGCGACTCGCGCCGCGCTGACGGCGTTCAGCACGCAAGCGCCCAACTTTGGATCCGGGGCGGGGTTACCGAAGCGCGCGCTCTGAACCGATCCGTTCGGCGCGAACGTGACCACCACCTGCGCGGCTTGGAGCCCCGCGCCGCAGCGGGCGGCCAAGAGCCGCGCGGCCTCGAGTGCACGCACCAGATCGGCGTGTGCCGGCTGTGTGGCGCGCGCCGGAGCAGCGGCGGGAGTGGGCGCGGTCTCAGGCGCCGCCTGCGTCGCGGCAATCGTTGCCACTGCAACGCGCGGCGCACGTGGCGCGTGCTGGGTCGGCAGGGGAGTGAGCGCTGGGCCGCGCATCGCCTCAGCGGAGCGCGCACGTCGTAGCAATGAACCACCGCCGACGAGCAGCGTGAGCAGCAGCAGCGTGAGCAAGGCGAGCCGCACGGGGTGCCCGCGATCGGCGCGAGCCTCCGCGTCCGCCACTGGCGAGACGAAGTTCGTCACGCTGGGTGGAACCAGTGACGGAGGAACGAGGTCCGCCTCGCTGCGGGCCGACTCCGCTCGCGGGACGGGCGTCGGGGGTAGCGGCGGAAGACAGAAATTCGACGACGGACGCGGCGGGCGGATCGTCGC
>Ga0105245_10000981_pt1 | contig 26061 bp, 23 predicted proteins | sample KBSM54metaG_FD_81523 | JGI IMG/M metagenome (GOLD analysis project Ga0105245, IMG submission 81523) | Miscanthus rhizosphere microbial communities from Kellogg Biological Station, Michigan, USA - KBS M5-4 metaG | ecosystem: Host-associated > Plants > Roots > Rhizosphere > Soil | place...
GACCGCCAGGCGAAATACGCTCACGCGAATGTTACCTCCTTCAGAGGCTACCGCTGCCTCATTATAGGGTTACTTTCGGCTCAAACGCAACGATTCCTTACACATCCACGTACCATGGGGGGCGCTAGCAATTCGAGGTGATTCACTTCATAGAAAGTTTTGATTGGACCGCGCGCCTTCCCGGTCTTAGGCTCGTTAGTATGATGGCCACAGAAAAACTCGAACGGGAGGAGCCGGAGGAAATCTCGGTCTTGCATCGTGTAAGCCGGATTGTCAGCTCCGAACTGTCTTTAGATGAGATGCTTGGAGAAATTGTGGGCCTTACATCCCAGATCTCGGGATGCGATGCCTGCCTGGTCTACCTGGTAGAGATGCCCACCGAAGAATTCGTGCTGCGCGCCTCTCAGGTTCCGCACGCCGCGGACCTGGGGAATCTGCGCATGAAGGTCGGCGAAGGAGTCACCGGCTGGGTGGCCGAACACCAGTCTCCTGTGGCGCTCTCTTCGAAAGCTTCCGCGGATTCGCGCTTCAAATTCTTTCCCGCGTTAGTCGAGGATACTTATGAGGCCTTCCTCTCGGTACCTCTGATCAACAAGGGCAAAGTCATCGGTGTGATCAATGTGCACCATCGCGAGCGGCATCAGCACACCGCGGAGGAGATTTCGACCATCCAGTTCATGGGCGAACAGATGGGCAGCGCGATCGCCAAGAGCCTGCTCGAGGAAGAGAACGCCCGCCTGACCGAAGAGACCGCCGAGGTCAAGCGGCAGCTCGAAACCCGCAAGGTCGTGGAGCGTGCCAAGGGCATTCTGCAGCGCCGTCAGAGTCTGACCGAGGAAGAAGCGTACCTGCGGATGCGGAATGAAAGCCGCCGGCTTCGTCGTCCCATGAAGGAACTGGCCGAGGCGATCATTCTGGCCGAGGAACTCGGGCGAAAAGATACGACGCCACGGGACGCGCGCGAGTAAACATCGCGAGCAGGCTAAGCTGCCTGCCCTGTACCGCATCGAGGTATCCTCGGAAGCAGAGTGCTTCGCATCACGCTTCCGATCACCTGCGCGACCATACTCGGAACGCTGTTCGCGTTTAAGCTCTACGCGGATCACAAGCCTTTTCGCGAGTATCCGGGAATGGAATACTCGACGGGATCGATTCCCCTGCCCCCCGGCTGGGACAGTGAGACGGAATTTGTTTTCGCCAGGATCATGTTTCCCGGCGGACCTCTCGATGGTTATCGCGGCCGAGAAGATCCGGATTATCACCGTGGGCGATCGCTATGGACCCAGGATTATCCGCGCGCCGACCGACACTTTCTGGAAGCCGTGCGGCGCTTGACGCGCCTCGATGCGCGCCCGGTGGAACAAATCGTCGACCTCGAAGACGGCAACGACGTCTACAACTACCCTTTCATTTATGCCGTTCAGGCCGGCGAATGGGGTTTAACCGAAAAGCAGGCCAAGATCCTGCGCGACTATCTCGACCGCGGCGGTTTCTTCATGGCCGACGACATCCATGGAACCGCCGAATGGGGTGAATTCGTCGAGCGCATCGGTTACGCGTTCCCGGACCGGCAGGTTCAGGACATCCCCAACGAGGATCAGATTTTCCATTCGGTCTTCGACCTGGACGAGCGCTACATCATCGTGGGCTCCGAGCATTTGCGCGAAGGTTCCAAAAACGGCGGTACGGTGCCATACTGGCGAGCAATCTACGACGACAAGGGCAGAGTCCTGGTGCAGGCGATGTACAACTCCGACACCGGCGATTCCTGGGAGTTTGCCGACGACCCGCGCTATCCGGAACGATATTCAGCTCTGGGAATACGGCTGGGCGTGAACTACATCGTTTACACAATTACTCACTGAGGGAGAAGACCGGGGAGGTCCAGAGCCCCACCGATAGGAACAATCCGGAGACCGGATTGCGACTGCTCTGGACCTCCTTTGGGGCGCGTCGCGGTTAGGGAAAGCACGCCAGAAGCCAGGGCGGAGCTATTGAAAATCCAGGAGTTGCTGCGCGGGAAGCGACAATCTGTCCCGTGCGGAATGAGACAGGTTGACGCGTCGAAGCGTGGTTACGCGCAAGAACGGAGGTTCCTCTCTCCCGCGCGTCCGCTTGGATGTCAGGAACCTCCGGACAAAAGATTAGTGCGGAGGACTCGCCAAAATTCTCAGTTAAGCTTCAATCGATCGCCGCCTAGAACTGATAGGCCAGCGCGATGTTGAAGACGTTGCCGCGCCCCGATGTCGCCCGTGGCCCCAGATTCGCGCCATTAAACGTTCGCGTGCGGAAGTCCCAGAAACTCCATTCAAACGCCGCGGTCACATCGGGTCCGAGTTTGCGGAAATAGCTCGCCCAGACGAAGGAGTTTTTCGAGCGCGTCGAGCCCGGCATCAAGTCGCTGTCGCGCGGATCGTCCGTGCCGGCGCCTGCGTAAAGAATATCCTTAGGCGTTACCGGTGAGATCAGCTCGACCCATCCGCCCATATCGCCAATCTTGCGGAAGTTAGCTGGCGTGGTGCCCGCTGCAGGAGTAAACGCCACGCCTTGTTCGATTCCGCCATCGAAAGTAACCAGGTTGGCCCCCGTAAAGCCTTCGCCGCGGAAGATAAGGTACTTGATGATCGGTATCGACCAATCCACCGCCACCGCCGACGAATCGACGCCCCTGTCCGCACCCACGGCTTCACGGCCGTAGTGCCCGCCGACACCGATGGTCGCGGTCCTTCCGGCCATGGGATGCGACAATGCTACGCGAGCCTCGTAAAAGGGCTGCCTGCCGCGTTCGCCGAAGCCTGAGAACGAACTGTCCACCGCCGAGCCAGACGCTGTGCCGGTCAAACCCGCTTGATCCCCCAGGCGATTGTCGCCAAACGAGGGACGCAGGACGCCGCCCTGGACCAGTAAAGTGCTCTTGCCGAACTTGTGACGGTTCTCCACCCGCACTTGCGGCAGCCACGCCCAGAGGTTTCCGGCGGTTGCGCCCAGCGGTATGGCGACGTGCGACAGCGAAATGGGATCGAGCGGGGCCAGAATCGCCTTGTCCTGGCCGGCTACGATCCTCCAATCGCCTTTATCCAACTGAAGGTACGCGCGCCGCAGACGCGGTTGATTGAAAACGCGGTTCTGGGTCTGCAGACCGGCATCGTTGGGGCGAGAGCCAAAAAAATCGATCTCGACCAGCCCGGATGGGCTCCATCCGCTGCCGCCGGTTTTCGGACTCACTTGAAAGCCTACGATGGATTGGCGCGCGGTGAAGATCGTGTCGCCGACGGCTCCGGCACGCTTGGTGGTGCCGTCTGGAAACGACACGTTGGCGCTGCCAGGCAACGGCCACAACGGGACATCCTGGCCGATCTGGACTGTGTCGGACATCGAGATATTCATGAGCAGCGTGCCGTACACGCGGAGGATATAGTCGCCGATGGGAGCCTGCAGCCTGGAGCTCGCTTTCGGGGCTCCAGGATAAAAGGGCCCATCGGGAGGGGTGTGGTCTTCAAGCGTATTGGCCGGAGCGGGTTGGCCTTGCGCTGGGATCGTAAACAGGGCAACTACCAGCGACGCGGCGAGGTAGTGTCTGCGAAGTGTCGATATCATGCCCCTGATTATGCGAAGGGCAGGCCTCGCAAGTCGTTCACATCTTGTAAACGTTTTGTAAAAAGGAGCGCGACGAGATTTAGCGCCGGACGACAGGTGCCCTTAATTCGTTCTGCATCACCGTGACATATTGCTGGGCTTGGCCCTGCATGGGACCGGAGATGGCGGCGGACTGCTGCTCGAACTTCAGAGCTTCCTGAAGCTTGGTGCGATCCAGAGTGATCTTAGAGAGCTGGTAGTTCGCGACACCCAGGTAGAAATTAGCGGGTCCCGTCATCGCGGGCTGACCACTGATCATGGGAAGGGCGGCACGCAGGTTGGTGTCGCAATCCTTCCAGATCTGGCGTACGCAGCCGGCCACGCCCGCATCGTAGTAACCGCGCGAAAGCATGGTAGACTTCACGCGATTCCATTCCTCGTCGGAATAGCCCTCGGGCTTGGCCTTGGATTTCATCACCGTTATGAGCCGTGTAGCGTACGTGTACGCCTGGTCCGAACGATTCTTGGAGATCAGATTGTCCGCGAGGGTCATCAGAGCGTACTCCTCGTTAGGGCTTCCAGCGACGATCTTGTTAGCGCCCTCGATCTGCTTGTCCGCGCCCCCCATTTTTCCCAACGCGCCGAGATAGGCGTTAGACGCCATGCCCAGGTACGTGCTCTTGGGATTCACTGCAAGCAACGCCTCGGTGAGCTCGACCACTTTCGCTGGAGCCAGGCCAGCTTGCGCAGCGGTTGTCGCGAGTGCGTATTCACTCAGCGTTCCGAGCCCCTTGGCGTAGTCCACCCGTTTAGGCCAGTCCTCTTCGGAAAAACCTTCCAGTTTCGGACCGGTTGCTTCGGCTTTGGCTAATTTCGCGGTCTCGACGGCCGCCGCCTTAACGGCATCGGCATCCTTTGCGGTCTGAGCATCCTTCAGCTTCTGATAGGCGTCGTCGAGTTCGTTTGCGCGTGCCGACGTTACCAGGAAAAAGGACAGAGTTCCGAGGGCAAGGATAGCGATTTTCACTGTGGGCTCCTCGCAGAATTATAACAGCCCGCCCGGCCACGAGAGTAAGGAGCGGGTATAATCCCATCAGGTGACGTCTGCTGCACCTTTTCCTTCCGAAGCACCGGTTTACTGCGATGTCAGCCTTCCGGTCCCCATCGATACAGCCTTTACGTACAGGCTTCCTGAGACGCTGCGCCGCCGCGTCCGGCCGGGGTGCCGCGTTTTGGTTCCCTTCGGACCCCGCAAGCTGACTGGCGTCGTCCTGGCGACACACAGCCAGGAGCCGGCAGGTCCGACCAAGGAGGCACTCCGGCTACTAGATGAGGAGCCCGCCTTGGATGAAGGTCTCCTGGACCTCGGCCGTTGGATTTCGACCTACTATTGCGCCCCCCTTGGCGACACTTTGCGCGCCATGACGCCTTTGGCGGCCGACATTCGGCGCGGGCGCATCTATTCGCTGACGCCATCTGGGCGCGATACGGCCCGCCAGTTGCACCTTTCAGAGACCGAAGAGGACCCGGCCGCAGCGATTCTCCGCATGCTCGACGGGCGCGCTCTCTCGGCGACCTACCTCGCGCAAAAGGTCAACAAGGCCGCGGCAGTGCTGCGATCGCTCGAAAAGAAGGGCTTCGTGGAATCGGAAGACGTCGCCGCCGAGCGCGATCCCCTGCGCGCGTCAGCGGCCCGCTTGCGGGTGGAATTTGTCGCGCGCGCAACGGAGAAAATCCCCAAGCAGGAACGCGAGCTGCTGGCGTATCTCGAACTGCACCCCGGCCAGCACAATCTCGCCACGCTCGAAGAGACTTTGCCGAAAGCCAGCACCGCGGCTCGTTCGCTGGCTCGCAGGCAACTGGCGAGGCTTGCCCTGGAGCCGGTGTCGAGTAACACCGCCCCGCCCCGTGCCCCGCATACGCTGAATCCCCACCAGCAGGAGGCCTTCGATGCCATCCGTCTCGCGCTCGCCTCGCGCCAGTTTCAGGCATTTCTGCTCGAGGGCGTGACGGGCTCCGGCAAGACCGAAGTGTATTTGAGCGCGATTGAAGCAGCCTTGGCGCTAGGCCGGGGTGCTCTGCTGCTGGTCCCCGAAATCGCGCTGACCCCTGCGGTGGCCGGGCAGTTTCATCATCGGTTTGGCGCACGCGTCGCCATTCTGCACTCCGCGTTTCACGATTCCGAACGCGCCCAGGAGTGGCGCAGGATCCGGGCGGGCGAGGCTTCCGTTGTGGTCGCCACCCGTTCCGGCGTGTTCGCCCCGGTCCAGAACCTGGGCCTGATCATCGTCGACGAGGAACACGACCAAAGTTACAAACAGCAGGAAACGCCGCGCTATCACGGCCGCGATGTGGCGGTGGTGCGTGCTCGCAACGAAAACGCTGTGATCGTTCTGGGTTCGGCGACGCCCAGTCTCGAAACCCGCTACAACGCGGAGCGCGGAAAGTACACTCGCCTGGTTCTGCCCGGACGCATCGAACGCCGTCCCATGCCGACGGTCTCCGTGATCGACATGCGCCGCGAGTTCCTGGAAACCCGCAAGCAGGCGACGTTTTCCCGGGCCCTGATCGACGCGGTGACCGAGCGTCTCGAGAATGGCGAACAGACCATGCTGCTGCTAAACCGGCGCGGATTTTCGAGTTTTGTGGCGTGCCGCGCGTGCGGCGAGCGGCTGCAATGCGTCAACTGCTCGGTCACCCTGACCTATCACAAGCGCGATCGTCGCATGCTGTGCCATTACTGCAATTACGCGACACCGGTTCCGGAGCGATGTCCCAAATGCGCCAGCGACTATCTGCAGTTCATCGGCGTCGGCAGCGAGCGCCTGGAGCAGGAGCTGGGTGCGTTCTTCCCCAAGGCCCGGATCGCGCGGCTGGATCGCGATACGGTGGGCGGCAAGCGCGATTACGAGACCATCCTCGCGGGTTTTCGCGAGCGGCATTACGACATTCTGGTGGGGACCCAGATGATCGCCAAGGGTCACGATATCCCCAACGTGACGCTGGTAGGGATCGTCAATGCTGACCTGGGCTTGGGCCTGCCGGATTTTCGTGCGGCGGAACGAACGTTCCAACTCCTTACGCAAGCAGCGGGGCGTGCGGGGCGCGGAGAGACGCCCGGTATCGTCCTCATCCAGACCATCAATCCTGATCACTACGCCATCCAGTGTGCGGCCGAGCAGGATTACGAGAAGTTTTACCGGAAAGAAATCGAGTTCCGGCGGCTGATGTATTACCCGCCCTTTGGATCGCTCGCCAACATCATCATCCGCTCCACCAACGAAGAGGATGCTTTGTCACGCAGCGCGGCTTTGGGCAGATTGTTGAATCCAGCCCCCGAAGGCGTCCGGGTTATGGGTCCCGCGCCTGCTCCAGTGCTCCGCGTAAAGAGCGAATATCGTTATCAGGTGCTCCTGAAGACTGCCAGCCGTAAACGGCTCAGTGAAGTATTGGTCGACATACGCCGGTTCGCGACCGCCGAGAAATGGGGTCCGGCCAATTTGGCCATCGACGTGGATCCCATGACGCTCCTCTGATCTGCATAGAAAACTAATGCGTGATTTTCAGATTGTCGACTTCAACCTGCGAGCGGCCATGCGCTTCTTCGGCGACGCCACCGGCGGCGGCGAGAATCATCCGTTGGATGGCGCTCTAGCCATCTATTCCGGCCTCGACTACGGCGTGTTTAACATTGCCATGCTGGCAGGCAGCCCCCCCGATGGGATCGACGGATTTACCGAGCGTCTGGCCCACTGCGCCGGTTTCTTCGCGCCGCGCACCATGCGCTGGTCATTCTGGTTGTGCGAAGATTCGCTCGACTTCTCGACCCGCCGCCAGGCACGCTCTCTGTTGATGGATCGCGACCTGCGCCCTATTTCACAAGCTCCGGGCATGCTGGCCGAGGAATTGGCGCCGCCGCGTCGACCGCTGCCGAAGATCGAATGCGTACCGGTTGCCGATCGAAACACACGGCAGGCTTTCAGCGCGCTCACGGCCGTGAGCTTTGACATCCCCATGGGAATCGCAAAGACTGTGTATGAGCCGGAGCGAGCCTGGTTCGGAGACTACCGTGGATTTGTAGGTTTAGTGGCCGGAAGACCCGTGGCGATTATCGCCATTGTCGCCACGCCGGAAGCCCTCGGAGTTTACTCGTTGTCGACGCTCCCCGAGTGCCGCCGATGCGGATACGGTGAAGCGCTGCTGCGCGCCGTGGTCGCGTCGGAACAGGCGCGGACCGGGATCAAACGTATCGTGCTCCAGTCAACCGATGCCGGATATTCGCTTTACCGGCGGCTGGGATTCAGCGAAGTCGCGAAGTTCTCGGTATACCTGACGAAATAGCGCCAGCGGACTACAATCTAAACAGAAGTATGTGGCCGATCCTTTTCGTCGCTCTGCTGGCCCAAGTCCCCGACTACGTCGCGGAAGGCCTCAGAGCGCTGGATGCCGGAAACTCCGACGCGGCCGTGGAATCGTTCACCAAGGCTGTCGTCGCCGACCCCGCCGACTATAGCGCGCACTTCAACCTCGGATTGGTTTACAGCATGTCGAACAAGGACGCGCTCGCCATCCCCGAGTACAAGAAGACTCTGGAATTGCGGCCGGGTTTGTACGAGGCGCAGCTCAACCTTTCCATGTCGCTGCTCAACGCGAATAACCCCGCGGAGGCAATTCCATTCCTTAAGGCAGCCGGAGTCCAGAAACCGAAGGAGTTCAAGCCGGTCTATTACCTGGCTACCGCGCTTCTTGAAACCAGGCAACTGGCTGAGGCGATCACTGAATTCGAAAAGGCCGTCGAGATGGACGCGGCTTCGGCCGGAGCCGAGCTAGGCCTCGGGCAGGCCCTCGCGCGGCAAGGTCATCGCAATGAGGCCGAACCGCACTATCGAAAAGCGGCCAACCTCGAGCATTCCTACCACAGCTACCTGCTGGAGCTAGCCACCCTGTATGAAGAGAATGGCGAGCGCCAGCAGGCCCTCGGTATCTACCGCGAGTTCCCCGACGATCCTGGCGCGCAGGAGCGTGCGGGACTCGTGCTTCTTCAAACCGGACAGAGCGCGGCGGCGATTGCTACCCTCGAGCCCGTGGTTGCAAAATCGCCGACGCCGTCGAATCAGGTTGCGCTGGCGCAGGCCTACGTCAAGGAAAACCAGCTGGCAAAAGCCGAGCCCCTGGCCGCCAAAGGCGTTGCGGCGGCGCCGGAGGATTTCGAATTGCGGATGTTCTACGGACGCATCCTGCGCGACCAACGGCGATTCCCGCCGGCCGCAGAACAGTTTTCAGCCGCGGCCAAAATCAAGCCTGACGTGGCCCAGGTCTGGACCGAACTCGCGGGTGTCTTGATCATGGCCGAACAACCGGTGGACGGTCTGGCGGCCCTGGATAGGGTACATACTCTGGGCGCGGAAACCAGTGGTCATTTCTACTTGCGTGCAATAACGCTGGACCGCTTGAACAAGACCAAAGAGGCTCTGGACGCCTACATCAAGTTTCTCGCAGCGAGCCAGAACGTGAATCCAGATCAGGAATTCATCGCCCGGCAGCGCGTAAAGGTCCTGGAAAAAGAATTGGGCAAGAGGTAAGCATGCTTCTCCTCTTGACTCTTATGCTCGCGCTCGACCTGGCTGGGATCAAAGCCGAACCCAGGCTCGAGAAGCGGAGTCAACTGGCATTGCAATTCGCGGATTCGGAGGTCGATTCCGCTCGGGACCTGTACAAGAAGGGCGAGGTAGACGCGTGCCGCACCGCCCTGGGCGAAATAGAGACCGCCGTCCAGCTCTCCTACGACTCGTTGCTGGCGACTGGCAAGGATCCTCGTCGAAACTCAAAGCCATTCAAGGACGCGGAGAAATCCACGCGCCAGATCCTTCGCCGTTTAGATAGTCTCAGTGATCTGATGAGCGCGCTTGACCGCGGCGCGGTGGAACCGGTCCAGCACACGGTTTCCGATATTCATGACAAGCTGATTATTGGGATCATGGGGAAGAAATGAAAACTCTCGTAGTCTTGTTTTCAATCGCACTTCCGATGTTGGCACAAGTCGGCGGGCGCGATTTTCTGACCAACGACGAAGCCGATCAGATCCGACTGGTACAGGAACCGAACGAACGGCTCAAGCTCTACCTGGTTTTCGCCAAGCAGCGCGTGGAACAGGTAGATCAGCTTGTTTCGCAGAATAAGCCAGGTCGATCGGCGCTGATTCACGATCTTCTCGAGGATTACACCAAGATCATCGACGCCATTGACACCGTCGCGGACGATGCGCTCCGCCGCAAAGTCGCTCTGAACATCGGCATGGCTGCCACGGTCGACAGTGAAAAAGCTATGCTGACTCGCTTGCAAAAGATCCAAACTTCTGCGCCGTCGGATCTTTCGCGCTATGACTTTGCGCTCAAGGACGCCATCGATACCACCTCTGACAGCCTGGAACTTTCGCAGGAGGATCTGACCGGTCGCGCCTCCGAAGTGGCCGCGAAGGATAAGAAGGAGAAGGATGCGAGAACCGCAGCCCTAACTCCCGAAGAGGCGAAAGATAAGAAGGAGCAGGAGAAGAAAGACGGTTCGGCAAAGAAGAAGCCGACTCTTCGGCGTCCCACCGATCCGCCCCCGAGACAGTAGGATTCCGAGCCGCGAGAGTAATGGAGCGTTAGTTCCGCAGCCGCAATCCCGAGGGATCCACGCCGTCCCCCAACTTCCGCATCCACTGCCGCGCTAGCGCCAGCATGGAATCGCGCGTGGGTCCATGCTCCCGGTCGTGCGCCAGATCCATCTCTTCCCTCGGATCTTCGGCCAGATTGTAGAGGCTCGTGGCTTCTTCTTGCGGACGAAGCACGAGCTTGTCGTATCCCCGGACCACGACACGCCATTCGCCAGGAAGACCCAGCCGCCCCTCGGCGTACACCGAGTCGGGCACATCCCCAGCGCCGTTCTGAATTAACTTTGAAAGATCCCGGCCTTGCAGTCCCTCCGGCTGCGCAATTCCTAAAAAGGCTAGCAGCGTCGGCAGCAAATCGGCATGTGAAATGAGAAGCTCGCCAGCGATGCGCGGCTTCAATTTGCCGGGCCATCGAATTGCCAGGGGAACCAGGACCGAATGCTGATCCGGTGAGTCGTCGTCATTTCCCGACTCCGCCGTAAGCACGGTGATCGTTTCGGAAGACGCGCCTGCGGAGCTAAGCAAGCTGGCGATCGACGGATCACCCGCGCGCGCTGCATGCGGAAACCGTCCGGTCTCGAACGCCTTCTTCGCGAGTCCGGCAGCAGGACAGCACGTGTAGGCCCTGGGAAAGACTATGCTATCGCGTGCAAAATCTTCGGGCACCGTTGAGGCCGTGATCCAGGTAATCTCGACTCGCGGACGGGCGGTTTGCGCGCCAAGCACAAGCGGAGCGAGCAGAATCGTGCGGCGGGTAATCACAAACGAACTTTATCGAACGGCACGCCGCGCTTGCATAGTTCGCAAGTCTCGGCGTTGGGATAATATTTTCCGTCAAGCTGGGCTAAGTAAAATAGCGGCAGCGCTCCGAAGTCCACGCAATTCGGATTGGGCTGATACGCGACCACTGCCAATCCGACTACTTCGCCTCCGTGCTCCTCCACCAGTTTCTTGACTTCCGCGAGCTTCCTGCCGGTTCGCAGGATATCGTCGACGAGAAGCACTTTTTCGCCCGGTTGCAGTTCCAGGTATTGGCGGAAATGCAGAGGTTCGCTATCGTTCTCGCGCTCCGCCCAATAAACTTGCCGCGCCCGCAGGGCTTCGCAGACGCCGTATGCCACGGGAAGGCCGCCTGTGGCCGGCGCGACTACCGACAGTTCCGGAATCGTGGCGCGAATCTCCGTGTTCGCGCGTACCTTGCGGCTCAATCCCACGCTAAGAACTTTGGCGGCCTGGTAATCCCGCATGGTAAGAGCCACTTGCAGGTACTCGGTGATATGCTGGCCGCCGGGATACTCGAAATGCCCTTCCCGCAACCCGCCGGTTCGGCGTAGAAGCGCAACTACATCGTCCTGTGTGGGAACAAGTTCCATAGACTTTGTTGACCTAGTGCGCGCCGCGGCCGCTGAGCACGGAGGGGATCGTCCGGAGGATAATTTTCCAGTCCAGCCCCAGAGACCAGTTGTCGATATACTCCATGTCGAGTTTCATCCAGGTCTCGAAATCCACCTCATCGCGCCCGCTGATTGCCCACAGGCAGGTCAAACCGGGACGCATCCGGAGCCGGCGCCGTTGCCACCGCTTATATTGTTCCACCTCGGAGGGGATCGCAGGCCGGGGACCTACTAGAGACATGTCGCCCTTGAGCACGTTCCACAATTGCGGCAACTCGTCGGCCGAGAATTTGCGCAGCCACCGGCCGACCCGCGTGAGCCGCGGATCGTTGGGAATCTTAATAACCACCTCGCGATGATTCATGTGCTCCACCGATTCGCGCATGGCCTCGGCATCCAGGCACATCGAGCGGAACTTGTAAAACGTGAAACGGCGTCCATTCAGCCCGCAGCGTTCCTGGCGGAAAATCGCGGGTCCGGGCGAGGTGAGCCGGATCAGCAGGGCGATTAGCAACATCACCGGGAACAGGAACAGTAGCGCCGCGCCCGCCAGAACGATATCGGTCACACGCTTCACCAGCAACCGGATCTCGTCATGGGGAGTGGAGGAGAAGGTCAGCAGCGGAGAGGTTCCCAGGCGATCCAGATATACCCGGCTATTCACGTGCGGCAGAAAGCCCACCGCGATGCGCGTGCGGACACCTTCTTCCTCGCACAAGAGCATCACGTCCTCGAGCTCGGCCAGGCGGCGGCTGTCCGTGGCAAAGATGATTTCATCGATCACGTGGCTGCGCAGCATTTCCGGAAGCACCGTAATGGCATGAACCGGATAGTCATGCTCCAGCGCGATGGGAGTCAGCGGCGATTCCGGCGAATCCGTGAAGAATCCACGCAGCCGGATGCCGTGAGAGGCTCCCGCTTCTTCTAGCTGCCTGCCGAGTTGTTGCGCTGCATCGCCCAAGCCCACCACCATCACGTAATGCGGCACCGAGAATTCACGGCGAACCACACGCAGCAAAAGCCCGGCATTCAGTCGAAAAAGGCACAATAAAAACCACGTACAGACCGCAAAAAGCCCGACAAATAAACGGCTGAGGTCCAGGCGCCAGAGATATTCGAAAATAACCACGGATATGGCGCCCAGCAGGCACTGCCGGAAGGCATGGCGCAGAATGATGCGGGGATGCGTGGCGTCAATGCGGTCATAGGTTTCCCACCAAGCTCCTGTGGCAACCCACACCACCATCGACCAAACCAGCAAAGAGGCCGCGACCCCCTGTGGAATGTAGAAGTTGTTCTCAAGATTCAGGCGCGAGCGAATGGCATACGCCAGCGTGAAGGCCAGCGCGATCAGGAAGACGTCCGCCGTCCCGAATAAAATTCTAACCCTCTGGCGCTGACCGCGAAACACTAACGACAGAATACAATGCGCCCCAAGCTTTCGGCTGAGTAGGGCTAGTGAACCTGGACGCTGGTTACGGATCCGTCACTGAGGCGCACGATTCCAAAGGCAACGTCTCGCGCCTGGTACCTGAAGACTTCGACCAAATGACCTTCCTCAAACATGGTCACTCGCGAGGAAGGCGCTCCCAGTTTCAGAACTTCCGCTTTGGAGGTTCCACTGGCAAGGGTTTTCAAATCTTCAGCCGTGGCCTGCGGAGCTGGGGGCAACACAACTCTGGGAGTGATTACCGCCGGGGCCGGCGGAGTCAAAGGGGGCGGTGGAGGAACTACAGCGGCAATTTTCTTAGGTGGAGGCGGAGGAACCAGGGAGTGGTCCTTCACCACGCCGCCCGGTGCGGTTTGCAGCACGGCCTTTTCGCTCGGGTTGGCAGCCTTAGAGGCCGTGGTATTCACGTTTTGCAGAGCGGCAGCGATGCCCTGCCCGACCTTCTTCCCGCTGCCGGATGCCGCCGAGCCCCCGCCTACGAGTGCCGCAGCCTCAGTAAGCCCCTGAGACCAAGCAACACCAGCCACTGTCAGCAGTATCGAGAAACGTAAGACCAGGCGCATAAAGACCCTCCGTTACGATCGTAACTTACTTAAGCCACAGGACATACGAGGCCTTTACCTTAGTATTCATCTACAATGTCATTAACACCACTTGACAGTGGGGCTTAGAGGAGTATGCTGGAGTCGGATGCCCGTTATTGCCATTCCCGACCTTTACATCCAGCAACCCTACGGGTCGTATACGGCGGATAACCATGCGACCTGGCGGAACCTATACAATCGCCTTTTGCCTCGCTGGGAACAGTATGCCAACGAGCGGTTTCAGGCCGGGATTCAGTCTCTGTGTCTGCCCTCCGACCGGATTCCACGTTTGGAAGATGTCAACCGGTTCCTCTCGCCGCTGACCGGTTTTCGCGCCCGCGCTGTTGCCGGCTACGTTCCGGCGTTCGTGTTCTTCGATTGCCTGCGCAATCGTGAATTCCCCACCACGGTTACCATCCGCAAAGGGGAAACGCTGGATTACCTGCCCGAGCCGGACATTTTCCATGACATCGCCGGGCACGTCCCCATGCATACCGATCCGCACTTCGCGGATACGCTAGTTCGATTCGGCGAGTGTGCCCACACCGCCGCGGCCCTGGTTTCAGAGATTCGCGACCCGGCAGAACGCACTCGAACGCTGACCAGCATTTTCCGTGCGATGGCGAGGTTTTTCTGGTTCACGATCGAGTTCGGACTCATGCGCTCGCGTGACGGCATTCGAGTCTATGGAAGCGGCCTGCTCAGCTCCTTCGGTGAGATCGAGCACGCGGTCGCTTCGCCTGATGTGCAGCGCTATCCTCTGCAGATCGAATGGGCTATTAACCAGGCTTTTGAGATCGACCATTACCAGCCGCTCCTTTTCATCGTCGACTCCTTCGACCACCTCTATAGCATGGTCGGTGAGCTGGAACAGTGGATGAAAGCGGGCAAGCTAAATCACGTGGCGCCAGGCGAACCCGAGGTCAACGAGGTCGATCTGCGGAGCTTTCTCGAAGCCGCTTAAGGCTATAATCCGGGCATGTGGAAGTTGCTCGCCCTGGTTTCACTCATTGGCATCACTGCCACAGCCCAGGCGCGTATTCCCATCATTCTCGACACCGACATCGGCGACTCGATTGACGACGCTTTAGCCCTGGCCTTCGCCCTTCACTCTCCCGAACTCGATGTGCGTGCGGTGACCACCGTGATCGACGACGTCGAAAGCAAAACCCGCCTGGCGTGGAAGCTGCTGAGCATCAACAACCGGCGCGATATCGCCCTTGGAATGGGCGCATCCGAACCTTTGCTTGATCCGACGACGAACGTTCCATCCAGTGAGTTCGAAGTCCTGACACGCAATGACGTGATTCCGGACTCCGCCCGCAAGCGCGCCGCCGACCTGATCATCGATACTTTGCTGCAATCTCGCGGCAAAATTACGATCGTCGCCATCGGCCCGATGACCAACATCGCACTCGCGATCAAAACAGACCCGCGCATCAAGAACAACATCGAGCGGATCGTAATCATGGGTGGAGCGTACTTGAGCTCCGAAACCGAGTACAACGTCAAGCGCGATCGCGCCGCCGCGGAAATCGTTTTCCAATCCGGCGTCCCCATCACGGCCGTCGGCCTCGACGTCACTTCCCAGTGCAAGCTGCGCGAAAAAGATCTGGACCGCATCCGTCTGGCGGACGATCCTGCCGGGCATTTTCTGATTCATTTGGTCGATCTGGCCGAGGAACAGACTCACGAGGCCAATCCCACGCTGTACGATCCCCTCGCGATCGCCGCGATTTTCAGGCCGGACCTTCTCGAGATGCAACCGGGCAACGTCGACGTCCCGCTTTCCGGGCCCGGTCAGACTATTTTCAAACCATCGCCTGGATCCAAGACGCAGGTCGCGGTCAAGGTGAATGCTTCAGCCTTCCTCGAGCTCTTCGTTGAGCGAGTGACCAAAGGGGTAAACGGGCTGAGATAGTCGTGACTATTTCCCGATCAGGTGCGGAGTGCTCCTGTTATTTTCCCCACAAATGAACTCGATCAATTCATCGTCGGGCATCAGCCGCTGGTTCGCAGTAACGGTCCACGGCTTGGTATAAGTTTTCGGATCATTCAGGGTCTCTTCGACCTCCAGAGTCCCGTAATTGGGCCGCCGGATGCGCTCTGTCAGATGAGCTTCATTGGTAATCGGACTGCCGTTTTCGTCAATCCATCCATTATCCAGGAAGCCGGTAGATTCCACGACCAGTGTGTCGCCTTCCCACCTCCCAACGGAGTAGCCGTACCACCAAGGCTGTACGTCGTCCTTGCTGGGCAGAGCTCGGCCATCGATGAAGATTTGCCGCGTGCCTCCGTTGGACTCCGCCAGCATAACAATCTCGCGCGCGGCCTGAATGAGCTTGCGGGGTTGCGGATGAAACCACAATTGAACCGGGTTCAACGGCAGACAATGGGCGTCGGGATGATCTTTGCTGTTTTCCGCCAGCCGCTCATTACGGAGTTTCAGCGCCCAGGGCTGATATGGTAGCAAGCCGCCCGGCATGCTCTGTCCCATGTTCGGGAACATGCCTGCCGGAAATCCCCTGGGATTATCCGGTGGAGGTGGAGGCGGACCTCCATCCGGACCCTTCCCTTTCCCTTTTCCGTCGGCTGGCGCTCCTGGACCAGTCCGCGGAGAGCTCCATACGCCCGAAAAATCCGGCTTGCCGTCGGCCATCCTCGGTGCCGGTCCGGTCAGATCCGGTTGTCCGTCCTTCATTTTAGGAGCGCCCGCTGTGGGAAACGCCGGCCATTGCGCGAAGATGGCCAACGAAAAGGCTAGGAACATCACAACTGCAGCGGTCGCAACAACATTTACTCTGGGCATGCCGATTTTGGATTCCGATCGCCACGATTTTACAGGCTCAAACGTGCCCAGGTAAAGGGCGGCATCGGGCGGGCTGATAATATAATTTAGATGCAGCCAGATACCGCCCTCCAGCTCGCGACTGCTCAACTTACGCGTGTCCGAGCCGAAATTGGAAAAATCATCGTAGGACAGCAGGATGTCGTGGACGGCGTGCTTATCTGTTTGCTGGCGGGCGGCCACGTGTTGCTCGAAGGCGTTCCCGGTCTGGGCAAAACCACTCTGCTGCGGACGCTTTCCAAAGTGATGCACCTGAAGTATTCGCGCATCCAGTTCACACCCGATCTGATGCCCGCCGACATCGTCGGCAGCATGATTATCGATAGCGACAGCGGATCGAAGGCGCTGCGTTTCTCTCCGGGGCCCATTTTTGCACATCTTGTTTTGGCTGACGAGATCAATCGCGCGACTCCCAAGACCCAGTCCGCTCTGCTCGAGGCCATGCAGGAACACACCGTCACCAGCGGAACGCAGACCATGGAATTGGAGCCTCCGTTCCTGGTCATGGCCACACAGAATCCAATCGAGATGGAAGGAACCTATCCTCTTCCCGAGGCGCAGCTCGATCGGTTCCTGATGAAGATTCTGGTGCGCTTCCCTACCCGCGCCGAGCTTGGCACCATCGTCGAACGCACCAGCCAGAAGGACGAGATCGAGGTTTCTCCCGTACTTACCCGCGAGGAAATCCTGGATTTGCGCGCCGCCTGCCACCAGGTCTTGGTTGCACCGCATGTGCAGGATCACGCCATCAGCTTGGTAATGGCTACGCAGCCAGGGGCCCCCGAAGCTCACGAGTTGTCGAATAAGTTTATCCGCTACGGCAGTTCGCCGCGCGGCGCTCAAGCCCTGGTCGAATGCGGGCGCGTATTCGCCTTGATGAAGGGCCGCCTGCATCTATCGATCGAGGATATCGACACCATCGCGCCGGCCGTGTTGCGCCATCGCATCATTCTGAACTTCGACGCCCATGCGGAAGGGCAGACTCCCGAAACCATCCTGAACAAGATCATCCCCAGTGTGGCCGCCGCGGTTTCCTCACGTGCCTGAACCGCTCCTTGAGACCCGTTTTCTCGAACGCCTGGAGCGGCTAAGCATCCAGTGGCAGAACTCGCTGCCCGGATTGGTCGGCGGACACAACACCTCGCGTTTTGCCGGAGCGGGACAGGAGTTTCTGGATCATCGCCAGTTCCATCATGGTGACGATCTGCGCGCGGTGAATTGGCGGGCGTTCCTGCGCCTGGAAAAGCTGTTTCTCAAGATGTTCCAGTTGGAGCCGCGGATTCCCGTACGGCTGCTGATCGATATCAGCAATTCCATGGAGACCGGAGAAATCGGCAAGTTCTATTACGCGCAAAGATTGGCGGCCGCGTTATGCTACGTCGGCCTGGTCAGGCTGGATTCGATCGCCCTGCAGCCGTTCAGCAACAAGCTGCACGATGCATTTACGGCCAGCGGCGGACGGCACAGGTTCACGCCGGCCATGAATTTTCTCGCCGGTTTGCAGCCGGCGGGGCAAACGAATTTTCTGGAATGCTCGCGCCAGTTCTGCTCGAAATATCCGCAGCGCGGCTTGACGCTGGTGATCTCGGACTTCCTGGACGACCGGGATTGTGAAAAGCCGCTCCAGTACCTGGCCGATTTCGGGCATGAGCTGATCCTGCTGCAAATCTGGGCTGACGAAGATCGCGAACCGCCCTGGGAAGGCGAACTCGAAATCGAAGACGCAGAAACTGGGCAGAAAGTGGAGCTGGCTTTCGACAGCGACGCCCGCGCGCAGTACACCGCCGCCTTCGATGCCCATGCCGACCTGATTCGCAAGGTGGCCGAACGAAATAACGGGCGCTACCTGGGAGTGCCGACCTCGGTTCCCATCGAGCAAGCGATCTTTGGTCCACTAGTGAAAAGCGGCGCGGTGGCATAGATGAACTTCCTCAATCTGGGTCTCGGTGAGCTCCTCGGACTGGTGGGCGCGATCTCGGCCGGGGTTGTGGCACTGTATCTACTCGATCGATCCAAGCGCCGCCAATTGGTGGCGACGTTACGCTTTTGGTCGGCCGCCGACGTACGTACCGAACTGAAGCATCGCCGCCGTATCCAGCAGCCCTGGAGCCTGCTCCTGCAACTGATCAGTCTGGTGCTTCTGCTGACCGCCATCGCCGGCCCGCAACTGGGGATCTTCGATGCCACTGGGCGCGATCACGTCATCGTGCTCGATACGTCCGCCTGGATGGCGTCACGTCTAAATACGACAGCCGGCCGAGGTGTTTTGATGGATCAGGCCAAAGCCGATGCCCGGGCCTACCTCCGCAGCATTCCCCGCCGCGACCGCGTGATGCTGGTGCGCGCGGATGCGCTCGCAACGCCGGCCACCGCTTTTGAATCCAGCCGGGGCGTTGTGGAGAGCGCCATCCAAGAATCGCAGCCCGGGGCCTCGGCTTTGAACCTCAGCCAAGCTCTAGAGTTCGCCGATCGCGCCCAGAAGCTGCAGTCTCAGCGAGCCGGAGAGATCGTCTTCATAGGCGCAGGCCGCGTATCCGAAGAAGAGGCGGGACTGGCTGCGCTCCCTGCGAACCTTCGAGTTGTAACAACGAGCTCCACTCAGGAGAATGTCGGACTGCGTAAGATAGGCCTGCGGCGATCGCAATCAGCCCCCGATAGTTGGGACATATTTGTCGTGGTTCGGAACTATGGTGTTCGTCCCCAGAGTGTCGATCTTGGTTTGCAATTCTCCAAGTCGCCCGCAGGCTCGAAGAGAATCACCGTACGTCCCGGCGCCGAGGAGCAGGCGACCTTTACATACGCCGCTAAGTCCGGAGGTTTTCTCGAAGCACGCCTGAACGTCCGCGACGCCTTCTCCCAGGATGATCGGGCCGTAGTGGAGCTGCCGCCGCAAGTGTCCTCGCACGTCGTGGTGTTTTCCGATGAGCCACAATTGCTGCGACCCCTGTTCGCCGCGAATCCACAGGTGGACGCGGTATTTGAATCGACCGACAAGTTCGCTCCGGCCGTGAAGGCTGACGTCGTCGTGTTGGATCGCTTCACTCCTTCAGAGCCTCCGCACGCAGCATCCATCTGGATCCAGCCGCCCGCGTCCGGATCGCCTGTCGCGGTCAAAGCCACTCGAACCGGCGTACGGTTAGATCAGTGGCATCCGGAGACCATGCTCGGAGCGGGACTCCGCACCCGCGATGTCACGCTCGAATCGGCCGAAGTGTTTTCGCCGGCCTCCGGGGATATCACCGTGGCAGAAACCACCGACGGACCGGTCATTGTCGCGCGAAGCTCGAACCCTAAACAAGTCGTCATCGGATTCCACCCGGGTCGTGGCGCGATGAAATACCAGCTCGCGACGCCGTTGTTGATCGCCAATATTCTGCGCTGGATGACACCGGGAGCGTTCCGTCAATGGGAGTTTCAGGCGGGTACCGTAGGCACTGTCAACGTAGCCGTCGAAAAAGACGCGAAGCCGGAAGACATCCGCGTGCTGGATGCGGAGAACCGTTCGCTGCCCTTCACGCTCGAGGCAAGCAGCTCCGGAACTAACCTAAGATTCTTTTCCGGAGCGCCCGGCACCGTTCGTGTGCAGATGGGCGATCGCGAAGCCGTGTATTCGCTCACGCTGCCGGATGTCGGTGAGGCAGCTTGGCGCGTGCCTGCCAGCGTCCACAAGGGTGTGCCACGTGCCGTGACGGCGGATGCCGCGCCCCGCGACCTGTGGCCTTGGCTCGCCCTGCTGGGCGGAATCGGCCTTCTCGTGGACTGGCTGCTATATGGTCGCAGCCGGGCGTTCCGCTTGCGAGCATCGAGGGCGATGTCGCCACACTTTAAGAAGATGACGCAGTGGAGAAAAGCGTCATGACTTTCGATCGGACGTGGGTCTTGGCGATCGCCTGGCTCCCGCTCGCCTGGATGCTATTTGAATGGCGGCGTACATCGCGCAAGCTGGGCCTGGCCCTCAAGGCCGCGTGCTTCACGGCGATCCTGCTGGCACTGGCAGAGCCGCGCATGATCCTTCAGGAAACCAAAGTCGCGCTGGCTGTGCTGGTGGATACCTCGGCCAGCTCGTCCCCGGGCGATCTGGAACGGGCCTCGCAACTTGCGAAAACGATGTCCGGAGCGCAGGGGCGTCACTGGATGCGCGTCGTCCCCTTTGCGCGATCGACGCGTGATCTGACTTCCGGCGAGCAAAAGAGCAGTCTTAAACTCACTTCGACAGTGGGCGAAGCAGGCCGCGCCACGGATCTTGAAGCCGCCGTGCGCGAGGCGATTGCGGCGCTTCCGGCAGGAATGGTCCCCAGGGTCGCGCTCATCTCGGACGGTAAGGAAAACAAGGGCAGCATCGCGCGCGCCGCGTGGCAAGCGCAGCAGCTAGGCATCCCGATCGACACCTTCGCCCTCACGGGTCGTGCGAAGCCGGCCCTGCGGCTGGAGTCGGTAAGTCTGCCGTCGATCGCGTTCACCGGCGAACAGTTTCCGATCGACGTGGTGGTCTCGTCTCCCTCCGCGGGTCCCGCGCAAGTCGAGCTATCCGCCGAAGGCAAGCCGTTGGGCCAGAGCACGGTTTCTTTGAGTCGCGGCGAAAACCCGCTGCGCCTGCACGCCAGCATGAATACGCCAGGCGCGCTCGATATTGCCGTGGCGATTCGCGCCGGTTCGTTGGGTGATGTGCACTTCGATCAGGCTGTGACGCTACGCCAGCCCAAAGTTCTATACGTGTCCCAAGACGCCGCCGAGCAGGATTGGCATTTGCCTGCAACGCTCGCCGCCGCCCAGTTCAACGTAAATCGTGTCAAGGATCCGGGCGACATCCACCTGAATGATTACCAGTTGGTGATCTTCAACAATTGGGATCTGGAGGCGATTCCAGCCGCCGGCAAGCAGGCTATTGAAACGTACGTCCAGCAGGGTGGCGGATTGCTCGTCATCGGCGGCGAACGGAATCTCTACAAGGAAGACAAGAAGGTAGAAGATCCACTGGATCGGACGTTGCCGGCGAAGCTGGCTCCCCCGCGCTCGCCCGAAGGCACCGCAGTGGTGCTGATCATCGATAAGTCTTCGTCGATGGAAGGCCGCAAGATGGAACTGGCGCGGGTGGCGGCTGTCGGAGTGGTCGAAAATCTGCGTCCGATAGATCAGGTGGGCGTCCTGATTTTTGATAATTCCTTCGAATGGGCCGTGCCCATCCGGCGCGCGGAAGACAAGGCCACGATCAAGCGCCTGATCTCCGGAATCACGCCCGACGGCGGCACCCAGATCGCTCCCGCGCTTACGGAAGCCTATCGGCGCATCCGTCCCGTGATGGCGACGTACAAACACATCGTTCTTTTGACCGACGGTATTTCGGAAGAAGGCGACAGTCTGTCGCTTGCCAAGGAAGCTGAGGCGCAGAAGGTCACGATTTCTACGGTGGGCTTAGGACAAGACGTGAATCGCAGCTATCTGGAGCGTGTGGCTCAAGGTGCCGGAGGAAAATCCTATTTTCTGACCGAGCCGCAAGGCTTGGAACAGCTGCTCCTGCGGGACGTCCTGGAGCATACCGGTTCGACCACTGTAGAGCGTCCGCTCGCCCCTGAAGTGCTCAAACACGCCGAAATTCTGAACGACGTCGGCATGGAAACCGCGCCGGCGCTCAAGGGCTATGTACGGTTTATATCCAAACCAACGGCCGAAACAATCTTGCAGCTGGACCGCCACGATCCGCTGCTGGCGCGCTGGCAATACGGGCTCGGGCGATCCGCCGTGTTTACCTCCGATGCCAAGGCTCGCTGGGCCGCGGACTGGGTGACCTGGAAAGGCTACGACAAGTTCTGGACGAATCTGTCCCGCGATCTGCTTCCGCGCGCGGAAGGAGGCGAGGCGTCGCTGAACTATGACAGCGCCAACGGCGATCTGGTAGTCGACTATCGACTGGGCCGCGGCGTTCCTGAGCCCGACATGATTCCCGACATCTACGCTTTCGGTCCCGACGGATTCCAGCAGCCAGTCCCAGTAAAGAAAATCGCGGCGGGCACATTCCGCGGGCGCCTGCCGATCGGTCAACGGCAAGGGCTGTTCCGCGTGCGCCCGGTCCAGGAATCGCGCGCCTTCCCGGAAGCCGGATTGTATCGTCCCGAAGCCGAGCTGGCCGATTACGGATCGAACGAAACCCTGCTTAAACAGGTGGCCGAATTTACGGGTGGCCGGTTCCAGCCGGATCCAGCCGCGGTATTTTCCGGCGGAGGCCGATCCATCGCATCGACACTGCAGCTCTGGCCCGGATTGCTGGGGCTCGCTGTATTGCTCAGTCTGGCAGAGCTGGTGTTGCGTAAATGGAAGGGCGTGATGGCGAGGGAATGAACTTCGAGCGTGTGATCCGACAACTCCACAAGACCGAAGTGCTGATGGCGGAGATCCAACTGCGCCAGCTCGACTTCCAGAAAGTCGGGACCGTCGCCTATATGCGGGAGAGTATGCAGGTGCACGAACAACGCATGGCTCACATCGACATGCGCCTAGCTAGCATTACCCACAAGCTCGGTTTGCTGGGCGGCTACTTCAAAGGGCAGAACTAGAAGTCCGCCGTTCACTTCTTACGTGTGAACAAGAGCCCAGTCCAGACTTCGTTCACCGAACACACTTTATAATCCACCAAGCCGACCGAAAGCGCCGCCTCCCGAATAAACCCTTGCGTGAGTCCCGACGCCTGGCGTCCTTTCGGATAAACGATCCATATCCGGCCGGTTGCAGCGCATTTCCGTGCGGCCGCAAGGCCGTTCGCGTATGTATCCGGATCGCGCACGAACCAGAGCGTAAGCGGCAGAGTCTCCTCCGCGTCTTCTTCTAACGATACGTCTTTTGGAAGCTTGCCGATCACCCGCACGTAATCCGAAGGTGGATCGACCACGGCCACCCTCGCGCCCGGCCGGATGCCTAGCTTCTCAGCCGTTGTACGATCGGTCCGATTCATCATGCGCGGAGGAGTCACCGGAGCGGTCAGCGGCTTCACTCGCTTCAATGCCGAGACGAGTCGCGATCGAGACGTGTAGACAGCATCCGGCAGGTCTTTGCGGATACGGTCAACCTTCTCCGGGTTGCCATCGACAAATACGATGGGAATGTGCCGCAGAGACTTTGTAGCGCGCATCTCGGCGGCGACGTGGCGGCCATGCGACGGAAGCCTGGTCAGATCGATAATAGCCGCCAAGGGTGGGTTTTCGCGCAAAGAGCGCCACGCACCGTTGGCTTGGTCGCCAGGATACTCGACTGTGTATCCGCCCGCGCGCAAAGCAACGATCAGCGGCTTGGCTTCATCGGCGCGCCAATGAAACAACCTCACGCGGGGCATCAAGCATTATTCTGCCAAACTGGACTCAGGCCGGGCGGCTGAACCACCCGGTCCGTCGTCCAGCGGACGACTTGCGTTGAGTCATCCGTTCCTCCGACGTTAGATATCGCGTAACTCAGGAGGAAAAGGGCTCACGGATTGGGGAAAGTTTTTTGGAGTTGATCCAACTTCGCCAGGGCGGCGCCGGAATCGATCGCCTGTTTCGCTAACTCCATGCCGCGGCCGCGATCGGGTGCCAATCCGGAAGCCAGCAATCCGGCAGCGGCGTTTACCAGTACGATATCCCGGCAAGCGCTAGCGCCCCCGCGGAGAATATCCATAATCATCTGAGAGTTACAGTCGGAATCTCCACCTTTAAGTGAAGTAAGCTCTGCGGTTTGGACCCCAAACTCTGATGGCTTCCAGAGGTGTTTCTGCACCCCTGCGGCCGTTACCTCGTAGACGTCGGTCGCTGTCGTCGTTGTGATCTCATCCAGCCCGTCCTGCCCGTGCACGACGAAGGCTCGTCGGGTTCCCAGCTCCGCCAAGGCTTCCGCCATCAATCTGGCACTTTCCAGCGAGGGTGCTCCGATTAATTGCGCGTTCGCCCGCGCCGGATTCGCCAGCGGTCCCAGGAGATTGAACACCGTCCGTGTTTTTAGTGTCCTCCGCACTGGCTGCGCATACTTCATCGCCGGATGCAATGCCGGTGCGAATAGGAACCCGATACCGATCTCGCGAATCGATCGTCCCGCTTCCTCAGGCGATACATCCGCGACGCGCACACCCAAGGCCTCCAGAACATCGGCACTCCCGCTGTTACTCGATAGGGATCGGTTTCCGTGCTTGGCGACGTGCGCGCCCGCTCCCGCCATCACGATCGCAACGGCGGTCGAAATATTGAATGTCCCCGAGCCATCTCCGCCCGTTCCGCAGGTATCGATGACGTCGGGTCCCGCATCCACCTCGATCATGCGGTCGCGCATGGCACGCGCGAATCCGGCGATTTCACCCGCAGTCTCGCCCTTCATCTTCAGGGCGACCAGAAATCCGGCGATCTCGATTTCGCCCGCCTGGCCTTCAAGCAGCACGCCCATCGCTTGATGAGCTTCCTCCGAAGTAAGATCGGAGCCCGCCGCAACACGATGGAAATAAGGCAAGAGGGACATGACGTGCGGTATAGTGAGAATTCTTCACTGTAGCATCGCAATGAAAATCCATGAATATCAGGCCAAGGCCCTCTTGGCGCGCTACGGAGTCCCTGTCCCGAGAGGCGAAGTCGCGCTTTCGGTGAAGGAAGCCGGGGCAGCGGCTTCACGCATTGGCGGGAGCGTGGTCGTCAAAGCCCAGATTCACGCGGGCGGCCGCGGCAAAGGCGGGGGCGTCAAAGTTGCCAAGAACGCCGAAGAAGCTGCTGAGATCGCGCAGAAGATCCTGGGCATGACGCTGGTGACCCACCAGACCGGTCCCGAAGGGCGTCTGGTGCATCGTGTTTTGATCGAAGAGACCTTGCCGATCGAACGCGAGCTGTACCTGGGCATCGTGCTCGACCGCGCGCGCGGCAAGAACGTCTTCATGGCTTCGGCCGACGGCGGCGTCGAGATCGAAGAAGTCGCGGCTAAGACGCCCGAGCGGATTCTGAAAGAGCCCATCGAACCCGGTCTTGGCTTGACGCCGTTCCAAGCCCGCAAACTGGCCTTCGGTATCGGCATTACCGGCGCGCCGGCAAATCTTGCGGCGCAGGCCATGATGGCTCTGGCTCGCGCCAATGAAGCCCTGGACGCATCGCTGGCCGAAATTAATCCTTTCATCCTGACCAAGGACGGCAAAGTCTACGCGCTCGACGCCAAGATGAATCTGGATGACAACGCGTTGTTCCGCCACAAGGATTTGCAGGAACTGCGCGATCTGAACGAAGAGGATCCCTTGGAAGTGGAGGCTTCGCGCTTCGGGCTCACCTACATCAAGCTCGACGGCAACGTCGCCTGCTTGGTGAATGGCGCGGGACTGGCGATGGCCACCATGGATATCGTGAAGTTCGCGGGCGGCAGTCCGGCGAATTTTCTGGATGCCGGCGGCGGCGCCAACGTCGAACAGATCCGCAACGCGTTTCGTATTCTGCTCTCCGACAAATCTGTGAAGGCGGTGCTCATCAATGTCTTCTGCGGGATTCTCCGCGGCGATATCGTAGCGCAAGGCGTGGTCGAGGCAGCCAGCGCAATGACCCAACCCATTCCAATTGTCGTCCGCA
>Ga0105245_10000982_pt1 | contig 26018 bp, 22 predicted proteins | sample KBSM54metaG_FD_81523 | JGI IMG/M metagenome (GOLD analysis project Ga0105245, IMG submission 81523) | Miscanthus rhizosphere microbial communities from Kellogg Biological Station, Michigan, USA - KBS M5-4 metaG | ecosystem: Host-associated > Plants > Roots > Rhizosphere > Soil | place...
GCCCGGATCCATCTTCATCGGCGGCGTGCCTTCAGGAATGAGCTTCTTTCCGCTCTCCAGCAATCCCTGCATGACGAAGGTGCCGGCGACCCCTGCCGCGGCACCGAGCGCAAGTCGTTTGATCGTGTTCATACGATGGTTCATCGCATGACGCTTGCCAGTGTGGAACGGACGAGAGCGCCTCCGGCGGGCGGGCCCGGCCCGCTGCGTTTGCGTTCGCGTCAATCGCGATTCGAGCGAGAGGCGCGCGTCCGGGCTCGGCCAACAAACGCTGCGGGCCGTGCCCGCCCGCCGGAGGCGCCCTGGTCGGTCTCTCTCACCGCAGCGACGAAGGCAGTCGCGGCGACGACAGCAGCAGCTTGAACCGGCTCCAGTCGCCGTGGACCCATTGGGCCACCAGGTCCTTGCCGAGGTTGTAATTGATCACGTAGCTGCGGTACTGCTCGATGAACTTCAGGCGCTGGCGTGCGCGCGGTTCCGACATCAGCGCGTATTTCGTCAACCAGTTGACGGCCTGATCGGCGGTCAGCTTGCCGTCGAGGTAGCCGCGGGCCGCCTCATTGCCGGCGTAGCTCAGCTTTCCGGCCAGCTCCTGGATCCGGTAGTACTTCGCCGCTCTTGCCGGATCGAGTCCGGCGATGGGGAAGAGATTCGCCTTCTCGAATTCCACGCGCTCGTTCGCCGGGAAGGCGATGTCGATGCCGTAGTTCGCGCTCCCTTCGGCGATCAGCGATTGCGGGCTGAAGAGCGGATAGACCGTGAACTCCTTCCAGCCGCGGTCGCGCACCAGGTTCTTCTCCAGCAGCGCGTTGTAGACGTGGTGGCCGGGGTAGCCCTCGTGGCAGGCGAGGTCGATGGCGCGGTCGATGTAGATCGGGAGGTCGGTGTTGACCTGAATCAGGCTGTGGAAGTTGCCCTGGTACCAGTTGTAGCCGCTCCACGATTTGTTCGTCACATACTCGATAGTGAACGTCTCGCCCGGCGGCAGCGTCATCTCCTGCGGCGTCCGCGCGCGGCAGCCTTCGATCGCCCGCTTGAACACGTCGTCGAGTTTTTCCTTCGGGATGATGAAGTCGCGTTTGAAGGCGTCGATGCGATCGGCCGGCGATCCGTCGCCCGGGAGCTCCTTGTCGAGAGCGGCCGTGAGCTGCGCGAAGTAGGCCTCGTCGTGATGCGGCGCGACGGCGTCGTAGAGCGCCTGCGATTCCTCGTCGAAGGTCATCTTCTTTCCGCCGAGGATCTCCGCGCGTGCGATGAGCGCCTCGGTTTGCCTGGCAAGATATTCGCGGCGCAGCGCGAGCATTTCGTCCGCCGGCTTCGGCATCGCCCGCAGCTCTTTGTCCAGCGCCACCGCGTCGTCATGGATCTGCGCGACCGTCGCCTTCTTCGCCTTCACCTCGGTCCGCCATTCCGGCGGACCGTAGTAGGCGTCGACGTAATCGGTGTCGTGCTCGCCGAGGGCGAGGACCAGCTTCACGTAGCGTTCGGAGGCGGCGTTCATGTCGACGGGAGCGGTCGTCGTCGTGCTGCTCGCGCATGCCGACAGCACGACGACGAAGAGGAGGGTGAGTATCTTGCGCATGGCGGCGCAAGTCTACTTCTCAGTTCCCGTCAGCGCGTGCAGCTCTCCTTCATCTGCTCGATCCATTTGCCGCTCTGTTGCAACTCGAACGTGTGGGTTAGCTTCTTCGCGCCGCTGCGGGTGAACGTGTCGCGGCCCATGGCCGTGATCGGACCCATGTGCGCCATCCCTTCCCACACCAGCGTGTCGCCCTGCCAGCCGGTGAACTCGGCGGACTGGTAGCCGCCGGTGATGTCGATCCAGCTCATCACGAATTTCTTCGCCGCGGCGTCGTAGCCGATGTAGGCGCGGCCGTTGTACGGCTTCGGGTTTTCCTTCGTCCTGGCCTGCGTGACGCGGACGTCGAGCCAGTTGCCGCCGAGCACCCAGGTGCCGGTGACGGTGGCGGTGTAGTGGATCGGCGGACCGTCGATGGTCATCGTGCCGCTGCACTGCCAGGTGTGGGCGAACATGTCGAGCTGCTTGAGCGCCGGATCGGCGGCGAAGGCGGAGGTGGCGAGGACGAGCGAGCACAGAGCCATCGCGTGGCGGAACTTCATCGTTGAATCTCCTTCTTGTTTATCCAAGCTACGCGCCGTCGCCGGCATCGGATTGGCTTTACGATGCGACAGATGCGCGCTCCGGCTTTCTTCGTCGCTCACGGCGCTCCCTCGCTGGCCCTCGAACACGATGACTTCACCCGCGCGGCGCGGGCGTTCGGCGAATCACTGCACGACGTCCGCGCCATCGCGCTCGTCTCCGCGCACTGGGAGGCGCGCGAGGTGCGGGTGAACGCGGTGGCGCGGCCCGAGCCGATCTACGACTTCGGCGGTTTCACGCCGGAGCTCTACCGCGTGCGCTACGACGCGCCCGGCTCGCCCGAGCTTGCGCGCGAGATCGCCGCGCTCCTCGGCGCGGAGCTCGAGACCGAGCGGGGATGGGACCACGGCCTCTGGGTGCCGATGCTGCACGTCCTCCCCGACGCGCGCACGCCGATCGTCGAGATCGCGCTGCCGCGTGCGGGCGACCTGATGCAGATCGGACGCGCGCTGGCGCCATTGCGCGAGCGAGGGATCGCCGTCGCCGGCAGCGGCGGGATCGTGCACAACCTGCGCGTCATCGACTTTGCGCACAAGGAGGCGCCGCCGCTCGAATGGGCGGCGGAGTTCGACCGCTGGATCGCCGGGCGGCTGGCCTCGCGCGACTTCGAGGCGATCGCGAATTACGGGACGGCGCCGGGCGCATCGCTCGCCGTGCCGACGTCCGAGCACTTCGAGCCGCTGCTGATCGCGCTCGGCGCGGCGCAGGAGGACGATCGGCTGCAGACGATCTACGAAGGGTTTCAGTACGCGACGTTGTCGATGCGATCGATCGCGTTTCGTTAGACGTAGGACAAGCTCTCAGCTTGTCCGGACAGGCTGAGAGCTTGTCCTACGTGTGCTACAAAGCCCCCCGTGCGTCCTCAGACCAGCGTCAAGCTCGCCATCGCGGCGGTGATCGCCATCTTCTTCGCCGGCTTCGTGCTGCGCGCGTCGGTGCGGCTGGCGAGCGTGGCGATGCACTCGCTCTTCTTCGCCGTCCTGATGGTGGTGGTCATCGCCTGGATGGTGGCGAAGCTGCGATAGCCGGAGCCGACGTCTCGTCCGCACTCCGTCAGCGCGCGAGGCTGTACCGCATCTCGAGCGACACCCTTCGTTCCCCGCCCACCGCCACGACCTCCACCCCCGTCCGCAATTTGCCCGGCGGGGAGAACAGATAGGCGAACGTCAGGGCGTGGTGGTGGTTGAACTTATCGCCGCGGATGGTGGCGCGGCCGTGGCCGAGGCGGCGGGAGACGAGGAGGTATTCGGCGAGGAGGTTGGTCGTATACGGCACGCCGCCGACGCGGATGATGGTCGGGCCCCAGCCGCTTTCGGCGGCGACAGTCCAATCATTAAAGGTGTAGTCGGCGCCGGCGATGTCGAAGCGCGTGGCCCAGTTGAACAGCTCGCCGTGCTCGAGCGCGTCGGCGCGGTTGTCGATGTGCGTGAGCTGCGCGGTGAAGCGGTCGGTGTTCCAGCGCGCGCGGGCCGACCAGCCGAGGCGGTGATCGGTCTCCGCGGAGACCGACGTGTAGTAGTCGGCATCGACCGGGATGTGCTCGCCGAGGAGCGCCCAGTGATCGCGCAGCATCCAGCCGCGCGCCGCGGGCAACGCGCCGAACGTGTCGTTGCCGGTGAAGACCGTCACGCCGCCGGTGAGCGAATGACGCCAGGTGTACGCGGCGTCGACGCCGATCGGCCGGAGCTCCTCGCCCAGCCAGCTGTTCAGCGCGGACGGCGTGATCGTGTACGGCGTCTCCCAGAGCGCGTCGACGTTCTCGCGCGTGGTGGGGAGGAAGAACGCTCCCTCCATGATGTGCAGGCGGTCGTCGCCGCGATGGAGGTTCTGCTCGAGATAGGCCTCGGTCACGCCGGCGCGCGCGCGCCGGCCGCCGTCGGCGTCGTTGCGCGCGATCAGGTGGACGTGCGCGCCGAGGGTCATCGAAGGGCGCCAGTCGATGCCGAGCTGCAGCTGCGCGGCGGCCGTGTCGTCGTCGAGCGGAACGCCGTTCGTGGGGCTCGACGCGCGGAGCAGCGCGAAGCCGCTCCACTGCAACGCGTCGGAAGCGGAGGCGGCAGTCGCAAGGGTGATGAAGACAATCAGCAACAGCCGCCGCATCGCTCCATGATAGCCAGTTGGCAGGTCGCCGTTGGCAGTTGGCCGTTTTGGAGAACCTTCTGCCAACTGTCAACTGCCCCCTGTCAACTCGTCCGCAATATGGCTGTACAGTTGCATCGTTGGCAAGATCAATGCGCCCCCTCGTTCCTCTTTTCGTAACGCTCGTGATCTCCGCGCCGCTCTTCGCCGGCACGGTCGACGTCCGCGTGCAGGATCCCCGCGGTTCCGTCGTTCGGGATGCCGTGGTCTACGCAGTTCCGGAAGGACGTTCCGTCCCCCCTGCCCGAAAAACGGCAGTCATGGACCAGAAGAACCGGATGTTCATCCCTCACGTGCTGGCGGTGCAGACCGGCACCTCCGTCCGCTTCCCGAACTCCGACGACATCCGCCATCACGTCTACTCCTTCTCGCCGGCCAAGCCGTTCCAGCTGCCGCTGTACAAAGGCACGCCGGCCAATCCGGTGCTGTTCGATCGCGCCGGCGTGGTCACTCTCGGCTGCAACATCCACGACCAGATGAGCGCGTTCATCGTCGTCGTCGACACGCCGTACTTCGAGCGCACCGGCGGCGACGGGCGCGCCACGCTGCGCGACCTCGAGCCGGGGAAATACGTCGTGCACGTCTGGTATCCGGAGATGCGCGACGAGCCGCCGCCGGCGAACGTGACCATCGCCGGCAGCGAGAAGGTCGACGTGTCGTTCAATACTCAAAAGAATGGCCATTCGTAGCTTCCAGACGAAGCTGCTGATTCTGCTCATCGCGGTGCTGGTGCTGCTGCAGGCCGGCACGCTGATCTCCGTTCACCTGGCCGGACAACGGACGCTGCGCAACATCATCGACCAGGAGCTGCGCCTCGGCGGACTGGTGCTCGACCGCGTCCTCGGCACGCGCGCGAAGCAGCTGCAGGATTCGCTGCGCGTGCTGGCGCTCGACTTCGCCTTCCGCGAGGCGATCGCCTCCGCCGACCTGCCGACCATCACCTCCGTCCTCTCCAATCACGGCTCGCGCATCGCCGCCGACGCCGTCGTGCTGATCGGCCTCGACGGCAACGTCACCGCCGACACCCTCGGCGGCAATCTCGCCGGCAAGCGCTTCCCGTTCGCCTCGCTCCTCGAGATCGTGCGCGACCGGGGCGAGGCGTCGGCGACGGTCTCCTTCCGCGGCCGCCCGTATCAGTTCGTCATCGTGCCGGTGCTGGCGCCGCGGCCGATCGCCTGGGTCTGCGCCGGCTTCGAGATCGACGAGCGCGTGCTCTCCGACGTCCGCCGCCTCACCGCGCTCGACGTCTCGCTCTGGAGCAGCACGGCGGGGGAGACGCAGCTGATCTCGACCCTGCCGGTCGAAGAGCGGACCGAGCTCGTGTCGCGGCTGGCCGAGATCTCCGCGCCGCGGAAGATGATCCAGACGAACCTGCGCCTGGCGAACGCGACGTACGCGACGCTGCTCGAGCCGCTGAAGACGAGCGACGGCTCGCACGTGAACACGCTGCTGCAGCGATCGCTGGAGGAGGCGCGGAGGCCGTTCGTCATCCTCGAGCTGAAGATCTTCGGACTGTCGTTCATCATGCTGCTCGCCGCCGTCGTGGCCGCGGTCTTCTTCGCCCGCACCGTCACGCATCCGCTGCGCGTGCTGGCCGACGCGGCGGGCCGGATCGAGCGCGGCGAGTACGGCACGCCGGTGCGCGTGACGCAGGCCGACGAGATCGGGCACCTCGGGACGGCAATCAATCAGATGCGCTCGGCCATCGCCGCGCGCGAAGACCAGATCATCTTCCAGGCCACGCACGACAGCCTCACCGGGCTGCCGAACCGCACGCTCTTCTTCGATCGCGTGTCGCAGGCCATCGCCTTCTCCAAGCGGAGCGGCGAGTCGGTGGGAATGATCATGATGGACGTCGATCGCTTCAAGGAGATCAACGACACGCTCGGCCATCATTTCGGCGATCAGCTGCTGATCGAGATCGGCCGCCGCCTGGAGCACACGCTGCGCGAGAGCGACACGGTCGCGCGCCTCGGCGGCGACGAGTTTGCCGTCAAGTTCACCGCGCCGACTCTGAAGCATGCGACCGAAGTGGCGACCCGCGTCAGTACCGCCTTCGACGCGCCGTTCGTCCTCGGCGACGTCTCGATCGAAGTCAACGCGTCGCTCGGCATCGCGTTGTATCCGCTGCATTCCGACGACGCCGACACGCTGATGAAGCGCGCCGACATTGCCATGTACGACGCGAAGAAGAACCACAGCGGCTTCGCCATGTACGAGGCGGGCCGCGACGAGCACAGCCTGCGGCGGCTGACGCTGATGATGGAGCTGCGCCAGGCCATCGCGCGCGACGAGCTGGAGCTCTACTTCCAGCCGAAGGTCGACGTGATCAGCGAGCGGGTCGTGCACGTCGAGGCGCTGGTGCGGTGGAAGCACGCCGTGCACGGCGTGATGCGGCCCGACGAGTTCATTCCGCTCGCCGAGCAGGCCGGGAACATCGGGCTGATCACGAAGTGGGTGGTGCGGAAGGCGATCGCCCAGTGTGCCGTATGGCAGCGCGCGGGACTGGAGCTCGCGGTGGCGGTGAATCTCTCCGCGCTCGACCTGCTCGACTCGGAGCTGCCGACGCTGATCAGCGGATTGCTGTCCGAGGTCGGGCTGGCGCCGTCGAAGCTCGTGCTGGAGATCACGGAGAGCGCGGTCATGAAAGACGCGGCGTACGCGCTGAAGGTGCTCCGCGATCTCAAGCAGCGCGGCGTCTCGCTGGCCATCGACGATTTCGGCACCGGCTATTCGTCGCTCGCGCACCTGAAGCGGCTGCCGGTCGACGAGCTGAAGATCGACAAGTCGTTCGTGCAGAACCTCACCGAGAGCGCGACCGACGACATGGTCATCGTCCGCTCGACCATCGAGCTGGCCCACAACATGGGCCTGATCGTCATCGCCGAGGGAGTGGAGACGCCGGAGTCGTGGGCCATCCTCAAGCGATTCGGCTGCGACATGGCGCAGGGGTACTACATGAGCCCACCGCTGCCGGCGAAAGAGCTCGGCGAATGGTTCGCCAGCTCGCGCTGGGGGACTAAAGTTGGGGTCGCATCTGGAAAATCAACTTAACGCCGCGCGTTAAGTTGATTTTCCAGATGCGACCCCAACTTAACCGTTCGTTAACCAACCTTCGCGAAACAATCCCGTCTTACACATCCAAATGATGAAGATACGCAGCGTTCTTCTTCTGGCGTTCGTCTGCCTCGCGCTCGTGCTGCGCGCCGACGAGCCGCCGATCGCGATCACGCGGGCCGGCGGACCGATCTCCGTCGACGGCGATCTCTCCGACCCGGCGTGGCAGACGGCAACGCGCTTCGACGAATGGGTGGAGACGAACGTCAGCGACAACGGCCCTCCGCCGGCGAAGCAGCAGGGGTGGGTGACCTACGACGACCGCTTCTTCTACGTGGCGATCAGGATGGACGACCCGAACCCGTCGCAGATCCGCGCGCCATTCGGCGATCACGACAACGTCAACGGCAGCACCGACGACTATGCCGGCGTGATCATCGATTCGCGCAACGACAGCAAGACCGCCATCCTCTTCCTCGTCAATCCGAACAACATCCAGTACGACGCCGCCACCGACGACAACATCGGCGAGGACAGCTCGCCCGACTACTTCTGGGACTCGAAGACGCGCATCACGCCGACCGGCTGGCAGGTCGAGATCCGCATCCCGTTCGCCTCGCTGCGCTACAAGACGGCCGACATCCAGACGTGGGGGATCATCCTCTACCGCAACTATCCGCGCGACCGCCGCTACCAGATGTTCACGCACCGCCTGCCGCGCGGCTCGTCGTGCTTCGTCTGCAACTACAACAAGATCACCGGCCTGACGAACCTCCCCTCGGGACAGCACCTCATCGCCGCGCCGTACGTCACGGCGGGCCGCGAGGACGGGAAGTTCACGAACGACGCAGGGGCCGACGTGAAGTGGACGCCGAACGCGTACACCGCCGTCGACGCCACCATCAATCCCGACTTCTCGCAGATCGAATCCGACGTGGCGGCGATCACGGCGAACGAGCGTTTCGCCATTTTCTATCCGGAGAAACGGCCGTTCTTCCTCGAGGACGTGAATCTCTTCGCCACGCCGATCCAGGCGGTGTCGACGCGCACCATCACCGCGCCGCGCTGGGGCCTGCGAGGGACCGGCAAGTTCTCCGGCGACGCGTACACGCTGCTCGTGGCGCAGGACCGCGGCGGCGGCCAGGTCATTCTCCCCGGGGCGGAGACATCGGACCTCGCCGATCAGGATTTTTCGTCCACCGCGGCCATCGGCCGCGTGCGCCACGACTTCGGCTCGACGTCGTTCCTCAGCATGCTCGGCACGACGCGGGAGATCTCCGGCGGCGCGTACAACCGCGTGCTGGGACCGGACACCGTCTGGCGCATCAACGACAAGTACACGTTCACCGGCGAGTTTCTCTTCAGCGACAGCCGCACACCGAATCGTCCCGATCTGACCAGGGTATGGGATGGCCGCCGCCTCCGCTCGCATGCCGGCACGGTGAATCTGCGGCGCAACTCGGAGAAGGACGATCTCTACGTCGAGTACTACGACTACGGCGACGAGTTCCGCGCCGACAACGGCTTCGTGCCGCAGGTCGGCTATCGCTCCGCGTTCGAGGAGATCGGCCACACGTTCCGGCCGAAGGGATTCTTCAACCGCGTCCGCGTCTACGAGTTCGCGCAGTACCAGACGAAGCAGGACGGTTCGAAGCTGTACCGGCTGGTCTCCGCCGGCTTCGGCGCCGACGGCCGCCATCGCTCGTTCTGGCGCCTCCGCTTCGCCAACGACGAGGTGCGCAACGACGACATGCTGTTCGTGCGCAACCGGCTCTACTACACGCTGCAGTTCGCGGTGAACCGCGTGCTGTCGTTCGTCACCATCGACGGCTGGACCGGCGACGAGGTCGACTTCACGAAGAACCGCCCCGGCAAAGGCTCGAACATCAGCGTCGGCGCGACGATCCGCCCGAACGATCACCTCGAGATGCGCCTGAGCAACAGCGTGCGCTGGCTCAACGCCGGCGGCGGCCGCCTCTTCACGGCGCAGGTGGAGCGCGTCCGCGCCACGTACACCTTCAACTCGCGCAGTTACCTGCGGCTCGTGGCGCAGAACAGGCGGACGAACCAGAATCGCGCGCGCTTCGAAGATCAGACGCTCGATCAACACTCCGGCGAGCTTTCGTCGCAGCTGCTCTTCGCCTACAAACTGAACTGGCAGACCGTGCTCTTCGTCGGCGCCGGCGACCTGCACGAAGTGACGGCGGAGGAAGGTGATCTCTTCAAATCGGCGCGGCAGGTGTTCATGAAGTTGTCGTACGCGTTTCAACGATAGATAGCCGTTGGCCGTTGGCCGTTGGCCGTTGGCAGTTGGCCGTGGGCCGGAACTCCTGCCAACTGCCAACTGCGATCTGCTATCTTTTTCAACATGAGCGTCCAGGCCCAACCCATGTCGCTCGAGCGCGAGCTCGAATATCGGAAGAAACTGACGTCGATCACCAACAAGATCAACTCCGCCGAATCGATCCCGCACATCCTCATGGCGCTCGGCCCGCAGATCCTCGAGCTCCTCGACGCGGAACGGCTGACCATCTACGCCGTCGACACGAAGAACCAGGAGCTCTATTCGCTGCAGAAGATCGGCGACGTGCCGAAGGAGATCCGCGTCCCGAAGTCGTTCGCCTCGATCGCCGGTTTCACCGCCCTGGCCCGCAAGACCATCAACATCAAGGACGCGTACGAATCGGCCGAGCTGGCGAAGTTCCACGCCAACCTCCGCTTCGATCAGCGCTGGGACAAGCAGTCGGGCTTCCGCACGCGCGCCGTCCTGGCCGTTCCGATCCTCTTCGAGAAGTACCTCCTCGGCGTGATCCAGCTGATCAACAAGCGCCACGGCGTGGCCTTCAGCGACACCGATGAAGACGGCGCGGAGGAGATCGCCCGCATCCTCGGCATCGCCTTCTACAACCAGCACAAGGTGGCCCGCCAGACCAAGCCGTCGCGGTTCGGCTCCCTCGTCGACAAAGGGATCATCTCGGAGAAGGACATCGAGACCGCCGTCTCCAACGCCCGCGTCAACAACATGAACGTGGAGAAGGTGCTGATCGAAGACTTCAACGTGCCGAAGGAAGAGATCGGAAAGTCGCTCGCCGCGTTCTACAGCACGCCGTTCTTCAGCTACGACGGGACGCAGACCATCCCCTCCGACCTGCGCGAGCGCGTGCCGTCGGACATGTGGAAGAAGTACACCTGCGCGCCGGTGGAGCGGCGGCCGGGGATGCTCATCATCGCCGTCGACGATCCACAGGACCTGACGCGTCTCGACGGCATCCGGGCCATGAACCTCGCGCCGCGCTACGACTTCCAGGTCGGCATGCGCCACGAGATCATGGCGTACATCCTCAACTCGTACGGCGAGAAGGCGCAGGAGCCGGGGACCGAAGGCGTCGACCTGGCGAAGATCATCGACCAGCTCGGAGAAGGGGAGAAGGTCGACCTCGATGACGAGCCGAAGGCCGACGAGCCGGAGCTCGACGAGACCGACTCCGGCATCGTGCGATTGGTCAACCAGTTGATCATCGAGGCCTCCAATCGCGGCGCGTCGGACATCCACGTCGAGCCGGAGGGACCGCGGCAGCCGTGCCTCATCCGCCTGCGCATCGACGGCGACTGCCAGAAGTTCATGGAGATCCCGGGAGCGCATCGCAACGCCGTGGTGCAGCGCCTGAAGATCATGGCCAAGCTCGACATCTCGGAGCGCCGCAAGCCGCAGGACGGCAAGATCCGCTTCAAGAATTCGAAGGGGACGATCGAGCTCCGCGTGGCGACGATCCCGACCACGAACCAGAACGAAGACGTGGTCATGCGTATCCTCGCCGCCTCCAAGCCGCTGCCGATCGAGAAGATGGGCTTCAGCGACCGCAACCTGGCGAACTTCAAGACCATCCTGCAGAAGCCGTACGGCATCTGCCTGGTGGTGGGGCCGACCGGCTCGGGAAAGACGACGACGCTGCACTCGGCGCTCGGGTTCATCAACACCGAGGACATGAAGATCTGGACGGCCGAAGATCCGGTCGAGATCACGCAGAAGGGACTGCGCCAGGTGCAGGTGCAGCCGAAGATCGACTTCACGTTCGCCGCGGCGATGCGCGCGTTCCTGCGCGCCGATCCCGACGTGATCATGGTCGGCGAGATGCGCGACCACGAGACCGCGGCCATCGGCATCGAGGCGTCGCTCACCGGCCACCTCGTCTTTTCGACGCTGCACACCAACTCCGCGCCGGAGACGATCACCCGCCTGCTGGACATGGACATCGATCCGTTCAACTTCGCCGACGCTCTCCTCGGCATCATGGCCCAGCGCCTGATCCGCGTCCTCTGCGCGAAGTGCAAGGACGGCTACCACCCGACCGCGGAGGAGTACGAGGAGATCATCGAGGCGTACGGCTACGACTGGTGGCAGACCACCGGCATCACCTACTCGCCGCAGCTGATGCTCTACCGCCCGAAAGGCTGCTCCGCCTGCAACGACTCGGGCTACAAAGGGCGCATGGGCGTTCACGAGCTCCTCGTCGGCACGGACGAACTGAAGAAAGCGATCCAGCACAAGGCGACCATCGACGACCTCCGCCAGCTCGCGCTGCGCCAGGGGATGCGCACGCTCATGCAGGACGCGATCGAGAAGGCGTTCCGGGGAATCACGGACATCAAGCAGGCGCGGGCGATCGCGGTGAAGTAGGCTACGGCTTCTTCTTTTTCCGTTTCGACGTGAGGAGAATCTCCGGGTCCCTCGTGTCTTCCCAGGCCTTTTCAAAAACGGGAAGGAGGTCGCCCTGGTCGAGCGCTTTTTCGAGCATTCGAAGAATCGTTCTCACCCGCTCGACATCCAGCGTCGCCCTTTTCACACCGAGCACGCCCTTGATGTCTTCGACGTCTTTCGCCCTGCCGGCGAGGGTCTTCAAGATGATCAGGTCTTCCGGACTGATGACCGGAATTTTCTTCCCCTTCACGTCGACGTCGAGCGACCGTTCGAGGAACTCTTCTTCCAATCCCGGTCCGGAAAGTACGACGTCGAGCCGAATGTCCGTCGGCCGATGGCGAAAAAGAATCACGCGGCTCTGCTCGACGAACTCCGCATCGTCGAAGACGAGATCGAAGCCATGACCCTTCAGGGCGGCGATGAACGAAGGAAGCGCTTCATGGTCGAGCGACACGGTGACATCGACGTCCGAGCTGTAGCGCGAACTGCCCCACAGAATCGCCGCCTGCGCACCGAACAGATACCAGGGAGCCTGTTGCTCCTCCATCGCCGCGGCAAGAGCGCGAAGCAGCTCAGCGACCTCGCGAGCGCTTGACACGGTGAAGGGCCTCCGACACTCGCAGGTGAGTCGCGAGGTCATCGCGGCGGTGCTGTTTCGTGGGCCAGTCGGGATGCAGCTCGTGCGCCCAGCGCCGCAGTTCGTCGCCGACGTGAAGCGCCTCCTCGGCGCTCATCCGCGACCGCAGCTGTGACGAGTGAAGGCGCTTGGCCCGCTCGATCGCCGCCCAATCGCGATTCACGAACTCGAGGATGTCCTCTTTGCGCATCGCTCCGAGGATAACTCAGAAGCGGAAGCCCACCCCCGCCGTGGCGATCACCGGGTTGATCTTGATCCGCGTTTCGGTATCGGGGCCGGTTGGGAACACCGCAGTCGCGTTGGTTTTCAGCGGGACATACTTGACGTCCCCATGGATGTCCATGTTCGAGCCGATTTTGATGCTCAGGCCGGCGTCCGCGGCGAAGCCGACGTCGTCCTTGAAGTTGATGTGGTTCAGGGCGATGTCGTTCGGTCCGTTCGCCCCTTTGACGTCGTCGAAGAGGATGTAGGCGGCGCCGCCGCCGATGTACGGGTCGATGAAGCCGTTCGGCGCGAAGTGCCACTGCAGGACGGCGGTGAGCGGGATGAGCGACATCCGCCCGTTGAAATCGTTGAAGCCGGCCTGCGTCAGATTTGCCTTCGGCTTGACGCGCGCGGCCGCGAATTCGACCGAGACGCTGTTGCCGAAAAAGATGTTGGCCGCCGCGCCGTAGCCGAGGTCGCCTTTGAAGTCGGTGTGGATGTCATTCGTGCCGGTGCGGGTGAACGTGCCGTCGCTGTTGGGGTCGACCCAGACGGCGTTGAGGTCGAGGTCGAAGAAGCGGTCGGCGGCGAAAACGGGGAGGGCGAGGAGAGCGAGAAGGACGGCGAGAAGGAAGCGTGATTTCACGGCGTGAAACCTCCTGTACGCCGCGTTTGCGTTTCGCGAAGCATGCCAGATCAGTTGGCAGTGGGCAGTTGGCCGTTGGCAGCAGTACCGCCAACTGTCAACGGCCCACTGCCAACTAATCCACCGTTTCGCAGAGCTTCATGATCGCGCGGGTGAACTCATCCACATCGAACGGCTTGGGGATGACCACCTTCACGATGTCGAGGTCGAGTCGCGAGAGGGCCTGCTGCGAGACCGCGGAGACGACCGCGACCGGAATGGACATTTTTTCCCGTTTGATGAAGTCGATGATCTCGAAGCCGTTCACCTTCGGAACCATCAGGTCGAGGATGAGGATGGTGTAGCGGCCGCCGCTCAGTTTCTCCAGCGCCGTCTGGCCGTCGGTGGCGCTGTCGACATCGATGTCGCGACGCTGCAGGAGGCGCTCGACGAGGCGGCGGATGCCGGCGTCGTCCTCGACCAGCAGCGCACGATGTCTCTCTTCTGTGAACGTCATGCGTCCGGGCAGTTTAAGCGATTAAACTCCGCCTCCATGCGAAGAATGGTTCTGCTCCTGCTCACCGCATTCGTATGCCTGCCGTCAGTGAACGCCGATGAGTTCTCGGCGGCGAGTCTGGACAAGCGCCGCAGGGCTTTGCAGGACCTGCTGAAGGAACAGTGGGACGATTCGCTGCGCCGCGCGCCGGAGTATGCGTCGATCCTCGGCGACCGCCGCTGGAACGACAAGTCGAGCGACCTGTCCGAGGCCGCGGCGCTGGCGAACATCGCCTCGGCGAAGAAGTTTCTCAAGCGCTTCGAGGCAATCGACACCACCGGCTTCGACGAGCAGGAGAAGCTCGACAAGGAGCTGATGCTCCTCGACCTTCGCAACGACATCGAGGACGAGACGTTCACGCCGTGGCTGATGCCGGTGACGCAGATGGCCGGCTATCACCTGAACGCCGCGCAGATCCCGGCGCTGCTGACGTTCGCCGGCGTGAAGGATTACGACGACTACCTCACCCGCCTGCACAACGTGCCGAAGCAGTTCGCGCAGACCGAGGCGAACATGCGCAAGGGGATGGCGCGCAAGCTCATGCCGCCGAAGTTCCTCCTCGGCAAGGTCGCGGACCAGGCGGGGCAGATCTCGAAGATGGACGCGGAGGCGTCGCCGTTCGCGCGGCCGCTGGCGAAGTTCCCCGCGTCCGTGCTCCCCGATGAGCAGGCGCGCATCCGCAGGGATTTCATCGACGCCATCAGCAAGGACGTCCTTCCGGCGTACGCGAAGTTCGAGAAGTTCGTGCGCGAGGAGTACGCGCCGCACGGCAGGACGGAAGTGGGCGTCTGGTCGCTGCCGAACGGCGTGGCCCGTTACCAGAGCCGCATCCGCCGCTCGACGACGACGAGCATGACGGCGCAGCAGATCCACGACCTCGGGCTGCGCGAAGTGGCGCGCATCGAAGGGGAGATGCTCCAGGTGGCGAAGCGCCTCGGCTACAACGATCTGCCGTCGCTGAACAAGGCGATCGAGGCCAATCCCGATCTGCGCGCCAAGTCGCGCGAGCAGATCCTCGACCTCTATCGCCATTACGAAGATCAGATGTACGCCAAGCTGCCGCAGCTCTTCGGCCGCCTGCCGAAGGCGAAGCTGGAGGTCGTGCCGATCGAGCCGTTCCGCGAGAAAGCGGCGGCCGGCGCCGACTACAACACCGGCGCGCCCGACGGCTCGCGGCCGGGACGCATCAACGTGAACACGTACGACCCGCCGGGACACAAGACGATCTCGATGGAGTCGACGGCGTACCACGAAGGCGTGCCGGGTCATCACATGCAGCTCTCCATTCAGCAGGAGCTGCCGGCCCTTCCCGATTTCCGCAAGCAGGGCGGCTACACCGCGTACGTCGAAGGATGGGCGCTCTACTCCGAGCGGCTGGGGAAGGAAGTCGGCTTCTACGAGAACCCGTACAACGATTACGGACGCCTGCAGGACGAGATGCTGCGCGCCATCCGCCTGGTGGTCGACACCGGCCTGCACTACAAGAAGTGGACGCGGGAGCAGGTGGTCGATTACTTCCACGCGCATTCGGCGCAGGACGAGATGGACATTCAGAACGAGACCGACCGCTACATCGTCTGGCCCGGCCAGGCGCTCGGGTACAAGATCGGACAGTTGAAGATCCTCGAGCTGCGCGAGAAGGCGAAGCGCGAGCTCGGCGACAAGTTCGACATCCGCGGATTCCACGACGAGGTCCTCGGCGCCGGCGCGCTGCCGATGAACGTACTGGAGCAGCGGATCAACAACTGGATCGCGTCGCGGAAGGGTTGACCGCTCAGCGTTGCCAGATGCCGGGGGCCTGCTCCCAGGGCTCGGTCCAGAAGCGGACGATCTCGCGGCTCAGCCCTTCGAGGTCGGGGAAGACGGTCGTCTCGCAGACGCCGCTGGTGGTCAGATCGAGACGGATGCGATCGATGGCCGACGCGCGGATGACGAATTTCACGAGATGGCTCGACCGCTTCTTCCCGAGTTGCGTGAGCCCGTCCTGATCGCGGCCGAATAACGTGAAGTTGCCGCGTTGAACTGCGATGCGGCGAACGATGTAGGTCGGCGCCACCGCGATCGGCAGCGTCGGCGTCAGAGGAGCCTCGCTGTCGAGCTTCGGCAGATAGGGCTGCGCCTCGTTCGCGTCCGGCACGATGATGCCGTCGATGCCGAGGACCTCGCGATTGAGCCACCACGGATCGAGCATCCAGACCGCGGCGTCGCCGTCGACTTCAGGCTCGCCCGCGGTAGCGGGGGAGATGGCGAAGAGCAGCGCCAGCAGCGCGCCGTCGGTCCAGTCGAGGAGGCGGGTCGGCGCCTTGTAGTGCTGCATGACGAAGTACCACGCCCACTCGTCGCTCGGCATGTGCTCGAGCGCGAAATTCACGCCCATGCGCCGGAACGTCCGGCGGATCGATTGCTCGCTTCCATCGACGCTGAGACGAAAGATATTCGGCGTCAGTCCCCATTTCGCGCTTCGCTGGCCGCGGAACCACGGGACGAAATAGGACTTCGCTTCCTGGTTCCACCGATCGCGAGTCCGGCACACCTTTTCGAGGTACGAGGTGATCGAGTTGATGTAGTGCTGTTCCATCGCTCCTCGACTGAGGAGTGCCCGCCGGGCGGAAATCCCTACCTCGCGTTACCGGCCCGTTCCTTCCGCACGATCTCGTTCGCGAACCGCAGATGCGCGCCGATCAACCGCGCGCGGCGCTGATCGACCGCGCCGCTGAGCGGCGTCATGTTGCGGGCGAGCAGGTCGAAGGTCTGCAGCCATGTGCCGTTGCGGTCGATGACGCGGCCGCTCTCGTATTCGACCGCCGGGATGTCGTCGACGTGCGGCGGGATGTCGCGCGTGATGCGCGCCACCTCGGGCGGACCGAGCATGAGCGCCGGCAGCAGATCGTTCGGCGTCTTCATGCCGATCTCCGACAACTCCCGCGCCACCGCCGGCGTCCAGTGCGCGGCGATGCGATCGAGCGGAATGCCTCCGTCCTCCAGCCGTCCCATCACGATCGTGAACGTGTTCGGCGTATTCGGCACGTACCAGATGGTCGTGTTCGGAAAGACGTCGCGGAACGCGCGGACGATCTGCAGATAGTTGCGCGTGGTGAGCGAATACATCGGCAGCCACATCGAGATCACGCCGCCGGGATTGAGGCGGCGCCGGCAGAGCTCGAAGTAGTCGCGCGTGTAGAGCGAGCCGTTGCCGGCGTAGCGCGGATGAATGGAGTCGGAGAGGATGACGTCGAATTTCTCCGGCGTGGCGAGGACGAAGTTGCGGCCGTCGTTGATCTCGGCGTGGACGCGCGGATCGCGCAGCACGCCGTGATTGACCACGCCGAGGCGCGCGTTCGAGACCTGGAGCACCTCGGGGGAGATCTCCGCGATGGTGATGTTGTCGACGGGATGACGCGACACCGCCCACGCCGTGCCGCCGCTGCCGAAGCCGATGTGCAGCACCCGTTTCGGATTCGCGTGAATCAGCAGCGGGATGTGTCCCTGCAGTTTCTGCGTGCCGATCAACTCGCCCGAGGTGCCGGCGACGTTGACGCCATTGAGCTCGAGCGAGAGGTAGCCGGGTCGCAGTTCGCGCAGCGTCACCGTCGCCGTCACGTCCTCGCGGAACAGCAGGATCTTCTCCTTCGCGTCGGAAAAAATGCCGGCGGAGAGGATCACCTCATTCGGTTTGGCCGCCGCGAATGAGCCGGCGATGATCAGCGTCGCGACGACGATCCACGTCTTTCTCCGGCTCCAGAGAAACCAGGCGCCGAGCCCGAGGTTGACGCACGCCATCAGAAAGAGTCCGTTCTGGGAGCCGACGAGGCGGATCAGCACGAACCCGGCGAGCATCGAGCCGGTGATGCTGCCGATCGTGTTCGCGAGGTAGACCTGGCCGACGGCGCGCGCCTCGCCCTTGCTGGCGCTCATTTCGTACAGGCGAACGGTCAGCGGGAACGCGGCGCCCATGAGCGCGGTCGGGATGATCAGCGCGGCGACGACGCCGGTGAGGAGCGTCGGGAACGGCGAGGTCACGCCGGCGGCGGAGAACGGCGTCACGATCGCGCCGAGAAAGTCGGAGAAGCGCGTGAAGAGGTGCACCTGCAGCGCGAGCGAGATGGCGAGGCAGATCTCGACGATGCCGAGCGCGCGGATGACGTCGATCCGTTCGACCACCCGCTCGACGAGCGCGCTGCCGATGCCGATGCCGATCAGAAACGCGAACAGCATCAGCGAGTAGGCGTAGACGCTGCTGCCGAGGTGCAGCACGAGGATGCGCGACCAGAAGATTTCGTCGGCGATCGCGGCGAGTCCCATCAGCGCCGACGCGACGAGGACCCCCGGCGCGTGTAGCACAGACACTCCTGTCTGTGCCTCCGTCGTCGCCGTCGATGACGGCACTCCCGCCGCCGACAACGCGAGCACGAAATTCAAGAGCACGGCGACGAAGATCGTCGCCAGCAATCCGAATCGAGGAATGAGCACGAACCCGGCGAGCGCCACGCCGGCCGTCGCGCCGAGCGTGTTCACGGCGTACAGCGCCGACACCGCGATGCCGCTTCCCTCGCGCTCGCCGCTGAACCAGCGGACGAGCAGCGGCAGCGTGCCGCCCATCAGGATCGTCGGCGGCAGGAGGAACAGGCCGGCCAGCGCGATGCGGAGGAGGGTCATCAGGACCGGGCTGCCGTGCACGGTCGGAAACGCGGCGATGTATGCGCGGTTCAGCAGCTCGAAGCCGTTCGGCGAGAAGGCGCCGATCGCGCCGATGAGCGCTTCGACGCAGGAGTAGACGACGAGCGGGCGGCGGGCGACGAACGAGCGGCTGAAGAGGAACGCGCCGAGGCCGAGACCGCCGAGAAAAATCGCGATCAGCGTGGCTGCGGCGTAGACCGTGTTGCCGAAGATCAGCCCCAGGTACTTGAGCCAGACGATCTGATAAAGGAGCGCGCTGATGCCGGAGAAAAAGAAGACCGCCAGCAGTAAAACGCTTCCCTTCCGCCGGATCCCACTCACTCGTTGAAGAGTAGCATGCGCTCGTGCCCGAGCTGCCCGAAGTCGAGGAGTACGGCCGCTACTTCGCGCGCCACGCCTTGCGCCGCAGGATCGCCCGCGCCGACGTGCGCGACGAGCGGATCCTCGGCGGGATCCGCAAGGAGACGTTCGCGCGCAAGCTGCGCGGGCGGACGTTCACGCAGGTGCGGAGGCATGGAAAGCATCTCTTCGTTTTCACCGGAAAACAGGCGGGGGCGCCTGTCCTGCATCTCCATTTCGGGATGACCGGCGATCTCGCGTTCTATCGCGACGCGGCGAAGGAGCCGCGTTTCGCGCGCGTCGTCTTCGATTTCGCCGACGGCTCGCACCTGGCGTTCGAGGACATGCGCCTCTTCGGCGTCGTCGACCTGATCGACGATCCCGACGCGTTCATCGCCGCGCATCGCCTCGGGCGCGATCCGCTCGATCCGAAGTTCCGTATCGATGACTTCCGCGAGCTCGTGGCGAAACGCCGCGGCGCGATCAAGGCGATGCTGATGTCGCAGGACCTCGTCGCCGGCCTCGGGAACCTGTACGTCGACGAGACGCTCTACGTGACCGGCATCCATCCGAAACGGACGAACCTGAACGACGCCGAAGTGCGAGCGGTGTTCATTGCGATGCGGAAGATCGTCCGCAACCCGAATCGAAAGCTGCCGCGCGAAGAAGGGGAGCGCTGTCCGAAATGCGGCGGCACACTCAAGCGGGCGGTGGTGGCGGGGAGGACGACGTATTTCTGCGGGACGCACCAGAGATAGGAGTTCGCCGGACGAAGAGCCATCTCGCTTAAAAAAGTAACTCCTGCCGAGGCTTGACCTCTGCTTCATGGCGCGCAGCGAGCGTTGTTTTCAGTCGCTCCGCATCGGCCAGGGCTGCGGCCGCGACCGGCCGCGTGTCGTCATCGATGACGATCAAACGATGAACGAACCGCGCGACGTCGGCGTCGACAAATCGGTTCACCGTCGAGATGTACGCCGGCGAAGTGCGTCGCATCGCGTCCCGAAGCTGCCCGTGGTCTTCTTCGTCGGTCACTTCCCATGGAAACCTGTTCGTCAGCGCCAGGTAGGCGACGACGCCGACGGCGAACACATCGTGGGTGGGATGCGTCCGCGACGGATAATCCAGTTTCGAAGGTGGCGCGAAGCGCGACGCTCCAACCTTCCAGAAGCCGGGCTCATGTGCCGGTTGCTCGAGGCCCCGACAAAATCCGAAATCGATCAGGGTCACAGCGCTGACGGATTCAGTCGCGATGATGTTGGCGGGTTTTACGTCACGGTGATAGATGCCCTGCCGATGCATATAAGCCAAAGCGTCGAGCAAGGCGATTGCGATATCCAACACACGGAGCTGTCCGCCTGGCGTGCCGTCCTGTTCGTGGCTCTCCCAGAGCTCGTTCAATGATTTTCCAGGCGCAAGCGACATTGCGATCCATGGCCGGCCCAGACATGCGCCTCGACCAACATAGCGGGGAATCGAGGGATGGGAGAGCTTGCGCAGTGCCCATTCCTCTTTTTCGAAGCGCGCTCTCGCGTCATCGTCAGCATCGGATCGCAACCACTTCAGCGCGAAGTCGCCGTCGTCGTTTCGGACGCTGTACACATGGCCGAAGGAGCCGGCACCCAGAAACGCGATTCTTTCGAAGTCGTCGAATCTCAACGGAGAATCGAGCGGTTCGTCGCTCACAGCACCTCCTCCTCCTCCGCGATGCACACCGCCTGGCGAATGGATGGGTGGAAGTATTGCACAACGAAGTGTGCTTGCAGTGTAGTGGAAGAACGCCGGCTACTCGAACCCGAACGTCGGCTCCCTGAACTGATATCCCATCGGCGGCTGGAAGATCGAGAAGTCGAGTTTTTCCTCCGACACCTTCGTCGCCGCGGCGTCGAAGCGCTCGGTGATCGCTGCGCCTCGCGAGATCGTGCGCGTCACGGAGACGCTCTGGCGGACCGGGATGCCGATGCGCGGCAGGCGGCGCTCGACCTTGCGATCGAGCGAATCGAATCCGCTCTTGAACGCGAACTCGAGGCCGAACGGGAGCGCGTCGTTGCGCGCCTCGATCGTCCAGAAAGTCGCCTCCGACTTGACGTGCGCCGTCATCTTCTCGCCTTCGAGCTTCATGCGGAGGTCGTATTCAGCCTGCGCGCGGTACTTGCGCGCGGGCCGGCCGGCGATCGTCTCGACCTCTTCGCCGCGCACGATGTCGAACGTCGCGTTCGAGTCGCCGGTCGTGCCCGGGGCCTTCCAGGTCGAGATCGGACCCGACATCGCGCTCGACTTGCGGATGAAATAGGTCTTGAGCTTGTGGTCGATGATGATCAGCGTCTCTCCCTCGTCGCGCGAGATCACCGTGATCTTCGGGTTGAACACGGGGTGCGCTCCTTCGATCACGTCGAAACGGGCGTTCGGACCGTCGATGCTGACGCGGGCGGTGAAGGAGTAGGGCGCGGTCGAGTCGGAGTGGCATTCGAGCTCGATGACCGTCCCGGCGGCCGCCGGCAATGCGGCGACGGTAAGAACGACGGCCAGCAACGCTCTTCTCATTCGAGGATGATCGTATGCTCGTTCGGCAGATCGCTTCAGCATCGCTGGCCTTTCTCGTCGCCCTTTCCGCCGCCGCGCAGCAGGAGCCGCAGCGCACATACGGTGAGACGCTGGAAATCCGCGTTATTAATGTTGACGTCGTCGTCACCGACCGCAGTGGCAATCCGGTCACAGGTCTGACGAAGGGCGACTTCGAGCTCTTCGAGAACGGCAGGCGGAAAGAGGTCTCGAATTTTCTCGAGATCAACGAGCGCGCGGCGAGGGGAGCGGACGTCTCGTCCGCTCAGGCCGCGCCAGGCGGCCGTGCGGACGAGGACGTCCGCACCCCACGGGTGTCGGAACGCCGTCACCTCATCCTGTTCATCGACAACACATCGCTGCAGCCGATGAACCGCAACCGCGTGCTGGCGGCGATGACGTCGTTCGTCGAAACGACCATGCGCGGCGACGACGAGGCGATGGTCGTGTCGTGGAATCCGGGTTTGAAGGAAAACCTGGCGCTCACGCACGACCGGGCGCAGGTGCTGGCCGCGCTGCAGACGATGTCGGGAGTGGTGAGTCAGGGGGCGATGCTGCGCGCGCAACGGGACGAGACGGAGAACGAGCTGCGCGGGATGGTGCACGACTTCCGCAACATGACGTTCGCCGGCGAACCGCGAATGTCCGCCGCGAATCCGCCGCCCGAACCTGATCCTGCGGACGCGGGGTCGGGGCGGCCGCAGGGCTCGATCGGCAACAAGGTGAAAGTGATCGATGAAAAACCGCCGTATGACCGCGCCCTCGGCGCGGTCCGCCAGTACGCCGACTCCGTGATGCTCGACACGAAGCAGAAAGCGAACGCGCTGACGGCGCTGATGTCGGCGTTCCGCGGCGTGCAGGGACGGAAGGTGATGCTCTTCGTGACGGAGTCGTTCTCCACGCAGCCGGCGCGGCAGATGTTCGAGTACCTCGACGCGATCAAGGACGAATTCGAGAAGGGAAACTTCCAGAATCCGCGCGCGGAGATCATGAAGTACAACGACGAGCCGCTGTTCCAGACCGTGACCGCGGCGGCCAACGCCTCGGGGATCACGCTCTATCCGATCTCCGCGGCCGGCGTGACCGGCGGCATCGACGGCCCCGACGCATCCGAGTCGGGCGGCGCCGTTCAGTATCAGACCGTCGGCAAAGCGCCGGGGAAGTTCGCCGACCAGTCGCTGCAGGAGCTCGCGGCGGCGACGGGCGGCCTGGCGGTGACCGGCACGAACAATTTCAATCTCGGCCTCGATCGCATCGCCTCCGACCTGACGATGTACTACTCGCTCGGATATCGCGCAGATACGCCGCCGAAAGACCTCGCGCGCAATCTAGAGGTGAAGGTGAAAAAGCCGGGCGTCGTCGTCCGCTATCGCCAGTCATTCCTGCAGAAGACGCCTCCGACGGAGATCGGCGACACGATGTCCGCGAACCTCTTCGCCGGCGTGCAGAAGAACGACCTCGGCATCACGATCGCGGCCGGGCCGCGGACCGTAAAGAACGATGACGAGATCGTCGTGCCGATCGCGGTGACGATCCCGATCGCGTCGCTGACGTTCGTGCCGGACGGGAAGGACGTCGTCGGCAGGTTCGCGATCTTCGCCGGCTTCACGCGCAAGGACGGATCGTCGTCGAAAGTGTCGAAGGTCGAGTACCCGCTGCGTTTTCCCGCCGATTCCATGCAGGACCAGCGCAACCTGACGGTAAAGATCGCCATGACGATGCAGAAGTCGACGGAAAACGTCTCGGTCGGCGTCCTCGACGAAACGTCCAACGCCACCGGCTTCGCGACTATTAAGCTGCCGTAAGTTGGGGTCGCATCTGGAAAATCAACTTAACGCCGCGGCGTTAACGCGTTTAAGTGCGAAAAGTCGTTGAGATCGAGTCAAGTTTGTCAGGCGGCGATAGAGGCGTGGGCGGATAAGCGGTCGATCTGCTGCTGCACGGTGAAGAACGTGCGTGCGAGAGGAGCATCTGATCGGGCGGGATCGAGGGTGCTCAAGCCGGTGCGCAGAACGCGTGCGTAGACCCGGGAGCAGAAAGTGGCGATGCGCAGTCCGGTTGGGGTGACCCGATAACGGGAGGTGTGGGGGATTCGTTCGATCAGTCCACGCAGACGAAGGCGGCGAAGATCGTAGCTGACACGGCCGGGCGTGAGTTGAGCCGGGTCGATGCCCAGCAGTGGAGCAAGGAAGCTCCGAAAATCTTTGGCCCGGAACCCGTCGGTGTGGAGAAGAAAGAGGACCAGTACGTTGAACAGAGCCTGAACCCGCGAATGGTGAAAGGGCAATGAGGGAACCCGTTGAGCATGGACCTCGATCGGGCGGCCGAGCTGTTCCAATGTTTCCTGGCCGATGGTGCAATCGTACGAGATGCGTTCGACGTCGAGCAGACGCCGGTTGGCGGCAAAGCCAATCGTTCGCAGCGCAGGAAGATTCGCCAGTTTCCGGCCCACCTGAACGTCGTAACTGTTGTTGATCGTGGTTTCGGTCCGCAGAGCACGACCTTCTTTGAAGTACTGCTTCAGATGCGTGTTCTTGTAGTAGACGTGGATCGAGGGGATGACTCCTTCGGTCACCACTCGGGTGCGAAAGCGGCCCGGGGTGCGCGAGGTGACGCGGCGATCAAAGAGAAGCTGTACCTGGTCGGGACGTCCGAGGTCGAGGTTCTCCCGAATCACCTGCTCGAAAAAGAGCCGGCCATGAACGGGACGATCGAACACCTGAGTGAGGGAGAACTCGGCCTGCAGGATCGACAGCTCGTAGTCATAGCCGGCCTGGTGATCCTCCCGGGTGAAGGGATGAGGAAGTCGTTTGAGCCATTTGCGAAACAGCCTCTCGATCACCTCGCCGGTGAACCGGTTGCTGATTCGGCGCATGCTCGCCGGGTCGGCACATTCCAGAACACCGTTATCCAATGCTCGATAGGCGATCTCCCGCTTTCCGAGCTGACGCTTCAGATACTCGTGCCCATTGATGCAAAGCTTGGCCGTGTACGGGAAATAGGTGCAGAACTTCAGGAAAAACGGCCCGCATTCGGCATCCAGGCAGTAGAAGTAAACGTGATTCACCATGGCCGTCCCGTCGATGATCCAGGGGAACGTACGACCATCTCGTGCCTTCCTCTTGATCGTGCGCATCACGCGTGACTTTTCCTGAGCCACCCCGATGAACACCACCCCTTCCGGCCGCCCGAAGCGGGCCACATGCGCGGCCATCACCTCGTCCTTGCGCTGATGCTTCTCGAAGTGAATTGCCGGTATATCGTTTTGCACCGCAAACTCATCGATCCTTCGGCGAAAGGCGACCGTGATCTCGCTCATTCGAGTCCCCGTGGCCATCGCTTCTCCTCGATGTTTACGGAAGAAGTTCACCACGCCTCCCACCGTCTGCAATCGAGGAACATACCCATTCAGATACATCCGGTCGATGCATTCCACTTCCAGTGTCACGTGATCTTCGAGAATCGCCTTCGGCGTCACTGCGCGTAGACTCATCTGCGGCTCCGGTTGACCAGCACTCGATCTTCGAGTTGCAACTACCACCTTGCGTGGCCCATCGACGTACCTTGTACGCCGGAACGGATCAACCGGAGCTACTCGTTCTCTTCACCGCATGGTCTGAGGCGCAGCCTCGCTAGGTTGATTTTCCAGATGCGACCCCAACACCGGGACGTCGTTTCGCGTGAGGAGCGCGAGGGCGGACTCGAGGACGCGCCGTTGCAGGGCGGGGTCGTTCGGGGCGCCGAGGGGGAAGCCGTGGCGGAAGGGGACGGCGAGGGCGCGCGGGGGGTGGACCTTCTCGGCGATCTCGCGCAGGAGGATCACGCAGACGGTCGTGATTCCGCGGCGTTCCAGTTCGGCGGCGATCAGACTGACCGCCTGGTTGCACATCGGTCAGATGGGGACGAGCAGCGCGACGTCGACCGCGTCATCGACCAGCAGCTGCGCCGCTTCGGGCGCGCTCTCCGCGATCAGCCGTCCCGGCGCGGTGATCGATCCCATGAACGAGAGATGCCGCGGCGCCGGCGGCAAGCCCATCTCGCGCAGGCGATCGAGCGGGAAGGCCAGGTTCGGGTCCGCCTGGACCGCCGCATGGTCGAACGTCTCGCTGCGATGCGCTTCGAGCAGAGTCGAGACGTCGGCGTCGTTCGGGATGACGCGATAGCTCGTGTCGCCGCCGCGGACGTCGTTGTCGAACGGCGGCTGGGAGGGGAGGTGCAATCCCGCGGTGGTGACGATGGCGACGCGCGATTCGTTCAGCGGCTTGCGCAGCGGCGCGCAGGGGACGGGATCGATGCGCCGCCAGCGGTAGGTCTTCAGGAAGAGCCGCGTGGAAAGCGAGAACTCCGACACGTCGCCCACGGCGC
>Ga0105245_10000987_pt1 | contig 25882 bp, 18 predicted proteins | sample KBSM54metaG_FD_81523 | JGI IMG/M metagenome (GOLD analysis project Ga0105245, IMG submission 81523) | Miscanthus rhizosphere microbial communities from Kellogg Biological Station, Michigan, USA - KBS M5-4 metaG | ecosystem: Host-associated > Plants > Roots > Rhizosphere > Soil | place...
CGGCGGCGGCGGGCTCCCGAAGCTCGAGTACGGCGGCTACCTGCTCGCGGCGCTCGCGTACCTCGTCATCGGCCAGCAGGACAAGGTCGGGCTCGTCGCGTGCGGCGACCGCGCGATCGAGACGATGGTGCCGCCGCGCGCGCGGTCGAATCACCTCCACGACCTGCTCGGCGTGCTCGACGACATCATGAAGAAGGGTGGCGCCGGCGACGAGTCGCCCGCCGAGGCCCTCGGCCGGATCGCAGAGCTGTCGCGGCGACGGCGCGCGCTGATCATCCTCGCGAGCGATCTGTTCGATCCCGACGACGCGACCGTCCGCGCGTGCGCGACGCTGCGCGCGCAGAAGCACGATGTCTCGGTGCTGCATATCCTCGATCCGCACGAGCGCACGTTCCCGTACGAGGGCCTGACCGAGTTCCACGCGCTGGAATCGGCGGCGAAGTTGCTCGCGAACCCGTCGGCGATCCGGCGCGACTACCTCGATCGGATGAACGCGTTCTGCGCGAAGTGCCACGGCACGCTCGCGAACGCGGGCGTCGACTATCACGAGGTGCTGACCGACAAGCCGCTCGAGGACACGCTGCTCGAGCTGCTCGTGTCGCGCGCGCGCCTCCAACCCGGTGCGGCGCGGAGGACGGGATGAACCACATCTCGTACACGTGCACGTGCACGTGCACGTGCTCGTGCTCGTGCGTCCGGCCGTTTGCGGTCAACGGTCCGCTCCGATCTTTGACCGCGGCGCACGTTCGAGGTCCGGTTTCCGACGCGATGACGGGTGCTGACCGGGCACATCGCTGTTGCGCCACGTCCGTACGCCTTATCGGCGGACCGGGCGTTTGGTTTCCCGACGAGCACGAGCACGTGCACGAGCACGAGCACGAGCACGTAGTCACCGCGAGGCACGCGTGGGCTTCCTAGCGCCTGCGATGTTGGCCGGGCTGGTCGCGATCGGCGTTCCGATCGCGATCCACCTGATCGGCCGGCGGCGCGCGCGGATCGTGCCGTTCGCGGCGCTCGACTTCTTGATGGGGACGAAGCGCAAGACCGCGCGCCGGCTCCAGCTGCGCGAGCGGATGGTGCTGCTCGTCCGCGCCCTCGCCTGCCTCGCAGTCGCGATCGCGCTCGCGAAGCCGTTCACGTCGTGCGAGCGCAAGGGGCCGCAGGTGACCCGCGGCCCGCAAGCGGCGGTGCTCGTGATCGATGACTCGTTCGCCGCGGGCTATCTGATCGACGGCAAGCCGTGGCTCAAGCGCGCGAGCGACGAAGCGCGTCGAATCGTCGCGCAACTCGGTCCCGAGGCCGAGGTCGCGATCGTGCGCGCTTCCGAAGGCGCCGAGCACCCGACCGAGCTGACGCGCGACCACCTCCGCTTGCGCGATCAATTGCTCGCGCTCGAGCCGAGCGCACGCCCCGCCGATACCACCCGCGCGCTCACCCGGGCTGCGCAGCTGCTCGCGGCTTCGAGTCACGCGCGCAAGACGGTGTTCCTGTTGTCGCTCCAGGCGAAGTCCGGGCTCCATCCCGACGAGCCGCCGTGGGGCAAGGACGGGCCGACGTTCGTCGCGCTCGATCTGCGTCCCGCGCAGATGCCGAACGTCGCGATCACGTCGCTCAAGGTCGATAGCGATCCGAACACCGGGACCCGCGGCGTCGCGTTCGATGCCGAGGTCGGCAACTTCGGCGACGAGCCGAAGGACGTCGAGCTATCGCTGACGATCGCCGATCGCGTGGTCGCGCGCGGTGCCCTGCCACTCGGGCCGCACGAGAAGAAGACGAAGCGGTTCCTCGCGGCGCTGCCCGCCGGTGCGCGCGCGAGCGACGCGTCGGTCTCGATCGGTGGCGACAACCTCGCGATCGACGATCGTCGCTACGTCCGCGCGACGCTGCGCGACGAGGTCCGGGTGCTGCTCGTCGACGGCGACCCGCGCACGGTCCGCCACGACGACGAGCTGTTCTACGTCGAGGCAGCGCTGCGCCCCGGCGATCGCGAGGACAGCGGCACGTCGGTCCGCTCGATCACCGCCGAGGAGCTCGGCGGCATCGTCAAGATCCGCGGCCAGGCGCCGAAGATCGATCTCAACGACTTCGATGTCGTCGTGCTCGCGAACGTCGCGGCGATGCCGGCCGAGCGCGTCGCCGCACTCGCCGAATGGGTCCGCGCCGGCGGCGGCATTCTCGTCGCGCCCGGCGATCGCGTCGACCCAGCCGCGTACGACAAGACGATGCTGCCGCTCTTGCCGCAGAGCCTGCGCGATCCGATCGACACGACGTGGGGTGCCGCGCCCGAGGAGCGCGACAGCCGCGCGCTTCACCTCGTGAAGTGGGAGGCCGACCATCCGATCTTCGCGCCGTTCTCGAAGGACGCGCCGGATTTGGCCGACGCGAAGTTCTTCAAGATCTCGCTGCTCGGCCCGACCACCGCGACGAACGATCGCAAGGTGCTCGCTCGGTTCACGAACGGCGCCGCCGCACTCGTCGAGGCGTCGATCGGCGCGGGCCGAACGCTGCTGTTCACGTCGACGCTCGACCGCGACTGGAACGACCTCGCGATCCATCGCGGCTTTCTCCCGCTGATCCAGCAGGCCGTGCGCCACCTCGCGCGCAAGCACGCGCTAGGGATCGAATCGGATCACCTCGTCGGCGGCTCGGTCGCGCTGCCGACCGGCGATCTCAAGAAGCTCGAGGTCCGCGGGCCGGATGGGATCGGGGCGGTGTTCGAAGGCGATCGGATCGCGGGCCGCAGCTCGGTCCGGTTCGGCAAGACGGATCACCCGGGCATCTACCGCGTGATCGGCACCGATCAGACGGGCGCGACTCACGATCGCGACGAGCTCGCGTTCGCGATCAACCTCGACCCTCGCGGCTCGGATCTCACGCCGGTGCCGGCCGCATCACTGCCGACGTCGGGAACCGGCAGCGCGATCGCGCAGACCGACAACACGCGGCGGGTCGAGCTGTGGCACGCGCTCGCCGCGGCGCTGCTGTTGCTGCTGCTCGGCGAAGCGATCCTCGTCCAGCGCTAGCCGATCTTCACCGACGTGAACGGCAGGCGCGGCAACCACGGGCCGAGCAGGCGCTCGAGCGCCGCATGGTGGCCATCGACCTCGGACAGCTCGAGCGCGCGCGGCGCACGCTTGTTCAGCTTCTTCGCGGTCGCGATCGTGCGCTCCGCCCATCGCTCGAGGTCTGCGTTGCCGTCGATCGCTGCGTGCAGCGTGATCGCGCGATCGAATGCAGCGACCGCGAGCTGACCGATCGTGCGCTTCATGAAGTCGAGGTGGCCGAGGCGCACGAGCTGCGAGCGACCCGCTGCGACGAGCGCGGCGATCGTCTTCGGATGCGGGATGTCGGCGTCGCGCAGCGCGCTCGCTGCCGCGACGAGTGGCGTGTAGACGCGCTCGGTCCCGAGGCCGATGCGTAGCGTTGTCAGGAGCCCGAGCCGATAGTCGCCGATGGCGGCCGCGATCGACGCCTCGTCGCGTGGTGCGCTGCGCGACAGCGTCGCTCGGATCGGCAAGCCGCGGCGATATTCGACATCGACGAGGAACGGCGCGAGCGGTCCGAGCGCGAGCTTCTTCTTCGCCGCCGAAACGTCGGTGCCGGCGCGGAGCGCAGCGAACGTCGCGGCCGCCGGATCCTCGAGCTCCTGGAGCAGATCGACGAGGACCTCGCGATGGCCATCGTCATCGGGCTCCGCCGCGATCGCGGCGATCAGCGTGTCGATCTTCGCGCGGGCTCCGGCGTCCGCACGGGCAACGACCGGGCGAGCAGCGCCCTCGGGGTGTTCGGCCCGGGTGATCCGGAGCTTCGCGGCGAGCGTGGTCACGCGATCCGGATCGATCACCGTGCGGGTCTCGTGGCCCGGAACCTCGACGCGTTGCCACAGGTCAGGACCGAGCCGATCCGCGAGCACGAGCGGCGTGTACTTCTCGAGTTGCCACGGCAGATCGATCAGCAGCTTCGGCTCGTGCACGCCCTTCTTGCCGTCGCCGATCTCGACCATCGTGCGCCCGTTCTGGACCCGCCACAGATAGACACAACCGATCCGCGCCTCGCGCTCGCGCAGCGGATACGCGTAGCGCAGCTCGATCGGATACAGGCCTTGCTTCGCCGTCGCGACGGCCTCCAGCGCCGCGAGCGGGATCTCCCAGATCCGGCCGTCGCCGCCACAGATCCACAGCCGCTCGTCGGTCGCCGCGATCTCGAACGTGCGCCAGTGCAGCTTCGTCCCCAGCGTGACCCGCGCGACGCGCTCGCCCTCCGCATCGACGACCGTGATGCCCTGATCGTCGACGAATGCCGCGAAGCGGTCGCGCCACACCGCGACGCTCGAGTAGATCGAGTACGTCACCGAGCCGTGCTCCCACGCGAGCCGCTCTTTCTTCGCGATCCGCTCGCGCGTGAACGGCCCGAGTGGGCCGGTGTCGTGACTGCGCCAAGGAACGGTGCCGGTGAACGGCTGGAGGCCTGCTCGCGAGATCAACCGCGGCTCGCCGCGCCCCAGCTCGATCACGACGCCCGGCGCCTCGCCGACCAGCCCGCGCCAGCCGACCGAGCCGAGCTCGTGAACGATCCATGTCATCACGCCTCCGCGGGCGTAGCATGTCCGCGATGCAGGTCTCACCGATCGTCGCCGCATTCACACGCCGTCGCGGCGTGGTCGTCGAGCCGGGCTGGGGCAGGGGCAACGTCGTGCTGAAGCTCGGCGCGAAGATCTTCGCGATCGTCGGCGAAGATCGCCTGGTCGTGAAGCTGCCGAAGACCCGGGTCGACGAGCTCGTCGAGGCGAAGGAAGGTAAGCGCTTCGATCCGCGCAAGAACGGCCGGGTGATGAAAGAGTGGCTCGTCGTCGGACCGAAGACCGATGGTCTGGCGCTGGCCCAGGAGGCTCACGCATTCGCAACGAAGGCCGCTGCCCCACGTGGGGCGAAGGCGGCAAAGAAGCGTTGATCTACATGCAGAACGAAAGCTCGGAGGGCTCGCCATCGATCGTCTCGCACGTTCCGCATGTCGGCGTGCACAGCGCGCGGCAGGTCCCCGCGACGCACACCGATGCACTTCCGCAGTTGTCGTGATCACCGTCCGAGCCCGCCGTGAACGAACAGGCCGAGCCTGTTTGTGCGGTTCCGATCGGCACGCAACCGAGATGGCTATACAGAGGCACGTGAGACGTCACGATGCTCGTGCAGTGCGCTCCGCTCGCGCACGACCAAGCCGTGCACTCGGGACCGCACGACGCCGAGCCGTCGATGACGCACTGACCGTCACTTCCGCCGGGGAGGCGCGTCGTCCCCGACGGCGTTCCGAGCCGGAGGTCACCGCTGTCATATTCGCAGACGAGCTCGGTGAAGGACTTCACGCTAACCAGCGGGCGCTCGAACGTGCAGTCTTCGACATCCGCGCCGCGCAGATCGAGCATCGCGAGGACGGTGCTGCCAGTGCGCAGCTCGATGTGATGATTCGCCGTCGCTGCCACGGTCTCCGAGGGGTACGCGACATGAAGCTCGCGTTGCGCGACTCCGTCGATGAACACCTCCGGCGGCTGGCTGCGCCCGGATTCGCGTGCCGGCGTCACGATCGCGTAGTCCAGCGGCGCACCCGATGCACCGGACCCGGCATCCGATCCGGTACTCGAGCTTCTGCATGCGAGCACGGCGAGAGCGGTGGTCGCGACGACGAGCCCAACGCGTGACCACATGCTGAAAGAATACCGTCGGTCCGGGCGCGCGATGTTCCGAATCGTACGCATCGAATGCGTTCTCGGAGGCGACCTCGCAGGTGATCGATCTCGGCCACTTCACGAGTGCGTGGGACCGCGCGGTTCGCGATCGACGGATTAACCCCTTTCGACCACGACGCGCATTCGGGCGATCAGAACAGCGGGCCGGGCGTCTCGTAGAAGTCGATCAAGCCGAACCGCTTCCACTCGAACGCGAGCAGCGCGGTCTCGGCTCTCACGACGGGCAAAGGATCGTAGCCGCGAGGGATCAGGAACGGCCTGCGATCGGTCCAGCCGTCGAAGCTGATGCCCGACGCGTAGACGTCGAGGTTCTGCTTCAGAACGCGTCCATTGCTCCAGTCGAGCCGGTGCCGGCGCCAGTTGTTGAGCACGTACGCGAGCGCGTGCCGCGCATGCCACGCCGACCGGATCTGCGTCGCGTGATAGCGGTACTCGAACACCTTGCCGCAGCCACCGTCGGTGTGAACCTGGCGCGCCATCCGGATCGCGAAGCTCTGCATGCCGCGCGTCAGCGCCTCGCGATCGGTGGCCTCGACGAGCAAATGAAGATGCGTGTTCTGGATCGAGATGTGACAGACACGAAATCCCTCGCGCCCGAGCAGGCCGCGCAGCGCGCGACGGACATGGTCGTAGTACGTGCGCGTCCGCCACCATAGTCGACCGGTCCTCCGCAACACGACGTGGACTGGATGCATCGCGGACAGAGAGGGACGTTTGCGGTGCGGCGCATCACGGCACCGGCCGGTCTTCTTGCGCCCTGCCCCCGCTCGCCTCCCACCACGGCGCTCGATCCTCTCCACCACGAAGACCTCACTCATTTTTTGATTAAGGCATATGTAATCGATAACGTCAACTCGTATTGCGAATCTCGGGGTCGGAAGGCCGAAGGCCGAGGGCTGGTGGCAGCGCTGTGAATCGTGTGGTCGGGCGCGCCAGCCCGAGAGCGGAGTGGACTTCTCGCGGCCGTCCAAGGCGTTGTGGGGAACCGCCGTCCGGAGGTTCGCGATCGCGCAGGCGCTCCGCGGTTCTCCACAACGCCGTCACGATTCACAGCCACGTGCGCTTGTTCACGCGAGGCGCAGCGTTGTGGGTCGGGAGATGAACCATGGCCTGCGCGTGCCGTAACGAGAAGATCGCGCCACGCCACGCCCTGCCGGCTCCCGATCGCGAGCACCGCGCCTTACGTCGACAAGCACACGTGGCTGTGGACCGTGACGTCGCTGTGGAGAACCGCACGTTCGCCTCGCTGACCGCGAACGCCCGGGCGGCGGTTCACCACAGCGACTTGGACGGCCGCGAGACCTGCATTCCAATTCCAGGCTGGCGCGCCCGCCCACATGGCCCACAGCCCTACCGCCGGCTTTCGGCCTTCGGCCTTCCGGAACCAGAGGCGGATCGATATCCAGACGCGATGTTTTTTCGTGGCAATCTGTGCGCATGAGGGTCGCGCTGCTCGCGCTTCTAGTCTCGGCCTGCAGCTCGAGCCCCGGGCCGTCGTGCGCGGGAGATCCGGCTGCGTGTCGCGCGAAGTGCGGGTACGGCTCCGGCGACCTCGCATCCGCGACGCTCGCGGATGTCGCGCCGAGCGCCCTGCCGATCGAGACGATCGTGCTCGTCATGCAGGAGAACCGCACGTTCGATCACTACTTCTCCTCGCTGACCGTGCCGGGCCAGACCGTCGACGGCGCTGCGCCGGATGCGACGAACCCGGATCCGACGACACCAGGTGGCACGATCGCGCGGTTTCACCAGACCGCGGCGTGCTTCGACAATCCGGCCGAGAGCTGGGACGACGTCCATCGCGAGATCGACGGCGGCGCCATGGACGGCTTCACGACCGAAGGCGCGGCCGAGGATGCGAACGATCCGACCGGCGCGCGCGCGATGGGCTACTACGACGAGACCGACCTACCGTTCTACTACGCGCTCGCACGCGCGTTCGCGATCTCGGATCGCCACTTCAGCTCGGTCCAGGCGAATAGCTGGACGAACCGGCTGTTCTACATGGCGGGCACTTCGTACGGCGTGACCTCGAACGTGTTCCCGAACCAGAAAGACGCCGCGGGCAATGTCTATCCGAATCTGTTCACGCGTCTCGATGCCGCGCATGTCACGTGGGGATTCTACGTCCAGGACGTACCGACGCTCGGCCTGCTGAGCAGCACGTACGGCCACGACCTCCAGCACGTGTTCGACTTCGATCAGTTCTTCACCGACGCGGCCGCCGGCACGTTGCCGCAGGTCGTGTTTGTCGAGGGCACCGACCAGATGGGCGGCGCCTCGCCCGATGAAGATCCGCCTGCGGACATCGAGGTCGGCCAGCAGATGGTCGCGAGCATCGTCGCCGCGGTGACGACCTCGCCGCAGTGGCCGCACGCCGCGATGTTCCTGACGTACGACGAGCAAGGCGGGCTCTACGATCACGTGCCACCGCAGCCGGCGTGCGTGCCCGACGACATCGCGCCGATCGTCGATCCGGGCGGCGTCGTCGCCGCGTTCGATCAGACGGGACTCCGCGTGCCGATGTTCGCGATCTCGCCGTACGCGAAGCGCGGCTACGTCTCGCACGTCGTCACCGATCACACGAGCGTGCTGCGCTTCGTCGAGGCGGTGTTCGGCTTGCCAGCACTCACGCATCGCGATGCGAACGCGGTCGCGCCGTTCGACATGTTCGACTTCGCGCACCAGGACCTCAGCGTCCCGACGCTACCGGACGCGACGGTGGACCCGACCAAGCTCGCCGACTGCAAGGCGAAGTATCCGCACTAGCGCAGGCGATCGGCGAGCGCGCGATGCTCGGCGCTACCGACAACGTCGAGCCCGCGCGCCGGATGCTTCGCCTGGTTCGCGACGTGCGCGCGCTTCATCGCTCGCACGCGACCAGCGCTCTCGCCGAGCCGGCGGCGGAGCTCGGAGTCGCCCTCGGCCGCCTTGATCAGGCCTTCCTCGGCGAGCTGCTGGTTGGTCTCGTCGCAGCACAGCAGCACGACGTCGCAGCCGGCGCGGATCGCACCGACCGCCGCGACATCCGCACCGAGCGTCGCCGCGATCGCCTTCATGTCGAGATCGTCCGAGACGATCACGCCGCGATAGCCGAGCTGGTCTCGCAACAACCCCGTGATCACCTGCGGCGATAGCGTCGCCGGGCGCGTCGCATCGAGCGCGCCGAACACGACGTGTGCGGTCATCACCATCGGCAGCTGCGCCGCTGCGGCCGCGCGGAACGGCGCGAGCTCGACGGCTTCGAGCCGCGCCCAGTCGTGATCGATCCGCGGCAGCGCGAGGTGCGAATCGGTATCGGTGTCACCGTGACCGGGGAAGTGCTTGCCGCACGACAACACACCCGCCGCGTCGAGGCCACGCGCGAATGCGAGCGCACGGCGCGTCACGGTCTCGGCCGTCGTACCGAAGGCGCGTTCGCCGATGATCGGATTTGCAGGGTTGGTGTGGACGTCGAGCACCGGCGCGAAGTCGATGTCGAGGCCGAGCGCGCGGAGCTCCTGACCGATCGCGAGCCCGACCTGCTCCGCCGTCGCGACGTCGTCCGGTGGCGCGAGCCGATCGTGCGCCATCATCGGCGGCCACAGCGTCGCCGGTGCACGCACGCGCGCGACCGTGCCGCCTTCTTGATCGATCGCGATCAGCGCGGGCGTGCCATCCGGCGCCGCAACATGCAGCTCGCGATTCAACGCGACGAGCGCCTCGAGATCCGCGCGGTCCTCGACGTAGCGGATGTTGCGGCGAAACAGGATCGAGACGCCGTACGTGCCCGCGGCGAGCTGCTTGCCGAGCGTGGCCGGCATCTCCGTTCCTTGAAAGCCGACCCAGAGCAGTTGACCGACGTCATCGCGCACGTCGCGAGCGTAGCACTACGGCGTGCAGCTCATCGGGTACGGCCCGCCGCCGGTGCACGCGGTGATCGCGGTCGCGAGCTCGAGCTCGTAGCTGAACAGCTTTGGAGGCTGTCCTTGCTGGGTCAGCGCGAAGTCGACGGCACCGACGAGCGCGCCCGGACCACCGGGAATGTCACCGGCAGGTCGCGCCACGCGAAGCGCGAAGCTATCCGTCACGCCCGTCGCCGCCGCGCCGAACGTGCCCTGCGAGGTGGCCGCGACCTGCGCGGTCCAGCCGTCGCGCGTGCCGACCACCGCGATCGTGCACGTCCCGCCGTTCGTGCACATGCCATTGATGCCGATCATCGCGTCGACCGCCGGCTCGCACGGCGTGACCGTCGACGTCATCGAGCCGTGAGCGAATGCGAGCGTGCAGCGCCGGCACTCGGTGTCGGTCGGTGCCATCGCACAGATGCACGCGTTGTCGACCGAGCACGCGCCGGTCAGCTGCGTCGCTTGATCGCAGATCGCGACGCCGTCGGTCGCGGTCGCGCACGCGCCGGTCGTGGTCGGCATACACGGCACGACCAGGTACGGCTCGCCGCTGCAGCTCGTGTCCTCGCCGTTGCACACCTCCGTCGCGCCGGTGTGAAACCGCGCGCGCGTGTCGTCGCAGTCCTCGCTCGACGCGGCGACCGCGACCGTCGCGCCATCGCAATCGAGATCGAGCGCGCGCGTCGTCGCATCGTCACCGGTATCGGGCAGCATCAACCGCCGCTCCGCACCGCCGGCGTCGCGCCACACGACGCCGGAATGAAACGTCGACTGATCCTGGCGCGCACACGTCACCTGCATCGCATCGCCGGCAACGACCGGCTTCGTATCGACGACCTCGGCGACGGCCTCGACGGTGATCGGATACTCGTCGACCTCACCGCGCTTGACCACGATCGGAGACGGCGCTCCTCCCGCGTCCGCCCGATACGTCCCCACGCCGACCAGCTTCTGATCGGCATCGTAGAGGAGGACGAACGGAATGAACGCCGTCTCCGCGACCTTCGGGTTCGGTTCGACGAGCACGCGAAAGCCATCGACCTTGTCGATCGATCCGGCGGCGTTCGCAGCGGTCCGCTGCAGGTAGTACGTCACGGTCTCCGAGGTCATCCCCGTCGGCGAGACGCGCTGGCCATCGATCACGGGCACGAGGTCTTTGCTCGCGAGGACGATCTCGTAGGAGCTCGCCCCGCTCGGCCCCGACGGTGCCGCGAGCACGAGGTTCGCGCCCTGTTCGCTACACGCGGCGGCGAGCAAGCAGACGATGAGCGCCCTCATGCGCCGATCCTATTGCGAGGTGCGTGCCCGAGGACACTGCCAGGCCTCGCCGGCTTGCACATGTAGGTGTGCGGTCGGTCGCGAACAGCGTTGGCTTACCGGGGAAAGCTCGTCGCTTCGCCCGCCAGCTCGAGCCGCTGGGGCTGCGCGGTCGCGGTGTAGACGACGAGCGTTCTCACCGTGGCGAACTTCAGCGCGACGACGAGCTCGCGCCGGCCGTCGCCGTCGAGATCGACGACGCCGAGCACGTCGGCGGTGACCATCGACTTCGGATCGACCTGCTTGCCGGTCTCGGCCTCGGCGAGGAGCTTGATCCCGTAGACCGCGAACGTCGGCGTGCACGTCGCTGTCGAGGTCGGCGCCGCGGTCCACTCGGCCGCCGGGGCACGCGTGCCGTCGAGGATCCCCGCGAGTGGGAACGATTCGATCCGGCCGTCGCCGTCGATGTCGACCGCGAGCATGTCGCCCGCGACGCACGCACCACCCGTGACGTATGTCGGGGTCTCGGCGGGCTCGTCGGGATGCGTGACATCGCCGACCGCGATCCCACAGCCGTTCGTCGCGGCGGTGCACTTCGTATCCTCGGCGCGCGTCACGATCTCGCCGGCCTTCGGCTTCGCGATCGCGGACGCGCCGGTGGTGCACGGCGACGCGCCGGCGTACGCACCCGCGGCGACCTGCTGGGGCAACCCGACGTCGACGATCCCCATCGTGTCGAACGCGCCGGCGAGCTTGCCGTCGCTGCCGAACACGACGAACCGCGGGACGCTGCCGCGCTCGACTGCCGCGGTCACGTCGGTCGCGTTGTCGCTCCAGCCGACATTGCGCATCACGAGCGGTGCGACCGCAGGCCGACCGCCGGCCCCCTGCGGGCACATCTCCCCGAGCAGGACCTCGCGGCCACCGCCACCATGCGGCTTGGTGACCGCCATTCGCGCCACGCCGGAGGGCTCGGCCGGGGGCGCCGCGCCGGTCTTCACCGTCGGACCGCACGCGCTCCCAGCCGAGATCAGCAAAGCCCAGGCAACGCGGCGCGCTGCCACAAGGTCTAGAGCCATCGAGTCACCATAGTCGTCAGATCGCGTGGCCGCCAATTATGGATGTCCGCGAATTGACCCCACTTGGCGTGATGCCTATAGTCCGCCCACTTTCCGGCGATGCCCCAAAAACCCCCGATTTTTTCATGCGTTACGTAGCCAAGACGTTGTTTTTGACCATCGCGGTCCTCGTTGCGTTGGGGGATGTCGCCTCCGCTCAGATGGGTGGCGGCATGCCGATGGGCGGTCAGCCCGGCGGCGGAATGCAGCCCTCCGGCGAGGAAAAGAAGGAAGGCGTCGCCGAGGCTGCGCCCAAGACGCCCGGCCTCCTGCCGACGACGCCCGCGTTGCCGCCGCCCAAAGGCCGGCGCAAGCGCTGGAAGCTGTTCGAGCTCGAGGGCTACTTCCGGATGCGGACCGACTGGTTCAAGAACTTCAACGAGGGCTTCCTCGATGAAAACTCGGTCGGCGGTGCACCGTTCCCGCGCGCGCTGTCGTGCAACTCGACCACGTCGGGTCACCCGTGTGACGACTCGATCTCGAGCACGAACATGCGGCTCCGCCTCGAGCCGGTGTTCAATATCGACGAGGAGACCTCGGTTCACGTCCAGGCCGACGTCTACGACAACCTGGTCCTCGGCTCGACTCCGTACGGCGAGTCGCTGAACGGTCAGTACACCGCGACGAACCGCCCGCCCCTCGGCGCGTTCGGCGACGGCACCCAGTCGCCACCGGTCAACGGTGTGAATGGTTCGAGCGATGCGATCTCGGTCAAGCGCGTGTGGGCCGAGGTCGGCGTGCCACTCGGCGTGTTGAAGGCCGGCCGCATGCCGAACCACTGGGGTATGGGCATCAAGCACAACGGCGGCGGCAAGGATCCGATCAGCGGCGAGTACAACTACAACGCCGACTACGGCGACAGCGTCGACCGCGTCAGCTTCTCCGCGCAGATTCCGGGCACCGGCCTGCGCGCGATGATCGCGTCGGACTGGGACTCGACCCGGCTGATCTCGAGCCAGCTGCCGTTGAGCTCGTCGAACACGACTGGCTTCAGCGATCCGAACAAGGGCCACGAGGGCCACCCGTTCGACCTCGACGACAACGACGACGCGAACGGCTGGGTCGGCGTGATCTCGAAGATGGACGATCCGCAGGACTTCAAGGACGCGGTCGAGCGCGGCGAGACCGTCGCGAACTACGGCGTCTACTTCGAGTACAAGACCCAGGACTGGGACTACGACCTCACCGGCTTCACGCTCGGCAACGCGTTCGATCCGACGAAGTTCGTGCCGCGCGGCATGAAGATGTACTCGCCCGATCTGTGGGGCAAGCTCGCGTTCGGCGACAACACCTTCGAGGGCGAGCTCGTCGGCCAGTTCGGCACGGTCAATACGCTCACCGATCAGGGCATCAACGGCAGCGAATCGATCCGCAAGTTCGGCGGCGTCGGTCGCTACACGTGGAAGGGCGTCGAGGGCAAGCTCCGGCTCGGCCTCGAGGGCGGCTTCGCGACCGGCGATCAGTGGGACAACACGGTTCCGGGCAACACGAACATCGCGTACGCGAACCAGCTCGGCGATCCGAGCGTGTGCAACTCGACGCACTCGTGCACGCTGACCCAGTTCATGTTCAACCGCGACTACCAGGTCGACTTGATCCTGTGGCACGAGCTCTACGGCGCGGTCACGAACGCGGCGTACGCGAAGCCGTTCCTCCAGTACGACATCACCAAGTCGATCATGTTCAAGGTGTCGAACGTGACGTCGTTCGCGCTCAAGCCGGTCGCGACGCCCGGTAACGGCGCCGTCTACGGCACCGAGTTCGACGGTGACATCGGCTACAACAGCGGTCACATCTTCGCGGGCATCTCCTACGGCATCCTGTTCCCGTTCGGTGCGATGGCCCACCCTGCCACGGACACCGCGAACACGGGCGGAACCGGCCTCGGTTACGGCACCGACGCTGCGGGGCAGTCGAACGCGACGGGCGACGCTGGAACGTCGCACACGATTCAATCGCGGCTCGTCCTCACGTTCTGATATAGCTGCGGTGTGAAAGCGCTGTGGCTGGTCGCGCTCGTGACCGCATGCGGACACGATCCGCACGGCACGAATCCCGACGCACCGCCCGGCGGTGGCAGCGACGCACCGCCCGCGGCGGCGCCGCTCGCGCATAGCTCGTCGATCGCTGTCGCGGCGAACGGCGAGTTCTTCGTCGTCAACGCGGACAACGACTCGATCTCGATCGGCACGGCCGGTCAGCTCGACGTCGCCGCGGGTGCGGTCGAAGTTCCACTCGGTCCAGCACCCGCGATCGACGGCAACGGCGCATATATCCCGGCGATCATGCCGCGTGCGCTCGCGATCGCGGCCGATGGTGCGAGCGTCGTCGTCACCGGCGAGCGTTCGGGCCGCGTGTATCGCGTCGGCATCGCCGATCACGCGGTCACGGCGAGCAGCGTGATCTGCAGCGAGCCGGTCGGCGTGCTCGCCGCGCGAGATGCGATCTACGTCGCGTGCTCGAACGACCGCGCGATCGTGAAGCTCGACCTAGCGCTCGCCGAGGTCACCCGCGTCGCGGTGGATTCACCGCCGTGGGGCCTCGCGTGGGCGCAGGATGGCTCGCTCGTCGCGACGCTGTTCTACGGGCCCGGCGCGGTCGTCTTCGATCCTGCGACGCTCGCGATGCGCGCGCACTGGGATGTCACGCCGGTCGCGCCGCGCGGGGATGCGCGCCTCGCCCACGGATCGCCGCGCGGGTTCTACGACATCGCCGCGCACCCTGGCTCGCAGGAGATGTGGATGGTCCACGAGCTGCTCGGCATCGATACGCCGCAGCCGGCGCTCGACTTCGAGCGCACGGCGTTCCCGGCCGTGTCGATCATCTCGAACGTCGGTGTCGCGAACGTCGCGGTCGCACCGCCGCTGTCGACCGACGCGCAGGATGTTCCGGGCATCGATGGTTCGTTCGGCGACATCGTCTCGGGTCCGCACGCGATCGCGTTCACCCACGACGGCGCGTACGCGCTCGTGCTCGATACGAACAGCGAGGACATCCTCGTCGTCGGTCAGAACCGAGTCGAGGCCAAGCTCGTGCGGCCGCTGCCGGGTCACATGCCGGAGGGCATCGCGATTTCGGCCGACGACCAACTCGTGTACGTCGACGAGCGCAACACCGGCGACGTCGCGGTGTTCGCGATCACGCGGACGGCGACCGGCATCACGCTCGCACCGCAAGGCGCGCCGATCGCGCGCTTCACGACCGATCCGATGCCGGTCCAGCTGCGGTTCGGCCAGCACCTGTTCTATTCGGCGAACAGCGACGAGTATCCGATCACCCAGAACCACTGGATCGCGTGCGCGACGTGCCACATGGAAGGCCGCAGCGACGAGGTCACGTGGCTGTTCGGGCAAGGTCCGCGCGACACGCCGACGAATGCAGGCGGCATGCTCGGCACGGGCTTTCTGTTCCGCACCGCGGACCGCACGCAGGTCCAGGACTATTGGCACACGATCAACGTCGAGCAAGGCGGCTCGTTCGATCCGACCGCGCAGGCGACGCTGCTGAACGCGATCGAAGCGTACGTCGATCACGCGATTCCGCTGCCGGTTCCGCCGACGACCGATCCGGTGAAGGTCGCGCGCGGTGCAACGCTGTTCGCGAGCTCCGCCGTCGGCTGCGCGAACTGCCACAGCGGGCCGCACTTCACGGATTCGGGCAGCGGCAACCCGACGCTCGATCTCGCCGGTACGATCACGCTGCACGATGTCGGCACGTGCAATCCACTCGACGTCGCACACGAGGACGTCGCCGGCCATCCGCGCGCCGCATGCATGTTCGATACGCCTTCGCTGAACGGCGTGTGGTCGACGCCACCGTACTTTCATGACGGCCGTGCGACGACACTGCACGACGCGCTGGAGATGACGAAGGGTACGATGGGCGACATCACGGGACTGTCGGCCGACGACGAAGACGCACTGATCGAGTACCTCAGGTCGCTGTGAAGGCGCTGGTGCTCGTCGTCGCGTGCGGATGTGGTGGCGAGCCCGCGCGCATGCCGGACGCCGCCGCGCCGGTGGTCCCACCGGATGCGTTTGTCGCGTGCACGGCAACGTTCACCGGCAACTTCGCCGAAATCGCGACCACGGCGACCGCGTGTGCGAGCGCCGGCACGCAACTCGTGATCGACGTGCCAGCGCAGGGCTTGATCGCGCCGCTGATGGTGACGCTCGCGATCGCGCCCGGTCCGGGGGATTTCTCGTCGGAGACGACGGCGACGTGGAGCGCGATCGGCACCCGGATGGTCGGCCACGACACGTGTGTCCTCGACGCCGGCGATCAGGTCGTGCCGCACGGCAGCTTCACGCTGCACCTCGCGAGCGCCGATCACGGCACGCTCGTCCTCGACCAACCGGTCCGCGCGACGATGTTCTCGACCTGCGGCGACACGCTGTCCGAGCACGTGGAGGTCGCGTTTTGAAGTACGTCGCGCTCGCCGTGCTCGCGGCGTGCGGCACGCCTCCGCCGCTCACCCCGGATGGCGGCAGTGGTAGCGATGCACCGCCCCCCGATGCGGCGAGCTACGCAGTTGCGGTCACGGCGACCGTCGACAGCACCCGGTTCGTCGTGCGCGAGCACATGCTCGCGGGCGGCGAGATGCAGATCAGCGGCGAGCCTCTCGCCGAGACGATGGGGCGCGAGCTCGCCGGCTATAGCCGCGACGTGCTGCCGCCGGATCTCTACAACGACGCGACGCTGAAGCTGTCGTGGATCGACCTGCCCGGATTCTCGACCGCGGTCGAGTCGTACGAGTACTCGAAGCAGCCGATGAACTTCCTCGCGTTCGAGTCCGGTGCTGGAACCGCGCTGACCCACGCGGCGCGCGGTGCAGGTCTCGCGACGAGCGTGTATCACTTCGCCCAGGCGTCGGGTGCGGCCGGAAAGTTCGTGTTCCCGGCCGGCACGTATCCGGAGAACAACCCGATCGGCAACACGAACCCGAGCGGCAGCGGCAACCCGGCGAACAACCCGCTCGGCTGGCCCGGCATCTGGCCGACGACGCACCTGTTCGCGAGCTTCGATCCGACGATCGCACCGACGAGCGATGTCGCGCAGCGCTGCTCGATCAGCTCCGACGATAGCCCGCAAGGCGCGGGCGGCCGCGAGCTCGTCGCCGATTACGAGTGCGAGGCGACGACGCTGCACCTCGTCGATCGCGCGGCCCAGATCGACGCGACGATCACGCCGGGTGCCGATGGCTTCGCGACATGGAAGTACGGCCTGTGGACGATCAACTACCTCCAGATCATGCACGACGCTCAGGAAGCCCCGGTCGATGCAGTCGCCGCCGCGGATCTCGCGAAGGTCGGCACGCCGGGGTTCGGCGTCTACCTCGGCTCGAGCTTCATCGAGGGCTTCCAGGCCGCGATGTTCGTGCTCGAGAGCGACGCGCGCGCCGATGACTGGCTGGCTCGGCTGACGACCTCGGATGGCGCCACGCTATCGGGGTTCGCATCGACGAGCGCCGCGCTCGCGTACGACTTCACGGCGCCGGCGCGGTGGTTCCCGGCGCGGATCGCGGTGACCGAGACCGCGGGCGCGGACGGCTTCCCGGTGCCCGCCTACGCGATCGGCTCGGCGGATAGCGACCTGCTCGATCTCGTCGGCATGGCGATGGGCTACGCCGAGTTGTTCGCGCTCACCGATCACGCGAACGTCGACCTCGGCGGCAGCCAGCCCGTCCGCGCGTACTTCGACGGCGATCCGTTCGCCGACGACGATCAGCTCGCCGACGGCGAGGGCACCGTGCACGATCGCTCGCTCGCGATGATGCGCGTCGCCGTGATGAACCTCGCGCGGTTCCACGCGGATGCGCAGGGCGTGCTCGTCGATCACGTCGCGATGCAAGGCACCGTCGCGACCCGCGGCCACACCGTCGCGATGGCGTCGGCCGCGTACGCGGTGATCGGCTTGCGCACCGTCCTGCGCTCGCTCGGCAGCCAGCTCGAGCTGTACTCGAACAACACGCCCGATACGGCGACGACCGGCGCGCTCGACGGCACGCCGATCCACGATCCCGCCGACGCGACGCGCACGTTCGGCGGCCTGGTCCGCGCGATGATCCGCACCCAGGCCGAGCTGCTCTACAACCACCTCACCGACGCGAGCGGTCGCGCGTACACGGGCTGGGATGAAGCGGCGCAGGGGTACGTCTCTACCGACGACACGCTCGACGCACACACCGCCGCGATTCGCGGCCTGTTCGCGAGCTACCTCGCGACCGGCGACACCAAGTACCGCGACCGCGCGCTCGCGGTGTGGGCGCGGCTCGACGCGACGTTCTACGACGCCGTCGCGCGGGTCTATCGCAGCGAACCGGTGACCACCGACCTCGTCTACACCGTGCAGTACACACCGCTTCGCTTCGCGCTGCTCCAGAGCACGCTGCGCGACATGTACGAGCTCGTCGCGACGCGGCCTGGGGGCGAGGCACTCGTGCTCGTCCTCGAGCAGCGGATCGCGCGACTCGACAAGCTCGTGCTGAACGGCTGGGACGATCGCGATCAGGATCAGAAGCCGACGGTCACCGAGTGCGTGCGATTCGATGGGATCCACGTCGCGCTCGGCGGCCTCCAGATGGGCGAGCGCGCGCTGACCGGTGAGACCGGGCGGGCGACCGACGAGGCTGGCGTTGGTCCGCCGAGCATCGACCGCGATGCCGATTGCGTCCCCGAGATCGACGACGCGAAGCTTCCGGCGGCGCTCGCCGATGCGGTGACGTTCACCGTCACCAAGACTCCCAAGTGAGTCAGAGATAACCGATCGCCGTCTGCAGGCGATCGACCGCGACTAGCTCGAGACCCGAGCGATCGTTGATCCGCTTCACGTTCTGCGCGGGCACGAGTGCGCGCTGAAAGCCGAGACGCGCGGCCTCGGCGAGCCGCTGCTCGCACAGCGTGACCGCCCGGATCTCGCCGGCGAGGCCGAGCTCGCCGAACATCACGGTGCGCGCGTCGATCGCCCTGCCCCGCGCCGACGACGCGATCGCGCACGCGATCCCGAGGTCGATCGCCGGCTCGGTCAGCTTGAGCCCGCCGGCGACGTTCACGAACACGTCGCGGTCGAGGACGTCGCAGGCGGCGCGCTGCGCGAGCACGGCGAGGAGCAGCGAGACCCGATTGCCGTCGACGCCGGCGGCGGTACGGCGGCCGATACCGGCGGTCGCGGGCGCGACGAGTGCCTGGATCTCGACGAGCAGCGGCCGGGTGCCATCCGCCGATGCGACGACGACCGAGCCCGGTGCGCCGATCGGACGTTCTGCGAGCAAGTGTGCGGACGGATTCGCGACCTCGGCCATCCCGGCGCCGGCCATCTCGAACACGCCGATCTCCTGGGTCGAGCCGAACCGGTTCTTGTGGGCGCGCAGGATCCGGTACGGCCCGCCGTCGCCTTCGAGCTGGAGCACGACATCGACGAGGTGCTCGAGCGTCTTGGGGCCGGCGAGCCCGCCGTCCTTCGTCACGTGGCCGACGATCACGACCGGGGTGCCGGTCGTCTTCGCGAACTGGACGAGCCGGCTCGCGCACTCGCGGACCTGGGCGAGCGAGCCCGGGATCGAATCGAGCGCGGGCGTGTACACGGTCTGGATCGAATCGACCGCGAGGATCGCCGGCCGCGCCGCGTGGGCGTGCACGAGGATCTTCTCGACATCGGTCTCGGCGACGAGCGCGATCGCATCCTTCGCCGCGCCGACGCGACGCGCGCGCATCGCGGTCTGGGCGACGGATTCTTCGCCGGTCGCGTAGAGCACGCGGCCGTTGCCGGACAGACCCGCGAGCGCCTGGATCAACAGCGTCGACTTGCCGACGCCCGGGTCGCCGCCGAGCAGCACCGCCGAGCCGGCGACGAAGCCTCCGCCGAGCACGCGATCGAGCTCGCCGATACCGGCCGGCAACCGCGTGCCGCTGATCTCGACGACCTCGGTGATCGGTTGCGGCCCTTCGCCCACCGCGACGCCGGTCGAGCTGGGACGCGGTGCTTCGGTCTCGGCGAATTCCTCGACGAGCGAGTTCCACTCCTGGCAGGCGGGGCAACGGCCGCACCACTTCGTTTCGCGGTGGCCGCACGCGCCGCATACGTAGACGCTCTTCGGCGCCTTGACGGCTTTGATCTTGGCCACAGCTGGTCGTACCAGCTCGGTCTGACGTGGCGGCCTAGAGCCGTGTCATGAGAAGCGCGTATGACGAAGCCTGGGACGATCGCGTGTTGACGCTCGCACCACTGCCGCCGGCGCGGCGCGGCTGCCTCCCGCATCCGGGCCAGGGCCCCTGCGCTCAGTGCACACCACCTTGCCAAGCACGCGACACCCGCGCACTTCCACATCGGCCCGTCGAGGTTGATACCGGCCGTGGAATTTATTCGCTTGGGACCCTGCCCGGATGCGGGGGCGCGCCGCGCCGCGCCGGCGGTGACGAGAGCGCGAGCGCCGCCGCCAGCGCGATGAAAGCGCCGACCGCTCCGACGCCGAATCACGAGCGGCATCGGTACCTCTCGCTCCCACGTTCGCTGCAAAGTTCGCGCAGCGAGACCCACGAGCGACGACGATCGCGTCGGTTCGCGCAGCGGAACACCAGCCAGCGACGTTGGCTCAGGTGTGATCAGCTGAGGCGCTTGCGCAGAGACTCTTGCTTCTGCGTGAGCTTGTCGGCGAGCTCTTTGCGGCCGAGCTCGGTCGCGCGCGCGGCACCGATGCCGAGCCAGCGCATCGCGCGGCTGACGCTACCGGCGGCGAGGAACGCGCGGCTCGCGGACAGAGCGACGGCGACGTCGCGGTGATCTTCCTCGTGACGGCGCTCGAACATCGCCTCGGCGCGGTCGAGTTGGCCCGCGCTGACGAGCAGATCCGCGAGACCGTCGCGCATCGCACCGATCCGCGCGGTGCCGCCGGGCTGTGCGGATAGCGCGTGAGCGTACGCGTCGGCGAACTCCTCGTACGCCTTCACCGCCGGGCCGAGGTCGCCGTTCGAGAGTGATACGAGCAGCTCGAGAAACGGCGCGTAGAACACGTAAACGTCGACCGGACAGCGCAGCACGCCGAGTACGCGGTCGCGGTCGAGGCTCTCGTCCTCGTGCGCGGCCGCAGCGATCGTGGCGGCTTCGATCGCGATTCCGGAGCCGTCGAATCGCTCGCGCGCGGCTTCGAGTCCCTGCTCGCGGACGACCGCGGAGACCCGCTCCGCGCGTGCAACGTGCTCGGTGATCCCGGGCCAGTCGAGCAAGAGCGGCGGGTTTGGCTCCGGTGGAACCACGAACGCGGGCGTGAAGTGCGATTCGTACGTCGCACCGCCGGCGGTGAGGGCCGCGCGCGCCGCCTTGATCTCGTCCGGAGACAGCCAGCTGATCTGCATCTACCGCTATTTCTTCTTCGGGGGCGTCTTCGGCGCTTTGCCGCCCTTGCCGTCCTTACAGCCGCCGAGCGCCTGACACTCCTCGGTCACGCGCTTCTCGCCGTCGGGATCCTTGCCCTTCTTGAGCTCGAGGTACTTCTGGAACGCGAGGATCGCCTTGTCGTTCTCGTGGTTCTCCTTGTACATGAACGCGAGATCGAACCAGCCATCGGCATTGCCGGGGTCGAGCGCGGTCGCCTTCTCGTACTCGGGAATCGCCTTGTCGGGATCCTGTTTGCGGCGATACGCGACGCCGAGATCGAAGTGATAGGTCGCGTCGTTGCCGTTGAGCGCGATCGCGCGTTGGAACGCGGCGATCGCATCGTCGTCGCGCTTCGCGTAGCGATAGGCGACACCGAGGTTGTGCTGCCAGTCCGGGTTGTCCGGCTTGAGCTTCGTCGCGATCTCGAGGTTCGTGATCGCGCCGTTGTAGTCGTTCTTCTTGCGCATCACCGTCCCGAGGTACGCGCGAACTTCGGCGTCCTTCGGGTTCAGCTTGCACGCGGTGGTCAGCGCAGCGAGCGCCTGGTCGAGCTTGCCGGTGTTCGCGTATGCGGTACCGAGGTTCGTCCAGAGCACCGCGTCCTTCGTGATGATCTGGGTCGCGTGCTCGTACGCGTCGATCGACTTCTCGAGGTCCTTCTTCTGCTTGTACAGGCTGCCGAGCGACGCCCACGCCATCCCGTGCTTCGGGTTCGTGGCGACCGCGTCCTGCATCGCCTTGATCGCCTCGTCGGTCTTGCCTTCCGTCTTGTAGGCGAGGCCTTCCTTGTAGGAAGCATCGGCGCTCTTGTCCGCGAAAGCGGGCACCGAGAACAGGAGGCCAAGGGCCACCGCGAAGCGGGCAAGCATGCGCATGCCCGAAATCGTACCAGCTGTGGCTACGCTTCGCCCACTTCGACGAGCGCTTCGCCGCTCGCGGCCACATCTCGCGACAAGTCCGACAGTTGCTGAATCGCCGTAGCGCCGGCGGAGGCCGCGCGTGCCGAGGCGAGACCGCCCGCTGCGAGCTGGAACTTCTCGAGCGCGGCGACGTGATTGTGCATGCGCGCGACGAGCCGCTCGTGGTTCTGGCGGATCCGCTCGCGGTACTTCGCCTGATCCGAGAGCGCGGCGCGCGCCGACTGATACTGCTGCTTCACTTCGTCGTCGGTCGCCGCCGCGATCCGCGCATCGAGGTCTTCCATCCGGCGGCCGAGTTGCTCGTCGGTCGCGCCCTGCGGCTGCGCGTCGGTGCTCTTCGCAGCAACCTCGAGCGTCTTCAGTACGCCGTCGCGAACGAGCGTGAGGTGCGGATCGCTCTCGCCGAGCTTCGTCTTGACGTCGCTCCAGATCGCGAGCGTGCGATCGCACAGCGCGCGAACCTCGCTATCGAGGCGCGGCGGGAGCGCTCTGATCGCGCCCTGGACAGGGTCGAACGCGATGCCGATGTGGCGCGGAAGCATCGCGATCACGCCGACGATGCCCATCGCCGCAGCGCTCGCACCGTCGGTGAGCATGGTCGGCCATTGTGCGGTCGCGCGCGCGTGATCGAAGCGCAGCGCGGTCCACATCGCGAGCAGCGTGATCGTCGCGCCGAGCATCACGGTCATCGCGCCGCGGATACCGCGTGCAGCCGGAAGCAACGCACCGAGCGCGAGCACACCGGCGCTCAGCGCGAAGGCCGGCCAGCTCGCGGTCATCAGCAGCAGCGGCAGGCTCGCGAGCGCAGCCGCGATCAACCGCCACGCTGGCTTGCCGTAACCGAGCGCCGCGCCGACCGCGATGCCGAAAATGCCGCCGAGGAGCGGCGCGAACGGTGTCAGCGGGTGGAGTGCGATGCCGAGGAGCGCGGAGCTCGCCGTCATGCCGATGGCAGCGCGATGAAACGACGCGTGATCGCCGAACCGAATGTCCATAGCCGCTAGAAACGCGCGAAACCAGCCGCGGATCTATCGGCGCTCGGGCTCCGAAAACAACGAAGCCCTCGTTTTCACGAGGGCTTTTTGATTCCAAGAATCTAGGTTCTTAGAACGTCAGGCGGACGCCGAACTGGAAGCTACGCGGGTTCTGCAGATACGAAGCCGTGTGGCCGAAGTTCGGGTTGAGCGTCGGCGTCTTCGCCGTCTCGGTGCCGAGCGTCGAATCGATCTGCTTGATGTGCTTCAGGTCGTTCATGTCGCCACCGACGATCGGGTTCGCCGCTTCCTCGGTGTACGTCTCGTCCGTCGTCGCTTCCTGCTGCGCGTCGGTGAGGTTGAAGATGTTTCCGAACACCTCCAAAATCGTCGACTTGTTCAAGCGGCGACCGTAGCTGATGTGGATATCAGCCTGGCCGGTCGTCGGCGACCGCTCGGCAGCGCCGCGCGGCAGCAGGTACGACTCGCCCGGTCCGTACGTGAGGTCAGCACCGAGCACGTTGTGCGGGATGCCGGACTGCGCGCGGACGCTGGCGCCGAGGGTCAGGAGGCCCGCTTCCTTGAGGTCGAAGCGATAGAAGCCGTCGACCTTCACGTTGTGCGGACGATCGAGACCCATCGGACCGTAGCGGTTCGCGAGGAGACCCGGGAGGTCGTACTCCGACGTGATGTTCGGGTCGAGCTGACCGGTTTCCGTCGAGAACAGACCCGGGAAGTTACCCTGCTCCTTCGAGTACGTGTACGACGCGAGGATGAGGGAGTTCTTCGTCGGGCGCTGCGTCACCGTCAGCGCGAGCGAGTCGTAGTTGCGGTACGGCTTGTCGAAGTCCTTCGTGCGGTACATCGCGTTCGCGCGGAGGAAGTCGAGCTCGCCCTGCGCCTTCACCTTCGCGTCCGACGACATCTGCTCGGTCTTCGCCTTCGCGAGGAGCGCGTCAGCTTCGCTGTCGAAGTTCTGGCCCGGGTTCGTGATGCCGTAGTCCGGCGAACCAGCGAGGAAGACGTCTTCGACGACGTTCGGGAGCGTCTTGTGGGTGTACGTGAGGCCGACCTTGACGTCCGGCAGCACTTCGTACTCCGTACCGAGGATGAACTCGTCCGAGTACTGACCCGTGAGACCCGGGGTCACGAACTCCGAGCCACCGCCGAGGATCGCGACCTGCGTGAAGTCGGTGCACTTGATGAGGGTCGCGCCGAGGTCACCCGGAACGGTGCCGTGGTCGACGTTACAGTTCGGGTCGTAACCCGCCTGGCCCATCTGGAGGTGCTTCGCGTTGTAGTTGGCGACGTTGTCGATCTCGCCGCCGAGCGAACGGACGTTCAAGTCCATCGGGATGTTCTCGTAGAACCGACCCCAGTGGCCGAAGATCTTCGCCTTACCCTCTTGCGTCGGATCCCACACGAAGCCGATACGCGGCGCCCAGTTGTTCAGGGTGAAGCCGGTGTCGCCGATCGTCTCGCCTTCCGGCGAGACCGTGCCCTGCAGCTGCTTCGCGATGCCAGCCGCCTGCTGCTCGTAGCGCAGACCGGCGTTGATCGTGAAGTTCGGGAGGATCTGCCAGGAGTCCTGGAGGTACGCACCGATGCTGCGGTCCGAGGTGTCGGCGATCTGCTCGTTCGACGCCTTGCAGAGAGCGCGGCCCGAGGAGCACAGCGCCTCGCCCGGCATCAGGGTGACCGAGCTCGGATCCGCGATCTCGGCGTCGGTCAGGTTGCGCTCGATGACGTAGTAGCCGTTGAGGCGCCACGTACCCGTCGCACCACGGCGCCAGTAACCCTGGCCCGGGCCGGGGTAGATGCCGTCGGAGTTGTACGTCGAACCTTCGTAGTCCACGCCGCCCTTGAACACGTGGTAGCCGAGGGCCTTCACGCGCTGGGTGAGCGAGAGCGACGCGGTCGCGCGATCGTTCGTGGTCTGCTGGAGAAGACCGATGCCGGACTCGGTGTAACCGAGCACCGGGCAGTTCTGGATCTTCGGGTACATGTCGCCCGGACCGTCCGAGCACTTCCCGGAGATCTGGTTGCCTTCGATGTCGGCGAAGTCGTTCAGCGAGCGCGTGTAGTTGTAGTACACGAGCGTCTCGCTACCGACCGCGGTCGGCGACGACGCGCCACTCGTCGCGTGGTGATAGCCAACGACAGCGTCGATCTGGGTCTTGCCGCCGTTGAGCTTCGACGTCCACTTGCCCGAGACGTCCTCGGCGCCGCCGGTCGTATCGACGCCCGTGTCGGGCAGCGAGTACGGTCCAAAGCGGCTGACACCGAGCGGCGTGCTCGCCGTGCTCGGGTTACCGAACAACGACAGCTGGAACTGGTTGTTCTGATCGACCGCGCCGTTCAACTTCGCGGTGAAGTAGTACGTCTTGAGGTTACCGTCGGTGACCGAGCGCGAGACTTCGTTGTGCGTCAGCAGGCCCGTGGTCGGGTCGCGGTCGGCAACGCCGTCCTGGTTCGCGTCGACCTGGGTCTGGACGATACGGGTCAAGCTGTTGTCGGCGACCGAGGGGTCGAAGCCGACGTGGAACCACAGCTTGTCCTTGATGATCGGGCCACCGAGCTCGAAGCCGGCGTCCCAAGAGTTGCCGATATCGGC
>Ga0105245_10000990_pt1 | contig 25838 bp, 22 predicted proteins | sample KBSM54metaG_FD_81523 | JGI IMG/M metagenome (GOLD analysis project Ga0105245, IMG submission 81523) | Miscanthus rhizosphere microbial communities from Kellogg Biological Station, Michigan, USA - KBS M5-4 metaG | ecosystem: Host-associated > Plants > Roots > Rhizosphere > Soil | place...
AGAAGTGCATTGCGCGCGTCGTTCAATCGCCTCTACATGCCGCCGCAAATCGAGAACTTGCTCATCGCCAGTTCGGAACAGGCCCGCGAACTTTCTCCTTTTGCGGAATCCGGGGGCGGCGCGGACATTCGCCCGGAGAGTCTTTCCACCTGGGAGGTTGGCTTCTCTCAGGAACTACCCAAATCACTGCGAATGAACGTCGCCTACTGGTGGCGCCGGTTTCGCAATATCGACGATCCAAACGTGCTTTTAGGCACCACTATCATCTTTCCCAACAGCGTTGCCCGGGCCGAAGCACAGGGACTCGATGTGCGTCTTGATGTGCCCGTCCGAAGGGGGCTCTCTGCTTACGGAAGCTACACCAACAATGAGATCGTCGAGATAGGGCCGCTCAATGGTGGATTGTTTCTGGAAGATGAATTCATCGAGATAGGGCCCGGAACACGTTTTACTCCCGACCATGACCAGCGGAATGTCGCCTCTTTCGGAGTAACCTACTTAGCGCCCAAGCGGGGAGTGTGGGCGGCCTTCGCGGGCAGATATGAAAGCGGCGTTCCCCTGGAGCTGCCCGATCTTGATCCTGAGGAGTGGCAGGCGCTTCCGGGTTCAAATCTGGTGAACTTTGATACCGGCCGAGTCAAACCGTGGTACGTATTCGGATTTTCGGGAGGGGTGGATGTCGTCCGTAAAGAACCATTCACGGTGGCAGCCCAAGTTGACGTGCAAAACCTGGCCGACCGCGAGTTCGCATTCAATTGGGGCAATCCATTTTCGGGCACGCACTTCGGATACCCAAGACTGATCTCAGGCAGTTTGAAACTCTCATTTAAGAAGTAAGAGCGCGGAGCAGGTCGAAGAGCGATCGCTCCCTAGCCAGTCGTCCGGACTTCCCTTCAGCCTTCAACTTTTGAGCCGAACGAGTGAATCATGCTGCAACAAATAGGTGAGCCTTGGCCTATGGGCACGAGTCAGCCATCAAAGCCGGTTCTATTTGTCGCTTGAGACTTGGCCTGGCTTAAGCAGAACAGTGACAGATGCGCTGCGAACCTGCTTTACGCACTGCTCTCCCGGACTGGCCGAGATGGCAGAATCGTCGGCCGAGCGTCGTGGAGGATCGTCCGCCAATGCTCAAAGACGCGGTTGGACAACCGCCGCTGACTTGGCTAACGTGCGGTAAAGCTCCCGATGCGCAATATCTGACTGCCCGTTCTGCGAAGGAACGGGCAAGTGGAATGTATCGGAAGCAGCAGAAATCGACACTTCAACTCAATTATCCAGCAATACCCGCACTGTGCTGCGACGGGGAGCTGTCCAGAATGTGACGGAAGCGGTAAATCTCCGTTTGCGCGAGCGCTGGAGGATAACCCTTTGATGTACCGCCTTCTCCTGAGTCTGGGCTTAGTTGAGTTCTTTGTGTTTATGCCGTTGTGGGCAATCGAATCGTCACGGGCATTGGAATGGTGGCTCGGATTATTTTCTTGTATGCGTTCTCCCGCTGGAACAGCGAAAGGAGAAAATCTGCTCCCCCTCTCGGTTCTAACTGTCGCAAAATCGTTTTCCGCGGATTGAGAGCTTACGGAGCAACGCTCTACACATTCAATTTGCCGTCCACGTAGAATTGTTAGCATTTAGCGTCGTCAGGATATCTATGAATATTCTTCGAGCCCTGGCTTTGTTGTTCAGCGCTGTATCGGTGGCGGCTGCACAGAGCGTGCCGCACGAAACTCTGCTGGCGCTCTCCAAGCGGGACCACACGCTGGCGGTTGTCGATCCCGCTACTTTGAAAGTCATCGGACGCGCTTCCTCGGGAGACGATCCGCATGAAGTCGTCGCCTCGACCGATGGCACGACCGCTTATATCTCCAACTACGGCGGGGGCGGATTACACACTCTGACTCCGGTGGACATAACTACGCAAAAGACGTTGCCGGAGATCGAACTGGGGCCGCTGCGTGGACCGCATGGATTGCATTTCGTGGGCGGCAAAGTCTGGTTCACCGCCGAGGGAGCGAAGATCATCGGCAGTTACGATCCCGCGAGCAGCAAAGTGGATTGGGTGCTCGGTACCGGCGAGAACCGAACCCACATGATTTTCGTGGCAGAAGACTTGAAACGCATCATCACAACCAATGTCAGTTCTGGGACGGTAAGCATCATCGAAAAGACCGCCGGAGGGCCACCGCCCGGACAGCCACCGGGAGCGACCGGGCCTCCTCCGGGAGCGCCGCCGCGAGGGCCGATGGGACCTCCGGGTGGAGATTGGAACCAGACACTGGTGACGGTGGGTCCAGGATCGGAGGGATTCGATGTTTCCCCGGATGGCAAAGAACTGTGGGCCGCCAATTCGCAGGATGGCAAAGTAAATGTTGTCGATATCGCCAGTAAGAAAGTAGTGGCAAGCATCCCGGCCGAAATGCAAGGGGCCAACCGGCTGAAATTTACTCCTGACGGAAAGCTGGCATTCGTCTCCAGTTTGCGGGGAGCTGAAGTAGCGGTGCTCGATGCGGCGTCGCGTAAAGTAGTCAAGCGCGTCAAAGTTGGCAGAGGCGCCGCCGGCATACAGATGCAACCGGACGGGTCGCGGGTTTTTGTGGCGTGTACTCCGGATGGATATGTGGCGGTGATTGATTTGAAATCATTGGAGGTTACCGGACACATCTATGTGGGTCCGGAGCCGGATGGGTTGGCTTGGGCCGTAGGGAGGTAGGAGAGCTGTGTATTGAAATGAGTCTCGTATTATCCAAGCCAAATGTCTGGATGTGTGAAGGAATTCCACATTTCGTGCAAAGCGCGAAAAACCCGGCAAAAGGGCACGCCCGCGCGCGCCTGACGTCTCCCCTCAAAAAATAGATGGGGAAATTGTCGATTTCCCTGCCGCTCATTCGTCGTCCAAATAGAACCACAGTTTTCGGGCTCATGTGTGGAAAGCATGATCGCCAAAACCGTGGTCTAATTCACGACGTTATAAAGGAGATACCATGCGATTCATGATCCTCGTTAAAGCAAATAAAGATAGCGAAGCCGGAGTCATGCCAAGCCAACAATTGCTGACCGACATGGGCAAATTCAACGAAGAACTGGTGAAGGCCGGCATCATGCTGGCGGGGGAAGGACTGCATCCCAGCCGGAAGGGTGCGCGCGTGCGCTTTTCGGGCAGCAAGCGAACGGTGATCGACGGGCCATTTACCGAAAGCAAAGAACTTATCGCTGGGTATTGGCTATGGCAGGTCCGATCCCTGGACGAGGCTATCGAGTGGGTCAAGCGCTGCCCCAATCCGATGGACGGTGAGTCGGAGATCGAGATTCGCCAGGTATTCGAGGCAGACGATTTCGGCGAGGCGTTCACGCCCGAATTGCGGCAGCAAGAAGAGCGGCTGCGCGGCCAGATCGCGTCCAAAAAATAGGGGCGGGCATTCTGCGTCGATCTCGCGTCACTTCCTCCGTCTATAGCCCATGAAGACTTGACGCAACAGGACGGCGCGAACTTTCTGGTTGCGCCCAGTCGCTGGGCGCAACCAGTGCGACCGCTTGCCTTCGGGACACCAAAGATGGTGTGATCAGAGGCGTGATCGCGACCGATATCCATCGCACGATCGATGCTGTCTGGCGCATTGAATCGGCAAAGCTGATCGGCGCTCTTGCACGGATGATGCGAGATATCAGCGTCGCCGAAGACCTGGCTCAGGATGCACTGGTTGCGGCCCTGGAACAGTGGCCTCAATCAGGTGTCCCTGATAACCCCGGTGCATGGCTGATGGCGACCGCCAAGCGCCGGGCTATCGACCAATTGCGCCGCAATCAGATGCTCGATCGAAAGCACCAACAATTAGGTTATGAGCTTGAATCCAACCAGGAGCGCGGAGTCGCCGACTTCGAGGCATCCTTTGAGGAGGACGTTGGCGACGACCTACTGCGCTTGGTCTTCGTGGCATGTCATCCCGTGCTCTCCACCGAAGCACGAGTCGCGCTGACATTGCGACTGCTGGGAGGTCTTACCACGGACGAAATCGCGCGAGCCTACCTGGTTCCCGAGCCGACCATCGCCCAGCGCATCGTTCGGGCAAAGCGCACTCTGACGGAAGAACAGGTTCCCTTTGAGGTGCCGCGCGGAGTTGAACTGGCCGCACGCCTGTCCTCAGTGCTGCAGGTCATCTATCTCATTTTCAATGAAGGTTATGCTGCTACCTCAGGCGATGACTGGATGCGGCCTGCGCTCTGCGAAGAGGCGCTACGCCTAGGGCGCATCGTGGCCGAACTGGATCCGAAAGAGCCTGAAGTACATGGCTTGGTCTCACTGATGGAAATTCAGGCATCGCGTTCACGCGCCCGGATAGGCCCTTCCGGAGAACCAATTCTCCTTTTCGATCAAAACCGCGGTCACTGGGATCAGCTTCTGATTCGTCGTGGACTGGCAGCGCTCGGCCGAGCGGAAAAACTGGGCAGCCCACGGGGTCCCTACACACTGCAGGCAGCCATCGCTGCCTGCCACGCCCGCGCGCTTACTCCGGCGGAAACTGACTGGCCACGCATTGTCGGGCTCTACGACGCGCTGATCGAGGTGTCACCATCCCCGGTGGTGGAATTGAACCGGGCCGTGGCCGTGAGCATGGCGTTCGGTCCCGCGATGGGGCTTGACCTCGTCGATACGCTAGCCGCATCGGGGGTACTCAGGAGCTATCACCTCTTGCCGAGTGTGCGTGGAGACTTGCTTGCGAAACTCAATCGTTTCGATGAAGCGCGCCGCGAATTGGAGCACGCTGCTTCGCTCACGCGCAACGCGCGTGAACGCGAGCTGCTGTTGGAACGCGCCAACCACTGCCAGTCAGAAGCCAGCCTGGCAAAGAAATAGACACCATTCGACTCAGCGTGTCCCCGGCTTACGTCCCGGGCTTTCTTATGCCTCGCGACGCGGCTGGGCCGGATCCAGGGCATCCATAGCTGGAGCAGTTGACATTCGTGGACTCCCACCCTTTTTCGCAAGCGCGAACCTCACCCCGCACGCCCTAACCGGGCTGTCATTTTTGCCAGTTATCGGGGCGGTTCGGCCCTCTTATGTTCCATTGGGGCCCTAACATTTGGTTTAAACCGGGCACGGTACGCGAGTGTCGTCCGAGTCCCACGATGATTTTGCCTTCGAGAAGGTGGAATGCCGGGTGACCTCGTATCCGGGCGTTCTTTGTCGAGCACAACCAGGTCGCGGTCCACAGGAGAATGCCTTTGGGTTTATCCGACCGGAGGAGGAGAGAGAAATGAAATCATTCAACAAACCTCTCATAGTCCCGATTGAAAGAGTCAAGAGTCATCATGCGGGAACTGTAGGAATCGGTGCTTTGCGTTGCAAAGCCCCTCTTGCACTATGTTGCTTATGCTTCGGCATTTTTGCCGGAAGCGCGTTGGCTCAGGATCAAGCGTCTCAAGCGGATCAGACAGTGCCTGCATCTGCCGTGGTTACCAAGTCCGTCCGGGCAGTCGGTTATCAGGTCGGCGCTGGCGGCACGAAGGTTGATCTCAAGGGAACAGAGCTGATGCCCGACGCAAGGGGCGAGGCAAGAGTCGAGATCAAGTCGAAAGCATCAACCGCGACTGTCGAGGTAAATGTGAAGGATCTGAGACCGCCCTCTACGATGGGTGCGGAGTTTCTGACCTATGTAGTGTGGGTTGTTACCCCGGAGGGCCGTACCGGTAATACTGGCGAACTTCTCCTCAATAAGAACGGAGAAGGCAAACTTAAGGCTACGACCCCGGGTCAAACCTTTTCGGTGATTGTGACCGCCGAACCTTATTTTGTTGTTCGAATGCCCAGTGAAATGGTGATTCTACAAAGCGAAACCCGAAAAGATACCAAGGGAAAGATCTTCCCTGTTAGTGAATACAAACTGATGAAGCGTGGTCAGTACGAGAAAATGGGAAACCCCCTCGCACTGACCCTGGATCCGAGTATCCCACTTGAGATGTATGAGGCGCGCAATGCGGTGGAGGTTGCGAAGTCTCGTGGGGCTGACAAATATGCACCGGAGATCTTTTCCAAAGCTGAAGGCAGTCTGAAGATGGCCGAAAATGCGTTGGCCGGCAAAGCTGAGAAGAACTCTGTGATGTCAACAGCTCGGCAGACGGTGCAATTCGCAGAAGACGCGCGAGCTTTGTCGGTGCAGCGGCAGGAAGCAGAGCGCATAACACAGGAACGTGAAGCTGCCGCGGCAAAAGCAAAGAGTGAGGCGGAGGCAAAAGCAGCCGCGGAGGCCGCTGCAGCAAAGCGGATAGCGGTTGCCGAAGCCGCTGAAGCAAAAGAGAAGGCCGATGCGGAGATCGAGGCGAAGGAACAGGCGAGACAATTGGCTGAGCGGGACAAGCAACAATTACGCGCCCGTCTGCTCGAACAGTTCAATCGTGTCCTGCCCACCACCGACACCGACCGCGGTCTCGTGGTCAACATTGGCGACGTCTTGTTTGATACCGGGAAGTCAGACCTTCGGTCCGAAGCGCGCGAGGCTCTGGCTAAGCTCTCGGGAATCGTACTTAACTATCCCTCTCTGCATTTGACCATCGAGGGTCACACCGACAGTACCGGCGGCATCGAGCTCAACCAGACGCTCTCGGAGAATCGCGCTGGCTCGGTGCAGGACTACCTTGCCGGTCAGGGCCTGGATGCTGGTTCCTTATCGGCGAAGGGCTTCGGCATGGATAGGCCGGTCGCTGACAACCAGACAGCATTGGGGCGGCAGAAGAACCGGCGAGTTGAGATCATCGTGTCGGGTGAAGTTATCGGGACGAAAATCGGCGCAGGAAGCTAGCGCAAAGAGCTACTCCTTTTCAACCGAGAATGTTTCAACCGAAGCTCGATACGCAAGCTGATGGAGCCGTGTGGCCGCCGGATCAGGGCTCAGTTGCTGAACCGGGAACCTGGCGATGGTGATGAATACCTAATGCAGGAGCGCTCATCGTCGAGCGTCGCGCGAAATAATTTGGCGGCGATACCTGTACTTCCAAAGATCAGCGGATCATAGGCCGGACAAGTGTGCTTCGACCGAGACTTCATCGGTCGCCAGCTTTTTCGAAGTTCTGAAAATTGGCTTCAGCGCAACTACAGGCAAACTGTCACTTTTGCCAGCTTCCAAACTGCTTTCGTCCTTCTAACTTTGCAGCGATGGTGATCTCCGATTTCGGGAAAACCTTGATGAGAACAAAACTTTGGTGTGCAATTGTCTGGATCCCTATGCTGGCGGCCATAGCTTCCGCTCAGAACGGCGAAATCTCGGCTTTCATCGGCAGACAGGCCAACGGCGGACTGGATCTCTCGACGACAACATTCCAACGTATCGAGGTGCACAACGGAGTGAACTATGGGTTGAGCGCGGGCTACCTGACGAGTGAGCACACCAGCGTCGAATTCCTCTGGAACTACAACAAGGCAGATACCCTGGGTGAACGCCGGACAGGAGGGGAAAGTCAAACTGTCTTCACCCTGGACACCAATCAGTACCTAGGTAATTTTCTGTATCACTTTTCCCCGCGCGAAGCGAAAACGAGACCTTTTGTTCTAGTGGGCGTCGGGGCTACAAACCTGCATGCCGCCATGAACGATGTGAAGAGTATTACCCGTCTCGCCTGGACCGCTGGCGGGGGAGTGAAATATAACCTCACTCCACGGCTGGGAGTGCGTTTCCAGGCGAAATGGTCGCCTACATACATCACTACCACGAGCAACGGAGGGTTCTGGTGCGACCCGTTCTGGGGCGGATGCTGGGTCGTAGGGAATAGCCACTTTCTGAACGAATTCGACGCCACTGCTGGATTGACTCTTCGATTCTAGGCAAGTCGTAATTCAAAAATCAATGTCGTCCGAAAAATCCAAGACCTAGGAAGTCGGGGTTCGTAAATCCCACCTTTCCCTAAAACGCCAGAGATGGGGCACCCGGCTTAGGCCGAACCTCCAACTGACATTCCCCTTATCCATCACTGCGAGGCTTCGGTTCCGCTACCAGCATCGCACTTGGGGAGTGGACATGCCTACATCCCTCAAATCCAAATCCGAAAGCTAGAGAAAATGGGAAAGCTTGTGCTTGCGGCACCCGGCGAATGATGACGGCCAGTAAGCGCTGCGGACACAACTGAAAGTTCTGACAGGTTCCGAAGACGCTATGGTCTGCTCAGCTATTAGCAGGACAGGTGACGAGCAGCTATGGCATTGGAAAGTGAAGGAAACATAGAATTTGCCAAATGGCTAAAACAATGGCGCATGGTAATTCATAATCGCATCCCGATGCGGTCACAACCCGAGAAGCGGGAGCTTGACAGCACGCCTTTGCCGGGTCAACCAGTCGGTTGTGAGGCCGGAAACAAGACAGCGAAAGAGACCAACGGAAGAAACTCATTGCGCCAAGACAACGACAGAGAGCCAGCAAGAAATTAATCTTTCCATGGGGTGCGACTCAATCGAGGGGGTATTGCTTGGCTTAGAGATGGACTCCCCCACGTCTCAAGCTGCACTCTTGAGTCGCTCCCACCATAGACGACGTCTGGTTGCCACTATTTGGTTTGGCCGTTGCAGGGTGCGGACAGATGACGAATAGACTTCGCGGAGCAAGAAGTCGGAGTTACTGCGCGCGGGTTGATCGTTGTTTTATCTTGGCGGCGGACTGAGCAGGATTTTCCTTCGCCTTGGACGGGTGTTTTACCGGACCCAATCTAAAGATTTCTTTTCCGTTCTGGTATACGACCAAGTCGCCTGCTGATATTGCATCGGGTGCTGTGGCTAAGGGTCTCGGCGATTTCAGCGAGACCGGAACGAAGTTGTTGGAAATAGTATCGGGCGCATTCCAAGGCATCGCGGCAAGTGTCTGTGACGGGATCAATGGCCGCCGGCTCCGAACGACAGTCCGTTCCGCGCCAGACCAGCCGAGCATTAAACCCAGACAGAATGAAAGCGCGATTACCGACACGGTGAGACAGAAGAACCAGAATGCCGCGAACCGAGAGCGGCGGCGGTAAGTGGCGAGTGGCTTGGACCCGCTTGACTTCGAAGGATCAGGCCGCGAGTACAAAAGACGAAGCATCGGCGTAAACCTTAGCCAATACTTCGCAACTGAACGGCCAAACTCTACCTAGCTGGCGGCGCGGGAGACGCCTAACCGATATCGAATGGGTGCAATCAATTGCGCCGAATCTCCTGCTGGACAAGGCTTCCCGAAGATGATTCGCTTTGCAAGCACATGCAAACTTCTGCCTAGTAGTTGCAAGCCGGCATGCTTTGCGCAATGGAGATCGCGCCTGAATGCCCCGCTATCTAAGGAGTCACTACGAGCCTGAATCCCTGCGCGAGACCAGTAGGAATCGGGGTTGGCGAAGTGGGCAAAACGGTAAGATCGCCGGTCGATTGGTTGATCGCGAAGCCAATCACTTCGTTCAGTGGGTTGGGGCCCGGAGGGGTGCTGTTGCCAAACGTATATAGGAATCGTCCCGCGGGGTCTGGAGCGAGCGGGCCGCCGGAATAGTCTCCATAGTTCACGGGGGTGTTCTTGAGATGACGCAAGGAACCATCTCCTGCATTAATGGCGAATATCGAGATGGCGCCATCGGGTTTTCCAGCAAATAGAAATCGGCCAGTGGATTCAGCTGCCAGGCTGGTTATCTGACCATCACAATTTTTCCCGGTGGTGTCAGGGAAGGGCGGATCTAGAAATGGAGAACCCCCTATTTCATGGAGTGAACCAGTACTGCCGTTGATGGCGAAAGCGGAGACGGCCAGATTCTCAGTGGTTGTGACGTATAGAGAACGGCCAAATACATCGGCCAGAGAGTCGGTGGTCTGGGAAGCGCAGCCAGTCTCGACTGCGAAAGGTGATCCGGCTAGAGGTGCGAGGGCTCCAGTGGTTTGGTTAATCGCGAAGGCATCGATGGAAGATCCCGAGGTGACGTAAAGAAACTTGCCGTCGGGATTAATGGCAAGGGAGATGGCATCGGAATCGGTTAGAACAGGGCCACTAGTAAGGAGAGTCAGTGACCCATTGCGGTTGACGCGGAACACTAAAATTCCCGGACTGGCTACGCCCTGGTCGACGGTTCCCGCGAAGATGAATTTTCCTGAAGGATGCACGGCCACAGTCCGAACGGCAAAGCCCACGAAGATGGAGAGCCGGGAACAGAACTTAATGTGCCGTTTCGGCGGTCGATGAAATACGTCGCGGCGTTATCGTCGTTGGTGAACCGAGCGAAGGGCATCACATAGAGACGGTATGCGCCCTGGTCGGAGGCCAAGGCGAACGCCCCGGCGACTCCGCTTACCGAGCGTTGATGAGTTGGAATTAGAGCGCCTGTCTGCGGATTTATTACATATCCGAAGACGCGCTGATTTTCTGACGAGCTAGTGGTGAGATATAGAAATCGCGCGGGACGCAATCCGGTTGCCGCGACCGTGAAGTTGATCGGGGCCTTGGCTATGCCCCCGCAGTTATCCCAGGCCTGAACCACGGTGTTGTAGTTTCCGGGCGATAGTGGCAACTCGGCATCGAGAGTGCTGGAGTGGACGGTCAATGCGGCGAGGTGTGGGGCAAGATAAATCCGTAGGGCTGCGATGCCTTTTGCGCAGCCGGGACTTGTGGCTGAGGCGACGTAGTGAACCGGGGATGAAACCTGGGATGGGGCAGGTGACGTAACGCGAATTACAGGCGTGGCGGAGGCCATCGCGGTTAGGGCTAGGCATGAGAACAGGGCGGAGGGGGTGGGCAACATGGGATCCTCCAGAGTGGCCAAACTATTTTATGCTTTGACCGGCGTGGGATTTGCAAAAAATCGTGGGGGGGCGCGCCGAATGGATTTTTCCCGGGCCTGATAAGACACAAGGTCCCTCGGCTGCGCTCGGGATGACAGCGTTTTTAAGATGGCGTCGGATCTTTCGTGGGTTGGTTTTCGGGGGGACCCGTCGTGCTCGTCAGCTCTGTGGAACTCTTTTCGCCGGCAAGAGTTTGATCTCAAATATTTGCGGCCAAAGTTTTCCGGTTACGAACAGCCGTTTGTGGCGGGAGTCATAGGCGATGCCGTTCAATACTGCTTCGGGACCGACGTGGTAAATCGGACCGAGCAGGCCGCTTAAATTAATCCAGCCCAGAACTTGGCCGGTCCGCGGGGAGATGCGGGCGATTCGGTCGGTGTGCCACACGTTGGCAAAGATTTCTCCCTCGACAAATTCCAGTTCGTTCAACTGTTCAACCGGCTGGCCGTTTTCGCGGACTCTTATGCGACGTTTTTCAGTGAAGGTCGTAGAATCGAGTATTCGGATTTCAGATGATCCGTCGCTCATGAAGAGATCGCGACCGTCCGTTGCCAGGCCCCAACCTTCGCCGGAGTAAGAAAACTTTCGCACAAGGTGAAAGTCCTTGAGGTCATAGACGAATCCGGTCTGTGACACCCAGGTAAGTTGAATGACCTGATGGTTGAGAAGGGTGATGCCTTCGCCAAAGATGGCGGACGCCAAGTTTATTTTCCGGACTATCTCGCCGGTGGAAATCCGAACCTGCCGCAGTGAGGATTGGCCGATCAGTCCGGTGCCTTCGTAAAAATATCCATCGCGGCAGGCCAGGCCTTGAGTGAAGGCCGACGAGTCATGAGGATATTGCCGGACGACTTTGAAGGTGTATTCGCGCGCATGTTTCGCCTCGGGCCGGCGCTCGCTGTGGGCATAGGACGGCGCCAACCCAATCCATAGCAAGACAATCGCACGGTAGAGACCGGAACAGCGAACCATCTGGCTCAAGCCACGGGCTTTGGAGGCCAGGTTATCGGTCCGCCACGATGGTATGCCAGATTGCCTAGATGGCCGGCGCGCGCGGCGGCTACGCCGGCTTCGACAGGCGCGTTCGGCTCTTTGCGGGTTTTGACGCAGTCGAAGAAATTCTCCATGTGGGTGATAGTGCCATCCTTGAAGCTGGTTTCGGTGAGGACCGGATTCTGTCCTTTTTCCGCGCCCTCGCGAAAGATAGTGAAGCCGCCACGATTTATTTTCAGCGTGGCGTCGGTGCCGCGAAACTCAAGGCCGCCATCGTCGATGGACGAATTCATCATGCCCTCGTAAACGACGTCGAATCCGGGATACCGGAACGCCGCTTGAATGGTGTCGGGGCAATCCCATTGCTGAAAGATATATTTGTCCGCCAGAGTGAATGCCTGGCTCGGCTGTTCAACTTTCATCGCCCAGTGAACTACGTCGATCCAGTGAGTAAACAGGTCAGTCAACGCTCCACCGCCAAAATTCCAGTACCAGCGCCACTGGTCAAATTTATTCAGGCTAAAGGGCTGATCTGGAGCAGAACCCAGCCACATCTTCCAATCAAGTGACTGCTCGTCGATGGGTTTGGGCGCCCAGTTGCGTTGGTAGTTTTGCCACCAATACGTCCGCACCTGCGGAATCTTGCCGAGGCTTCCACCTTGAATCATGTTGACGGCATCGCGGAAGTGAGTCCAACTGCGTTGCTGCATGCCACATTGCAGAATCTGTTTTCCGGCGCGGACGGCCCGAGTGAGGACGGGGCCTTCCTCCAGGGTGTGGGTGACAGGCTTCTCCAGATAGACGTCTTTGCCGGCCGTCAGCGCATCAACCGCCATGCGAACGTGCCAGTGATCGGGAGAGGCTATGAAGACGGCATCAATATCGCGCGCCAACACCTCGTGGTAGTCGAGGTGGGTCGTGGCACTGCCGTTGGAACGTTCTTTGACGGCGTCGCGGTTTGGTCCGTAGACGTCGCTGACGGCGACGATCTGGTAAGGACCAACCTTGTCAGCGGCATCGAGCAGGTTACGCATGCGGCGTCCGGCACCGATGACTCCGACACGGAGGGTGTCGTTTGCGCCAAGGACGCGGGTGGAGGCGAGTGCGGTGAGCCCGCTGGCGATGATGAAGCTGCGGCGATTCAGCATTTTGGAATGGCCCTCGAGTGGATTGGTTCGGCGATGATCGTATCAAACTCGGGGAACGTACGGGAAACGTAACCTTGGCCACGATCCGCGGCTGGTGCTGCTTCGCGGTGCTAGAATTGCCCGCCTTTTGACCAGAAGGAGACCCGCGATGTCATCACTTCCGCAAGCCATTCGGCCCAACATTAATGTCAATGCCCAAGGTCAGCCTAAATATCTACCTGAGGAATCTGAAATTGCCGGCTCGGGGTTTGAATCGATGTGTGCGATTCTCGAGGTGGTCGCCGCCCGCCTGCACCACGAGATTGGAGGCACAGTGGCCGGCACGACGACGGTGGCACTGATCAGCGAGATCTCGCGCCTGTTTTTAACCAATCAATCAAATAAGAAATTCGATGGGATCACCGCGGAACTGATTTGTGGCTGGATTGATGAACTCTTCGCATTAGACTATGAAAAGTTTCTCACATCGCTGAAGTTGCGCCATGTTTACGAGCTGAGCGCGCCGGAAGTACAACAACTCCATAAGAAATCGGACAGCGAATCCAAAAAGACCATCGAGGTCATCAACTTCGTCTACTACAACCTCTATCCCAGCTTTGTACGGCTGAAGGCAATCAAGCAAGTCGCACCCCTTACGTTTGAAGCTCTCAAGTCGCGGATTACTTCCATCTTTGTGATTACCAATGATCAGCTGATGCCGAAGGGAACCGTCAGTTCCGGACTTCACGGCGAAGGCAGGTTTGTGCGCTTTTGTTACATCCACTACGTGAAGGACTTGACCCTGCTAGAACGTATCGAATTGGCGCCTCCCGCAAGAGTCATCATCCCCTCCCCTAGGAAAGTTTTTAGCAGCATCCTGCAGCCAGTAAAACAAAAGCGTGACCGCAAGGCTGGTTCGGATGAGGAAGATTCCGGTTCTGGTGATGAGTCACACTCGGAGGTGAGCAGGGGTACGAGAGAGGAACGCGAGCTTTTGACCGAACGCTACCTGGCGTGTTTGGGAAAACTTAAGAAAGATACGCAGATTGAGACTATGCAAATTCTGGTCGCCTCCAGCCAGGGGACTTGTGTGGATTGCCAGGGGATGCTTTCCCGTCTCAAGATTGCGCACAATACTCACCGCTATTCCAAAGAATCGCCCTCTCCGAACTGGGTCGACCCCTTTACCTGGCAGGACATACATTCCCAGTCTCTGCCAGACCAACGTCTATCCGCGACATCGATGGGACAGCGTTTTGGAGAAAGAGAAGCGGAATCGATCATGGCGAAGAGAAGGGCGAAAAAGTCGGTGAAAGGCGGGGAAGAGGGCGATGAGTAACCTATGGGGGTTAAGGGGATCAGTGGTAGGGAAATCGAAAGCCCGAGAGAGTTGGATTTGAAAACCCGGAACCCGGCACCCGTCATTCAGGATGACGCGGTCAGGAATTCGGTGGTCTTGTGTAATGACGGTTCGTCACCTACGTTTGCGCATTTGGGGCCGCGGTCGATCTGCCGCATGAGTCCGCAGAGGACTTTTCCGGGTCCTACTTCAACGAACATCTGCACCCCCTGCGCTATCAACAGGCGCATGGATTGTTCCCACTTTACTGAGCCGGTGACTTGGCGAACCAGGGCGTCTCGCGCGGCTTCGCCATCGTTCAACAGAACCGCGTCCACGTTGCAGGCGACTGCCATCTTCGGATCGCGAAATGTAACACTATTCAAATCGCCCGCCAGCCGGTCTTGAGCGGGCTGCATGAGCGCACAATGGAAGGGAGCGCTTACCGGCAGCATCACGGCACGCTTGGCGCCACGCTCGCTGGCCAGCCTGGCAGCGCGCTCGACCGCATCTTTGTTGCCCGAGATGACAACTTGCTCGGGAGAGTTGATGTTGGCAGCCTGGCACACTTCCCCATCGGCTGCGTCGTTGCAAACTGCAGTGACATTTTCTAAATCCATTCCGAGGATCGCGGCCATCGCGCCAACACCTACGGGGACGGCTTCCTGCATGTAGCGTCCGCGATTGGCCACGGTGCGCACGGCGTCGGCAAATGAAATTGTTCCCGCTGCGACGTGAGCGGAGTACTCCCCGAGGCTGTGTCCGGCGACGAATTTCGCTTTGACACCTTTGGCGTCGAGTACTCGCCAGGAAGCGATGGACGCAGTCAGAATGGCAGGCTGCGTGGTCTCGGTGAGTTTGAGGCGCTCTTCGGGTCCTTCAAAACAGCACTCCGAAAGCTTGTAGCCCAAAGCTTCGTCGGCCTCGTCGAAGGTTTGTTGGGCCAGGGGAAATTTCGTAGCCAGGTCGCGGCCCATTCCAACGGTTTGGGATCCCTGGCCGGGGAAAATGAAAGCTATCGCGTGGTCAGTTGGCAAAGCCCCTCGTTCTCGAACGTGGATTGCGTTTAGAGAAGCTTGCCCAGGGCTTGCGCCCTGGGCTGCAATCTTGCGCCGCTCCGCGGCTTTATTTGTAATCTATGAGCACGCGCATGGGGAGTAGCTTTGCTGGTTGCGGCACAGCCACTCGATGGGTTCGGTGAGACGGAGCGGAGTTCCGTCTCTTCATGATTCAGGCGGCTTTGGCGCCTGCGTATGCGGTGGCAATGGCTGCGGTGTCGGTGTACTCCTGAAACCGGACGACCTTGCTTCCCTTAAAGGTAAAGACCATTGCCCACTCTGCTTCGAAGTGACGGTTGGTGGTCTTCACGGTGCCGTCATAACGTCCGGTGGCGACCACGTTATCGCCCTGAGCCACGAAGGTTTGCGGGTCGAAGCTTGCAAAATCCATGGTCTGGCCGACGGTTTGAAAAAAACGCGCAACGGCATCTTTGCCGTGGTGTACTCCTCCTTGGGGAATCAGGCCTTCGCCGGGAGTATGCCATTCGATTTCGTCAGTTAGGGTGTTTAGTACGCCTTGAATATCGCCCCGCTTGAATGCAGCGTAGGCAGCTTGTACGGTTTGGATATTTTGTTGTTCGCTCATGGTAAAGCCTCCTGCGAGAAATACGGAAAAGTTAAGAGTCCGGATTTAGTGATGAGAGCTGCGAAGCTAATTCGACTTCCAGATTGGGACAATATACCTCAGGTTGCAAGCGCTGCTCTATCCAAAAACGTGTTTTCCCATGGCTGGCTCAACCTTTTACCGCAGAGGACACAGATTACACAGATCAACACGAGACGATCTCTTACCTTGCCTTGAAAGGGCAAAACCTTGCACTTTATTGCATTGCCATCGCGGGGGCGCGGTTTGCGGTCAGTTCTTTTTCGATTTTGTGGTTAATCCGGCGGCCGGCGAATTCCGCAGCTACCCGGATTGCATTCTTGATGGCGTTGGCGTTGGACGATCCGTGGGTGATGAAGCATACGCCTTTCACCCCAAGCAAAGGAGCGCCGCCGTACTCGGTGTGGTCAAGACGTTTTTTGAAGTCGGCAAAGGCGCTGCGCGAAAGCCAGTATCCGACTTGCCGGGTGATGGTGGTGCGGAGGGTTTCTTTCAGGGTGTAGCGCACCAGGTTGGCAACGCCTTCTGAAATCTTCAGCGCGACGTTACCGACAAATCCGTCTGCGACAATGACATCAACCTTACCGCTGTAGAGATCGCGCCCCTCGACGTTACCCACGAAATTTATGGGAAGCTGCTTCAAAAGCTGAAAGGCATCGCGGGTCAGCTCGTTGCCCTTGGTCTCTTCTTCTCCGATGGAAAGCAAGCCAACGCGAGGCTTACGGGTGCCGAACATGGAGCGGAAATAGGTATCACCCATGAGAGCGAACTGCTCCAGGTTTTCGGGCTTGCAATCGACGTTGGCGCCAACGTCAAGCAGAATGGCGGCGGTGCTGGAGGCGGTGGGAAAAACGGCGGCGAGTGCCGGCCGGTCGGCACCGGGAAGCATACCCAGAACCATTTTTGCGGTCGCCATTACCGCCCCCGTGTTGCCGGCGCTGACAAAACCTACGGCCCTGCCTTCGCGCACCAGTCGAAGGCCAACCCGCATGGAAGAATCTTTTTTGGTGCGAACGGCCTGGGCGGCTTTCTCCGCCATGGTGACGACTTCGCTGGCGTGGACGATTTCGAGTGGGAGAGAGGCCGCCGCGGGGTAGCGATTCAGTTCGGCCCTGAGGACTTCCTCAGGGCCAACCAGAATTACGTGGACGTCGTGGTGTCGAGCCGCCTGAATGGCGCCTTCGATTTCGGGCCGGGGAGCCCGATCAGACCCCATCGCGTCCAAAGCTATGACGCTAGGCATGGATTATGGGATTAGCTGGCTTCTTCCACTTCGAGGACTTCGCGGCCCTTGTAGTAGCCGCATTTTGCGCAGGTACGATGCGGCAGCTTGCGCTCGTGGCAGTTGGGGCATTCAGAGAGTGACTTGGCTTTCAAGAAGTCGTGGGCGCGACGGCTGCTGGTGCGCGCTTTGGAGTGTCGCCGCTTCGGATTAGGCATCGTAGATTCCTTCGTGGGCCGCAGCCATCGCCGCCGCCAAATTTCAACTATTGCTGCAACTTGCTACGCAAATCTTTTAAAGCTCCCCAACGCGGATCGGTGATCGCGTTATCACAGGAGCACGTTTCCAGATTGAGGTTCTTGCCGCACTGTGGGCAAAGGCCCTTACAGTCTTCCCGGCAAATGGCTTTCAACGGGACCGCCAGCAGAACCTGCTCGCGGAGCACGTCCTCAAGCAATAAGCCCTCGCCTTGATAATAACTTACCTCGGCCTCCGCCGCTGTGACCGACATCTCTTCCTTGCCGGCATCGGCGCCTTGCGGTCTATACAGCAGATCAAACTTGCGGCCTACCTTTTCGATCACAGGCTCCAGGCACCGGGCGCAAACCAATTCCAAGCTGGTGGAAAACTCGCCATCCAACCGTATGTCATTGATTACGTGATGCTTACCGTGATGCTCTTGCACCAGTTGCGCGCGCCCCGCGGCCTTTAACACCGTGGCCTGGATAGCATCGGGTCCAAAATCGATCGCACCTGGAGGCAGTTCTTCCCGAAAATCGATGGGATGGCGCTCTAACTCCTCTATTTCAATCAACATCGGGAACCTCCGCCCTACCGATACCGCGAAGGCCGCGGAAGCACGCTCTGAAGCGCCGTTGTTTCGGGAGCAAGGTTAAGGATAAAGGGCATGTTTGCCTGAGTCAAGGAAGGGGGCGGGTCGTGAGCTCCGCAGGCGACGGCACGGAGTGCAATACAATTATGTGAGGTTGATTTCTGGGTGATTCATGCAGAGTAGGATCTTGCGGCTCGATGCGAGGGACAATGCGCTGGTAGCGCTTACCGATCTTAAGCAGGGCGACCAGATCGAGTTTCAGGGTACTCAATACGGACTGGTGACGAATGTGCCCGCGAAAGAGAAGTTCGCAACCGAAGACCTTGGCATTGGTTCGACCGTGGTCTTGTACGGGGTGGTGGTGGGCAAGGCGGTAAAGCCGATCCGTAAAGGCGAGCGGCTGACGACCAGCAACTTGCAGCATCAGGCTTCCGAATTTCATGAGCAGTCGAAGCGGGAGTCGTGGGTTCCTCCGGATGTTTCGCGATGGCAGGGTCGGACGTTTCAGGGATATCAGCGTTCGGACCGACAGGTGGGGACCCGGAACTATTGGATCGTGGTTCCGCTGGTGTTTTGCGAGAACAGAAATGTCGAGGTCCTGAAACAGGCATTTGAGGAAGAGTTGGGTTTTGCAGCTCCGCAAGTCTACCGGCACCAGGTTGCCGAGTTAGCCCGGCTCTACCGCGAGGGTGGGGTAGAGAAGGTCAAGAACTACGTGGCTTCGGGAAGCGGCGCAAGCCAGGCGGCGAAGCCTCTGTTCGAGAACATCGACGGTATTCGCTTCCTTTCGCATCAGGGCGGCTGCGGAGGGACGCGTGAGGATTCCGCCACTTTGTGCGGGCTGATCGCCGGATACATTCATCATCCCAATGTTGCCGGCGCAACCGTGCTTAGCCTGGGATGCCAGAATGCGCAAATTCAAACCTTGCGCGAGCAGATTCGCGCACGCAATCCGCAATTGGCGAAGCCGGTCATTATTTTGGACCAGCAGCAAAGTGGATTGGAATCGGCGATGCTGTCCAAAGCGATTCGTGAGACATTTCTAGGATTGACCGAGGCTAATAAGTTGCAGCGGACGCCGGCGCCGCTTTCCAAACTTGTTCTGGGATTGAAGTGCGGGGGCTCGGATGGATTTTCGGGAATCTCGGCTAATCCTGCGATCGGCCATACATCCGACCTGTTGGTTGCACTGGGGGGAAGAAGCATTCTTTCGGAGTTCCCGGAGCTGTGTGGTTCGGAGCAGGGGCTGATCGATCGCAGCGTTTCGAAAGACGTGTCCGACCGCTTTGTGCGTCTGATGCGGGATTATCAGGCACGGGCCAAGGCGGTAGGGTCGGGGTTCGAAAATAATCCCTCGCCGGGAAATATTCGCGATGGGCTGATCACCGATGCAATCAAATCGGCGGGGGCTGCAAAGAAGGGCGGTACGTCCCCGGTGACGGCGGTGCTTGATTATCCCGAGTACTCGAAGAATCCGGGACTGAACCTACTGTGCACGCCGGGCAATGACGTGGAGTGCGTTACCGCACAGGTTGGGGCAGGCGCCAATGTCGTGTTATTCACGACTGGGTTGGGGACGCCTACGGGGAATCCCATTACGCCGGTGGTGAAGCTTTCTACCAATTCGCCGCTGGCACAACGCATGGCCGACATTATTGATATTGATACCGGGGGAGTAATCGCCGGAGACGCGACTATCGAGCGTATGGGCGAAGATGTGCTGGAGCTGGTAATCAAGGTGGCCAGCGGCGAGGTTCGCACCAAAGCGGAAATTAAGGGGCAGGAAGATTTCATCCCCTGGAAGCGTGGGGTTTCGCTGTAGACCCCGCGAGTGTTTCTTTGTGGGAAGGCAACGCAAGGTCCTCCGTCGCAGAGCGCGCTCCTCAGGATGACAAGGTTGTGGTGGAGGGGAAACTTTAGGGACGAGGGAACACATGAAGAGAGTTTGTTTTGTTTTGTATGTGAAGCCGGAGCGGTTGGAAGAGTATAAGCAGCGGCATCGGACGGTCTGGCCGGAGATGCTCGCTGCGCTGCGCGAAACCGGGTGGCAAAACTATTCTTTGTTTTTGCGGCCTGACGGTATGTTGGTCGGTTACCTGGAGACCGAGGATTTCGAGCGGGCGCGCGCGGGCATGGCGAAGCGGGAGGTCAATGACCGCTGGCAGCGCGAGATGGCTGATTTCTTTGTGCAGCCGGATGGAGCTCTACCCGATCGCGCCATGGAACCGCTGGAAGAAGTCTTTCATCTTTAGTCAGAAATCAGAAACCGTATTTGGCGACTACGGTCTTCTCTTTCTTTCCTATCACCGCCATGGCTGCGTGTTGTGAGGGCAGTTGTAAGGTTAGTCTCACGCCCGTTGTTTTATCCCTCAGATCGATCTTCATATCTTCCGCCGCGTCGGAAATCATCACGTACATCACCGAGTCATCCAGCAGCGTGGGATAAATAAGAACACCCGGGGACAGTTGCCCCTGCACATCGAATATTGGAGTGATGCCAACCCGTCCGGCGACGTAGGTGTAGAGGTCGGCCAGAGCCTGAGCGCCCTCCGCGAGCTCGGCTGGATAGACGGCCCAGAAAATTTTTCCTTTGCCGTAGGCCGCCTCTTTCAAGGTAGAAGAGTCAGCGAAGCGCAGCGATTCGACCAGATTTTGTTTCTGCTGATCGAATGAAAGTGGAATGATGCGATCGTTCAATTTGATGACTGCATTGTGATAAGTGAGTGGTTCGGCGTGAGCGTCGAGTTTGGCGGAGGCGGCGCGAGGGTTTACCTGCCAGTGCTCGTCACGGTCGAGTGGGCCGGTTATGAGCAGATTGCCTCCGGCGTCCACGTACGCCAGCAGGGCTTTCCACGCGGTTTCGGTCAAAGCTTGAGGTGAGGGCAAGATGGCAAGCTTGGGGGATCCGAGCTTTGCGATCTGATTTTCGGCAACCGCGTAGGGAGTCAGCCGGTCGTAGTAAGTAAGCGTGCGGATGGCTTTCCGTTGCGCTTCCAGCTGCAGATCTCCCAGCACAGAAAATTGCGCGGCTTGCGAGGTGACTATTGCAATCGGTGGCTGCTGCGAATTGTGCAGATGCGATTGCAGGGATACGGCAAATGTTGCATACGATTCCATGACCGTCGCCTCCGGTTTTTCGGTGGCGTCGGTTCGCACCGCGCCAATTGGAGTTTCGTTGCTCTCAGTCATGTAGGAGTTCGTGTTCCATAGCCATTCAATGGCTCCCGACCCTTGGATAAATGAGGCGGCAACTTTTCTTTCGAGCAGGGCGGCTTCACTTTCGGGAGTGCGGCGTGCGATCTCATCAGGATTCAGTTCGCGCTGCAATCCGGTCTCCTGGATCAGCATGGCTTTGCCGGGCTGTTTGGCTAACAGAGAATCCCATACCACGAAGTCGTTCTGCCACCAGGAGTGGTTGGTGGTGAAGTCGACGAACTCGCCCCAGAATGCGGGAGAGAGGCGGTCCTGAATTCCACCTTCGTCCTGGCCGAGCGTGGTCAGTTGCCGCGAGCCCGTGGCGCGGACGGCGTCCGCCATTGTCTTCACCCAGTTGGCGAACGCTTCCTGAGCGAAAAGGTAGTAGTCGTAGACTTTGAGGGAATTGTGTCCGACATATTCGCCGCGCAGGGCGAATTCGTCTTCTTCGGGAAGCTGAATCGTTCCTTGCATCCGATCGTTGGGAACATTCCACGCTGCTGCCAGAGCGGCACGGTCAGGGTAACGGCGGGTCAGCCACTCATTCCATTTTGTGAGCTCGATGGGGTCGCCATTGGGACGCATGGTCCAGAGATGTTGGCCGATGCTGGGCTCGTTGATGAAATCCCAAGCGAGCCAGGGGACGTCGTGAAAACGGTTGACGACAGAAGTGATGAGCGTGCGCTGCTTGCGGACGGCCTCGGGGTCCAGATAAGGATTGGTGCCGCCTAACACCTCGGGCAGGAAAGCAAAGAAATTGAACTGCACGGGTAGACCATTTTTTCGCGCCGTCATTAAGAATGCTTCGAGGGTGCGCAGGGTGCGGTCGTAGGGTTGTCCGTTTTCGTTGCAGAATTTGTCCCATCCGGTCCACCAGCCGGTGCGGATCATGTTCAAGTGGCCTGCACTTATCTGCCCCAGGTCGCGGTTCCACACATAAACATTGGGATACTCGAAATACAGCCGTTGCACTTCGCTCGACATGTAGGTGGTGCCGACGACGGCGAGGGGTTTGCCGTCGAGTTCGAAGTAGTCTTTGTTGACCGTGAGGCGAGGTCCGGCGCGGAGATATTCTTCGTCACGAATCCAGAACCCAGAATGGTAGATGGCGCGGACCTTGCCGCCTTGCGTCAGCGTGGCTTCGATGGTGAACAGGCCCGTGCCACTGGGCGCAGGCAGAGTTATCGCCTGGTTGACAGGAAGCGCGGCCGTCGTCTCGGAACGATTACCAGGTTCAGCGTCGGCGTAGGTTGTGATTTTTGCGATCAGAAGCGAAGAAGATGCCTTGGCCGAGTTCCATTGGACGTCCAGCTGAACGGGCTCGCCGGGCAGATACAGTGGCAGCACCGGGCGCACCGTAAATTCCTGGCTGCCTTGTAGGGCGACGCCGACAAGACTCTTGATGACCTGGCTTGCCGAACCACTGACGTAAAAATCAGAAGTAAGTTCGGCGTTGAGAAAGACCCAGCGGCCGCCGTTGAAGCCGTTGCGAAGATGGTCGATAACGATGGCTGGAGCGGAAAATTTTCGTCCCTGCTTCACTCCCCAAACGAGCGTGTCGAGGCGCGCATCGATTGCGCCAGCCGCGCCGCCGCGTTTGTAGAGATCAACCGAGCTCAAACGAATCACGGGACTGAACGCTTGCTTCCAAGTGAAGCTTGCCAGTTTGGTTGGAATTTCAGGATTGGTTTGAAATTCCAATCCGTCCGACCCCGGAGTCGTTTGATATTGATCGATCATCAGCGGACGAATGATGCGTACGCTGTAGTCACGCAGCTTCCAGGTGCCGTGGTTGCGATAGGCGGCGCGAGTAAAAGGCCGGCCACCAACCACCAGCAGATTACCGCCGCGCTGTAGATAACTATGGATCGATGGCCATGCCTCCTCGGGATAGACTGACCCATAGGGGAGCACCAATAGCGACGTTGTGGACAAATCCAACAGAGACGAGAGTTCGTGGGCGGTTGCGAAGTGCGAACCGACAACCCAATTAGCGAGTTGCGAACCGGCGGAGGCAGAATCGGCGGACGGAAATCCTGGCTCGGAAAAAATCACCACCGACGAGTTGTCCTGTGCCGCAAGCACCCCCGACAGAAGAACGATGATCGTGATCGCAAAGCCCAGAGACTTATTCATCGAATTTTTCTTTCTCGAGCGCACGACAATACCAGTTAAAGCGCCCGGGCAGTTCGAGCTAGGGTTCGCTGAATTATCTTGTTAAAAGTAAACGATTTTCATAACAGGTTTATCGAATAACTGAGCGGAAAAACAGCTGCCGTAGGTCATGGCGGACGATGGTATGATGCTGAGTCCGAGAATGCACTCGTTAGCTCCATTAAATCCGTTTAACATTTCCCATGGCAACCATCAGCGCCAAACCTCCTGCCAATTCCAGTGCCGCTGGACCCGTCTCCTCCAACCTGGCCGCTCTCAGCGTAGTTACCACTCTGTTCTTTATCTGGGGATTCGTAACCGCTCTGAACGATGTTCTGGTTCCGCATTTTAAAGCTATCTTCGGATTGAAGTACGCCGGCGCCAGTCTTATTCAGACTTTCTTTTTCGCCGGATATTTCATTTTTTCCATTCCTTCGGCCAAGCTGATCGACACGATTGGTTACAAGAAAACAATGGTCGCAGGGGTGCTTATCATGGCCGGGGCAGCGCTTTTGTTCATACCCTGCGCCATGGTCGCCTCTTACCCGCTATTCCTGGTGGCGCTGGTAGTGCTGGCTTGCGGCATTACTGCGCTGCAGGTGGCTGCTAACGCGTATGTGGCCGTCCTGGGGCCGTCACAAACATCGTCAAGCCGATTGAACCTGGCCCAGGCATTCAATTCTTTGGGTACAACGATTGCTCCGTGGCTGGGCGCGGCTTTCATTCTGAGCGCTACTCGCGACGATAGTGCGATCAACTCGCTCTCAGGAGTCGCGCTGCAGGCGTACCGGGTGCATGAAGCGTCGTCGGTGAAGGTTCCCTATCTTTTGATCGGGGTGATCCTGATCTTGCTGGCCGCCAGCATCGCCATGTTCAAGCTACCGCCGCTACCTGGCGCCGAGCTGCACGGACAGGTGCCCGGAGAAAGCATCTGGAAACATCCGCAACTTGTGTTAGGCGCGGTGGGCATCTTCGTCTATGTGGGCGCGGAAGTTTCCATCGGAAGCTATTTAATCAATTATTTTCACCAAGCAAACATCGGCAATATTTCGGAAATGTCGGCCGCCAAGTACGTTTCGCTTTATTGGGGCGGAGCGATGGTGGGGCGGTTTATTGGATCGGGATTGCTGCAAAAATTCCGTACTGGAACAATTCTCGGTTTAGCAGCGATTGTTGCGTGCCTGCTGGTGTCCATTTCTATTCTCACGCTAGGCCAAATGGCAATGTGGAGCATCATTCTTGTGGGCCTGTTCAATTCGGTTATGTTTCCCAGCATCTTCACGCTGGGCATCGCGGAACTGGGTCCGCTCACTGGCGACGGCTCCGGTCTTTTGATTATGGCAATCGTCGGCGGCGCCTTAATCCCCTTGGCGCAAGGCCGACTGGCCGATATGATCGGCCTTCACCACGCATTCGTCTTGCCGGCAGTCTGCTACTTGTACATTGTTTATTACGCGTTCAGAGGGTCGAGGCCTGTTCCGGTAAGGCAACTGGCCTAACCAGCGTATGGAAATAGGTTCATCCGCAGACAGACCGGGCTTCATTATCGGGGTAGATATCGGCGGTACCAAGGTCGCCGGAGGGTTGGTCGCTCCCAGCGGCGAAATCCGGTATCACACGCGGGTTCCGATGGCCGCTAACGGTGGACCGGAGTCGGGTCTTGCTTCGGTTACTAAAGCCATCGATCAGGTTTGCACCAAGGCCTCAAGCGCTGACGGCGTCTTGCAGGGGATTGGTATTTGCGCCCCCGGCCCGCTGGATCCGAATAGGGGAGTGATTCTGAATCCTCCGAATGTTCCCTGCTGGCGAAATTTCCCTTTAGCCGACGAAATCTCGCGGAAGTACAACGTCCCGGTAAAGGTTGATAATGATGCCAATGCCGCCGCCCTGGCTGAGGCTTTGTGGGGTGCCGGCCGCGGCTTTCGCAACATTTTCTACGCCACGCTGGGGACGGGGATTGGAACCGGGATTGTTTTTGACGGGCACATTTATCACGGTCGAACTGGGGCTGCCGCGGAAGGGGGCCACGTCAGCATTGACTATCGCGGTCCGATTTGCGCATGCGGCAAGCCGGGATGCATCGAAGTATTTGCTTCGGGGCCGGCGATCGCTAAACGCGCTCAGGCTTTGCTTGGCGCCCACCAAACCCATTCGCCGATTTTGATGAGCATGGCGAAAGGTAACAGCGTTACCACACAAATGGTGGGAGAAGCGTATGCGCAGGGCGATCCGGTGGCGACGGAAACCTTGCGCGAAACGGTTCAGCTTTTATCGCTCTGGCTGGGAAACATGATCGACCTGCTTGAGCCCGACGTGATTATCATCGGCGGCGGGGTCGCTCCCATGATGAAACCTTTCTTTGAGGAAATCCGCGACCGGTTGCCGGGGTGCTGCGTCAATCGCAGGTGCCAGGAAATTCCCCTCGTCATGGCCTGCTATGGAGCGGATGCCGGGATCGCCGGGGGAGCGGCGCTGGCGGCGGGAGGGGTTTCGGTTGCGAGGTAGGGTTGTGACCGGGCTAACACAAGGTCCGACGGCTTCGCTCG
>Ga0105245_10000992_pt1 | contig 25809 bp, 20 predicted proteins | sample KBSM54metaG_FD_81523 | JGI IMG/M metagenome (GOLD analysis project Ga0105245, IMG submission 81523) | Miscanthus rhizosphere microbial communities from Kellogg Biological Station, Michigan, USA - KBS M5-4 metaG | ecosystem: Host-associated > Plants > Roots > Rhizosphere > Soil | place...
CGGTGGCGGAGGGCACGTGAACAACGGAACGAGCTCGGGCGGGGCGAGCGCGATGGGGGGCGCGAGCAGCGCGGGGACTTCGAGCGGCGGAGCTTTGACCGTCGCCGGCGGCGGCGGCGGCGGCACGACGGTGTCGACCGGCGGCACAGCCGGGACGAGCTCAACTGGCGGTTCAGGCGGCGCCGCGGGCAATACCGGAGCGGCAGGTGCCGCTAACTATCCGACCACGTGCGAGGATCTCGGCAAGGAACCGGTGATTCCCGCCGCGTGCGCCACGCTGATGGCCAAGAAGAGCGCGCCGGGCGGTATGCTCAGCGACGAAGCGGCGCTCGACACCAAAGACATTCAGGCGGCTCTCGACGCGTGCCCTGCTGGGCACGCCGTGAAGCTCGCCGCAAATGGTGGGAACAACGCGTTCTTGTCGGGCCCGCTCTTTCTCCGCAGCGGCGTCACGCTCTGGGTCGATACCGGCATTACGCTGTTCGCCTCGCGTAATCCGCGTGATTTCGACGCCAAAGCGAACCAGTGCGGCCTCGGCACGGGTGGCGCGAGCAATTGCTTTGCGTTGATCAATGCCTCCGGGGTGACCGGCGCGGCGGTGATGGGAGAAGGAACGATCGACGGGCGCGGAGGCGAGAACGTGATCGGTCAGAACCCCGCCCTGACGTGGTGGCAGCTGAACGACAAGGCGCACCTCGCCGGCAACTTGAACGCTCCGCGCTTGGTGCAAACCAGCGGCGGTAAGGACTTTACCCTGTACAAGGTGCGCTTTCAGAACGCACCCAAGTTTCATATCGTGATCGGCACGAGCGGTTTCGTGGTCTGGGGCATCAGCGTGATCACGGACCCGACTGCCCCGAACACCGATGGAGTGGACCCGTCGGGCGCGAGCAACGGCATCATCGCCTATACCAAGATCAGCACGGGTGACGACAACATCGCCATCAAGGGCTCCGGGCCGCTGGTCGACAACCTCATCGTCGCACACAATCACTTCGGCAAAGGGCACGGCATGTCGATCGGTAGCGAGACGTACGGCGGCGTGAAGAACGTGCGTGTTTGCGACCTGTCTTTGGACGGCACGAGCAACGGGATCAGGATCAAATCCGATGTTGGTCGCGGCGGCTTGGTGCAGGGGATTACTTATACCGACGTCTGCATGCGCTCGGTCAAAGACCCGTTCGTGTTCGATCCCTATTACAGCGCCGCAACCGGCACGCAGATCCCAGATTTTCAGGATATCACGCTGAAAAATGTGCATGTTCTGGGCGGCGGAGCCTCCACGTTCCGAGGCTACGACGCGTCTCACCCGCTCACCATCACCCTCGACAACGTCGTGCTCGACGATCCAGGTTCGGCGACGTTCAAGGCGCAAGACGCGAAGCTGACGTTTGGCCCCGGGCCCGTGAACTTCACGCCCGCGGGGACGAACGTGACCGTCACCAAGCAGTTCAGCGGTGCTGCCACGCCGCGCGATTGCAGCGCGGCGTGGGTGACGTTCTAACAGGAAAACGGAGAGCGCGGGCCCGCTCACTTGGGCCCAGCGCCTGCCTTCACGATCGCGGGCACGTCTGCGGCGGGGATTGCCTGGTACGTGTAGGGCGGCGTGAATGCCGCGCTGCCGATGTTCGTGCTCGAGCCCTGGTTACCGATGGATTGGATGATGCTGGCCGAGTCCTTGTGCGTGCTGTCGACCGCATCGCTCACGCCCTGAAACACGTTGCCCTCGGAGCGGATGTTGCAACTGACGCCGACCTCGATGCACGCGCTGTCACCGGCCGCGGTGTACAAGCTGTTCAGCACGTGGACCTGACCAAAGCGAACGCGGGGCATGCGTTGGTCGACGTTGTCGGCCCACCAAACGTGGTCGAATGTCACTTTGAGGCGCCCGGCGTCCTCTCCGCCGTTCGAGTCGCTGTGCCCGATCAGGTTGCAAAATTGGTGGTCGCCCGCTCGCCGCCCCGAGTAGTGGAACTTGGTCCAGGAGATGGTGACGAAGTCGCTGCCGTGGGTGACGTCGAGGTTGCCGTCGGAGCCGTCGGAAACGTCGCAGTGGTCGAACCAAACATGGTTCGAGCTCTGCACGGTGACTGCGTCGGCACCCGCTGAGCAGTCTGAGGGGCTGTCAGTACAGTTGTTGCCCACGATGAATAGATTGCGGAAGATCACGTTCTTCGAGCCGGTGAGTTGGATGTGGCCTTTGATGGTGGCCTTGCCGCCGCAGCCACCGATGAAGGTCTTGTTCGAGCCGACCGTGACGTCGCCCGTGATCGTACCGCTGATCTGAATGACCGCGGCGTTGTTGCCCTTGGCGGCGTTGTTCAACGCACTCAGCGAAGTCACGGGGGTGGGGGTCAAAGTTCCGCCCCCGGTCGTGCCGCCGCTCTCGGTTGCCCAACCCGTGACTGCGTTGGTGCTGGGACAGCCCGTGCCGTTGCCGGGATGGCCGGCGCTGCCGCCGGCATTCGTGCCACCCATGCTCGTGCTACTGCCGCCACCCGCTGCCGAGCCGCCGCTGTTCATGCTGCCGCCTGCGTTCGTGCCGCCGCTGGTGTTTCCGTGTCCGCCCGAAGACGCGCCGGCTGTGCCGTTGTTCGCGGTGCCGCCTGCAGGAGCCCCTGCGATCGAGTGACTGCCGCCTCCGCCGTTCGAGCTTGCGCCGGTATTGGAGCTGCCGCCGACGTCGACGGTGCCTCCGCCGTTCGCATCCCCTCCCGACCCGGGCTCGCCGCTGGGCGCGGAGCCATCCGAGCCGCACGCTGATAGAATCAAACCGATGGAGACGAGCCCGAACGTGTGCTGAGCGTACTTAATCATGGAGACCTCGCTGCGGATTACCGCTGCGAGGTAATGCGGGCGCGCGCTGAGCTCGATCACCGTCGAAGGCTCGTGTTGCGTCGATTGTTCGCGAAAAACGGCCGCAAATAGCCGCATTTTCTGCCTTCAAGTGAAGAAGGTAGCGGGGCTGCACGCCGCCCGGATCGGAAGCAGCCTTTACGAAGAGAGTGAGACTCAGCTAGGCGAGCTCAAGCGAAATAGTGTTTCCCCCGCCTTGGGCACGAGCAGCACGCCTTCGCTCTCACGCCCGGCCCAAGCAGTGGGATCGAGGCTCCGATGGTCGCGGTAACCCAGGTTCACCGCGCGGCATTCGGCTTCACTGATGCCCGTGGCGAGGGTCACCGAAATTCGCGGGCGTTCAACGCCATCTTCGAAGGTACCGATGCCTTTGACGTGCGTCGAGTGGGCCAGCACCCCGCGCGGAAACTCGGTGAAGCGCGCCATCTGCTTCGTGAAGTAATCTCGAACATGATAGCCAATGCGCCGAATCACGGAGCCGTGCACGCGTGAGATCGTCTGGATGTGCGGCGCGAAGATGATGAGCTCGCCACCGTCTGCCACCACGGGCTCGAGCTTGTACGCGCATTTCCCGCCGACCCACAGCTCGTCGTACATCGCCGGCGCGCAACTGAGCACGCGGTTGAACGCGCGTTCTTTGTACACCACGTGAATTTGGTTGGAGAGGTCCGCCGCGCTGCTCCAGGCTTCCTCCGGGTCGCCCGCAAAGAGCCCGGCGAGCCCTTGCCCCTCGACGACGAGGCTCAGGCATTTCCGCTCTACGGGCACCATGGCCGCAGCCTGGTCGATCATCGCGCGCACGGGCGTGTACTTGTTGCCGATGATCTCGGGATTGGTGATCAGCGCCGCGAGCCAATGGAACAGGTTCAAGAACTCCTGTCCTGCGATCCCCGGAAATAGGTACTTATTGCCGCCGGAAAAGCCGACGACCTCGTGTGGGAAGGTCGGGCCAATGATGAGCAGCAGATCATAGTCGAGCACGCGCCGATTGATCGTGACGTCGACGCGCTCACACAGGCGGCCGCCTGAAAGCGCATGCACCTGCTCCTCCGAAAATGAGCCAATGCACGCAAGCTCTGCCGGATCGTCCCAGCGATGGTTGAAGAAACGCGTTCCCGCATAGCGCGTCGCTCGCTCGCCCTCGGCGATGCCCAAGCGCCGATCGATCGCTTCATCGCTCATGGGCGGGTGCGTCCCGAGTGCGATGAGCACGTCCAACCGCGCCGCTTCTAGGGAAAGCAGGTCGTGCAGTACGCGAAACATCAGATCGAGTGGCGCGCTCCGCGTTTGGTCGGGGACGATAGCGAGCACCCGCTTGTTCCGCACGCCCCAGCTGGCGATGGCAGCGGCGCACACTTCACGCACCGCACGCTCATCCAATACCGAACCCGGATTGCCGAAGCCAAACATCAGGCCGCCTTCAAACCCCTGAAAAGGCGGTAAATCCGCCATCAATCGGCAAGACGATGCCGGTCACGAACTTCGATGCCGGCGACAACAGCCAGAGCACCGCACCCGTCAAATCTTCAGGGGAGCCGAAGCGACCGAGCGGCGTGTGGTCGATGATCTTCTGGCCGCGCACGGTCAGGGTGCCCGATTCCTTTTCGGTCAGCAGAAAACGATTTTGCTCAGTGAGAAAGAAGCCGGGCATCAGCGCATTGACGCGCAGCTGTGGGGAATACTCTTGCGCCAAATGCACGGCCAGCCACTGCGTCCAGTTGCTGATGGCTGCTTTGGCGGCGGCATACGCCGCCACGCGCGTGAGTGGGCGCCCCGCACTGACCGACGAGATATTGAGAATCGTGCCCGACTGTTGGTCGGCCATGGCGCGACCAAACACCTGCGTCGGTATCAGCGTGCCGAGCAAATTGAGTCCGACCACCTGCTCGAAGGCGGCGGCCGGTATGTCGAAGAAAGCGCGATCCGGAGTCGTGGTCGCCAGTGGGTCATTGCCGCCGGCGCCGTTCACCAAGCAGTCGACCCGCCCATAGCGGTCGAGCACCGCGCGCCCAGCCTCGTCCATCGACGCGCGGTCCAGCACATTGGCGACGACGGCCAAGTGTCGCCCTGGGGTGACGCCGAAGCCACGAATGACGTGCTCGGCGCGCTCCAAGCTGCGACCGATCAAGACGACGTTCGCGTGGCACCCGGCGAGCGCGCGCGCCATTTCACCGCCGAGCACGCCGGTGCCGCCGGTGATCACCACGGTTTGCCCGGAAAAATCGTACTGCGCGGCCAACATTTCGAGGTTCATGGGCTCGTTTCTCGCGCCTTCAAAAGACGTACAACGCCTGACCCATACCACGGAGATTGTGCGGATGGTCCCCGTCGAGATAGTCGACCTTGGTGTACTGACCGGAGACGCCGAAACGGACGGCCTTCGTCGCATCCCAGAACAGATTCACGTCGGCGTAGTGAGAGGTATTCGCGACGCGACCGAGCAGCTCGATCTCGGCTCCGCCTTGGGGGAAGAGCTTGCCGAGGTTCTTCGAATGCGCGTAGGTGTAATTGGCAGCGAAGATGACTCGACCCGACGGCGGCAAGTAATATTGAAGGCCGGCCCGCATCGCTTGCCAGTCGAGTGTGTGCAGAACGCCCCGCGTGTCGAAGGACACCAGACCATTGTCGATGTTCGCGTCGTAGAGCGGTGGCGGATTGGCTTGCGCGGGATTGGGTAGGGTGGGGAAGGTGGCCCCCCCACCGGCGGTGATCAGGTCGGCGATGCCCGTTCCGGTCACGAATGAACCGGTCAACGTCAAACGGTTGCCGCGGTCATTGCCATTGGCCGCCGGAATGACGGGGATCAACGCGTCGATCGAGAGCCCCCAGCCCATGGCGCTGTTCGACCGCTGCGCTGGAGGCGGAGTGAATGCGTTCACCCGAAACTGCCGCGCGACGCCGGAAACTCCGACCGAAAGCGGGACGGCCAAAGTACCGGTATTGCCCGGCGTCGTGATCCCCTTCCAGCTCTCTACGGAGAACCGGAGCCCCGCGTTGGCATCGGGCACGCCCGAATCGCGCTGCGCGGGGCGGGCGGCAGACACCGCGAGCTCCACGCTCACCGGCCCCGATTTGCCGAACGCGTGAGCGAGACGAAACTGCGTGCTTCTCGAGAAGACCATGTTGGGTAAGCCCAAGAACTCGGCGCTGCATGGGAAGAAGTAGTTCTGCCAGCCAAACACGTTGTACGTCTGACCCGCGATCACGTCGACGTAATCACTCTGCAGGCTGAGGTACGCGTGCCGAACCCGAAAACCGGGGCTGCCATAAACGGCCGTCTCCGAGGAGGTGGCCACGCTCGGCTGGTTTCCGAAAAAGTCACCCTCGAGCACTGCCGAGGGTTTGATACCGTCGACGCTCGGAGACTCGAAGCTTAACCCGAGCCGCGTGTTGCGCATCGAGAACTGCGTCCGCCCCACTTGCCCGTCGTACGTGTCACTGCGCGCCACCAAAGCAGAGCCGATGGAGTCGCCGTAGCTGCGCGTCGAGTCGGTAATGTAGTCTGCCTCGATGAAGCCGTAGAACGAAAGCGCCCAGCGCGCGTTGCCCTCGCCCACGCTGATCGTAAAAGGTGCCCTGGAAAACCAGCCCGATTCGTCGCCCGAGGCGGCGCTCTGCGTGGCGGGCGGCGGTACGACCGCAGGCGGCGCAGCCGCAGATGGCGTGGCCTTTTCGGCTGAGCGAACCGGAGCGACCGGTTCGTTTGCCGGCGTTTCGGCGCTCGCCGGTGCAGCGGCTGGAGCCGGGTCAGTCGCTTCCGGCTCAGGCGCTTGCGCGTTCGCAGTGGCGGTGCCGGCGAGCCAAGCAATGGCGAGGGCAATCGGGAGCGACTTCGATCTATCCGTCATGAATCGTGGCCTTCGAGGTGGTTGTTCAGGAGCTATTCGAAATCGCAGCAATAGAGGGTGGCGGGGTAGCCTTCGTCGCTCGTGCCCCCAAAGCCGGGCGCTGGGCAGTGCATCGGTGCGTAGTCTTGGTCCGGCGAGTCCGGCCCGTAACAGGCGAAGCCGAACCTGCCCGCTGCACACCCCGGCACGTGCACGTCCTGTACGCACGAGCCGCCAACCGGAACCAGCGCGGGCATGTAGCAGCAGTAGGTATTGACCTTGCCGCTGGGCGAGAGCGCCGGCATAGGGCACAGCGGGCGGTAGTAGTCGGCGCGGCTCTCGCTCTGGCCGAGCTGCTCACCCTTGGGCAAGTTGGAGCCCATGCACTCGAACCCGGTCAACCGCGGCGAGCAGCCCACCGTATCCTTTTGCGTGCAGCCGCTCGGCTGTGACTCGCCTGAGCAGCAATAGTTGATGTAGTCGCCTTGCTCTACGCCGTTGCCGCAGGAAATGGCTGGATTTAGAGCTTCTGGGCGGCTCGAGCCACGGCACTGGTAGCCGTACGTTCCCGAGTCGCACGCGGCCACGGGGTTGTAGGCACAAGGTGTGTTGTTGGGTGAGCAGCAATAGCCGTGGCTGTCGCCCGTGCCGGGGACGGCCGCGCAAACGAGCCCTTCGGGCACTCCGTCTTCGTAGCGCGCGTCGAGATCGGGGCGCGCCCCGCCAACGCACGAATAGCCGACCAAGCCAGCGTCGGTCGGTGTGCCGCCATCGAGTGATACGCCGCAAGTGAGCGCCGCGTCGACATGGCACTCACCAGAGATAGGGACGATGTCGCTCGAGCAAGCAGTGAACACGAGCCCGAGCGTGCTCCAGGCGAGCACGCACCAGAGCGAACGGCGACGAAGGTCAATCATGCTAGCGCTGCCACCCTGCCGGTGGTTGCGGAGCCGGCAATGTCGGAAACACACAGCGCTTCGGCACGCTGTTACCCGTGATCGAATTGGTCACCGTCACCCCCGGCCCCTGCGGCAGAAAATTCACGTTGCCAGGCCCGAGGTGGATGTCGGAGAACTGCGCGGCCACACACTGGGGGCCAAGGTTGTCGACCACCACGTTGTCGAGCGTGATCGGACCCGCGGGGAGCGCCGAATTGAAGCCGTTCAACGTGACTACGGGCTGGCTCAAGGCCAAACAACTCACGTGATGCACGTTCTGAAAAGAAAGCGCCTTGAATTCCGGGTAAGAAGTGCCCGCAAACAGCGGATTGTATGCCGTACTGATCAAGATGGTATTGGTCATGTCGCGCATGCACACATCCCGAAAGGAGATGTTGTTCACGAGCCCACCGCGGCTCGCGTCCGACTTGACGCGGATGCCATTGAAGTCTGCGGCGTTCGCTTCTGCACCCACGGGCCGCGAATCCGCATCGATCGTTAGATCGTAGATGTTGATATTCTCGACGCCGCGATGCGTGACCTTGTCCGGCCCAGTGAAGCTGCCGTAAGTCTCGCTGCCGATGGACATGCCGTGACCTGTGCCGAAGTGATTGTGCGCAATCACGACATCCGAAACCCAGTGACCTCCCTTGATGGCAATGTGGTCGTCACCGGTGCTGATCGTGTTGCAAGCCATGACGCCGCACGTCGCGATCGAAGTGGTACCCGGGTCGATGCCATCGGTATTTCTAGCGAAGGCGGGCGAGAGCACTTCCCCTCGGCTGTTCTGCCACTTCGAAGGCGTGAGCACCGTCACCCCCCAAACGATGAAGCCCTTGCCCGGAGCAGTGCACAGGCCATCAGCCGGTACCGAAGTGAGTTTGACGTGAAATTTCGGGGAATTATGCAGCGTAATTCGATACAGCAAGAAGCCGGTCGTGTTGGCGAGCAGATTGATCAACGTCGGGTTGCCGATGCTGCCGTCCACTTCCCGGAGCGCGTAAGAGAGCTGCCACCAAGAGTAGTCGTGACCGATGAGCGGCTCGCCGCCTTGGCCATCGATCACACCATCACCCACGATGGCCGGGCTCGTGCCCTGCACGGTGATGAAGTCGACGCACGCGCCGGAGTCGTTGATCCCCATCACGCCACAGCTGCCTGTCTTTTGGTACAAGTCGGGGTTGCGTGAGGCGTACAGGGTCGCGCCGGCGTCGACCCACAGGGTGACGCTATCCACCTTCAGGTGGGCCGCGACGAAGGCATTGTTCGCGCCGTCTGCGACCAGCTTGACGGCGCGACCCTGGCAGCCGTCGAGAGCCGCCTGAATGCGCGCCGTATCCAAGCTGCTCTCGTCCGGCGGAGCCAAGTCCGAGGCGGACTTTTCGGCTACCAAAGTCTGACAAATATCCGTCGGTAGAGTCGGTTCGGGCGGCAGGTTCGGGTCACCGGCACCGCACACCGCACCGTCGCCAATCGCCGGTGACAGAGCGGGCGAAGTCTCACAATCATACGTGAACCCGGCAATATCCGGTTGACTCGAGCCGCAACCCAAAAGGGTGAGCAACCCACCCCACGCCCAACTCTGCCGAAAACGCTCCACTCAGCAGCCTTTCCCCGCTGGGCATGGCCAGGAGGTCGTGCTCGCGCAACTCCACTTGCTCGTGCCGGTAGCACCCGGGGCGGGGCACACACAGTAACCGGCCTTCATGACGCCGGTGGAGTCGAGGTATTGCCCACCCGCGCTGCACGGCGTGCACGCGGCGACGGTGCACGGCTGCGACGCCTGAGGCGCTGTCGTCGGACACGTGGCATCGACAGCGGTCGGAACCTTGAAGCAGCTGTAGTCCGCGTCGACCGGGAACTCACAACCCTTTTCCTCCGCGTACGCGCCTGCGGTGCACGTCTCTGACTTGAAGCCGCTGCTCAGCGGGCCACAGGTCTTGTAACAGAGCTGCGAGTCAGTCGCAGTGCATGCCCCGCCTTTGGTAGGCGCAACGCCGCCTGCCGTCACGGGCACTGCGCTGCACAGAGGTTCGTAGCCGCCGCCCGCACCCGCTGTCGATGTCGCGCCGCCAGCAGCTCCGCCCGCGGCACCGCCGGCGCCCGCGATCGATGTACTGCCGGAAATTCCGCTGTTCCCGGCGATGGATGTCGAGCCGCCGGTGCCCGCGTTGCTCGCGCCGCCGAGCGTGTTGCCAGTGCCCGCGCTCGTGCTGCTGGTACCGGCACTCGTGTTACCCGACCCGGCCACCGAAGAGCTGCCGCCTTTGCCGCTCGGCGTTGCCGGATCGTTGGAGCTCGAGCAAGCAGCGCTAGACAAGAAGCAGGCAGTGGTGAACGTGAGCCATGAAACATGCGCGATTCGGAACATCAGCAAGGTCTCCTCTTGAAAGACGAATGAGGCGTCTGTGAGCGCTTAATGCACGGGCGACGAAGATCGATCGCAGGGGCGAGTCGTTTGCACACCGACACTCGCCTGGCCAATGGCGCAACGAGCAGTTCTTGAGCGGGCGCGCCGATCGAGATCTGCCAGCTGTAACTGATCAAGTAGTATTAGGGTGACGTCACACGCACGTCGTCGAACTCGGCCGTCGCGTTGATCGTGCCGAGCGCGATGCCCCCTGCGCTGAGGGTCGCGTCCGTTTCGCTGTCTTTGAGCACGCCATCGACGTAGGCTTTTAGCGTCGTGCCGACGATCTCGAAGCGCAGCGTGTACCAAGTGCCGGCCACGATGCCGGCGTCGACGGCGGAGCCTAGCGTGGACTTGTCTTTGCGAATGGCGAGCTTGCCATCGCTGCGCAGCACGAGCGCGTAGTAGTCGGCGCCGGTAAAACGGCCATAAATCGCGGCGAAATACGAGGAACTCGAGCCGCCAAAACTGAGCACTTTGACGCGTACTTCGATGATCTGGTCGGTCCAGGTCGTCGACCCTGCGGCGCTCAGCAGCACACTAGACCCGGTGCCCGACGCTTGCTGCGCATACACGTGCGAGCCGTCTTGGGTGACGGCCCAGGTTCCGCCAGACGTCGTCCAGCTTTTGGCCGCACCCGTCTCGAAGTCGTCGCTGAAAAGCAACGCGCCGCCGCCGCCACTCCCGGCCGCGCCTGCGCTCCCAGCCGAGCCTGCGGCTCCGCCGGTGGAGCTCCCGGCTTTGCCACCACCGCCGCCGCTACCGCCGGTCGCGGACGTTCCTGCGCTCGAAGCGCCACCGCCCGCGGTAGTCCCCGCTGCGTTCGCGCCGCCGCTTGAAATGCCACCGCCCGCAGCAGTACCCGCGGCGTTGGCGCCCCCGCTCGACGCACCTGCTGCCGTGGACGCGCCAGCGCTGCCGCCAGGGGCCGCGATTCCGCCAGCTCCGGCCTGACTCTTGACCTCCGAGTCAATCGGCGTCGCGCAGCCCTGCGCACCGGCAATGGCCGCAGTGAGCAGGACAACGCCTGCGCGAGCAAATCGGAAATGTCCCACTCGCTGGGGTAATGCTCTCACACCCCACCGTTCGATCACTCGACAACACGGAAACTTAGATTTCGATCGGCTCGAAGCTGGGCGAAAGCAGGTGATTGAGCGCAAAAGCGAGCAAATACGCGGACGCGCACACGCCGAACAAGATCGCGTAGCCGGCGGTGATGTTCCCCTTTGCGTGAAAGTGATCCAACAAGACCCCCGTAAAGAGTTGGAAGAGCACGCCGCCGAGCGAGCCGGCCATGCCCCCGAGCCCAACGACCGAAGCCACTGCGCGCCGCGGGAATACGTCTGATGCGCTCGTAAAGAGGTTTGCTGACCACGCCTGATGCGCGGCGCCAGCCAGCCCGATGAGGAAGATGACGGTCGAGTCCCCCACGCGCGTCACGAAGAAGATCGGCACGGCGAGACACGCGGTCACGAACATGCCGGTCTTGCGCGCGCGCGTCACGCTGTAGCCGCGCCGAGTCAAGCTACCGGTGAACCACGCTCCCAAGACACTGAGCACCGTGACCAGCGCGTAGATCGACACCAAGGGAGCCGAGCTTTGTTTGAGGTCGAGCCCGCGAGTCGTCTTGAAGAAGTCAGGCAGCCAGGTCAAGAAGAACCACCACACCGGATCGGTCAAGAATTTGCCGACAAAGAAGGCCCAGGCGCGCCGCTCGCGCAAGATGCGCCACGCCCCCACGCGCTCGCTCGACGCTTCGGGGTTGACGCCGTCGCTCTGGATGTGGCGGAGCTCCGCCGGTCGCAGGCGTTTCTTCCGTTCCGGAACCTCGTACAGCGGAATCCAAAACGCGAGCCACACGAGCCCGGCAAGCCCAGCCGCGACGAACGCCGAGCGCCAACCCCACGTATAAGCGAGCCACGGGATCATCGCCGGCGCGATGATGGCGCCGACATTCGCCCCCGAATTGAACAGGGCGGTCGCGAAGGCTCGCTCTTTCTTGGGAAACCACGACGCCACCACCTTGATGGCAGACGGGAAATTGCCGCCCTCGCCGAGTCCCAGAGCGACCCGCGCCGTGGCGAAGCCGGTCACGCTGCCGACGAACGCGTGCCCCATTGCGGCCAAGCTCCAGGCTGCGATGGATACGGCGTAGCCCAAGCGCGTGCCATAGCGATCGATGAAGGCGCCGAAAGCGAGCAATCCGAGCGCGTAGGCGGCCTGAAAAGCAGCCGTCACCTGAGCAAATTCGGTATTGGTCCAGTGCAGCTCGTTGTCCAAGATCGGCTTGAGCAAGGACAGGATCTGCCGGTCGATGTAGTTGATCGTCGTCGCAAAAAACAGCAGCGCGCAGACGAGCCAGCGGTAACTCCCCACGCGAGCGCTCCGATTCGGACTCGACTCTTCTGCCACAACCACCAATCGCATGATCCACAAATGCCGGCGAGGGCTAAGAACGATCACCCACGCGGCAAAGTTCGCTGCGCGGAGCGTTGGCATTGCCACGGTCGAGAAATCGGCGCGGGCGAGTGATCGAACTCTGGAGCCCCCGCATTAACCGATTAGCCATGACGATTCGAACATCGCTGTTCGCAGCGCTCGGCGTGTTCACGCTCGCCGCTTGTTCGGCCAATTCGGGGAGCGACAGCAATCTCCGCTCCGGGCCGAGCGCTGGCAGCGGAGGCATGGCTGGCATCCCGAGCGGCAGCGGGGGTAGTGGCGCGGGGCTCAACCTGTTGCCGATGGACGCGGGCGTCAGCAGCGGCGGAGGCGACGGGGTCCTGAACGGTGTCTGCGCCCAGCAGGACTTCGATCTCCAGCGCAAACCGGCGGAAATTCTGCTCGTCCTCGACCGCTCTGCATCCATGAAAGATCCGCCAAAAGGTAGCTCTGGCGCTTCCAAGTGGGAGCTGGTCGTCCCCGGCGTCAACGAAGTCGTCACGGCCACGAACGCTGGCGTGTCCTGGGGGCTCAAGGTGTTCCCCGAGGGCGAGGGCTCCGAGTGCGTCGCAGGTTCGGTGACGGCTGCGATTCCGGTCAAGATCGCCCCGATGGACGCCAAAGCCGTCACGGACGCCGTCACCGCGACCCTGCCGAACGGCAATGGAACACCAACCGGCGACGCAATCAACGCCGCCGTGACCTACCTGAAGTCGCTCACGGACACGAACCCCAAGTTCATTTTGCTCGCCACCGACGGTGAGCCATCGTGCAACGGCACGTCGAAAGACAGTACCGGCGCGCGCACACAGGCGGTGCAAGCCGTCACCGCGGCCGCAGCAGCAGGGGTCAAGACCTTCGTCGTCGGCGTTGCCACCACGAAGCCGACCGCCACCCAGGCGCTGAATGACATGGCCGTCGCAGGTCAGATGCCGCGCGCCGACACCAACCCGCTCGCTAACAAGTTCTACTTGGCCAGCACCAAAGACGAGCTCGTCAGTTCGCTCGAGACCATTACGGGCCAAGTCTCGAGTTGCGTTTTCAGTCTGACCGTGGCGCCGCCCGACCCGACCAACATCGCGGTCTTGGTTAACAACACTTCCGTACCCCAAGACACGACCCGAGTGGCCGGTTGGGACTACACATCCAAGGACAACACCGAAGTCGAAGTCTTCGGCACCTGGTGCGACCAGATCAAGGCCGCGGCCGCAAACTCCGTGACGTTCAAGCTGGGTTGCCCCGGTGAAGTCGTGCATTGAAGCGGCAGCGACTCGCCGCGTACGCGAAACCAGGTCAAGATGAAGCTCAGACAAGAGAGAAACCGGCAAGAGAGACCCCGAGCGCACCGTGACCGGCACCCGGCAGATGAAACGTCGTTTCGTGCTCCAGGTCGTCTTTTCAGGCGTCGTTATCGCCGCCTGCTCGAGTAGTGGCGTGACCGTCCGTTTAGGCGGCAGCCAGCGCTCGGGCGCTGCAGGTGGCGCGAGCGGCTCACTGAACGTCGGCAGCGGCGGCTTGCTCGAGGGCACCTGCGACCCCGGAACCCCGACGCGGGTGAGCGGCTTCGTGTATGACCCCGCTGGCAAAGTCCCACTCTACAACGCGGTGGTGTACGTACCCACGAGCGCGACATTGCCCGCATTCGGGAGCACCGTCCAATGCGAAAAGTGTACGGACCCAGTGCCCGCCGAAGCCGTGGCTCTCAGCGACGCCGATGGCCACTTCATCCTCGAAAACGTGCCCTACGGCTCCAACGTCAAGCTCGTCGTGCAGCTTGGCAAGTGGCGGCGATTGACCACGATTGCGCAAGTTTCACCGTGCGTGGACAACGTGCTCACGGACCATGACCTCACCCGCCTACCGCGTACGCAAGCCGAAGGAGACATTCCCAAGATCGCTCTGTCCACCGGCCACTCCGACGCTCTCGAATGCCTACTCCGCAAAGTGGGCATCGACGATTCCGAGTTCACGACCGACTCTGGCAACGGGCGCGTCAACCTGTTCGTCGGTTGCGTCGACGACGCGGGCGATGAGTTCCCGACCAACGCGTTCGTGAGTGGCGGCAGCTTTCCCTCGACGAACGCCCTCTTCGATTCCGGCAAGCTGAACGAATACGACGCCGTGATCTTCTCCTGTGAAGGCCACAAATGCGACACCATCCAAACACCAGAAAACATCGCTAAACTGAACGCCTACGAGGACATGGGTGGGCGCGTCTTGCTCGACCACGATCATTACAATTGGTTGAATCACGCCAACGCGCCGATCGAGAAGGCTGCGCAATTTAGCAAGAGCGCCACGATCATGAGTCCCTTGTCGGTCAAGATCAACACCCAGGGTTTCCCCAAGGGGCAGGCATTTTCTCATTGGCTTGGCAGCGTCGGCGCCTCGAGTACGCCGGGATCGCTCGACATCTATTCCGCAAAAACCTCGTGCCAGAGCTTGGACCCGAACCGCGCGCAGACTTGGATCTACTCGGAGGCGCCGGCGCCGGTCGGGTATTTCTACTTCACCATCGGCACCCCCGTCGCCGCGGCGGACGGCGCGCCTGCGCCTGAGGCATGCGGGCGCGTAGTCTTCACCGATCTGCACGTGAGCGCCCAAGGCGTATCCGCGGACTTCTCGCGAGAGACGGCGCCCTTCCCCACCGGTTGCGTCACGACCGATCTCTCGCCGCAAGAAAAAGCGCTGGAGTTCATGCTTTTCGATCTGACCTCGTGCGTCCAGCAAGAGACAGCCATGCCGATGCCCCCCGGCCCGAAATAGGCGGCGAACTGCGCGTTACGAATCTCTCACTCGTCTCAGGTCCTTCACTTTGTCCGGCGACACGCGGTGTCCGGCATTTCATCATTGGGATTTATCCATGAGCGATCCACGAGTCTGGGCGGCACGCGTCCGCCGCTGTTTGTGCCTGATTTGTGCGGGATTCGCGAGCATCCCGAGCTTCTCGTGTAGCAGTAGCTCTGCGCCCACGGTCGGCAGCGCGGGCGTGGCCAATCTCGGTGGCGGTGGGGACGACACGACAGGTACTTCTGGCGCGAACTCGGGCGGCAGCGATGTCAGCGGAGGAGGGAGTGGCCCAGCGGGAGCAGGTGGCAGCGCCGCGGGCTCCTCGAACACCGCAGGAACCGGCGGAAGCGTGCCGGTGTCTGCAGTGACCATCAGCAGCCGGTTTCCCGCATCGAAGGCGAAGGTGTGTGCGGATGCACCGCTTCGATTGACCTTCTCTGCTCCCGTGAGTGTGGGCGCCGCCGGCAAGATCCAGGTGTTCAAGGCTTCAGCGCCTGACACCCCGGTCGACAGCATCGACATCGCCGCGGCAAGCTTCCGCGATACGATCAGCGGTCGCGCGTTTTACAAGGTTCGCCCGATCTTTTTCGAAGGAAATGACGCGGTCGTCTACCTGCACACGAAAGCCCTGAATCCGGGCGAGAACTACTTCGTGACCATCGACGCTGGCGTGTTCGTGGACACCTCGAATGCGCCGCTGCCCGCGATCGGCGGCGCCGAAGCTTGGCCATTTAGCACCGTGGCACCAGCGCCCGTCCTAGCGAGCTCGCTCACTGTCTCGCGCGAGGGCGAGGGCGACTTCTGCACGGTGCAGGGCGCCATCGACTTCATCCCGGCTGCCAACGCGAGCCCGGTAACCGTCACGATCAAGAACGGAACGTATCACGAGGTGGTGTACATCTCGGGCAAGAACCAAATCGCGCTGCACGGCGAGGATCGCAAACGAACCATCATCGCCTATCCGAACAACGACGCCCTTCAACAGAAACTCGGCACCAGCTTCCGAGCCATGGTCGATGCAGAGGGCACGACAGGGCTCGTGATCGAGAACCTGACGCTACATAACACGACCCCGCAAGGAGGCTCTCAAGCCGAAGCCTTGCGCATCGAACCCGGTGACCAAGCTATCTTGAGAAACGCGGACTTCATCAGCCTGCAGGACACCCTACTGCTCTCGGGCCGTGTGTATGTCACCGGCAGCTACGTCGAGGGCAACGTCGACTTCATTTGGGGCAAAGGCACGGCGTATTTCGAGAATTCGGAGATCAAGACGGTGGGTCGCGCGGGATTCCTCGTGCAGTCCCGCAATGGCCTCAACTACGGCTACGTGTTCGTCGACTCTATTTTCTCGACGGACGGCAAAGCGGTGGGCACCCTGCTCGGTCGCATCGAAGCCGACCGCTTTCCGACCAGCAACGTTGCGTACGTCAATTGTAAGTTCGCGCCCTTCATCGCTCCCAAAGGCTGGCTCATCACCAACTCGATGGGTGCGACCACTAGCGGTCTCGATCTGAGCGGCCTGCGCTTCTGGGAGTACCAGAGCGTGGACCTGGACGGAAAGCCGCTCGACGTGTCGCAACGCGACCCCGCATCCAAACAGCTGAACGCAACCGATGCCGCAACTCTCCGCGACAAGTCGGTCGTGCTCGCCGGTTGGGCGCCGACTCCTTGATTCACGCCCCACATCGTCGCTCGAGGTCCCTTAGCTCGCATGTCCAAGATCAATGAGTTTTTGCTCGAAAACGCGCTGAGTATCGCGGAAAACCCCTGCATTTCGCCCGATTTTTGCCTCTCATGGCCCCGCCTCCGCGGTCGGCTCGAACGCGACGAAGGGATCACCCGTTATGCCCTGAGCGAAGTGGACACTGCGCTCGGCCGCTTCACGCTCGTCGAGGATGCGGACGGTGACCACGCATGGCTCCTGCGTGGCGATGGGGACCAAGCGATTGGCGCGCTCGCCGAAGGGACCACGTTTTCGAACGGCGAGCACGCGTTTCCCGCCACGTTCCAAAACTTGCTGCGCCTAAAAAATCTGATTCAGGAACACGACCCCGAATCGACCGTCTTTCCAACGGCATCGGGCAGCCTCAAGCAGCAGAGCCTGGGCGTCGGGGCGCGTTTTACGACTTTGCACTGGCCCGCAGTCGAGTGGGCGATGGCCGAGCTCGAGCTGAGCATGACGGCGAACCAAAACAGTATCCCGCGCGAGCTCGTGTACGACGTCGACGTCATGCTCGAAGGCAAGCTCGAGGGGGTGCCATTTCCGTTCATTGGCTCGGATGTACCTGAGGGGCATCAGGGGCAAAGCGTCGAGGGGATGAGCCATGGCGCCGTGCTTTCCAAGCTGAAAACGGGCTTCCATCGTCGGAAGTTGCCTTGGGGTTTCAATGCCGACCATCAACCCATCGGTGGCAAGTTCGACGCTCGAGAAGTCAGGCTCGTGCAGGGTTCCGTGCTCGCCAGTTACATCACGTTCGACATTTCCCCGGAGCTGACGCTTACCGAGCGTCCCGATAGCCCCGTGGCCTGGTGCGCCAAGCACGTGCCCGTCGATGTCACGCGCCACGTTCAGACGCGGTTGGCCGAGCTCGCCCTATCGAGCGAAGAGCCTGCGCTCGCCGAGCTCATCGCAACGGTTTGGCCTGCGATCAAAAAGCTCCAGCACCGCGATCGCTTGTACACGGCCGCCCGCAGAGAGGCCTTCACGACGCCCGTCGGACAGCGCTACTTTCGCGAGCTCTCGATCGACGAATTGCCCGGGTTGACCACGCCTGAAACACTCGCGACCATGCTCGCGCTCTGTGAGGCGTTGGACATCCGCATCCAGTACGTGGCGCCGGCCTTCGGGTTCGAGAAGAACTTTCCGTTCGAAGACAACGCGGAGCTCGAACGACGCGTGAGCCGCGCATTCCGCGTCTGCGAGGCGTTTGGCGTGTCGCTGGGCTTTCACTCGGGCTCCGGGAAATCTGCCGAAAACTACCGCATTTGCGGGCGCGTCACCGGTAGCCGCTTGGAGATCAAGACGAGCGGCCGTTACACCTACGAGATGGGCCGCGCGCTCGCGAGCTCTCCGAGCCCAAGCGATCAAGCGTTGTTTCTGGACTGGTACGCGTTCACGCGTGACCTGGCGACGGCGAGTGCCTTCAGTGCGAACGACCAAGAGCGAGTGTGCGCCCGCCGCTTCATTGCTCACGCACTCACGCTCGAGCACCACGACTCGGCGGTGTTTCGCGATCAGGGTACGTGCGCCGCGGCGCTGCGCGCTCTGAAGCCGAGCCCGGAGCACATGTTTTGGTTCGAATACAATTTCCTCTTCGTGCTCGCCGCAGAAGGCCGCCCAGAAAAATCTGCCCTCGGTGACCACACGCGGCTCGGTTACGCGCAGCGCGCGCGCTTCTACCGAGTGAGCCCCGAGGGCCTGCTGGTCTACGCGAAGAACGTCGCTGAATACCTGATCTTCTTGGCCGAAAACACGCAAATGGTCGATTCGCCTCGTGCCGCTCGCGCGCGCGCCAAGCTGGAACAAACCCGGAGCTACGCGGAATTCGTCTCGCGAATTGCTGCTCCCTAGTATTCCATCAGCGCGCCGATCGGAATCAGGCCCGACGCGCATTACGCTGCATGATGGGATATCGCCGGTTCATCGCGTGCGCGGGGGTGACTCTTTTCGGAGTTGGCTGTAGCGCAGCTGCAGGAAACAGTAGCGTTCCGTCGCGAGGGTCGACTGGCGCCGCAGCGGGCAGCACCGCACTCGATCCGGGACTGGGGCAGGGATCTGGCGGCACGGGGTTGATCGATACGGGCTCGGGAGACACCGGCTCGGGAGGCACGCCAACCAATCCGAACGGAGATACGTGTGCGACGAGTAGCGCGGCAGCGACCCTCATCAAGCAACCTGTAGACATCATTTTGGTGCTCGACAACTCGGGCAGCATGGCCGACGAGCTCGAGGCGGTCGAGCAGAACATCAACCTGAACTTCGCCAATATTCTGCAGAAAAGCGGGGTGGACTACCGCGTCATCCTGATCTCGCGTCACCGCCGTGACGTGCGCGCCGCGTCGGGGGAATCGAGTACGTCGGTGTGCGTTACGCGTCCGCTCAGCGGGCTGATGACGTGCCCGGCGCCCAAGCCCGTCAACTCCGATCACTTCTTTCAATACAGCATCAAGATCGAGAGCACCGATTCGTTCGATCAGATCTTGGCGACCTACAATCAGCGTGACCAGAAATTCGATCTGACTCAGGTTGGATGGTCCGAATGGCTTCGGCCCGGCGCCAAGAAGGTGTTCTTGGAAATGACGGACGACAACGCCGCGCTCCCGGTCGATACCTTCCTGCAGAAGCTGACGGCGCTCGTGCCGTCGCAATTCGGCAGCGATGCCGCGCACCCGGCCTTCGTCTGGCACAGCATCATCGGCATCCAGCAGAAGGCTCCTGCGACGACCCCTTATCAGCCCGATGAACCGATCCAAAATGCCACTTGCACCGGTGGCGGCGACACCGTAGCCAACGCGGGCCAGTCGTATCAGGATCTGAGCAAACGGACTGGCGGCTTGCGCTTTCCGATCTGTGCGTTTGCGTCTTACGACACCGTCTTTACTGCGGTTGCCAACGACGTCGTGGTCAAGGCCCAGCTCTCCTGCGATTTCGACATTCCGGCCGCGCCCGACGGCCAAGCGCTCGACCTGTCCAAGGTGGCGGTGGCGTACACGCAAGGCGGCGCGACGACGCCCACGCAGTTCGGCCAGGCGAAAACGGTCGCCGATTGCCAGGCCAATGCGTTCTACATCGAGAACAATCACATCTACCTGTGCCCGGATACATGCGACGTCGTCAAAGCGGACGGTGGCGCCAAGGTGGACGTGCTCTTCACCTGTGAGAGCACGATCATCGTGAAGTGAGCCGCCGTGCTCATTCGGCTGACGGATGGTGGGCGCTGGCGGCGGAGTGTTGGGCGTTCACTCCGCTGGCGCGAGCGTGACGAACGCCGCTTAGATCCCCGCGATGCGCTTGACGAGACTGACGTGCGGGCTGTTCGGGTGCTTCGCCAGGAAGCCTCGCGCCTGCGCTGCTGCTTGCTGGTGATTACCCTGCTGCTCGAGGGTCTCGATGCGCAGCACTGCGGCTTCCTGGCCGAAGCTGCCGCGTGGAAATTGGCTCGAATAGCTCGCGAGCGCCTGCGCCGCCGCGCTGGCGTCGTGGTTTGCGATGGCAGTGCGAGCTGCGTCGATTAGCCGTAGCTGTTCGCTGAGATCGTTCATGTTCGCGCTCGCGGTTGGAGCCGCCGATGGGCTGGTCACCGTCCTACTCGCGAGCCTGCTTGCGGTTCCTTGCGGTTTGGTCGCTTCGACTGGAGGAAGCGGTGACGCGACCGGTTCTGCTGCGGGTTGGCTCTCGATGTGGGGCGGCAAGGTCGGGGCAATTGCCACGACAGGTGTTGCCGCGTGAGGGCGGGCCTTTTGACCGACTCCGGCTAACCATAGGCCCACGACTGCCGAAACCACGACCGCGCTGCCGACGGCTGCTTTAACGACCGCCGACACTCGCCCGACGCGGGCGGGGACCGGCGCCACCGCGACTGCCGATAGGCCGAGCGCTTGGCGCACGCGCAGCCGTTGTTCGGCGGACGGGGATTCGTTCGCCACCGCGTCCAAGAGCAGCCGTTCGAGCGGCGTGGGTTGGTCCGGTGCGACCAATTTCAGATCGCTCATGATGTTTTCTGTCCAGATTGGAGCTTGGATTCGACTGCGGCGACCGCAGTCCGGAATGCTTCACGTGCGCGGCGCAGGCGAGACGCTGCTGTGCCCACGGGGATTTGCACCAGCGCGGCGACCTCCGGCATGGTCATGCCCTCGAGTTCGGAAAGAATGAAGACGGTGCGCAGGTCGAGGGACATGCCTTCGAGAATGCGCCCCATCAAGTCGATGGCGCGCTGCTGATCGGCCAGATCTTCGGGACGACCCGCTTGGGATCGGCGAAAATCCATGTCCTCTTCCAAGACCCAGCGCCGGTCGCTGCGCGACTGCGAGCGTGCGACGCGTAAGGCAGTACCGAATAGGAACGCGCGCTCGCTGCCGGGCTTGATATCCGCGAGTCGCTCGGCGGCGACCAGGAAGACGTGCTGGGTGGCGTCGTCCGCGCTGCCGGGACTGAGGCCGAGCCGCCGCACCAAGCGCCAGATGAAGTCGTGGTGCTCGTTGAACAGCCGTTCCAGGCGCGCTTTGGAGGCCTCGGCGCGCATCAGCTCAGCCGGATTCGACCGCACGAGCTGAAGGGTACTATCCATGGTCTTAGCCAGTAATGCTGGCTGGGGCCTTTTCGATCACTCGAGCGTGATTCGGATGCCCAGACCGGTGGAGAGATACAGCGAGGGTGTTCTCCAGAACTCGGCGTCTTGGAACGCGAACCGATCCCGAATGAAGGGCGCACCAACTCCAGCATCCGCAACGATCTCCACGACTTCTCCCGTGTGCAAGACGACGAGCAACGAGCCACCCCCGGCCCAGTATTGGCGGGTGCGCATTTGTGGGTCTGGTGTGCGTGTCCCCCAGGAGCGCAACGCGCCGCCGCCGAGCCAGGCGCACGGAAGGACCTCCAGCACGCGCCCACCCAAACGCCAGGGGCACCCAGTGAGGGTGACCAAGGTAAGAGCGAAGTTTGCGTCACCGGTGCCACGCGTGAGCCCACGGCGTTCGGCGTGACTCACCGCGGCGCGAATCATCGGCGAAAATAGGCGGCTCGCTCTGAAGCCCACGTCCACCAATGCCGAACCGCCGAAACTGGTCTCGGGCAGGGCGCCAAACAACGCGTTTGCCTCGATCCCCAGCGCCACACCTGAACCGGGCGTTGCGGGCACGACCTGCTTGAATGCGGGCACCCGCGGCGGTGTTGTTTCCGGTGGTGCTGGCGTTGGTTTTTCTGCCGGTTCAGGGGCAGGAGCGAGTAGGGCCTCTGGATCTAGCGAAACGGTCGCAATCAGGGCGAGCCCCTCGACGGCTTCCGCGCAACTGGTGAAGCGCACGCTGCGTTGCCGCAGTCTGCCGTCGCGGTCGAGCAAGCGCAGCTCACCGACTACCCACTCGCCGCTCTTCTTCAGGGATACCGAAAGCTCCCGATCATGAGAGCCTTCGTCGACGAACTGAATCCGTGCCGAGCGCCGCTGCACACTGCGTTGGAACTCTGCGGTTCCAGGACATTCCTCCGGTGCGTCGTACGCGAGCAGGGTCGGGGCGAGCGCGTCGGCGCGGGCGGGGCTAGCGGTGAGCGCGACGGCGCACGAAAAGGCAGGGGCAATAAACCCAAGGCTCAGGGCGTGCCAGTAACCCATGCGATAGCGATCGGATTAAAGCACGTTCGCGTGCGCCAGCCCACACCCCTCAAAAGGGCCAGGCTCGAGATAGCGAGTTACGTTCCGTGCAACGAGGAACCGGTGCCGTTCCATTCAGCGAACTTCGCCGGCAGCGTGAGGCCGAGGTAGCGCTTGGCGTTGGCAAAGCACAAGTCGACGACCAACTCACCGAGGAGCGCGCGGTCATTGGGGATCAGGCCGCGCCGCACGTCGTGCCCAAGCAGATTGCACAGCAGACGCCGGAAGTACTCGTGTCTCGAGTAGGAGAGGAAGCTGCGCGAGTCAGTGAGCATGCCGACGAAACGCGACAGGAGGCCCATGTTGGAGAGGGCGTTCAGTTGTCGATCCATGCCGTCGAGCTGATCGAGGAACCACCAGCCGCTACCAAACTGCATCTTTCCCGGGATCGAGCCGTCCTGGAAGCTGCCGATGAGCGTGGCGAGGACCTCGTTGTCGCGTGGGTTCGAGTTGTACAGAATGGTTTTGGCAAGGCGGTTTCCGTCGTCGAGCCGGTCCAGAAACCGCGCGATCGATGCCGCTTGGCTTCGGTCACCGATCGAGTCGAAGCCCGTGTCTGGGCCGAGCGTACGAAACGCGCGTGTGTTGTTGTTGCGCATCGCGCCCAGGTGAAACTGCTGCACCCAGCCGCGCTCGTGATCCATCAGCGCGAGCTCGTGGAGCAAAGCGGACCTGAATTCTGCGGCATTGGCGAGGTTGACGGACAGCCCGGCGCGCGCCCGCGAGAAGGTGGCGGTGACACTGTCGCGTGAGTAGTCGACGGCGTCGATCGCGTCGAGGCCGTGGTCGGAGGCTCGGCAGCCGAGCTCGTGGAACGCAGCGTGTCGCACGGCGAGCGCCGAAAGCAGCTGTTCGTACGAGAGAATCGACTGACCGCTCGCAGCTTCGAGCGTGTCGACCCAGGCCTGATAAGCCGCGGGCTCGTCCACGCGCAGCGCTCGGTCCGGTCGCCAGGTGGGGTACATGCGTACCGTGTCCACGTGGGGGCTCTCGGCGTAGGCGCGGTGGTGTTCGAGTGTGTCGGCGGGGTCATCAGTCGTGCACACGACCGCGACACGAAAGTGTTCGAGCAGCCCGCGTGCGCGGAAAGCGGGCTGTTTCAACTGCGCATTGCAAGTCTCGAAAATTTCCCGCGCGCTCTCCGGATTCAACCACTTTCGCACGCCAAATGGATTTTTGAGCTCGAGGTGAGTCCAGTGAAACAGCGGGTTTCTGAGGGTGCGAGGCACGGTACGCGCCCAAGCCTCGAACTTCTCGAAATCGCTCGCGTCGCCAGTACAGAAGCGCTCGGCGACGCCGTTCGTGCGCATGGCGCGCCACTTGTAGTGGTCCCCATCGAGCCAAATACCCGTGATCGAACGGAACTCGTGATTGGTTGCCACCTGGGCTGGTGGCAGGTGACAGTGGTAGTCGATGATCGGCTGCGGCGCCGCATAGGACTGGTACAGGTCGCGCGCGGTGTCGGTCTCGAGCAGGAAATCTTCAGCGAACATGGGTTTGGCGTCCGTTCGAAAGGCGAGCCAATGACATAGCATTCTGTAATGCCGGGTAGCTGCGGATCGATCACGCGACCCGCCAAACCCGCCGCGCCGCTAGCCGGCGGCGTTCGCGAGTTCGGCCGCGGCACGCTCGACGATCTCCGTCGGCGTGAGCTCGGCTGAAATGACGAGTGCGCCCTGCGGGGGCTCCAAATCGCGAAATTGGCCATCTAGCAGCCGATCGAAGTCGCGCACGATGTCATGCTGACCGCGCCGGCCTTCCAAGCGGCGTGCGGCGCCCTCGCGCGAGAGCTCCAAAAACACGAAGCGATGCTGCGGCACGTGTCTGACCAAAATCTCGCGATAGCTTTGTTTCAGCGCGGAACACGCCAGCACGGCGCCACCGGTCGCATCCCACTCCGCGGCGAGCTCACCCAGCCGGTTGAGCCACGGCCAGCGATCGGCATCTTCCAGCGCGATGTTGCTGGCCATCTTCGAGCGATTGGCCTCCGGGTGATAGGCGTCGGCATCGTAAAATGGAAGGCCGACGCGTTCGGCCAGCATTTGGCCGATGGTGGACTTTCCGCAACCAGTCACGCCCATGACGATCAGCAACATGTTGTTGGCCTCGCCCGTGATTACAACTTCTGTTTCATGCAGGTCAAGAACCGCAGCTCTTCGAGTCCGCAGTGTCGACCCGTTTCGTTTTCTTTGTCTCAGGGAGTGACGACATCGGGGCCCGCTGCCTCGACCGATGCCAGTTGATCGGGGCTCAGGGCTGCATCGTAGATTCGGAACTCATCGTAACTGCCGCGTAGGTACAGGTCCTGGGTCCACTGGGAGCGACCGAGCCATGCATTCACGTCGGACAGCTCGGACAATGGCGCCATCGTGCCTGTGCCCAGTAACTGGCCCTCGGCGTACAAGCGCATTTGCCCCGCACTGACATCCAGCACCGCACTCAGGGTGGCTTCGGTTTGTTCTGGGAATGCAGTGTTGCTGTCGACCGAGCCCAGCACGGCGGTGGCGGTTTCGAACGAGAGGGCGGGGCCGGTGCCTGGGCAGCGCAGTGGCGTCATGAACAAGCTGGAGGTTGCCATGCCTGACTGATCTTCACCTGCGTCCGTACTGCCGAAGTCGAACGCGCGTTGCCAACACGGGCCGCCGGACCACGCCAGCCAAACGACGATGGTGCTGTCCTTTAGCCCCGAAACCAGGCCATTGGGTAGATTGACGTAACCGTCGACGCCATCCAACAGGGCGTGGCCCGAACCGTCTAGCGTCGCGCCACCGAGCAGTGTGCCGTCAGCTCCGTTGATCGAGTCGCGCGCTGTTTGACCGCTGCCGTTGAAACTGTAGCGATGAATCAGATGCGAGTTCGGGGCCTGCGTGGCGGCGCCGTCCGCGAGCGGAAGCAGCAGATCCACCCGCGTTTCGCCGCTGCAGGCTAGCAGCGCGCAACCGCTGCAGGTCAGCAAGACCGAGCGCAGCGCGTGCGCGACACTCACGGCGTCGCCGAGCCCGAGCCCGAGGCGATGCGGCTGAGCGCGTTGCGCGCTTCAGGGGCTAAGGGTGAGCTTGGGTATCTGGACAGCAAGCGGCTCAGCTGCGCTTGGGCCTGCGTGCGATCTCCCAAACGTTCCGAGGCGAGGGCAGCCTGGAAAAGCGCTGTTTCTTCGGTCAAAGTGCTGTGTTCGGGCGCGC
>Ga0105245_10000993_pt1 | contig 25753 bp, 29 predicted proteins | sample KBSM54metaG_FD_81523 | JGI IMG/M metagenome (GOLD analysis project Ga0105245, IMG submission 81523) | Miscanthus rhizosphere microbial communities from Kellogg Biological Station, Michigan, USA - KBS M5-4 metaG | ecosystem: Host-associated > Plants > Roots > Rhizosphere > Soil | place...
GCGACGACAGCGGGATTGGCGATGTCGAGATGCACGTCGTACGCGTGCACAACGCCGAACCGATCCGTGCGCACGAATGAGTGCTGCCGCACGCCGAGCTCATCGCCGCTCGTCAGACGTTCCGTGAACTGCATCGGCGCGAGAACCGCGCGCACGACATCAATCTGATCCGGCGCGATCAACACGTCGGTGTCGCTGCGCGATCGAAGATCGGGCGACTCATAAATGCTGTACGCGAGCGCCGTTCCCTTCACGATCAGGGGAACGACGCCTCGCGATTCGAGCGCGGTGAGCACTGCGCGCAAATCCGCGAGCTGCAGCGCCTCGACCGCCGCCGCGCTCATCGCCGCTTCCCGCAACTGCGGCAGACGGCTGTGCGCGTAAACGATCGACAGCATCCCGTGCACATCGATCAGCTGTTCTTCGTCCGGCGTGATCGAATCCGGCCACACCGCTTGCTCACCGCTCACGGCCGCGCGCAGCGGCGCCGCGAACCGCGCGGGAAACGGCGCCAGGTGTACGAAGTCGGCCATGATCTTGCTATCTCTCGAAAGGGACGATGACCACACTCTTAACGCTGCTGATCCTTGTTGCGATCCTCATTCTCGCGCTCGGCCTCGCCTGGGCTCCCATGCAAATTCTCCTCGCCCAGATGGCCAAAAACGTGACCGCGTTCGTTCATCGGCAACGAGAGCGCCGCAACGTCCGCCGCGACACGCCGGACCGGCGCACGTTAGGATGACGCGAGCGCGGCCTTGAGCGCTTTCACCAGCGACGCGTCCTCTGAAGACACCGCACCGTACTGCTTCCACACGACCTTGCCTGTCCTGTCGATCAGCACGGTCGTCGGGATGATCGACGTCTGCAGCACATTCGCCATCCTCCCTTCCGGATCCATCACGATCGGATAGGTCAGCTTCTTCTCTTTGACGAACGCCTTCACCGAGTCGGCGCCGCTGTCGTCAAGGCTCACGCCGACGATCTTCAATCCGCGCGGCCCGAACTCCTTCTGCATCTTCTCGAGCTCCGGGATCTCGAAGCGGCACGGCTGACACCACGTCGCCCATAGGTTCAGCAGAACGACGTTCCCCTTCTCCGCGCCGAGATCGAAGGTCTTCCCGTCCAATCCCTCGGCCGTGTACGGCGGCATGATCGCGCCGACCGCAACCTCGCCCGGCTCGGGCGCTTTCGGCTTCGGCGCTTTCTTGCGCCCGTACGTGTGTACCGCGTTCGCGGCCGACGGCTGCTCGCTCTTCGCGCACGCGAACGAGAGGAGCAACGCCGTGGCGATCACTTTGATGAAACGACTCATGACTCCATTGTAGAAAACAAAAGCCCCGCAGTTCGCGGGGCTTTCGTGGTGCGCAGACATCGCTGTCTGCAAGTTCACTTCTCTTTCTCTTCCTCGATCTTGCCCTTCTTGATGACCTCGGGCTCGGCCGGTGCGACGACTTCGCCTTCCGCCGGCGCGACTTCGACTTCCGCCTTCATGTGCGTGACGCCGACGACGACGCGCTCGTGATCGTCGAACACCTTCACGCCTTCAGGAAGCGTGAGGTCCGAGACGCGCAGGTAGTCGTGGCTGCCGAGAGCGCTGACGTCGACTTCGATGGCGTCAGGAATCTGACCGGGGAGACACTCGATGTGAAGATCGCGGATCTGCCAGTCGAGGATGCCGCCTTCCTTCACGCCGATCGCGGTGCCGTTGATGTGAACCGGAACGGTGACGCGAACCTTCTCGTCCATCTGCACGCGCACGAAATCGATGTGCGTCATGCGGCGCGAGATCGGATCGATCTGGATGTCCTTGATCATGGCGTGCCGCTGCTGATCGGTGCCGCTCATCTTCAGAAGGAAGATCGAGCGAACGCCGTGCTCGCTCTTGTGGATCAGCTCCGAGACCGTCTTGCGGTCGACGGTGATCGCGACCGGATCGCGATGTCCGCCGTAAACGACCGCGGGAACTTTCCCGGCGGCGCGGTAGCGGCGAGCGACGTTCTTGCCGCCGTCTTCACGCTTGTTGACTTCCAAACTCAGCTCAGCCATGACAGAGAAACTCCTTAAAGATGATGATCCGCGAGAGCGGGTAAACGGAGCGGAATCAACAATATTCCCGGAGGCGAGGCCCTCACATATCGAACAGGGAGCTCACCGAATCCTCGTTGTGGATTCGCTTGATCGCGTCCGACATCAGCTTCGCGATCGTGAGCGGTTTGAGCTTCGGGCATTGCGCCTCTTTGTCGGCGGTCGGCATGCTGTTCGTCGCGATGACCATGTCGAGCTGCGAGTTGCTGATCCGGTCCATCGCGCTCCCGGACAGCACCGCGTGCGTGCACGATGCGTTGATCGAGCGTGCGCCCTTCGTCAGCAGCGCTTCGACGGAGTGAATGAGCGTGCCGCCGGTGTCGATGATGTCGTCGACGATGAACACGCTGCGTCCCGCCACATCGCCGATGATGTTCATCACCTCGGTCTGATTCTTCGCGATGCGGCGCTTGTCGATGATGGCCAGCGAGGCGCCGAGGCGTTTAGCGTAGGCGCGCGCGCGCTCGACGCCGCCGGCGTCGGGCGAGACGATGGTGAGGTCGGGCAGATCGAGCGTCTTCAGATGATTCACGATCACCGGCGCGGCGAAGAGGTGATCGACGGGGATGTTGAAGAAACCCTGGATCTGCGACGCGTGCAGATCGAGCGTGAGGACGCGATCGGCGCCCGCGGCGGTGATGAGATCGGCGACGAGCTTCGACGTGATCGGCACGCGCGGTTTGTCTTTGCGATCCTGCCGCGCGTATCCGTAGTACGGAATCACGGCGGTGATGCGACTCGCCGACGAGCGCTTGAATGCGTCGAGCATGATCAAGAGCTCCATTAGGTTGTCGTTCACGGGCGGCGACGTCGGCTGAACGATGAAGACGTCGGCGCCGCGCACGTTCTCGTCGATCTGCACGTACGCCTCGCCGTCGGCGAAGCTGTAGAGCGTGCATTTCCCCTGCTCGGTGCCGAGCAGTTCGCAGATCTCCCGAGTGAGCTCAGGGTGAGCGCGGCCGGAGAAGACTTTCAGCGGACCGTACAAGCGCGCGAATTATACAGAGCGGAGGGACCAGTACGCGGCGACGCCGAATTTTTCGAGGCGGGTCGCGAGCTTGCGGTCGAACGTCGCGACGGCGTCGTATCGCTTGCTCGTCGCAACCGCGACGATGGCGGCATCGGCGAGGCCGGCGAGCGGATCGGGCCAAACCTGCAGCAAGCGTTTCCACGGGCAATCGTCGACGAACTGCACACCTGGAAACGCGATCAGGTCGCGGATGAGCGCCGCGAGCCGGTCGCCGGCGTATCCGTATTGGCTCTGCAGCACGTACGCGACTTCGAAGGCGACGAACTGCGGAATGATCGCGGCGATCTCGCCCTCTTCGGCCTCGTGCAGCAGGGCATCCGCGGCGTCGCGTTGTTTCGCGTGCCGATCGACAAAGAACGAGACGATGACGTTGGCATCGACGACGACGCTGCGCACGTCAGATGCGTCCTCTGGTCTTCCGCGCTTGGGCGACGGCCTGCACCGCATCGGCGGGGCCGTGCTTGATCACGCCTTTCCAACGGTAGAGCGCCGGCCGTTCGGTCGTAAGGGAGACGCGGCCGCCTCTGATCTCCCACGTCAGTTTGTCGCCGACATCGACGTTGAGAACGTCGCGAACTTCCTTCGGGACCGTCGTCTGGCCTTTGCTGGTGATGGTCGAAGTAGGCATCGCATGCGTCTCCTTACTTAGGATACATCAGGTAAGGAACGACATACGCGGGATAAACGTCGACGCGCTGGTGAGTGTGGTGCGCCCAGCTGGATTCGAACCAGCGGCCTTCAGCTCCGGAGGCTGACGCTCTATCCAGCTGAGCTATGGGCGCGCGCGGGCGATTCTACGTGATCAACGGCTCACGGCCATGCTTTATTCATCGCCAGCGGAGTCGTGTCGACCATCCTTCGAATCGCGGTGAGAAGCATCGGATCGTCGCGGAGCCGTGCGCGCACGCGGCGCACGAAACGCGCGTCGCCGCCGGTGAGCGGATCTTCCGATCGCTCGCGCAACGCGTCGAGCCACGCTTCGGGATCGCCGCCGAAGACGCGTACGAGCACGTGACAGCGGAGGAAGTCGGCGACGATCGACGAGTCGCCGACCGGCATCGTCACCACGTTCGCGGGATGCGCGAGCTCGGTGAGAACGTCGGCGCGACGCGCGACGTTCACTTCGACATCGACGACGCGCAGCCGTTCTCTGCCGACTGTGAAAATGTCGCCGCGCGCGATCGTGCGCCACGGCCGATGCGACACGAATAAGCGTCTGATCGTGCTGCGACTGCCGGGCGCGTAGATCGCAAGAACGTATTTGTTGCGCGTTGAGACACCTATCGGCGTCAATTTGGTGTCCTCATATAGGAGTGTTCATAGAATGAGGATTCCCTACCTCGAAATCCGTGTTAACGTGTGTTCATCCACCTAGAACGAGATCGGTAATTCCTCATCAAGAACACACATGAGTGTCGTGACGACTGAACCGTCAGCTCCACCCAGTGCGGATGAGCGCTTCACCGCGATTTACGAACAGCACTTTCCGCTGCTCGCGTCGATCGCGGTGCATAAGTTCCGTGTGCCCGATACGGAAGCCGAGACGCTCGCGCACGAAGTGTTCCTCACCTATTTGCGCAAGTCGGACACGATCAACGATCTGCGCGGCTGGTTGATCGGCGCGATCTGCCACGCCAGCCGTCACTACTGGCGCCTCAATGGCCGCACGGTGACGGGAGAAGAGGATTTCGATTTCGACCGCGCCGACCCGACGTCGATGCGGATCGTCGACAGTCTCCCCGATCAAATCGCGGCGCGCCAGGCGCTGGAGTGTTTGTCACCGCGTTGTCAGGAAATTCTCCGCCTGCGCTATTTTGAAGGGTGGACGATGCAGGAGATCGCCGAGCATTTCGGCGTGAAACCGAAATACGCGCAGAAGCTCGTATCGAAATGTCTGCGGCGCGCCGAGATGATGTGCTCGAAGGGGAAGAACCAATGAGCGGCGAGCAGAGGAAGAAGGAGACGAACGTCGTGTCGTTCGCGCGAGCGGAGCGCAAGCCCGACGCGTCGCGCATCGCCGAGTTCTCCGCCGCCGCGCGCAAACTCTTGCGCGAGCGCAGCTCCGGCGATGTCGTCTCGCGTCTCCTCCGCGAAACGCCACGCGACGAATGGCCGCGCCTCGCTGAAAACGAAGAGCTGCGCAACAGCGGCGCGCTCGATCGCCTCTCGCGCGACGTCGCCGCTGCACTGGAAAAGGATCCGACGGACGCATTGGCGATGTCGAGCCTCGCGACGTCGATCGCTGAAACGCTCCCCGCCGGCGAATACCCGCCGATCGTCGTCGCGCAGCTCAGAGCGCACGCATGGAAGGACCGCGCACAGGCGCTGTCGTATGTGGGACGCGACGCAGAAGCATTAGAAGCGATCGAGCGCGCCGAGTCGCTGCTCGAACCGTTCGCCGCCGTGTCGCACGATCGCGCGATCGTGCGCCTGGTGAAAGCGATCGTGTTGCAGCATTTGAAGGAATGGGACGCTTCGCTGGCGTTGCTTGTGGAGTGTAGAAGGGTCTTTGCGGATCACAAGGACGCGAAGAGGACACTCCATTGTGGTATGGCCGAGGGTGGCCTTCATTTTCGCAAGGGCGATTACAAGAAGGCGTACAACTCCTATGCGCCACTCGTAGAGATTGCTCGAGATGGCCAGTTCACCGATTCTCTCGGATCAATTCATAACAACGTTGGCCTCTGCCTCACAGAACTTGGTGACCTAAGCGCTGCAACGATTCACTTTTCAGAGGCGGTGCGTTACTTCAATGACTCAGGCCGGCGCATGGAAGCGGCACGGACTGAAGTGAGTATCGGATTCCACCTGCTCCGTCGGAACAACGTTGATCTCGCGCTACCACATCTCACCGCCGCAAGAGACGCCTTCCTCGGCAACGACATGCCGGAAGAAGCTAGCATCTGCGGAACTCTGATGATGGAGGCAATGCTCGTAGGTGGTCACGACCGCAAGGCTCGGATCATTGCTCGGGAGCTTTCGACGCAACTCGGTACGTCGCGAATCAGCCGACAGGCGTTGGACGCTATCGCTTATGCCGAAAACGCGATCGAGGCGCACGACGACGCGTTAGCCGCCGTGCGCCACGTTCACGCATTTCTAGAGTCGCTTCGCGCGGATCCCGAACGCGCATTTGTCGCTCCGCGCTGATTACGGCGTCGGCGGTGGCGTAGGTTTCGGATCGCTAATCAGGTCCCCCATCACAACACTTATTACGTGTCGGATCACGCGCACGATACGGCTTCCGATCGCCCCGCCATCACGCTCGCGCGGTGCGGCGTAAGCTGCTGGTGAATTGAGAGTTACGACCACGATTCCAACGGAGACAACTCGGGTAATAGAACCAACAAGACCACGCATTCTGCCCTCCTGTGCTCGGCTCTCGGCCGGCGGTGTTTTGGAGGGCGCCCTCTCAGTACGGCGTGACCAAAAAGGGCAAAATGCCACCCATTGGGCAGTGCAATATCCTGCACAAACCCTGGGTACGACAGTTCAGTTGGCGGGGGGAACTACGGCTGGCTAGGCTTCCACGACTCCCACAACTCCGTGATGTCGAAGAACGCCGTGTGCTCGGAGTGATCGGGAAGCTCGAACTTCACGACCTTGTAGTGGCGGCCTTGCTGGTTCGCGAGCGCCCAGCTGATGCGGCGGAAGCGGCCGTAGTGATCGAAGATCCAGTTGTTCACCCACTCGATCCCTTCGTTCGGCGCATCCTTCGGCACCGCCACCGCGGTCTCCACCGAATCGCCGATGCGATCGGTGAGCGATGCGGCGGACACTTCCTTCGGGGCGGGTGCGGGTGGGGGCGGCGGCGCGGACGCGCACGCAAACGACAAGAGCGAAAACACAACGACGGCGCGGGTCATCGTTTCTCCTCGAGATCTTCGTACAGCCGCACGTACGTTTCGTACCGCGCGCGATCGAGCGCGCCGGCTTCGACGCGCCGCTTCACTTCGCAGTCCGGCTCGTGCACATGCGTGCAGTCGGTGAAGCGACAATATTCTGCCGCTTCCGTGAATTCCGGGAAGTAGTCGCGCAGCGACTCCGTGTCCATGTCCCACAGCCCAAACTCGCGGATGCCGGGCGTGTCGATCAGATACGTTCCCTCGCCGAAGTCGTAGAGCGTCGAGCGCGTCGTCGTGTGCCGTCCCGTTCCGCGCCGGTGCAGCGCGTTCGTCACGAGCTGTAGCCGCTCGTCGAGCGCGTTGAGGATCGACGACTTCCCGACGCCGCTGTGGCCGACGAACGCGGTCATCTTCCCTTCCACCGCCGCGCGCAGCGCATCGAGTCCCTCCCCTGTCTTCGTCGAGCACGCGATCACGGCGACGCCGAGGTCGCGATAGCGATCGAGCGAGTCGAGCTCGGAGCGATCGGCGAGCAGATCGACTTTGTTCACGCAGATCACCGGCTGCGCGCCGCCGCGTTGAATCGCGATGAGGACGCGATCGATGAGACGCGGCCGCAGCGGCGGCGCTTTCACCGACACCACGTTGACGACGACGTCGATGTTCGCCGCGATCAAACGCTGCACATGCTTGTGCAGCGGATCGGGACGCGCGAGCACGCTGCGTCGCGGAAACACCGACTCGACCCGATCCTCGACGACGCGCACGCGATCGCCGACCGCGAGCGCGCTCTTGTGGCGCATCGCGATGTGCGGAGGGACGATGCAGTCGCGCTCTTCGCCGCGATCGAAGACGCGGCAGCGCGCGCTCATCACCGCCATCACGATCGCGGCGTTCTGATCGTCATCATCAACCGAGTCGAGTTGCGTGATCACTTCGCTCATCAGCATGCGTCGGCGGCGCGAGTGTCCGTGCTCGTCGAGCAACTGCTCCCAGTTGTTCTCGGTGACGGCGTCTTTGCGCTCGCCGCCTTTGTCGCGCACGAACGAGCGCCGCAGACGTCCCGCGGCGCGCCGCGATTTTTCGTCTCGCATCACGATGTAGAATAAGCGCCAATTCGCCCCCGCGGTTGCAGTTCAAAATCCGAAGCCTGTCAGGGGACCTTGATGTCCAGACCGGAGAAGCCTTTTGTTCTGCTCGTCGATGACAACGAGGCGACGTGCACGCTCGTCACCGCGATCCTTCATCGCGACTTCAACGTCGAGGTGGCGAGCGACGGCGTCGAAGCGCTCGACCGGCTGAAGACCGGAAACTACGCTTCGGTCCTTCTCGATCTCCGCATGCCGCAGCTCGATGGATTCGGCGTCCTCGACTTCCTGAAGTCGAACCGTCCGGACATGATGCCTAGGACGATCGTCCTCAGCGCCGCGCTGTCGATGCGTGAGATGGAGCGCGTGAAGACCTACTCGATCTGCGGAGTCATCTCCAAACCCTTCGACGTCGAGACGCTACTCGGCGCCGTGAAAGCATGCGTCGGCGGCGGACCGAATCCGCTCGGCAGCGTCTTCTCGAGCGGGATGCTCTTACTGCTCGCCGATTTTCTGCGTCAGAAGTGGCTCTGAATCACTGAAGCCGCGACAGCCACGCCATCAGCGGAGTGCCGGCGACGATCGCGGCAATGGCCATCGTCTCGAATGCGCTGCGTCCGCGAATCTCCGCGCATGCGACGACGATGTTCGACAGCTCCCTCGCATCGAACGGCTTGCGGATGATGCCGTGCACGATGCGCGGATCGAGCCGGCTCACGATCTGCTCTTCCGCGCCGGTCACGACGATCACGACGGGCGCCGCGCCATCGCGCGACTGAAGGTGATCGAGCACGGCGAAGCCATCGACCTGGGGCATGACGAGATCGAGAACCACGACGGCATACGAGCCCGCGGCGAGGAGATCGATCGCCTCCGCTCCGCCGCCGGCGAGGTCGACACTCAATCCTTCTTGTCGGAACGTTGACGCGAGCAGTACGCGCACTTCGGCGTCGTCATCTACGACGAGCACACGTTTCGGTTGATCCACATTCCTCTCCTGCTGAAGCCCGTCGCATAGTCGGTTCCAACTCGCGCCGTGTCAACCTGAACGCTAACGAACTCCTTCGTGAAACGGCGACAACGGATCGACGTCGACCGGCACGTTGTTCGCGCGATCGAGCGCAGCGCGCAGCGACGGCGGCATCTTGTCGTACTTGTTGAACCACGCCTCCGCGCGCGCGTGATCGCCGGTCGCTTCGATCTCGAGCAACTCCTTCGTCACGGCCGCGACGGCGTCGCCGATCTTCGTGTAGTCGATCGAGTAGTAGCCGTTGTCTGCGACGATGGCGCCGCGCTCGGAGAGGAAGTTGAACTCCATCATCTCCGCACGCCCATGCGCCTCGGCCGTTCCGAAGCGAACGGTGCGGAAGATGCCCGCGACGTACGACGCGTAATACTCCTCGAGCCGTTCCTTCGGCAGCGCACCGTGATCGACGAGCCACTTCAATCCGTACATGCCGGTGACGTCGGCCTTCGCTTCTTCGAGCCCTGAGTAGATCGGTCCGATCGCTTCGCGGATGTCGATCTGCTTTCCGTCTTTTCGCGCGAACGACGGTCCGAGTCCGTGCGAGATCTCGTGCATCATCACCGCGGCGAGATAACCCTCGGCCGACGCCTTCTGCGCGTCGCTCGCGCGCATCACGTACTTCGCGAGCGGCAGGATGACGTCGTTCACGCGCGCGTCCATGAAGTTCTTGAAGAAGATCTTCTTGCTGCCGACCTTCTCGTGGATGCGCGGATCGTTCGGCAGATTGTCGGCGACGGCCTGATAGCCGTGACGCAGATCGCCGGCGCGGAACGGCGTGTCCATCACCTCCATCGGCGTCGCGTGTCCCTGCTTCGAAGGACGATCTTCTGGCGCGAGCGGAAGCGCGTCCTGAATGTCCGGAACGTATTTCTGGAACACGGCGAGCTTCTGGCTTTCCGTTTCGTTGCGCACGAGCACGGCCGAGCCGTACGACGTCTTCACGCCGAGGAGATCATCGAGGTAGGTTTCGTAAGGAGCGAAGATGACGTCGATCTTCGGATCCTTCAGCGCGACCCATTCGAGATCGCTCGCGTAGTAATCGTCGGTGAGAAGCGCTGCGGCTCGATGGCGAAGGAATGTCGCGAACGCTTTGTCGTCACTGGCCGCGGCGGCGTTGCGAAGATGCGTTGCGGCGCGCGCGAGCCACGCGTGATAGCGAACGTGATACGGAACGGTGCGCAGCTTCAGCGGATCGCGGCTCGCGACTTCGACGATCGTGCGCTCGGCGTAGATCGCATCTTTCTCCTTCGGATGCGCCTTCACGTACGCCTCGATGTCGTCGCGCGTGAGTCCCGGCGCGATGAGATGACGTCCCGGCGGATCGGGCTCCGTGCCGTAGAACGGCCGGTTCTCTTCGATCTGATCGAAGCGGCTGCCGTTGATCCAGAGGTAGCGGCGGAACGCGGCGAGCTTCGGATCCTTCGTACCTGCGAGTGAGTTGTAGAGCGCGATGTCGTCAGGATTGTTCTGGCGCCAGTAGATGTCCTCGAGCTCCTGCGACGCGGCGATCAGCTCGCGCACGACCGTTTTCTCGTGCGCGCTCATGCCTTCGAACGTGAACGGCATCTCGACGCGCTGGAACTTCGCGAGTCGTTCTTCGATGTCGGGAGCGATCTTGTTCGGATCGACGGAGAGTGCGGCGAGCAGAAGAAACAGTGCGCGTTTCATGACGCGCGCATTCTATCGCCGCGTCAGCGCGCCAACGCGCCGCTCAGCACCGATTCGAACTCATCCGCGGTCACCGGCGCGCTGTGGAGAAATCCCTGCACGAGCTCGCAGCGCTCCTGGCGAAGAAACGCGAGCTGCTCGACGGTCTCGACGCCTTCCGCGACGACGTTCAGCTCGAGCGCACGCGCGATGGAGATGACCGCGGAGATGATCGCGGCGTCGCCGGCGTCGTGCACGAGATCGCGGACAAAGTCCTGATCGATCTTCACGGTGTCGATCGGGAAGCGCTTCAAGTAGCTGAGCGACGAGTAGCCGGTGCCGAAGTCGTCGATCGAGATGCGCACGCCCATCTCTTTCAACCGCTGCAACACCGACAGAGTCAACTCTGCGTTCTGCATCGCCGCGGTCTCGGTGATCTCGAGATCGAGCGACGACGCGGGCAATCCCGATTCGGCGAGGATTCGTTCGACGGTCGACACGAGCTCGCGCTGTTGCAGCTGCCGCGGAGAAAGGTTGACGGCGATGCGCAGATCGTCGTGCCCCGCCGCGTGCCATCGCTTCATCTGATCGCACGCGGTGCGCATTACCCACTCGCCGAGGGGAATGACGAGGTTGCACTCTTCGGCGATCGGGATGAAGTCATCGGGCTGCACGATGACGTCGTCACGCTTCCACCGCACCAGCGCCTCGGCGCCGACGATGCGTCCCGTCGCGATCTCGACGATCGGCTGGTAGTGCACGATGAACTCGTTGCGATCGAGTGCGTGCCGCAAGCTTCGTTCGAGCGCGAGTCGTCCCTCGGCAGCGTCGAATGCGGACGGCGTCGCATATTGATAGTTGTTGCGGCCCGCGTCTTTCGCGCGATACATCGCGCGATCGGCATTCTTGAGCAGCGTCTCGGCGTCGTCGCCGTCCTCGGGGAACACGGCCATACCGACGCTCGCGGTGACGAACAGCTCGTGACCGTCGACGACGATCGGTTGCCGCACTGCGTCGAGCACTTTCTGCGCGACGACAGACGTCGCGCGACGATCGCCGACTTCGGCGAGGAGCGTCGTGAATTCGTCGCCGCCCATGCGCGCGACCGTGTCTTCGCCGCGAACGCATCCGATGAGACGCGCGGCGATGACCTGCAGCAAACGATCGCCAATCGTGTGGCCGAGCGTGTCGTTGACGAGCTTGAACTGATCGATGTCGAGGAAGAGCACGGCCGCGCCGCGCTTCGTTCGTTTCGCGTGCGCGAGCGCCATCGAGATGCGGTCGCGGAACAGCGCGCGATTCGGGAGGCCGGTGAGCGCGTCGTGATACGCCTGATATTCGACCTGCTGCTGCGCGGTCTTGCGATCGGTGATGTCGATGATCGTTCCCTCGAGAACGCCGTCGTCCATCAGCGTGACGTTTTCAATCACCCAGATCGGCGCGCCGTCGGCGCGGCGCATCATCATCTCCATGTTCGTCAGCGACTTCTGCTCGCGCATCGTTTGAAGCAGGCGCGCGCGATCGTCCGTTTCCATGTAGAGCGACTGCGCGTTCTGCGCGAGCATCTCCTCGCGCGTTTCGTATCCGAACATGCGCGCGAACGCGTCATTGCAATCGAGAATCTGTCCCTCGGTCGTCGTGCGATAGACGCCCGCGAGATTGCGCTCGACGAGAAGGCGGTAGCGCTCTTCGTTGCGGCGCCGCTCGGTGACGTCCTGCGCGATGACCATGCGCGCGCGGCGGCCGCCCGTTTCGAAGTCGAACGACGAAATCTCGACGTCGAAGACGCGGCCGCTCTTGTCACGATGCCGGAACACGCGCGGGCCGCGCTTATCGTTGAGCGTCTTCATGTAGGCGATGAGACCGCTCACGTCCTCCGGCGGACGGATGTCGCTGATCTTCATCGACAGGAATTCATGGCGCGACCAGCCGTAGTGCGATACCGCGGCGTCGTTCACGGCGAGGAATCGCAGCGTCTCGAAGTCGTAGATCCACATCGGCAGCGGATTGAGCTCGAAGAGCGTGCGATAGCGATGCTCGCTCGAGCGCAGCGCCTGCTCGGCGCGTTTGCGCTCCGTGTAGTCGGTGGCGACGTAGACGACGGCGATCGGCTTGCCGCCGTTGTCGCGCACGAACGACGACTGCACGAGCACATCGACGCGCGCCCCGTTCGCGCCGCGCCACACCATGTTCTGCTCGAGGATGCCGCTGCTGTTGAGAAGTTGTCCGGTCGTCTCATTGCTTTCGCGCTGAATGATGAGGCGGATGTGCGTGCCGGGAAGCGAGTCGGCGTCGTAGCCGAGGAGCGCGCCGACGCCGCTATTGGCGACGCGAATGTTGCCGGCCATGTCGACGACGAGCACGGCGCTCTTCATCGTTTCGAGAATGGACTCCGCCGCGTATTCGGGCGTGACGTCGATCTGTTGGAAACGCCAGATCGCCGTCGCCGCGACGACGGTAAACGCGAGCATGGCGATGTGTCCGACCGGACCGATGCCGAGCGTCGGGACGTAGTCGAGCAGCGTCAGCGCGCCGATGCCGCAAGCGACGAGAAGCATCGACGCTCGTTCGCGCGCTCCCCCTTCCGATGCGCGGCGCGCGCCGAGGAGCAGACGAATGCCGTTGGCGAGCGTGCCGATGTAGATGACGACCGCGGGCGCGAGATAGAGCGTCGGCTTCGGATAGAAGCCCCACGCGAATGGCTGCACGGATGGGATGAGAAGACTCGTCGCGCTGAGCGCGCCGAGGATCACGCACAAAGTCCACGAAGCGGCGATGACTTTGCGCAGCGCGCGCGTGCGTCCGACGTACACCGCCGCGAAGTGAAAGATCGCAGGAGTGACGAGCGCCGCGAAGAAGTTGCCGACACGCGCCCAGACGAGCGCAGTCGCCGCAGCCTGCGACGCATACATCAATGAGAAGGAGGCGAGCCAGCCACTTGCGGCGGCGGTGATCGCGAAGAAGAGGACACCCGAGCCCGACGCTCGACCGCGCACGCCAACCCCCACCCCGAGAATCAGGATGAAGAGAGCGCTGAACGCGGCGGCAACGGAGAGAGCGTGTGCGCCGTACGCGCCGCCCGCAAAGAGGTGAACGTGTTCCAACGGTTCACCTCAGTGTAACCGAGGCATGGGGCATGAGGCACGAGGACGCGGGAGCACCCTCTCATGCCTCGCGCCTCATGCCCCGTGCCTGCTATTTGATTTCGATTGCCGAGACTTCGAGCTTCCCGTCTTTCAACTCGCCGGTGATGTCGGCTTTGAGATGATCGGTCTTCTCGCTCTTCTTGAGCGCGGCGGTGGTGAGCTCGTCGCCCTTCGCGTCGAACTTGATGAACTTGCCGTCGACGATGGCGCCGTAGCCGCCCTTTTCGCCGCAGCGCATCGCGCACGCCTTCGTGTGCTCCTCCGGCTTGTCCATCTTCTCTTTGTGCGTGGCGCAGCCGGCGTCCATCAGCGAGACGTCTTTCCACGTCGCCGCGCCAAGCGGAAGTGCAAGCGCGAGCACGAGGGTCGCGAGAACGAATTTCTTCATGTCTTCTCCTTTGATTTATGCGGGGACCAGTTCCGTCGATCTTACTTCAGTGAGTCGCGCGAGAGTGAACGCGCCGAGGGACATGATGACGTCGCGGACGGCAACGTCGAAGTAACTTCCGGTGACAATCAGCTGTAACGCGATCGCGATCAGCCACGCCATGACGATGTATCCGCCGATGCGCGTCAGTCCGGAGAACACGATGAGTCCCGCGGCCATCTCGATCACGCCCGCGACTCGCATGAAGACGACGTCGCTCACCGGAAGCAGTTTCACGAGCGCGGGACTGAGATACGCCTCCCAGTTCGTGAGGATGTTGAAGAACTTGTCGAGGCCTGCGAGAAACGCGGCCAGTCCGAGACCGATGCGAAGCGTCCAGTAGATGTTGTCGAGTCGTGAGTCCATTCTTTCCTCCTGCCGCGATAGAGCGCGGCGGAAGGAAAAGGTGACGCTGTCACGTTTTCACGCGACGCCACTCCAACGTACATGATCCCTGAGCCCATTCAGCGCGAACAGCTGACCGATTCCGACGTCGTTCGCCGCGTCCTCGCCGGCGAGACGGCGCTCTTCGAGATTCTCATGCGCCGCTACAACCAGCGCATCTATCGCGCCGTTCGCGCGATCGTTCGCAACGAGCACGAAGCGGAAGACGTGATGCAGCAGGCGTACGTGAACGCGTACTCGCATCTTCACCAGTTCGCCGAGCGCGCCAGCTTCGCGACCTGGCTCACGCGCATCGCCCTCAACGAGGCGTACGCGCGCGTGCGTCCGCGTGCGCTGCGCGTCGCCAACGACATCGACGAGACGATCATGAACGAAATCGAATCGAACACGCCGAATCCCGAGCAGCAGGCCGTCGCGTCGGAGTTGAAGAACGCCGTAGAGAACGAGATCGCATCGCTGCCCGAGAGCTATCGATCGGTGCTGATGCTTCGCGAAGTGGAAGGATTGTCGACCGCGGAGACGGCGGAATGCCTCGACGTGAGCGAGGATCTCGTGAAGCAGCGATTGCATCGCGCGCGCACGTTGCTGCGCGACAATCTCTATCGCCGCGCGGGACTGACGTTCGACGGCGTGTTCACGTTCGGCCAGTCGCGATGCGATCGCGTGGTGACGAACGTGTTGGCGGCGATCACCATCCCCTGACCGGTTTCCACTCGTCCACCACTCGCCCATTCTCCACGACGTGATACGCGTCGAACATCGCCGCGGTCAGGCACGAGTGATTCGGAATGATGCGCAGCTTCGTGCCGACGGCGATCTGCGACACGTTGCCTTCGATCTTGCCATGCTCCTGCGACAACGCGACCACCTTCAGCGGCAGCGAATTCAGATCCGCGTCGCAGACGATGCCGAAGCCGTCGCCGGCGCCCGTGTCTTTTGACATCGCGAGCGCGCCGGCGTCGACGATCAACGACTTTCGCTCCGGATAAACGCCGACGACCGTCGTGAGCACCGACACCGCCACGTCTTCCATCGCGCATGAGCCGATCGTCGACTGGAACGCGTCGTAGAAGACGTAGTTGCCGGGGCGCACTTCGTCGCAGTCGGTGAAGGCGTCGACAACGGACAAGGTAGGCGTCGAGCCGATGCTGCGAACGATTTCGTCGATGCCAAGGATGGCGCGGAAGCGGGAGAGGGCAGCGGATTCTTCGCCGGCGATATGGCGGATCTCGTCTCGATTGCCGGCGTTGTACGAGTGGCCGGCGTGCGTGAGCAGTCCCTGAAAGTGCACGCGCTCCGATCGCGCGATCGCGCGCGCGAGCTGCTCGCTGTCGGGATCGTCGGGATCGACGCCGGCGCGGTGATAGCCGCAGTCGACTTTCAAGAAGACGTCGAACGAATGTCCCGACTCTTCGATCGCGCGCAACGCATCGTGGTGGTCGATCAAGATGTTGAGACGATCGATGCGCGATGCGAGCGCCGCCGCGCGATCGAGTTTGTCCGGCGCGATCGGAAACGCGTACGTGATGTCGCGCCATCCGCGGTCCGCATAGAACTCTCCCTCCGCTAGAGTCGACACGGTGACCGGTCCGATCGCGCCCCCATGCTGCATCCGCGCGATCTCCTCGGTCTTATGCGTCTTCGTGTGCGGCCGGAAGATCACGCCGGACGCGTGCGCCTTCTCACGCATGCGGTCGCAGTTGCGTTGCACGATCGCTTTGTCCACGATGAATGCAGGCGTGCGAAAAATCATCCACATCGACATGGACGCATTCTATGCATCCGTCGAACAGCGCGACGAGCCGTCGTTGAAGGGCAAGCCGGTGATCGTCGGCTGGCCCGGCGAGCGCAGCGTCGTTTGCGCGGCGTCGTACGAGGCGCGCAAGTTCGGTGTGCACTCGGCGATGCCGGCGACGCGCGCGAAGCGGCTCTGTCCCGAAGGCGTATTCATTCATCCGAACTTCGACAAGTACCGCGCCGTGTCGAAGCAGATCCGCATGATCTTCGAGCGACACACGCCGCTCGTCGAGCCGCTGTCGCTCGACGAGGCGTATCTCGATGTGACCGTCGAGCTCACCGGCATTCCGACGGCAACAGAGACGGCCGAGGCGATCCGACGTGAGATTCGCGAGGAGACGCAACTCACCGCATCGGCCGGCGTCGCGCCAAACAAGTTCCTCGCGAAGATCGCGTCGGACTGGAAAAAGCCCGACGGCCTCTTCGTGATCAAGCCACATCAGATCGAGGCGTTTCTCGTCGACCTGCCGGTGCGCAAGATTCCCGGCGTCGGCAAGGTGACGGAGAAACATCTTCTCGAGATGAATATCGCCACGGTCGGCGACGTGCAGCGTTTCACCGCCGAAGAGCTGATCGCACGCTTCGGCAAATGGGGCACGCGACTCTGGGAGCTCGCGCGCGGCATCGACGAGTCGCCGGTCGAACCCTCGCAGAAGCGAAAATCGTGGTCGAGCGAGAACACGTTCGAGCGCGACATCACGCTCGAGGAAGTCGCGGACTACATCCGCAAAGCGTCGGGCGATCTGTGGGAGTCGCTCGAGAAAAAAGCGATGCGCGGCCGCACGGTCACCGTGAAACTGCGCACCGGTTCCTTTCAAACGGCGACGCGAAGACTCACGCCGGAACAGCCGCCGTCGAGCGCGGACGAACTGTCGTCGATCGCCGTCGAGCTGCTGCAGCGTTTCGCGTTCGGCGAAAACGCGCGCTACCGGCTTGCCGGCGTCGGCGTGTCGAATTTCCTCGACGAAGAAAATGAAGAGGAGGCGCCCGCGCAGCTTACAATTCCGGCCCCATGAAGCAGCCAGTCAACGTAGCGCAGTATGGAATCGGTCCGATCGGCGCGGAGATCGCGCGCCTCCTTCTCACCAAGCCGTGGGTGAAGCTCGTCGCCGCGGTCGACATCGATCCGAACAAGATCGGCAAAGATGTCGGCGAAGTGATCGGACTCGATCGCGAAGTCGGCGTAAAAGTCACCGGCGATCTGAGCGCGAAAGCCGATGTCGTCTGCCATTCCACCGGCTCGCGTCTGCGCGACGTCTCCGCGCAACTCAAAGACCTTCTCTCGCGCGGATGTCACGTCGTCTCGACGTGCGAAGAGCTTTCGTTCCCGCTCGACGCCGCAATTCGCGAAGATCTCCAGCAAGTCGCCCGCGCCAACAACGTCACCCTCCTCGGCACCGGCGTCAATCCCGGCTTCGTGATGGACAAGCTGCCGCTGACCGTGACCTCCGTTTGTCAACGTGTTGACGAAGTGCAGATCATCCGCATTCAGAACGCGTCGACGCGACGCGAGCCGCTGCAGCGCAAAGTCGGCGCGGGCATGACGACCGACGAGTTCCGCGCCGCCGTCGACGCCGGCAAGATCAAGCACATGGGCCTTCGCGAATCCCTGATGATGGTCGGCAACGGCCTCGGCGTCGAATTCGAAAGCGTGAGCGACGAGAAGATCGAGCCGATCGTCGCGCCGCGCGAGATCGTCACGCAGTATCTAAAGGTGGCGCCGGGCCAGGTCGCGGGCGTGCATCAGGTCATCTACGGCAAAGGCCGGATCAACGTGAGCCTCGAGCTGCGGATGTACGTCGGCGCCGAAGACGTCGCCGCCGATCGCGTGATCGTGAAGGGCGTTCCCGACGTCGAGATGGAGATCAAAGGCGGCGTCCACGGCGACCGCGCCACCGCGGCGATGGTCGTCAACTCGATCCCGCGCGTCGTCGTCGCAAGACCGGGTGTACTGACGATGGACGACATTCCGATCAGCTTCCGCTGACGCAGTGATATCGTTCCGTCACAAATGGACGACACGACGTTCCGATTGGTCGTCCCGACCGACGTCGCCGAATTGATCGCTTCCGACAGCGGGATCGCTCCGGCGATCCGCTCCAGCGAGTCGGCGGAAGCGGCGGGCGAAGCGCGGCTCAACTTCGATCTCGCCACCGCGGCGACGATTCTCACCGTCGTCGTCTCCTCGGCGCAGTTGATCGAGTACATCCAGAAAATCGCCAAAGCGCTCATCGAGAAGGCGCGCAAGAAGAAGGCGCCCGTCACGATGCTCGTTCAGGGATCGCGGCACGACCGCTTCCTCACCATCACTGCCGACGGCAATCTCGCTGAGATCGAGACCGCGATTCGCATGACCGTGAGTTGACGTCGTGGATTTCTGCAACCGCGACTTCGGCTTCTTCGACGTCGCCTCGCTTCTCGTCTGCCTCAACCCCTACTCGCGGCACGACGCGGCTCGCGAACGGTTGATGCGCGGCGCGCGCGACGAATCCATGCTCAACGCCGACGGCCTCTCCGGCGAGGCACGCACCGACTTCGTTCATCGCGTCAGCACGTACTTCCACGAACGAAAACACTTTCACGACCTGCTGCTCACGCCGTACGGCAATCGCATCATTCGCGAGCAGTTCGAGTACGTCGTGATCTGCGCATCGCTCTTCATGCGCCGGCGCTGGAAACGCGGCGACCGGCTCGAGCTTCCACTGCGTCCCCCGGCGATCGATCCAGCGGACTACGAGCTCCTCGTGCGATACCGAAACCTCGCGCACGCGACCATCGAGCATGCGCGCGCCGCCTGCGAGCTTTCCGCGATGCTCGCGCAGGTGCAGGCGATCTGGATGTGGTCGGATGAAGAGACGACCTACGCCGCGATGGAGGAATGGCGCAACGTCCCGTTGTACGGCGAGATGGTGAGCCACCTCTTCGACTGGCCGGAGGAGATCGGCGACCTGCACGACGAGTTGTCGCGCGCCATGCATCGCATCGTCCTCGCCCTAGGTCTCGGCAAGTCGAACAGCAATGACGACTCGCTTGGCACGCTCGCCGACGTCTTCCGGCGCCTGCGGTCGATCATCGATGCGAATCCGCGTGAGGGCACGCGTCTCGCGGTGCGCGCGTCGCACGAGGGATGGAAGGCGATGATCCCGAACTTCAAGAGCGCGCAGGACAGCAATGCGAAATTCGCGGCGAAAGTGCGCGAGCGGCTGCAGCCATGGCCCCAGGTCGTTCGCGAGCTTGTCATCGAGCTCGTCGACGAATTCAGCGTGCAGGCGGCCGCTCTTCAGAAACTCGTCAGCGACGATCCGGACGCGTACGTTCATCTCTCGCGCTACGTCACCGAGAGGAAGCTCACGATGCCTCGAATGCTCTTCTTCTCCGTCGAGGACGATCTCGCGGTGTTCGACGAGCCGCTCGACGTCGACCACTACCCGCTCGCCGCACAGAACGTTCACGACTTGGAAGACGGACAGCGAAAGTACAGCTATCGGCTCGTGCCGGCCACGCCGCCGAACGCAGCGACGATGAGCGAACGGTGGGAGGTTTATGCGAGGGATCTGTGCGCCTTCACCGCGCTCTTTGAACCGGTCGACTGGAACCATCCGCTCAAGAAGCTCGCGCTCAACAATCTCGAAAAAGCGGGGGGAGTTACGTTCGTGCGCCGCTTCGCGTAACGACGCACCACGTCAACGCGCCGATTCCCGCGATCGCCCACAGCGCGATCCACGCGACGTGCGCCGATCGCATCCAGTTCCACATCGACAGCGTCACGGCCCAGAGTCCATACACGAAGACGAACATGCGGCGGTGCGCGCGATCGTCGTCGATGCCGGCGGCGATGCTGCCGGCGAGAACGAACGTCGGAAGCAATCCCAGAAAGATGTTGAAGAGGATCACGTGCGGTAGCGGACGTCGATCACTTTGCGCACGACGTCCTTCGCCGCGCCGGGCAGATTCTGCACGCGCGTGAGCACGTCATTGAACGCGTGCGACTCGCCGCCGTGCTTGAAGCACTCGCCGCAGCGCGGAAGGTTCGTGAAGTCGCGACGCGCGAACGCGTCCTGCATCAACGCCAGCTTGTCGCCGTCGATGATCTCGCGCAACGACTGCGTCTTCAGATCGCCCATGACCTGATCGCCGTGCGCGTCGTAGCAGCAGTGCGTGACGCGGCCGTCCGCGAAGATGACGATCCAGGTGAAGAACGCCCCCTGCACGCAGCCATAAAACTTTCCGTGCAGGTCGGTCTCTTCGTTCACGTCGAGCGCCTCGCACGTCTTCTCGATCACGCGCGCGTTGCGGTACTGCTTCAGATCGAAGAGGCGGCGGAAATCGTCGACCGATTCATCGAGCGTGAGGCGCGAGCGCATCTTCTGGATCTCGATGCGGATCGGATGTCCTTTGGCCTGACGAAGGAACGCCTGCGTGAGCTCGACGAGTTTGTCGAAGTCGCCGCCGGTGCGGAGCTGCGGATAGATCTTCGGGTCGATCGAATCGACGCAGATGCGGATGCGCTTCAGAGGCGACGCGAGAAGCTTCGCGCCAACCGATTCCGTAAGCACGAGTCCATTCGTCGACAAACTCGCCTCAGGGAAAAGGCGAATGGCGTCATCGATGCGCGCGTACAACAGCGGCTCGCCCATTTCATGGAGCCACTTGAGTTTGAGGCCGAGGCCGTGGATCTCGCGCTCGGACTTCTCGACGAGCTCCCACGGCATGTCTTCGTAGGGACGCCGAAGCACCGGCAGCGGGCACATCCCGCAGCGGAGGTTGCACTTCGACGTCAGCTCGAGACCGACTTTGAGGCGGCGCAGATTCATCCGTGCGTGACCAAGCGTTCGAAGACGCGCGCGTATTCCGGCCACGAGTACTTGCGCGCCGACTCCGCCGCGTGCTGCTCCATCGTCGCACGGTCGTCGCGCGCGAAGAAGCGATCGATCGCCTGCGCGAGCGCATGAGGATCGTCGGGCGGAACGAGGAGATCGGTGATCTCCGGCAGACCGCCGACCGTCGATGCGATCACCGGACGCGCGAAGTGGAACGCGGTAAGCGCGACACCGCTCTGCGCTTCGATGCGGTAGGGAGCGAGAACGACGTCGGCGGCCGCGAACCAGGTGGCGATTTCGGCGTCGGGGATGAAGCGGAAGTCGAAGCGGACGGCGCGCCTGTCATCCCGAGCGGAGCGAGGGACCTGGGCGGCGGGCGGCACGGCGTCGCGCCCCGCCCGCCCAGATCCCTCGCTCACGCTCGGGATGACAGCGAGTCCGAGCTCGCGCGCGAGCTCTCGATACTCATCCCCACTCCCCCACCACGCCTCCCCCGCCACGAGCAACAGCACATCCTTCTCCAACTCGCGCCATGCGCGCAGAACGACATCGAGCGCCTTGAACGGACGCACATGGCCGAAGAACAACGCCACGTTCTTCGCCGTCACATTCAACGTCGCGCGCGCTTCCTCGCGCGACGGAATCGGGCCGCCCAACTCGTGCACCGGAAGAAACGTCGTCACCGTGCGCACACCGTTCGATCGCTTCCACGCTTCGGCCGCCTCGCTGCGCGCGTGCACGACGAGCACGTCCGCGCGTCGCAGCACGCCGTTCGTCAGCCATCGCTTCCACCACGCCGGCTCCTTGTCGCCGATGTTGTGGCATTGCAGGATCACGCGCGTCCCGCGCGGCAGCAGTTTCATCATCACGCGAAGCGGAATCGCCCACACCCAGATCCACCAGACGAAGATGACGGCGTCGTACTTGCGCAAGCGCCATCCCGCGCGCAGCCACGTCAGCGGATTGACGATGTCGAGGATGAATTGCGCATCGAAGCGCGGCAGCGTCGGATCGATGTCGTCGCCGCCCGGATAGAAGTGCCGCGGATACTGCCGCTTGTACGAAATGACGTCCGCCTTCAATTCCTGCGCGAGCCGCGTCGTGCAATACGCGATGCCGGCACGGAACGGAAAGACGGGACCGACGATCGCGGTCTTCACGCGGCCGACAGGAAGTTGACGACCGTCGACGCGAAGTACGCGCCCCACGTCCGCACGTCGAAGACGAGCGACGACGACATGGAGCACGAGTGCGTGCAGTGGCACTCCTTCGCGCGAATCGAAACGCGCTGTTTCTCCGCGGCTTCACCGAACCACAGCTTCGTGAAGTCGTAGCCGGTGTCGCGCACGTTGCCGACCGCGTCGCGCAGCTCGCACATGCGCACTTCGCCGCGCGCGTCGAGCACGCCGCTCACCAACCCCGCGTGGCACGGCCGCACCTGCGTCTCCTGCTCGAGCACCGCGAGCTCCATCCGGCGCGAGTACATCTTCACGAACTTGAGGAAGCCGTCGTAATTGCGATACGAATTCCAGTACGTCTCGAGCTTCGGCAGCAGCTCGCGATAGCGATCGGTGGTGATCGGCTGGATGTTCTTGTCGGGCTGATCGCCGCGCAGCATCTCGAACGAGTGGAACGACACGCCCGCGAAGTCGCGCTTCACGCCTTCGAACAATTCGTCGAGATCCTCCGCGTTGTAGGTGCACAAACACGTGTGCACGTTGACGGTCAGGTTCGGATACTTGTCGCGCAGCGGTCCAATCAGCGCGTACGTCTTCTTCGCGCGCTCGTAGTTGCCCGGAACGCCGCGGATCCAGTCATGCTTCTCGCCGATGTGATCGATCGACAGATTGACGACGATCTGCGTGTCGGGGCAGCGCTGCAACGTCGACTCGACCGACTTCGCGATCAAGTCGCTTGCGATCGCGCCCGTCGGGATGGTGATCTGCTTGACGTGATTCGTCGTCGCCAGCGCCTCGCAGACGTCCGGCAGATCGCGGCGCAGGAACGGCTCGCCGCCGCTCATGACGACGAACAGCAGATCGCCGAGCGACGAAAACGTCTGCTTGAGCTCGTCGAGCGACAGCTCATGCTCCTTGTTCTTGCGCAGCTGTTCCCAGTTGAAACAGGTGCGGCAGAACGAGTTGCAGTCGTACGTCAGGCCGATGATCAGATACACCGGCTTCATGCCGCGCTTGTCGACCAGGTACCGCAGATACTGGAATTTGTCCGAAAACTTCATCGCGTCGTGTGGTGAACGCTCGATCGTAGCAGCAAAAATCCGATCGACTTCGACTACCGTAGCTGGAGTCGGAGAAGGAGAGTGTCATGATCGGTATCGTGTTCGATATCCCGGGTGGAACTCAGGAGCAGTACGACAAGGCGATGGTCGAGTTGAATCTCGGCAGCAACCCGGCGAAAGGGTTGGTCTCACACGTCGCCGGACCGAACGAGAACGGCTGGAGCGTCGTCGACGTTTGGGAGAGCGCCGAGGACTTCCAGAACTTCCTCACGACGCGCCTCGGCGCGGCGATTCAGAACGCGGGCATTCCGGAGCCGAAGATCGCGCGATTCACGGTTTACAACCAGGTCAAGGCTTAGCGGCCACGACGCCCCACAAGATCCCGAAGTAGTACGTCGCGTGATGCAGCGCGAACGCGGCTGGGATAGACGGCCAGTAGCGCATCGGAAGACGCGTCGTGCGAATGCCTAGGATGAGTGTGGTGATCGTGTACGGCACGATGGCGAGTGGCGCGAACAGAATGGCGATCGTGCCGGCGATGAGGAACGCGCGCACCTTCGGCGTGAACTTGCGACGCTGTCCGGTCTTCACGCGATAGCGCCAGCGTTGTTCGAGATACGGGCCGGGAAACGCGCGGCGGCGATGCGCGACGCGAACGCCGTCGTGATAGACGACGCGGCCGCGCTTCATCAGCTGCTCGAGGAGCGCGGTGTCTTCGCCGATGTAGCCGATCGACTCGTCGAATCCGGTGAATGCGTCGCGGCGAACGAACAGATTCACGAGGGCGATGTCGCTCGGCGACTTCACGTCGAACACACCGCGGCGATTCTCGTGACAGGCGACGCCGCTCCCGATGAACGGCGTGGCGAGCAGCGTTTCGGAGATCAATTCGGCGATCGTCGAGTCGTCCGGCGCGGGATCGGGTCCGCCGATCGCGAGGACGTCACGATGCGCATCGAAGTACGCGATCGCCGTCGAAAGCCACCGCACATCGGCGCGTGCATCGTCGTCGATGAAAGCCAGAATCTCGCCCTGCGCTTCGGAAACTGCTCGATTTCTTCGAGTTGCGGGATTACGATTCGCCTCGACGACGTTGCGTATCCGGTTGTTGGAAGGCAAGTTCAACGGCGCCGCCGACACCACAATCAACTCGAAATCGAATGGCGCGTCTTGATGCAGCACTGATGCGATCGCACGCTCAGCGTCGCCGCCAACGCGCTCCACAGGCATGATGACGCTCACTTTCACCGCATGAAGCTTATCGTTCAAATCCCCGCGTACAACGAAGAGTCGACGATCGCGCAGACGTTGCGCGACATCCCCAAACGCGTCGATGGCTTCACCGCCGTCGAGACGCTCGTCATCGACGACGGCTCGAGCGACCTCACCGCCGACGCCGCGAAGAAAGCGGGTGCAACGCACATTGTGCAGCTGAAATCACACCGCGGCCTCTCCGCGGCCTTCGTCACCGGCATCGACGCCGCCATCCGCCTCGGCGCAGATGTCATCGTCAACACCGACGCCGACAATCAATACGCCGGCGCCGACATCCCCAAGCTCGTTGCGCCGATCGTGCGCGGCTCCGCCGAAGTCGTCATCGGCGATCGCGAAGTGGCGAAGTCGCCGCACATGTCCGCGTTCAAACGCCTGCTCCAGCGCATCGGCAGCTGGACCGTCGGCAAGGCATCCGGCATCAGCGTCAACGACGTGACCAGCGGCTTCCGCGCGTTCTCGCGCGAAGCGGCGATGCAGATCAACGTCTTCAATCCGTTCACTTACACGCTCGAGACGATCATCCAGTCCGGCAATCGCAACCTCGGCGTGCATACCGTCGCCGTACGCACGAACGCGCCGACGCGGCCGTCGCGGCTTTACAGCGGCGTGGGAACGTATCTGCGCAAATCCGTCGCGACGATCTTTCGCATCTACACGCTCTACAAGCCGCTCAAGACGTTCTTCGCGATCGGCTCGATGCTCATGCTCGCCGGCGTCATCCTCGGTGCGCGTTTCCTTTGGTACTTCGCGCAAGGCAGCCGCGGTCACGTGCAGTCGGTGATCCTCGCCGCGGTCTTTCTCGTCACCGGATTTCAAACGTGGCTCATCGCGCTGCTCGCCGACCTGATCGCCGTCAATCGACGATTGAGCGAAGACGTTCTGATTCGCGTGAAGAAGCTCGAGTCGCCTGCTGCACGACCGC
>Ga0105245_10000995_pt1 | contig 25730 bp, 23 predicted proteins | sample KBSM54metaG_FD_81523 | JGI IMG/M metagenome (GOLD analysis project Ga0105245, IMG submission 81523) | Miscanthus rhizosphere microbial communities from Kellogg Biological Station, Michigan, USA - KBS M5-4 metaG | ecosystem: Host-associated > Plants > Roots > Rhizosphere > Soil | place...
AGTGGAACATGTAATAAGACCCGTAGCCATCACCCACCCAGAAATCGCCGCTGGGGGCAATGGCGAAGTTGGTCGGACGATAGTTCAAACCTGCCGCTCCGCCCGGTCCAGTGGAGCCCGGACACTTCTGGTAGATGGGAGAATCCTGCGGATAGCCCATGGTCCAAACTTCCTCGCCTTTGAGAGTCCGCTTGGAAACGATGCCGTGCTTCTCATCGCAGAAGTAGAGGTATTCGTCGCGCCCCTCTTTGTTCATAAACAGACCGTGGGCGCCGCCGCGGAACATGGGACCGAAAGACCGGACAAACTTGCCCTTTTCGTCGAACACCACCACGCTGTCTGAGCTGGGACTGTCTTTATACACCGTGTGATGGATGTAGATGTGTCCCTGGGAATCCTCCACCACGCTATGCGTGTTGCCGTACTTGATGTTCGACGGGAGATTGCCCCAATCGTGGATGCACTCGTACTTGTATTCGCCTTCGCCGATAATCGGATTTTTGGTCCCGGATTTGTCCTGAGACTTCAGAATGTAAGGCGCGGCAACTACCGCTCCGGCTGCAATAAAACCACGTCGAGTCATGTCGTCCATATGCGTGTTCCTTTCGGTCTCAGGCCATTATACGATTACGGTTGGGCGTGTCTAGGGCTGAACCGCAGGGAGCATCTTTTCGTCGCCCGTGTTGATGCACTTGGGATGACCGAATCCACCCGTGCTTTGGCCGTTCGCGCCGATATCGAACACGATGTTGTCGGGGCGCTGCATGTCGCCGGAGATTCCGCCGACGCCGGCCAGGTGATCGAGACCGAGATTCTTGCGCAGGCGCCAGGCGATCATGTGATCCGCGCAGGATGTATCGCCGCTCACGCCGATTCCGCCCACCATCTTCTTGCCGGTGGCGAACAAAGCGAGGCCGCCGCCGAAGACATTGACACCGCCGATCTTGCCGCCCTTCATCGGGTCAGTAGCGGTGCCATATCCGGCAGAGGGAATCTTGTAGCCGACGTCCTCGTTGACCGGATTGCTGAACTGGAGTCCGTAGAGGCTGCCGCCGGGCTGAACGGCGGAGAACAGATTGGCCGTGGAGAGAGCCAGTCCGCTGGCTTGCCCCGATCCGTCGCTGCTGGATCCGGAGTCCAGGCCGAAGGCATTGGCGGTGTTGGCCTTTTGGGCCGAAATCACGCGGCTGCCGGGCCACTGTGAAAAACGATCTTTGCCGGAGAATGCGACGGCGCAGACGACTCCATCGCGATCGACGATGGTGGCCCACATGTGGTTGTTCAAGCCGCTGGTTTCGTCCTTGGTGGCCTGGACCAGGGCGGCTTTCAATTTGGCGTGATCCGGCAGCGTGGCGCAAGTCTGGGCGCTGGCCGCTCCGGCGAAAGAAGTCACTGCCACGACGAAGGTGGCCGCTCCGGTGAACAAATTCCTCTGCAACATGGTCGTCTCCTTTAGGTCGGTGCCTGACAGGCGGGTAGAGTGCGGCCCTTCGGCCTGAAGCGAATTATACAACGGTTAGGCGGCGATTTCTCAAGAGAACTGCATCTAAAAGCAAAACGGGGATCGAGAAATTACCTTCTCGATCCCCGTGTCTGAAAAACTAAGAACTATTTCGCCGCGGATGGCTTGCCGAACATCTTGGCATCGATGGCGACGTTGGTCCTTACGCCGGTGAGCTTAGCCTCCCACCTTCCATCCAGCCACAGGAAGTTGCGATCGAAGGCGAACTTGACGCCGCCTACGTCGCGATAATCGGAAAAATCCACCTGCGTGGGCGCGCGGCCGATGGGCGACGAGGTGTAGATGATCATGCGCGACAAGAGGCTGGTCTGGGTGTCGAAATACAGCGTGACCAGAAGCCCCCGGGCGGTTCCGCCCTGGACGATGTTGAAATCGCGATCGCCGAGGCTCTCCATGGGGCCGACGCGCCAATTGGTGAAAAGGGTCTTGATCTGGCCCGGGAACGCCATCTGTGCATCGAACCTGGTTCCATCGAGTCCCGTTCCGGATACTTCGTACTCGCCCAGCAGTCCGCGGGGGGTTGTGATCCAACCCATTTTGCCATCGAAGGCCCAGGTGCTGTTGCCGCGCTCCGGATGGTCCTTGAAGGTGATGTGGGTGGTCTTCTGATTGGGAGACTTCGCATAGATGGTGAATTCGCCATCGCCGCCCAAGCCTTCGTATCCGACGCTCTTTCCGGTAGCGACGTAGCTGGTAATTGCAGCCAGGCGCTGCGCTCCGCCCATGGCGGCAATGTATTTATCCAGAATCGCGGTGGCGGACTGTCCAGCCTGCGGCTTGACGATGTCATCTCTTTCAGAATTCGGATTGCTGTAGACCGAATCGAGGGCTACGGTAGTGGCGGGGATGTCGCGGCCGTGATGGCAGGTCCAGCACGTCACCATCTGCACGCCGGCGAAGTTGGTCTTGTTGATGGTGCCCACCATCTCGATCATCTTGCGGGCAGTTTTCTTTTGGGGGGTATCGATCACCCAATCCACTTTGTCCGAACCGGCGCCGGGATGACAGTCCGCGCAGTCCAGGCCGAGGTTATCGGCGATCAGACCCATGGTGAGGATGAAATCGTCCGGGCTGAGCACTTTCAGGGTGGGGGTGGTGACGTTCTTGAAGACTTCGCCGGCGGTCGGTTTTCCGGATGCCGCAGGCGCGGCCTTGGCTTCGGCGGGAGCCTTGGATTGGGTGGCAGCTTTGCCTTGTGTGGCGGCTTTACCTTTGGTATTCGCCTGGCCGAGCAATTTCACGCCACTTAGACCGATAACCGCTATTGCTGCGGTGGCAAGTGTCAGTCTCAACGACAAATTCATTTTTGTTAGCCTCCCGGGGAGTTTTTATGACCGACCTTGCCCGCGCGGCAAGAACATCGGGGACAAATGGACGTGCCGGATGAGCGCTCTTTGAGTAACAGCGCTCATCCGGCTGAGGTTGTGGAGAGAAAACGAACTAACTACTGCTTGCCTTTGCCTTTTTCTTCGGTTTCCGACGAGCCGGCGAAGACCTGACGGCCATCGGCCAATTTAACGGTGCGAGCGTTGGCCAGCTTGGAGCCGTCCTTCGCGAGCGATCCGCTAATGGTGACCTGATCGCCCTTTTTCAGGGAGTTACGAGTCCAGCCCTGGCGCATCAGGCCGTTGGGGCTGCCGAGTTCGAGCTCCCAGTTATTCATTTCGCCCTTTTCGTCCTTCACGTCGATGTAGAACCGAGCGTGCGGGTTCATCCACTCGACCTTGGTGACCGTTCCGGTCAGCGTGATCGGCTTGGCCGAATCGTATTCGGCGGCAAACGAGTGGTGTGCCAGCATCGGCACAGTGCAGAGAAGCAATCCTAGTCCAGCGACTACGACGGCAATCAATTTCGATTTCATGAGCTAAACAACCTCCATCCTATTGATTATGGGCAGGCATAATACCGCCCCAACATGCTAGCATACACGCCTGCACATCTGCGGTCAAGAGCCTTACTCAGAGGGCGTCGGAAGATCGAGCGGGGTTACGGAATCCAAGAAAATCCAGCATGGAATCGCGGCGGCGTACAGCACAGCCGAAATATAGAACGCCACATTCCAGTTGTTATTGGTCCAGGCTAAGACGTAGCCGATGACTGCGGGCGCGACGGCGCCGCCCAGGTTCCCCCAGCTATTCATAGCACCAGCCAAGGTCCCGGCATATCGACCGCCCATATCCATAGTGGCGGACCAGGACGGGGGCATGGCCAGGTCATTGAAAAAGCTGGCCAGTGAGATGGAGATTACGGCCGCCCGGGCATCCTGTATATAAGTGGTGGCCAGGAGCGAGACGCAGGCTCCCGTGTACCCAAAGCTGGCGACCATCCGGCGGGTTCGATCTACGCTGCCGGTCCAGCGCAGCAGGCGCTCGCCGACGAACACGCTCACGGGGTTGCCCAGTCCGCCCATGAATAGCGGAAGAACGCCAAACAGAGCGGCTTGGGCGACGTCCATTCCGCGGGCCTCGCGCAGATAGGTTGGGAGCCAGGTGATGTTGAAGTACCATCCGTACGACAAAAAGAAATACTGCCAGCACAGCAACCACACGCGTCCGGAACGGGCGAGCTTTCCCCAGGGCGGCCGGACAGGTCCGAGTATGAGTGTTGCGGCCGGGCGAACGAGCTCGCGCTCGGCTGCATTCAACTTGGGATTATCCAAGGGATTATCGCGATACCAGAGCGCGAAGGCAGCCGCCCAGATCAGACCAAGGCCGCCAAAGATTTCGAACGCATGCCGCCATCCGACCCAGGTAATCACGGCGGCGGCGAGGGGGGGCGTGAACGCTCCACCCCACCGGGCGCTCATCCACATGAGGCCTTGGGCGCGTACACGCTCACGCGCGGGGAGCCAGATGGTGAACATCTTAGTGAGATTGGGGAAACAGCCCGCCTCACCTGCTCCGAACAAAAAACGCGTGGTTAGCAGCGACACATAGTTCCAGGCCCATCCGGTGGCTGCGGTAAAGAACGACCACCACAGCACGATGCGCAGGATCACCCTGCGGGGTCCCATCCGATCGCCCAGGAATCCGCCGGGGATCTCAAAGATCGAGTACGCCAGTGCGAAAGCGGTCAGGACCCAGCCCTTTTGAATCGAGTCCAGGTTGAGATCCTTGGCAATGTACGGCAAGGCGAAAGAAATGGCCACGCGGTCAATGTAGGTGACCACGGCCAGCGTGACGGTGAACACCAGAACCCAGTAACGGACACGCGTGGGGCGCAGGGTGGCAGCGTCAAGCACAGGCTCGATCTTCGCATTTTTTGTCGCATGTGATAGGATCTTTTCCGATATGAAACTTCTAGGCGTCCTGGTGGCTGCGGCGGCTATGCTGGCCGGGCAAGCGCGAACTCTCGACATTTACTGGATCGACGTGGAGGGCGGTGCGGCGACGCTGATCATCGCGCCTTCCGGCGAATCGCTGCTGGTGGATACGGGCTTCCCGGGAAACGACGATCGCGACGCCAAGCGGATTGCAGCGGCGGCGGTGGCCGCGGGGCTGACGCGGATCGACAACCTGGTGATCACGCATTTCCACGGCGATCATGTGGGCGGGCTGGCGGCGCTGTCGAAAACGATGCCGATCCGCAAGATTTACGATCATGGCGAATCGATCGAGGCATCGCAGGCGAAGGGCGCCACGTTGTGGCAGGACTATCTGGCGGCCGCCGGCAGCAAGCGTACGGTGGTCAAGCCGGGTGACAAGATCGCTTTGGCCGGCGTGGATATTACAGTTGTCAGCGCTAACGGCGAGGTCATCTCGAAGCCGATCAATAAAGGCTTCGTGAATAAGCTGTGCGACGGCGCGGAGCGCAAGCCCACAGACAATACGGAGAATTCGCGCAGCACCGGGTTCCTGCTGACGTACGGCAAGTTCACATTTCTGGACGTCGGCGACCTGACGTGGGATCGGGAAATGATGCTCGGCTGTCCGGTGAACAAAGTGGGCGAGGTTACTCTGCTGCAGGCGACGCATCATGGATTCTCGAATGGGCAATCCGGCGCACCGGCATTGATCTGGTCGCTGAAGCCGCAAGTTGTGGTGGTCAACGACGGCGCGCGCAAGGGCTTCAGCAACGGCGGATACGAAACGCTCGCGAAGATCCCGGGAATCGAAGGGATCTGGCAGGGCCACAAGGGTGCGACCAACGACGCGGACCACAATACGGCCGAGGATATGATCGCCAACCTGGAAGAAGGCGCGGCCGACAAAGGGAACTGGATCAAAGCATCGGTGTCGAAGGACGGAAAGTTTACGGTTACGAACGGCCGCAACAAGTTCAGCAAGACGTATACTTCCCGTTAGTGTCCAAGTCTAAACTTCGCTCCACGCACTGGTTCGGTCTGCAGGATCGCGACGGGTTCATTCATCGATCCTGGATGAAGAACCAGGGTTTCCCCCCGGATCTGTTCGATGGCCGTCCGGTCATCGGGATCTGCAACACTTTTTCCGAGCTGACGCCGTGCAACGCGCATCTGCGGCAGGTGGCCGAGCGTGTGAAGCGCGGCGTGTACGAGGCCGGAGGATTTCCGCTTGAATTTCCGGTGATGTCGCTGGGCGAGACCAACATTCGTCCCACTGCGATGCTGTTTCGCAACCTGGCCAGCATGGACGTGGAGGAATCCATTCGCGGCAATCCGATTGATGGCGTGGTGCTGCTGTGCGGCTGCGACAAGACAACTCCGTCGCTGCTGATGGGCGCTGCAAGCTGCGACGTGCCGGCCATCGTGGTTTCGGGCGGTCCGATGCTCAATGGAAATTTCCACGGCGAGCGGCTCGGTTCGGGAACGGGCGTGTGGCAGATGAGCGAAGACGTGCGCGCGGGCAAGATGCAGATCGCCGACTTTTTTGAGGCCGAAGCGTGCATGTCGCGTTCGGCGGGTCACTGCATGACGATGGGCACAGCATCCACCATGGCGAGCATGGTGGAAGCGCTCGGCATGGGTCTGCCGCAGAACGCGGCGATACCCGCGGTGGATTCGAGAAGGTACGTACTGGCGCAGCAGGCCGGCCGGCGGATCGTCGCAATGGTGAAAGAAGACCTGCGGATTTCGAAAATTCTGACGCGGGAGGCGTTTGAAAACGCGATCCGCGTGAACGCAGCCATCGGCGGGTCGAGCAATTTCGTACTGCACATGCTGGCAATCGCCGGGCGCGTGGGCGTGCCGCTCACTCTAGACGATTTCGATCGGGTAGGTCATCATCTGCCCCTGCTGGTGGATATCCAGCCTTCGGGAAAGTTTCTGATGGAGGATTTCTACTACGCGGGCGGCGTTCCGGCAGTGGTGCGCGAACTGGCGGGGGTGATGCATCGCGATGCATTGACGGTCAACGGCAACACGATCGGCGAAAACACGGCGGACGCTCCGTGCTGGAATCGCGAGGTGATCCACGAACGCTCGCATCCTATTCGCGAACGCGCCGGCCTGGCGGTGGTGCGCGGCAATCTTGCTCCCAACGGGGCGGTGATCAAGCCGTCGGCGGCGACTCCGGCTCTGCTGAAGCATCGCGGCCGCGCGGTGGTGTTTGAGAGCATCGAGGACTTCAAGGCTCGAATCGACCGGCCCGATCTGGAGATCGATGAAACGTCGGTGATGGTATTGAAGGGCGCGGGGCCCAAGGGATATCCGGGGATGCCCGAGGTCGGCAACATGCCGCTGCCGCCGAAACTGCTCGCGCGCGGCATCACGGATCTGGTGCGGATTTCCGATGCGCGCATGAGCGGTACGGCGTATGGAACCGTGGTGCTGCATGTTTCCCCAGAATCGGCCGCGGGTGGAACGCTGGCGCTGGTGGCAAACGGCGACGAGATCGAGCTGGACGTGGAAGCTCGCAAACTGGAGCTGCGGGTTGCGGATGAGGAGCTGAATCGGCGGCGGGAACGTTGGATCCCGCCACCACCCGTTTCGGGCGGCGGCTACCAGAAGCTGTATATCGATCACGTGCTGCAGGCGGATCAGGGAGCGGACCTTGATTTTCTGGTCGGATGCCGCGGCGCGGGAATTCCGCGCGAAAGTCATTAAATCGCATGCCTCACCGGCCGACGTTTGATAGGATGGCGCTGATGTCTGCCAAATTGCTAGTTGCCGCGATGGCTATCGCCGCGAGCGCGTTCGGGCAAGGAAAAGGGAAGGGTACGGTTGTCCGCTGCGACCGGGCGTGCCTGGAAGCCTACGTCGACAAGTATCTGGACGCCATGGTGGCGCACGATCCTGCCAAGGCGCCGTTCGCGCGCGGCGTTAAGTTCACCGAAAACGGCCAGCGTCTGGAACTCGGCGACGGACTATGGAACACCATGACCGGCAAGGGTACGTACCGGCTGTTCGTGACCGACGTCGAGGCGCAGCAGGTCGCATTCTTGGGCAGTATCACGGAGTCGAATGCAGGTGCGGTCATCGGCCTGCGGCTGAAGATCCGCAACAACCAGATCGCCGAGATTGAGCACTTCGTGCAGCGCAGTCCGAGCTCGGCTGCGGGGTTTGAGCGGATCGGCTACAAGTGGACCGATGTCGTCCCGCCTGCCGAGCGCATGACGCGGGAAGAGCTGGTGAAAACCGCCAACATGTATTTTTCGGGTATGCAGAAGAACGACGGCAAGGGCGACTATCCCTTTGCCCCCGACTGCAATCGAATCGAGAATGGCGGGCTAAGCACGAACCAGCCGGTTGCACAGGGCAAGCAGCGGCCGGATCCCAAAACGGCCACTGGTTATTCCGGCAATTGGAGCTGCATGGAGCAGTTCAAGAGCGGACTGTTGCACTTCGTCACGCGCATTCGCGACCGCCGATATGTCGCGGTCGATCCGGAGCGCGGTCTGGTGTTTTCTTTCGGCTTTTTCGATCATTCCGCCGGCGACACGCGAAACTTCGAGACACCCGACGGCCGGAAGGTTACAGCCGGCCCGCAGCAGCCTTGGACGTGGCAGATCGTGGAGCTGTTCGAGATCCGGAAAGGCCAGCTGCATCAGATCCAGGCCATCATGGAGCGCTCGCCTTACGGTATGAATTCCGGGTGGAGCTCCTGGGAAGACAGCTTGAGCGATCGCGGCCGTGACGTCACGAAACAATAAGTTATGATTTTCATCATTCTTGCTTTAACCCTGCTAGGGTTTCAGACGGCGGCGACCGTTCCCGCTATCGATAATCAACGCGTTCAGGTTCGCCAGATCGACGGCGCGGCGGATGCTGTTCCATACGATTCGGTTTGGGTATCGCGCGCGGGCCACGCGGCTTTCTTGAAGAAGGGCGACAAACATGCGGCGGACGGCGCGGGCATTCTGATCGGCCTCAAGGACTTCAAGGTCGAGCCGCTTGCCAACAAGTCGGGTTATCCCGCGGCGTTTCCTCGCCCCGGCAGCAAAAAGATTTTCGAGAACGCCCGCGTTGTGGTCTGGGATTATTCGTGGACTCCCGGGGTGGCGACTCCCATGCACTTCCATGACAAGGATGTGGTTGTGTATTATCTCGACGATGGCGATCTGCAGTCCACTACGCCCGGTGGCGAGAAGACCGTGAATGAGTACAGGCCTGGCATGATCCGTTTCAACCTGCGTGATCGCAGCCACACGGAAACGCTGGTGCGCGGCAAGCAACACGGCATCATGACCGAACTGAAATGAAAAACTCCTTTTCGATCCTGTCCGCCGGAATCCTGATCGCCGGTGCGCTCGCCGGCCAAAGCGGTCCGTGCGATCGCGCGTGCCTCGAAAACTTCGTCGATCAATACATGGATGCGCTGATCGCGCACGATGTGAAGAAGCTGCCGATGACGGCGCGCGTGAAGAATACCGAAGACGGCGTACGGCTGGATCCGGGCGACGGATTCTGGAGAACGGCGCTGGCCAAGGGCAGCTACCGGCTGTTTGTGACCGATACCGAAACCGGGCAGGTGGCCTTCCTCGGCACCATGCGGGAGGTGAACACTCCCATGCCCAATCCGGTGATCCTCGCCGTGCGGCTGAAAATCGAAAACCGGCAGGTTTCGGAGATCGAGAATATGGTGGTCCGCGACAACCTGGCGGCGACGAACCTGGAAAAGATCGGCAGTCCGAATCGGGTGTTTCTGGCGACGATCTCTGCGGCCCAGCGAGCTTCGCGGGCGGAATTGATCCGGATCGGCAACTTGTACTTGTCGGCACTCGAAAAGAACGACGGCAAAAGCATCCCTCCGTTCGCCGATGACTGCCAGCGCGTTCAAAACGGCGTCCAGACGACGAACAATCCGGACGCCGTCGCGCAGATGACTCCGCCTCCGCCACCTGGCCGTGGAGGCAAACAGGCGCCGCCCGCACCGCCCAAACCGCAGGGCCCGCAAATCAATTTCACAGCGATGGGATGCACGGAGCAGTTCAAGCTGGGCTACTTCCACTTCGTTGCTCGCGTCCGCGACCGCCGTTTCGTGGCCGTCGATCGCGAGCGCGGTTTGGCAATGGTCATCGCTGAGGCCGATGAACCCGCGGGCAAGTACGCAACCTTCAAACTTTCGGATGGCCGCGAGATTACTGCCGGGGAAAGCCGGCCTACAACCATCGCTCTATTCGAGATGTACAAGATCGAAGGCGGCAAGATCCGCCGCATAGAAGCGGTGCAGCACAACGTGCCCTACGGCATGCTTTCGGGTTGGTCGAGTTACGAGGACGGTATGTCCAGTAAGGTGAGGTAAGTATGGCGTTACATCCACAGTGCAAGGCGTTCATTGATTTGCTCGCATCGGGAGGCGGCAAACCGCTGGAACAACTTCCGGTTGAGGAAGCGCGACTCATGTCCGCGGGCCTCAGAGAGTTTGGGGGACCGCCAGAACCGGTCGCCGAAGTGCAGAATCGCGCTGTTCCCGGTCCCGCTGGACCGATCGCCGTGCGCCTGTATCGCCCGGTGGCGAAGGAAACATTGCCGGCGTTGATCTACTTCCACGGCGGCGGATTTGTGATCTGCAGTCTGGATACCCATGACGGCGAGTGCCGCCGCCTGGCCAACGCGGCAGGTTGTGCGGTCATTTCCGTGGATTATAGGCTGGCGCCCGAAAATAAGTATCCAGCAGCCGTTGAGGATGCGTACGCGGCCACCAAGTATGTCGCCGAGCACTCCGCGGAATTCGGCATCGATCCACAGAGGATCGCCGTGGGAGGGGACAGCGCCGGCGGGAATCTTGCCACGGTGGTGGCGACTCTAGCGCGGGATCGCGGAGGTCCGCTTTTGAAGTTCCAGTTGTTGATCTATCCGCTGGTGGATTTCGCGGACAACAGTCCATCGATGCAGGAATACGCGAAGGATTACTTTTTGACGCGAGAGTCGATGGACTGGTTCACCGATTGTTACCTGCCCAATCGCGCGGCTGGACGGGAACCTTCGGCATCCCCGATGAATGCGGAAGACGTTCGAGGACTGCCGCCGGCTATGATCCTCACGGCGGAATACGATCCGCTGCGCGACCAGGGCGAAGCGTACGCCCGCAAGCTGCGGAGCGCTGGAGTTCCGGTGGAACTGAAGCGATATGACGGCATGATCCACGCATTTTTTAGCTTCGCGGGCGCCATCGATACGGCCAAGGTCGCCACCGCGGATGCCGCGTCAGCGCTGCGCCGTGCGCTGGGCACTTCGGTCGCCTCGGTATGATAGACTCCCGACGAATAGGAGGATTCTCAATGAAAAACTGGCTAACACTCATGATCGTGGCGAGTGCGTCGCTTCTGATCGGTGCCGACGCGGCCACGTACGTCGCTCATGACAAGGTCGCCGAAGCGCTGGCCAAGGGCGGTCCGCTGGGTTCGACCAAGGAATACACCGTGTCCGGAAGTCATCGCGATAAGGCGGGCCAGGTAGAGGTTCACGAAAAAGAGACGGATATCTTATACGTCACTGACGGTGATGCGACGTTTGTCACGGGCGGCACCATGGTCGGTGGGAAGATGAGCAAAGCCGGCCAATGGCTCGGCACCGATATCACTGGCGGTCAAACGCACCATCTGGTGAAAGGCGACGTCGTGATGGTTCCGGCGGGAATGCCGCACTGGTTCAAAGAAGTTCCCAAGTCGGTGAGCTATTTCGTGGTTAAAGTTCTGAAGGAGTAATATGTTCCAGAAGATCCTGGGACTCGCGGTCATTGCCGCGCTGGCGTTGCCGGTGGCCAAGCTGGATTAATTAGCCCGCGCCGGTGCCGCGGCGAAACCGGTCCTGCTGCAACTTGCCTTGCTCCGGAGTAGCCGGTCGGCGCTGGATACCTGCGACGCTGACGCCGGGAGAATCGGCATGGACGATTACCAGGCCTGAATCCGTTACGGTGTGACCTTCGCGACGATTGGTATCCGGATCGATGCCGATGATTGCGTGTTCCGGAATCCTGAGATTGTGATCGACGATGGCGTTTTTCACGCGCGCATGGGCGCCGATTTGCACGCCGGAAAACAGCAGGCAGTCTTCCACAGATGCCTGACAATCGACGCGAACGCCAGGTGAGAGGACGCTGCGCAGCACCCGGCCTCCGGAGATGATGCAGCCGTGCGAGACGATGGAATCGAGCGCCACCCCCATGCGCTTGCCTTCCTGCGCGAAGACGAATTTAGCGGGCGGCATCGGCGGCACCGAGGTGCGTAAAGGCCATTCCTGGTCGTACAGGTTGAAGACCGGAGTCACGGCGACCAGATCCAGATTGGCTTCGAAGTAGGCTTCGAGAGTTCCCACATCGCGCCAATAGACCATGTCCTTCTTGTTCTCATCGACGAAGTCGTATGCCACCACCCGGCGTCTTCCAATCAGCTTGGGCAGCACGTCTTGTCCGAAGTCATGCGAGGAACTATCATCGGCGGCGTCTTGCACCAGAGCTTCCAGCAATACCGAGGTTGAGAATAAGTACACGCCCATGGACGCGCTGCAGGCGTCCTGGTCGAAGCGCGAGCGGGCTGCCCGCTCCTGGGGCGGCTTCTCTTCAAAGTCCTGAATGCGGTATTCCTCATCCGTGCTGACGATGCCAAACCTGGCGGACTCCGATGGGTCGATCCGCGTGGTGGCAACGGTCACATCCGCGCCGCGCTTCACATGCCAATTGAGCATGTTGGCGTAGTTCATCTTGTACACGTGATCCGCGGAAAGAATAAGAACGTACTGCAGACGTTCTTCCACAATGCTCTGGATGTTCTGGTAGACGGCATCGGCCGTACCCAGATACCAGGTGTTGCGCAGGCGCTGCGTGGGCGGCACAGCTTCAATAAACTGCCCGAGCTCCGGCGAGAGAATATTCCAGACCTGCCGGATGTGGCGATTCAAACTAAGAGCTTTGTACTGCGTCAGGACGTAGATCTTATCGAGTCCCGAGTTCAGGCAATTGGAAAGTGTCAGGTCGATTAATCGGTAGATGCCGCCAAACGGCATCATCGGCTTGGGCTCATCGCGCGTCAGGGGAGCGAGGCGCTCGCCAGCGCCGCCCGCCAGCAGAATTGTGAGGATACCTTCCACGTCACTCTCTTGTTTGATGTTAAGGACGGCTTACAGGCCGCGTTCAGGAACGCGTTCGGATTTCGTGTTCCGCACGATACCAATCTTCTTCGGCGGATCCGCCGATTCCCCCACGCGCTTCCCAAAGGGCATAGGCGAGTTTGGCGATGTCTTCTGTGGAAGGCCCTGTATCTGAAGGAATTGTCTCGGAAGAATCCGCTGTGGACTCAGGGGTCTTCCTGGGTTTAGACCGAATGGTTCCAGTTCGAGAGACCGGAGGATCTAAGCCTATGCTCTTTCGGGTACTACTTTTCGCATTCGTACTCACGCGCTATATGCCTCCCTTTATAGCTAGGTTGGTTTAGCGCCCGCTCTCGTAGAGGGCAATTACCAGAGTGCAAACATGCCACTCTCTGCGGCAATTGTCCTCCCAATTTAGGCTGCTGTCAAGAATTTAGATTCGTGACCGCCCAATAAGTTTCACCGCTATTTGGCAGGCGCCGGAGCGGATCGAAAGGTGATTCGCTCTTCGTGAAACCGGAGAACAATACGTTTGCGAAGCTCGTGCTGTGCCTGAAACTGGTCGGCATACTCCGCCACATGGCAGCTCAAGGTGAAGTCCATGGAAATCTCTCCGAAGCCGGGGATCAATCGCACGGTCGGGGCAGGGTCTTTCAAGAGTCCGGGAACCTGATCCGTAGCGGCTGCGGCGATTTCCTTAAGAATGCGCTCCACCTGGCTTGGGTCCGACGTGTACGCGACGGGAACCGTGATCGCAACCGCCATGTTTCGTCTCGGAAGATTGTAATTCGTGACGATGCTCTGAGACAGTTTGCTGTTGGGAATGAAGATGAGGTTGCCCGCGGTTTCCTCGAGGGTGGTGCTTCGCCAGCCGATATCCTGCACGTAGCCGCTTTGTCCGGCGTCGATCTTGATGAAATCGCCGATGCGGATCTGGCGGGCTACGCTCACATAGAATCCGGCGAACAGATTGGAGAGGGTGTCCTGAAGAGCCAGGGCGACCGCCAGGCCACCTACGCCCAGAGCAGCCAGAATCGCCTTGATATCGACTTCGAAGACTTGCTGCAGCAGAGTCAGGGCGCCCAGGATTCCGATGATGAGGGTGGCCAATACTTCGGTGAGAGTTCCCACCGGCAGCGCGCCTTCCAGTTTCGTCGAATAGACCCGGATCATTCGTCCGCTGAGGCGCGCGAGGACCATGGTCAGCGAAATAATCCACAGCGCCAGCAGCAGCTTGCCCGACCAGCGCGTTACCTCGCGTGGAAGCGACGAGTATTCCGTGGCCAGATGAATGGCCAGAATCAGGATCCACAGCATGAATGCGCCGTGAAAAGAATCGATCAGGATGTCATCCAGGCGGGTCTTCGTGGATGCTGCCCAACGGCGTAGCCGGCCGAAGACGATGTGATGAAGCAACCATCCCAGCACCACTACGGCGCCGAAGAGAATCGCCGGGCGCAATAATTCCTTCCAGTTCGCCACTATGTAATCTGCGATCTGATGGAGCACGTTCTCTAAGATTACGATGAAAATGGAGACGGGCAGTGCCGGCTAGACGGCGCCTTTGCGCATCTGCTCGGCCAAGTACTCCGATGCGCGCATGGAAAGCGACAGGATGGTCATGGTCGGGTTCTGCGATCCGGCGGTTACGAAACTGCTGCCATCCACAACGAACAGGTTCTTGATATCCCAGCTTTGGTTCCACTTGTTAAGCACGCTGGTCTTAGGGTTATCGCCCATCCGGCACGTGCCCACTTCGTGAATGCTATAGCCCGGGGGATAGGGCTGATCGCGCCGGGCGAGAACTTCCCATCCGCAGGCCCGGCACAGCTCCGCCATGGTATTGATGGCATCCTTCGCCATGTTGAATTCGTTGCTGCCGTAGCGTGCCTGAATATGGAGCACCGGAATTCCCCAGGCGTCGGTCACGTCTTTGTTGATACGCACGTGGTTTTCGAAGGTCGGCAGCACAGAGCCCATGCAGGTGCCGGTAAAGCCCGTCCCGCGATGAGCATCCAGCGCATCGTCCAGGGCCTTGCCGTACAGCGGGAAGAACTTGGCGTCGGGCGTGCCACCCGCGGTGAAATCGAACGCATACCCGCGTAGAAAATCCTTCTCTTTGGTTTGCAGGTTGCGGAATCGGGGAATATACCCGCCGCCGGACGCATAGCCCGCCGGAGCAGTCTTGTCGCGAACCTCCGGCATCACCGCTTGAACGCTCTGGGTGATGTAAAACTGATCGTGCAGGTAATGGCCGAGTACCCCGCTCGAATTGGCGATCCCCGAATTCAGCAGGATGCGAGTGCTCTCCAGGCAGGATGCGCCCAGCACCACCACCTTGGCTTTCGCGTGCATTTCGCGGCTGGAATGGCGATCCAGGAAATTCGCGCCAGTGACCCGGCCGGTGTTCTTATCTACCGTGATCTCGCGAACCACCGCATCGGGAATGATGGTCAGATTCCCGGTCGCCAGCGCATCCGGCAATAAAAGATTGAGCGAGCTGGCCAGCTGTCCGCGCCCCAGCGAACTGCGCATCTTCGTGACCGGAATGTTGCGCTTGCTGGCTTCGCCGATGAATTTCTGGACGGCTGGACTCCAGGACGTAGTGTCCTCAATGAAGTTGCCGTCGGGAAGCTGCTTCAAACCTTCCTTGCGGCCGCGCACGCGAAAGATCGGCTCCACCTGGTCGTAGTAGGGAGCCAAGTCCGCCAAGCTGATGGGCCAGTTGTCACCGAATCCATCGTGATCCTTGGCCTTGAATTCGTAATCGCTCAATCGGAATGACATTCGCGACCAGAACAGCGACTTGCCGCCGACGTAACGTACCCGAACCCAGTTGTAAGGTGCATTGGCATCGTGAGTATAAGGAACCTGTTTTTCATCCACCCACTGGTTGGCGTTGTACTCGTTGGCTTGCACTACATGCGGCAGGCGCGACGGATTTCCAAGACCTCGATACGGCAGCTCCCAAGCCGGCTTGGTGACGTGGTTATTCTGAAAATCGACAGCTGGTCCAGCATCCAGCATCAGACATTTGATGCCCTTCTTGGTGAGCGTATAGGCCGCCATGCCGCCGGATGCGCCGGAACCGATGATCAGCACGTCGTAGTTGGTGGCGGCCATGATTTATTCGCCCTCTATGCGACGCATTATTCAACAGCCAGCCAATACAGCCCGCCTCCGCCCCTGGGACGCTTCCCTCCGGATGCGGCCATGTTGCGCTCAAGCGAGTTGTACGTCGCGGTGCGGACGTCCTGTTTTGCGGCGGCCAGCAATCGCGCCACAGGTTCGTCCGGCGGTTCGAAACTCCACGGCTGGTGAAGTGGGGCCAAAAGCGCATCGCCCTGGCCGGCATCGGTGTCCGCGAAAGCCTTGCGAAAGCGGGTTTGGGATTGAGATTCGAGCGCGTCGAGCCCGTTCCGCCAGAGTTGCTGGCGCTGGACGGGAGCATCGCCAATCAGAAAATCCATGAACTCCGGAACGCGCGCTTCGAGAGCACCTGGAGAGCCCGGCGCGGCAGGTATCAGAAGATCGCACAGTCGTTTTAAGGTAGCGAACTGGCGGGCGCTGAAGAACCTAGAAATAGGATCGGCGCCCTCATCCGGGATCGAGAAATCCAAGGGCGCCGATTCGGCAACCTCGGGAGCAGGTGCCGGAACGGTCTGCTGCGCCAACAAGGCCGGAGCTGCCGGAGCAGCCGCGAGCGCCTGCATAAAGCGTCGGCGTTTCATACGAAGGGGATCATATCATTCCTGGCCGATCACTGTTTGCCGGAGGCCAGGGCTGCTGCCACCACCGGATCCTTGACGCGGGCCGTGAACCAATGCGGATACAGCGGAGCGGGCGCGGTCAACTGGTCGAGCTGGGTCATCTGGTCGTCCGAAAGCTGGGCGTTCATCGCGCCCAGATTATCGTCAAGCTGCGCGATTTTGTTCGCCCCGATCAGAACGGACGTCACACCGGGCTTGCGGAGCAGCCAGGCCAGAGCGATTTGCGCAGGCGACGCGTTATGCGTCTTGGCAATCTCGCGAAGCTTGTCGACAACCGCGTGGCCCTTCTCGCGATCGTAAGGCAGCATATCGAATCCGGTGAGACGGCCGCCGTCGCCCTGTGGATTCTCGCGCGTATATTTTCCGGTGAGGAAGCCGCCAGCCAGGGGGCTCCACACCATCATGCCGATCCCGGCGTCTTCGAGGAACGGGACGACGTCATACTCCACGTCGCGGCCAACCAGAGAATAGTACATTTCAGCCGCGCGAAATCGCGCTCCGCCATGGCGCTTCTGGATGCCGACAGCCTTGGCGGCCATCCACGCCGGCCAGTTCGAGAATCCGACATAGCGGACCTTCCCCTGCCGCACCAGATCATGCAGCGCGTCCACCGTTTCTTCCACAGGAGTGTGGATATCCACGCGATGAACCAGATAGACGTCGATGTAATCCGTGCCCAGGCGCTTGAGGCTGCCTTCCGCCGACGAGAAGATATGCTGGCGCGAAAGACCCTGATGAATCATGGCTTCGCCCGTTCGGAATGCGACCTTGGTGGCGATCGCCACATCCTTGCGCCGTGCTCCCAGAGCCTTGCCGAGCATTTCCTCAGATTGTCCGCCGGTGTAGCCATCGGCGGTGTTGAAAAAGTTAATGCCAGCGTCCAGAGTCTTGCCTATGATCTGATCGGCCAATTCGGGGCCGACCTTGGAAACGGCCGCAAATGGTCCTTTGCCGGTGCCAAAGGTCATGGCGCCGAATGCCAAGCGGGAAACGATGAGTCCGGTATCGCCTAAGCGTGAATATTGCATAATCCTTAGTTTCCCAGACCATGTTATTGTTTTGGGCATGAATTCGCGTTCGATGTCGCGCCGCACATTTGTGGCCATCTCAGGGGTGGTCCCAATGGCGCTAGCCGCTGATAAGAACGTCCCTATCGGCCTCGAGCTTTTCTCCGTGCGCGATGCCCTCACGAAAGACCTGACGGGCACCGTCACCGCAGTGGCCAAGATGGGCTACGAAGTGGTCGAGTTCTATGCCCCCTACTTCGATTGGACTCCGCAACGCGCCAAAGACGTCCGCAAGCTCCTCGACGATCTCGGCATTCGCTGCAACTCGACGCACAATGATTTTCGATCGTTCACCGCCGAAGGTTTGTGCAAGGCGATTGAGCTGAATCAAATCATCGGAAGCCAGAACGTCATCATGGCCACCGCCGGGGTTGTGGAAGGAATCGCCGGCTGGAAAGCGCTGGGCGATCGGATGACCAAGGTCAGTGAAACACTCAAGCCTCTCGGCATGGCGACGGGCTTTCATAATCATCAGACGGAGTGGGGCGGTCCGGTCGGCCAGCGTCCTATGGATATTCTGGCGGCGAATACGCCAAAAGAATTTACGCTGCAGCTCGACGTCGGTACCGTGATGGATGCCGGGGCCGATCCCGTCGCCTGGATCCACGCCAATCCCGGCCGTATTCGCAGTATCCATTGCAAAGATTTCAGCGCGGACGATCGAAAATATCGTGTTCTGTTCGGCGAAGGCGATTCCCCCTGGGCGAAAATCTTTGAAGCGGCCGAAAGCGTGGGCGGCGTTGAATATTACTTGATCGAGCAGGAAGGCAGCCGCTTCCCTGAGCTCGAAACAGCGCAGCGTTGCCTGGCGACCTGGAAGAAAATGCGAGCCTAGTTTCCCGGTAGTGTGAACGTATACAACATGTCCCCGGCGCCGACGACCAGATACTGACGGCCGTCCAGCTCGAACGTGATCGGCCCGTTGCTCACCGCTGCGTGAAGGCCCGCATGCCACAGCATCTTTCCATTGGCCGGATCCATGGCGAACACGTTGCTGGTCGGATCGCCGCCGAACAATAATCCGCCCGCGGTGCTCAACAGACCCGACCGATTGCCGCCTTGATTCGGATAGCGGTGGCTCCAGACAATCTTGCCAGTCTTGTAGTCGATCGCCTGCAGCAGATTCTGCGACCAGATGGTTTGGTTGCGTCCCCCGTATCCTTCCGGCGTTTTCGAGGTGTCGGTCTGCCAGTCCATACCGTACGATTCGGAAGCGTGCGTGTAGAAAAGTCCGGTCGCCGGATTGAACGATGGAGCAAACCAATTCGCGGCTCCGCCCTCGGTGGGCGAAACCAATGTTCCATCGGGTTTCGCTTCCTTGTCGGGGTTAGGAATGGGCCGGCCTTCCGAATCCAGCCCTTTGGCCCAATTCAGTCCCTCCACAAAAGGCACCGTCAGGAGATTCTTGCCGTTGGTCCTGTCCAGTACCACGAAATACCCGTTCCGCGCGGCCTGCGCGAGCATCTTGCGCGGTTGTCCGTTGAACTGGCCGTCGATCAGGACGGGCGTCTCGACATTGTCAAAATCGTGACCGTCGTGCGGCGACACCTGGTAATACCAGGCCAGCTTTCCCGTGTCCGGATTCAGCGCCACGATCGAGCATGTATAGAGGTTGTTGCCCAGCCGGCTCTGCGGTGCATACACCGGATTCGGATTGCCAGTGCCCAGATAATAGAGATTCAGCGCGGGATCGTACGTGCCCGAAAGCCAGGTCATTCCGCCGCCATGCTGCATCGCTTCCTTCGACGGCCAGGTATCTGCGCCCGCTTCACCCGGTCGCGGCGTCGAGTTCCAGCGCCACTGGAGTTCACCCGTTTCCGGATCGCGCGATTCCAAATAGCCCGGCAGGTCCAGTGAATCGCCGCCCACGCCGACCAGGATGTGATTCTTGATCACCATCGGCGCAGGCGTGCAGAAGTATTCCTGCTTCACGTCGGCGATCTGGTGGTTCCAGCGCATCTTGCCGGTTCTGGCGTCCAGCGAAATCAGGTAGCAGTCGGGTGTTTCGAAATACAGCCAGTCGCCGTACATGCCGAAGCCGCGGTTGCCAATGTGGATGCCGCCCTTAGTGGGCCAGTCGAAGTGCCAAAGCTCGCGTCCGCTACGCGCATCCACGGCCCAGGCATTGTCGGGCGCGGCGAAATACAGAATGCCATTGACTTCGAGCGGCGTGGCTTTAATCTGGACCGCGCCTCCGCCACCCCGGCCTCCGCCTGCAGTGAAACGCCGCGCCCACGCCAGATTCAGCGTGCTGACGTTCGATGCATTGATCTGTTTGAGCGGACTGTAGCGTCGTCCGGTGTAATCGCCGTTGTATGTCGGCCACGAATCGGTGGGAGGCTGCAGCAGCTTGGCTGGATCCAGTGGCTGCGCTGCCAGCGCGCCCGCGATCACCGTTACCGCGAAAAGAATTCTCATTTCAGTGTCACCAGATACGCGAGCAGGTCGTGCAGATTCTTGTCGGTGTACTGCCGCAGCAGCTGGACGTGCCCCGCCAGCGGATCCTGAATATCCACCTTGACCAGATCCCGGGAGAATGACCGATAGTAGCCCTCGGCATCGCGCAACCCGACGGTGAAATCGTCGATGAACTCGAGCGTCCCCGACACGGCAGCTCCCTTGCGCGGCGTCACCGTAGCCATGGTCGGTTTAGCGGATGCACCGCCGCGGCCGCCGCGCGGATAGAGCATTCGTGTTTGCAGCTGCGCGGGTTGTACCCGGCTGGCCAGGCCCGCCAGATCGCCGGTGACCGAATGGCATGTGCTGCAACGGCCCGCACCGTTGAAGAACGCCTGACCTGCTTTGGCGTCGCCGGTGAGCAGGTTCAGCAGCGGATACGCATTCCGATTAATCGCGGCCTGGGTCCGCTCGCGCAAGAATGCCGCCAGGTCCTGGACCTGGGCATCGGATAGATTGAACGCAGGCATCCCGGCCCCTGGACGCCCTTGGCGGATGAGAGGTCCGATCAGGCTGCCCTGTTCGTCATCCAATACAATTTCCGAGCGAACCAGATCCGGACCGTTATCGTCGCCGCGCGCATTCGCACCATGGCAGGATCCGCACTGTACGACGAACTGCTTCTGCCCCCGCTCCACAGCATCAGACGGAGGAACCGGACGGCTGATCAACTGAGCGTGCGCGAATGAAACCGCGAGCGCTATACCAGCGCAGCTTTGCAGTACTCGAAGCATTTCTTGACCTCGGTTACCGAATCGCCGGCGCCGCGATACTCGTACTCGATCAGCGCCCGCATCGGATACTTTTCCTTCTTCAGAAGCTGCAGGACCTGCTTGATGGGAGTGTCGCCTTCGCCCCACGGCGTGTTCGGACCTTGATTGCGTTTGCGGTCTTTCAGATGCAGCACCAGAATGTGCTCATGCTGGGCTTTGATGTATTCGACCGGATCGTAATTCGCTGCCACAAAGTGCCCAATATCGAGGTTGATCGCGAATTTCTTCGACATGGCGAGAGCTTGAGCGAACGCTTCCGGCTTGGCGAACTGGTTCGGATCCTTTATGTCGGAGTGCCCGTGAAAAGCCACGATCATGTTATGTTTATCCGCGAACGGAGCAACGCGCCTGGCCGAGCTCACCGTGGCCGACGCGGTGATCACGCCGACGCCCAGCGCTTTGGCGATATCGAATCCGCGATCGATTTCCTCATCTGTGAAACTGTCATTGAAGCTGAGATTGAAGGCGTAGAGATTGATGCCGGCATCGTCAAATTTCTTGCGGATTGCCTTGATCTCGGCCAGCGGCACCGTCAAGCGCCACTTGCGCAGATCCTCGCGCGACACGCCTTTCGGCTCGATGTGCGGAGAAAACAGCTCGCATTCGCCCAGCCCGATCTCGGTCATCGCCTGGATCACGCCGTCCAGCGGTCTTTCGCGAAAGCTATAGCTCTGCGCGCCGATCAGTACGCCGCCAATGGTGGAGTTGATCTTTTTCTGCGCCAGCAGGGTAACCGGCACCGCAGTCAAAGCGATTTTGCCGAAGTCACGTCGAGTATACATACAGGGAGATTGTATCCAAGCCCCGTCGCGTGAGGGTGGGGGCCGCTAGTCCGTTCCGAAAGCCAGCAGCACGTTCCCCGGCATGCCGTTCTGGCGCGCGTAGCCGGAATTGACGTAGACCATGCCATCCACTACCACCGCTCCCGGCCCGTCGATGGACCCGCCGCGGCCCGGGACGCCATTCACCGGTCGATATTCGCGAGCCGTGTCGAAGTCCCAAAGAATCCTTCCGTCCTCCGCGGAATACGCTCGCATGTGGCCATCGTCGGAGCCTGAAAACACCACACCGGGGATGGCGGTGACCGCAGCGGGCTGCGCCGGACTGCATCCCGCATGGGTTGGAAGACAAGTATGCTGCGGCTCGGCCTCCCACGCTTTGATGCCGTCCGCGATCCGAATAGCGTGCAGGCCGCCGCCCACGTCGGGATTCAGGTTCGTTGTCCGCAGATCCGCGATGTCACTGGCTTGCACCCGCACTCGTTCCAGATCCGAGACCGCTGCGTAGACGTTCTGCCCGTCGGCCGCCATGCCCCATTGCACTCCGCCGTTCGTGCTGCCTTTGCCGACGCGAATCTGCCACAGGATTTCGCCTTGGCGCGATGGATCCAGCGCATAGACTACTCCTGACTTCTGGCCCGCCAGCAGCAGATCGCGAGTCCCATTCCGCACCAAAATCGCCGAAGAACCGAAATCGAAATCTGGACCGCACTCAATCCCCTGGTTGGAGCAGCCGCCGCTGAAAATATCGCCCATGGTGAGCTGATGCGACCAGACGATCTTTCCCGTCTTCAAATCCAGCGCCATTACGGCGTCGCTGGTGGCGGTCGGCGGAGGCGAATAATTATCGCCCGTGGTGATATACAGCACTCCGCGTGCGATATCCAGCGTCGGAGCCGACCATACCGGAGCGCCCGATGGTCCCCACAGCTTGCCGATCTGCCTGGCGGGAGCCACGGTATACGTTCTCCACACCAGCGCTCCGTCGCGAACACGCAGCGCGGCGACTCCGCCGCGAAACGTGCAGCAGGCGTAATCCGCACTGATCGCCCGATTCTCTTCCCAGGATGCAATGGGCACAAAGACGATACCGTCGTGAACGATCGGCGAACCGGTGAGACGAGCGGCATCGTGCGCCTCCACTTTTTTCTTCCACTGCTCGCGTCCGGTGGCGGCATCGATGGAATAGAACCAGCCCAGTTGGTCGCCGAACAGCAGAGACTGGTTTTTCCCGAAGCCGGCCGCAACCAGGGACGAACGCACCGGCCCGCGAGCCTCGTAGGTCCAATGGACGCAGCCCGACTTCGCGTCCAAAGCGTAAATGACCCCGCTCGCACTTCCGGTAAACAGATTGCCGTCCATGATGGTGGGCTGTGAAAACGCTGACGTGTCGCCGTCATACGCGAACGCCCACTTGAGCTTCAGCCGTTCGACGCCGTCAAGCGTCAGTCCCGCCGCCTGAGCTGGTTGGTAGCGAGCGTTATTGGCTGTCGGACTCCATCCGTTCCACTCTTTGGGATCGTGCAATTTGGCGGTGGGCGCCAGCCGGGCTGTTTTATCGGCGCAGTACGCTGCCGGCGGCATGGCAACCGCGGGAGCCGACGTGCCCAGATACGAGGCCACAGCTTCGCGCTCCGCGATGCTCATCGTATAGGCGACATTCCCCATCACGCCCCAGTTGAGCGTGCGCAGAATACGCGCCGCGGGCATTCTGTGCAGCACTTCCACGCGCGGAATACGCGGGTTATTCTGCTCGTGACAACCGGCGCAGCGCTGCTTGAAGACATCCTCGCCGGAGACCGCTCCGAACAGAGGAATCCCGACGACGACGGCCAGACAATATACTCGGATCATGTGTCGATTTCTATTCATCGTAGCAGCCGCCATCGCCGGGCTTGCTGACGCGCAATCTACCTGCTCCGGTGCGCGCGATCTGCACCTCACCAACGGCAAGATCATGACCATGGATCGGCAGAATACCGTCGTATCCGAGGTCACCATCCAGAACGGGCGATTCACCGCCGTGGGCCGTACCGGCGATACACGCACCAGCCCCTGCACCCGCACCATTAACCTGCGTGGCCGCACCGTGACTCCCGGGCTGATCGATAATCACAATCACATTGTTCTCCTAGGAATCCGCCCGGGACACGACACCCGCCTGGAAACCGCTGCTTCCATTAAGGATGTGCAAACGGCAATCGCGGCACGCGCGAAGTCGGTACCCGCCGGCGAGTTCATTACGGCCATGGGCGGCTGGAACCAGGTTCAGTTCGCTGAAAAGCGTCTGCCGACCTCGGCCGAGCTGGATGCCGCCGCGCCCAATCATCCGGTGATCGTGTATCAGGCGTTTACCGGACCCGCCGCCGTCAACACGCGTGCAAAAGCGTTCTTCACCAGTAAAGGCGTGGCCGTGAATGACACCGGCACGATCGCCGCGAATGCGCCTTCGGTCGCCGCGTTGAATGCGCTGCGTTCTGTGCAGACCTTCGACGATCAAAAGCGCGGAACGGCGGATGCCATGGCGTACGCGGCCAGCGTCGGGCTCACGACCAACGTCGATATGGGAGCGTTCCTCCTTCCTGGTCAGGCCGATATTCAGGATTCCTTCACCTTTGACGGCCTGGCGACCGCCGATCCTTTCCACATGTACGATGCGTTCCAGGCCTTGCATCGGGAAAACAAAATGACCACGCGCCTGCGGATTTTCTTCCTCAGCATGGACACGCGGCCGGACGTTCCCATGCTCAAACAGCGCATGCAAAACACCTTCCAGGGCCTGGGCGACGACATGCTCAAGATTTCCGGCATCGGCGAATTCGCATCGCAATGGCCCTTGTTCGGCGCCGTCACCCCGCCCGCAAATTATGAGACGGCGCTCCAGTTGATCGCCAAGCAAGGCTGGGCCTTCCAGCAGCACAGCTTGTCGCTAGCCGAGGATCAACTCACCGCATCGACATTTGAAAAGGTCAACGCGATCACGCCCATCAAGGATCTGCGCTGGTCTGTGGCGCACGTGCCCCGTATCGACCAGGCCACGGTGAACCGGTTCAAGGCGGTGGGTGCCGCCATCGCGATACATCCGTTCGAGTATCTGGCCGGTGCTGCGGGAGCCGGCCCGCCGCTCCGCATGATTCTCGATAGCGGCATTCACGCCGGCGCTGGATCGGATGCGGCGCAGATCTCGACGCTGAATCCGTGGCTGATCATCTATTACATGGTCACCGGCAAGAATTCCTCCGGCGTGCTGATCAACGATAAGCAGCAGGTCACGCGCGCGGAAGCCCTGCGGCTGTACACTGCCGACAATGGCTGGTTCCTGAGCGAGGAGAATCAGGTCGGTTCGATCGAAATCGGCAAGCTGGGTGACGTAGTCGCGCTGAGCGGCGACTACTTCGATGCCGCCAAGGTTCCCAATGAGGCCATCAGGAAACTGAAATCCGTGCTAACCGTGGTGGACGGCAAGGTCGTGTACGACGATCTCCATTAGGCGAAAGTAATAACTGCTCCCAGCACCGTCCGATCCCCTACCGCTTGGATCGCTTCACGGGTCTGCTCAATGGGATAGGTCTTCGTGATCATCGACTTCATATCGATCACTCCCTTTTCGATCAGCTTCACGTAGCGCGGGATGTCCCGCAGCATGTTCAGTCCGCCCTGCTGGCCGGAGTAGAAGGTTCGCCCGCGGTTGGAGAATTGCGCGGCGTTGAAGCTCACGTTGCCGCGCCAGGCCACGCCCAGCATCACGATATGGCCGCCGGCGCGGGTGAAATCGAAGCACTGTTGCAGCGGGAGAATGGCGGTGGGATCCGGTCCCGCCTCCACCTTGGGCGGAAACCAATCGCTGCCCACGGCGTTGATGACGAAATCGGCGCCGTCGGGCACGGCGTTGGTGGTGAGCCGGCCTCCGGCGAAG
>Ga0105245_10000996_pt1 | contig 25726 bp, 22 predicted proteins | sample KBSM54metaG_FD_81523 | JGI IMG/M metagenome (GOLD analysis project Ga0105245, IMG submission 81523) | Miscanthus rhizosphere microbial communities from Kellogg Biological Station, Michigan, USA - KBS M5-4 metaG | ecosystem: Host-associated > Plants > Roots > Rhizosphere > Soil | place...
GAGGACATCGTTGATACCGGGCTCACGCTTTCTTACTTGCGGGAACAGCTGCGTTCCCGCCGGCCTGCGTCGGTGAAGGTGGCCGCATTGCTACACAAACCTGCGCGCATGAAGCGTGAGGTCGAGATTGATTATTTGGGGTTCACCATCGAAGACGTCTTCGTCGTGGGCTACGGGCTGGATTACGCGGAGCGCTATCGCAACCTGCCGTTTCTTGGGGTGCTCGAGCTGCCGCCTGCTTGAGCAGAGCGCAAATGGGTAGGCGAGCCGCACAGGTCGCTGCCAACTCGAGTGGCACCCCACGCCGGAAATCCGCGCGCTTCCGGGTGGCGCGGAGCTTGCTCCAAAAGGTGCTCACGGGAGTGCAAATGCAAAACACGGTGGGTGGTTGGCGAAGCGCATCGTTTCGGCGTGCGAGCTTCGGGGTGGGGTTGTTCCTATTTGCTGCGTTGACGGCCTGCGCGGGGCACGTCGAGCATCGCGGTGGCACCGACACCGGTTCACTGGGTTCAGCCGGGAGTGGGGGTAGCGGGTCGGGTTCGAACGATCTGCCGCAGCACGCGCTCGGGGTGTGCTCGCCGGGCTTCTCGCAGTCGGCTTTTCCCAACCGATCGTGCAACTGGCTCAGCGACAAGGGCATCTGTTTCGATACCGAAGACCAAGCCTGCAACTGCATCTGCCCCACTCAGGGGGCGAGCGTTTGTTCGAACGCTGGTTATGGGGGGCCAGGCACCGCCTCGCCCATCTATTGCGACAAGATCTGAGCTAGCGCTCGCCTGCGGGTTCGCTCGGTGGTGGCTTCTCAGCGTCGGCTTCGTTCGGCTGCGGCTCTGCGTGGCGAAGCCGCTGCAGTCGCTCGCCGATGGCTTTCTCTAGCCCTTGCGCGGTCGGTACGTAAAAGCGAGCGCCCGCTAGCTCATCGGGCAAATAGGTTTCACCCGGTACGAAATTGCCTTCGCGTGCATGCGGGTATTGGTAGTCCTTGCCGTAGCCCTCTTCGCGCATCAGGCGCGTCACCGCGTTGCGCAGCTTTTTCGGCACGGGCAGCGCGCCACGCTCCTCGATCGCGGCCCGAGTGCGAGCGATGGCTTCCTTCACCGCGCCCGATTTGGGGCAGCTCGCCAAATACAGACAGGCGTGCGAGAGCGGGTAGATCCCCTCGGGCATGCCCATGCGTCGAAATGACGCGTCGGCGTTGACCGCGACTTCGAGCGCGCGCGGGTCGGCGTTGCCGATGTCCTCACTGGCGAAGATCATCAGCCGACGCAGCAAAAAGAGCGGATCGTCGCCGGCATCGAGCATGCGAAAGAGCCAATAAAGGGCCGCGTCCGGATCACTGCCGCGCATCGATTTGATGAGCGCGCTCGTGACGTTGTAGTGCTCTTCTCCGGATTTGTCGTAGAGCAACGTGCGTGTTTCGCCGGCGCGTTCCACGGCGCTCGTGTCGAGCAGCTTCTGGCCCTCGGGAAGCAGGGAAACCGAAACGTCGAGCAAGCCGAGTGCGCGCCGTGCATCGCCGCCAGCGACTCTGGCGATGGCGCCCAGCGCCTCGGGCTCGGCCGTGATGCCGAGTTCACCCAAGCCGCGATCTTCGTCGGCCAGGGCACGCTCCAACAACGAGACGATCGCGGGCTCGGTGAGCCCTTCCAAACGAAACACTCGGCAACGCGAAAGCACCGCCGCATTGACCGAAAAAGACGGGTTTTCGGTGGTTGCGCCGATCAACGTCACGGTGCCATTTTCGACGTGCGGCAGAAACGCATCTTGCTGGCTGCGGTTGAAGCGATGAATTTCATCCACGAACAGGATCGTGCCGCGGCCCTGATACGAGCGGCGTTCCCGAGCTTGCTCGATGATCGCGCGTAGCTCTTGCACGCCACCCAGCACGGCGCTGAACGCGACGAACTCGGTCTTCGTCATGCGTGAGATCACGTGAGCCAGTGACGTCTTTCCCGAGCCGGGTGGACCCCACAAAATAAGAGACGGCACGCGATCTTTCTCAATCGCGTCGCGCAGTAAGCGGCCGCCGCGGAGGAGTGCATCCTGGCCCAGCACTTCCTCCAGGGAACGCGGGCGCATGCGATCGGCGAGCGGCGCAGGAGGGCCGGAGAGGTGACCGCGGCGCGCCGCCGCTTCGAGCAGCGTGGGTTCGTTCGCGGGCGGCCGCGCACCGCGTCGCGCCACGCTCAGGCTCCGGCTCCGGCTCGGGGGCGCTCGCCGAAAATCGCAGTGCCGACGCGGACGATGGTCGCGCCCGCGGCAACGGCGACTTCGAGATCCGCGGTCATACCCATGCTTAGCGCGGGCAAGCGCCGCTCGCCGCCGTGAATTTCGCGCAGCCGGACCAGCGCCTCGAAGAACGGGCGTGCTCCTGCCGGATCTTCCGTGTGCGGCGGAACGCACATCAGGCCCCCGAGCGTCAGACGCGCGGAGCTTTCGACGGCATCCAAGACCGCGGCCACCGCGGCGGGCTCGCAGCCGCTCTTTTGTGCCTCACCGCCGACGTTCACCTCGACGAGGACGGTGAGCTTGCCGGCTTCGGGCGCGCGCCGCTTATCCAGTTCCTGCACGAGCTCGACCGAATGGGCCGAGTGCACGCAACTCGCGTAGCGCACCACTTGGCGCGCTTTGTTGCGCTGCAAGTGGCCGATCATGTGCCAACGGAGATCGTTCAAGTCGGCGAGCGCTTCGGCTTTTTCGGCCAGTTCCTGCGCGTAATTTTCGCCGAAATCGCGCTGTCCGGCGGCGTACGCTTCGCGGATCGCCGCCTCCGGCTGAAATTTCGAGACCGCGAGCAGAGTGATGGCATTCGGCGGACGACGGGCGTCCTCCGCGGCACGAGCCAGGCGCGCGCGAACCTCGTCCAAGCGATCGGCGACGCTGCTCATGCGGGTCTCAGTTGGTCTTCTTGAGCTCGACGGTGGCGCTGCGCACTTTCACGCTGTCGCTGCCGGATGCTTGAATCGAACCGCGGAAGCCTTCGCCCTCGCGCGTCGCGACCAGCACACCGTGCAGCCCGGTGGCATCCTTCGGGGTGAGCGTGACGCGGAGCGCATCGTCTTCGACTTTGCCGCTGGCCGTGCTGGCTCCCAGCGAGCCTTCGCTGGAGCCGTCGACCACGCCGTTGTCATCGATGTGCAAATCGAGTTTGCCGGGGCCGCTCGCGGCTTTGCCGTCGTCTGCCTTCCATTCGCGAATGGCGCCGGTTTGCACCTCGACGGGAGCGAGCTTGGCCTCGTAAGCGCCTGAGAAAGCGCCAGAAAACCAGGGCTTCGCTGCAACCGAGGCGACGGGCGCCGGGGCGGCGCTGGCGACTGCCGAGCTGGCTGCCGGCGCGCTGTTCGGCGGTGACTTGCACGCGGGCAGCAATGGAAGTGCGAGCGCCACGGCGAACAGGGCGAAGTGCTGGTGCTTCACGAGCGCACCACTTCGCGAATGCGAACGCCGAGTTCACCCTCTAGGTTGACGAGTTCGCCCCGCGCCACCTCGCGCCCCGCGATGCGCAGGATCACCGGTTCGGCAATGCGGCGCCCGGTTTCGATCACGTCACCCGGACCGAGCTCGGCCCACTCGCGTGCGCTCAGGCTCACGGCGCCCATTTCGATGCGGACGACCAGTGGCGAATCGAGCACCGCATCTGCGAGGCGGGGCGCGTCGGTTTTGTCGGCTTCTGACATGGCAGTACCTGCGTCGGGCAAGAGGGGAATGGTTTGGCCCCGTAACACGATTTGGCCGTCCGGCGACAGCGAGGCCGAGACTCCGAAGTCATGGTTGGCAGCGGCGAGCACTACCGAGCCTTCGCGAACGTTCCGGAGCCACAAGCCGTCACCCGGAAACCAGGCGTTTCCCGGCTTGAAATCGCCGAACGCAGTGCGTTCGGCCAAGCTCACGCCGATCACGACAGGCACCGCGATCTCGATCGCCCCGAGGGCAGACCAAGGGTCGCCGGCGGGCGCCTCGATTGCGGGCAAAGCAACGGCGGCCACGACTTGAAATGCGACTCCCGCGACGAGCACCGTTGCTTCCAGAAACACGTCGCACGCACGCGCGATGGCCTCGGCGGCGTCGACCACATACAGCGGCGCCCGAGCGCCGGCTCGGCGCGCGACCTCGAGCGCCGCCGCCTGCAGCGCGCCAAGGAGAGCGTCGTCCAATGCGGCGCTGGAGGTCAACGTGACCGGCCGGCGCAGCAATCGCGCGAGCACGGTCGTCGCAAGTTCCGGTTCGACGGATAGCGCAGCCAACACCCCGCGCGTGCCGATCTCGAAGCCGACGCTCGCGGCAGGCCGGCGGCGAGGCGCCTCGCCACTGACTCGTCGCACGACGATTGAGACTTCGCATTCGATGAGCTCGCCGAGCGCGTGCCCGATGCGCTCCAGGTCGAGCAGCTCGGCGAGCTGACGTCGAGCACTTCGCGCTCGGCGCGCGCTGCCGCGATCCACCTTCTCCAAGGCGTGCCACGGATAGGCGGACAGGGATCGCGAGCTCATGCGCGGGGGGACGATAGCGCGTTGTCGTCGGGCACTCATCCACCGTCCGCAAACAGAGAAAGTTGTTTGAGATTGGATGGTTACGGGCTTTTCCACAGGCCACCCACAACCCTGTGGAGGGCGCGCGTGGGCAGGCCGAAGCCAAAACTGGGCGTGGTAGCCTACTGCCATGCTCAAGCGGTTCTGCGCGCTTTCGCTTCTGACCACGTTTGCCGTGACCGGCCTCGCGTCGGCGGCCAATCCCGAGGCGCCCGCCAAGGCGGCGCCTGCCAAGAAAGAGGCAGCGGGCCCGCACCGTGATCCCGCAGGCGTCAAAGGCATTAGCCCGTTTTGGGAAGCGCTCAACAAAGGTGACAGCGCTTACGTCGCGCGTGACTTCGACGGCGCCATCGCCGCGTATCGCGACGCGATCACCAAGGAGCCGCAGAACGCGCTTGGCCACTACCGCATGGGTGAGGCCGAGCTCGCCAAGGGTGATCTTCACGAAGCGGAAGAAGCCTTCGTCTCGGGCTTGCGCTTCGTGGACAAGAACGCCGCGCTGAAAGCCAAGCTGGAATTCGCGGTGGCTGATCTGCGCGAACGCCAAAAATCGTACGACGACGCGACGCAAAAGTGGACGGACTACGAGAAGACGTCGACCGAGGAGAAGGAAGCCTCGGGCTATCCGGCGACCGCGAGTGAGCGCAAAAAGGTCATCGAGACCTGGAAAAAGGTCAGTGCCGATGCGGCGGAAGTGAAGGCCCGCATCGAAAAGCGTCTGAAAGAGGCAGACGCAGCCGTGCGCAAGAGCTCGAAGTAAGTTCGTTCCGAGCCCGCCGCGCCCACTTCAGTGGACGCGGACGCGCACGCTTTGCGACAGAGCTTCGTCCGCGCGACGCGCGAAGCCGAGGAAGTTCGGGTAATCCTTGGGCTGCACCCGACCAGCCGGCAGATTCACCGTACGCACCCAGGAAAGCTCGCCGGCCTTCCCGCTGTCACGCACCTCCACCGAGCGATCGCCATCGGCGATGCGCACCGGTGCCAAATCACTCACGAGCTCGGCGCCCTTGGGCAGCACCACGCGCAGGTTGATTTCGCGATGGGTCGCTTCGGCCATGAGCAATGGTGTTTGGCGTTGAGGGAGTGCGGCGAGCTGGCTCACGCGCGGCCCAAAGGGCGGCGCGAGCAGCAGCAGATCCCCGGATTTTTGGGCAAACCCGGGAACTTTGGCCTTGGCGCGAATGACGAGCGGGTTGTCCAAATCGTCGAAGTGATCGAGCGCGTAGCTCTGCAATTCCAAGCCGCGTAGCTCGGGTCCGAGCAGCCGTGACTCGAGGACGTCACGCAGTTGTTCTTCGGGGATCTCGGCGAGCGCGTTGCGTAGCCCCATCGCGTACTTGCCGAAGAAGCTCTGTTCGAGTTCCACGTCGGCTGAGCCGTCCGGGTTGATCCGGAACACACCCGCGTAGCGCACGTTGTCGAGCGCGCCGGCGGCAGGCACTTGAGCCGCGATGGGCTTGTCATCGGAGAGCACGTAGGCGGGCATGCCGCGCGCTTCGGCTGGAACGTACGCGAACGGCGTGTACTTGCCGCCAAAGCTGAGCCAAAGCGGTTCGCGATCGCCGCTCACGTGCAAGAGCGGAGTCGTGAACAGTGACGCCTCCGAAAAGGGCCCGCTGGGCGGTAAACTCAGGCGATTTTGCACTACCGCGTAGTTGATTGGGATGCCGAGCGCGCGGCACAGGGCGATGTAACCGCGCCACTGATTGCCGTTCTTGCCGATGACGACGCGTCGACCATCGCTTTCGTCCCCTTCCTGCACGTTGGCAACGACCCAGCGATAGAGCCGCTTGGCGCGCTCGGTGCGCGAGGTCTCCGCTACGCCTTGCACGATCTGCTTGGCGATACGGACGATGCGTGGATCGATCGGCGTGATGTCGGCGACGGCGTCGCTCATCGAGCGCAGGCTGTCGTTCAAGCTCACGCCCCAACCGAGCTGCACGCTGGGCAAAAACTCGGTGACCGGCGCGCCGAACGGCTCGACCGGTGCAGCCGGGCTATTTTGCACGCGCCAGCGCCGCACCAGGAGCGGGCCGTTCTCGGTGACTTCGGGTTGAGGGACGTCGTTGCGCGTCTCGATCAGGAGCGGCTTGCTCTTGGGCGAAATCACGACCAGCTCGCTGCGCGCGTAAGCGATGTTTTCTTCCCGGAAAAACCAGCGTGGACCGGAGTAGCGGAGCCCGCGCTGACCGTCGCCCGCGTTGCTCTCGATGCGCTCGGTCTCGATGTAATCGCCCACTTCGAGGTGCGGCATCGTGACCGTGGGTTTGCCCTCGACGAGTTCGGGCTCGAGCACGCTGCCGTCCTTCTTGATCACGCGCAGGTGCAAGATGAGCCCGCCCTGCAGCTGCTGCTCGGCCATCGTGCTGATGGCTTCGGCGCTCTGCACCTTGATCAGCTCATGTTCGAGCATGCGGCTCGAACCGTCGGCATGGACCCAGAACGCCGCGTAGTCGAGCACGCGAGCGGCGGTGCCAGGCAGGACCGTGCCCGATTTCTCGTACTCTTCGATCAGTGGCTGGGTCTTCAGTCGATAGGGTTCGAGTTCGCTCACCCCTTCCACCAGATCGAGTGCTTGCTCGAGGAGCGCGGTGGAGGAGCCGCCTTGAACGGCGTCGACCAAGGCGCGCACGAGGGCATCGTGCGAGCCCTGCGCGAACTTTGCGTCCGCCAGATCCAAGCGCGCGCGTTCGTTCCTGGGATCTTGCTTGATCGCGGCTTCGAGCTTGTTCCAGCTCTCTTTCTCGTTCCCCGCGCGCACCATCACGTCGTAGATGCGCTCGGTGATGTCTTTGCGTTCCGGTCGCCGTGCGCCGATGCGCTTCAATTCGGTCAAGGCCGTCGCGTAATCTTGGCGCGCGAGGGAGCGGCCGAGCACGACGTCGCTGTCTGGATCGAGCTTCTTGACGCGCTCGACGAGTGCGTCAGCCGTCGCCGAGTCCCCGATGGAGTCGAAAGCGGCGACAGCGGCGGTGAGCGCGTCCGGATCGTCGGGGAAGCGCTTGGCGAGCTCACGCACGGTGCTCGAGTTCTCGGATGTCCAGCCGAGTTCGTTGTACATGCCGGCGAGGGCCGTCAGCATATCGGGCACTTCGGGGAACGCGTCGACCAGCGTCGCGACGCGGCGCACGCCTTCGGTCATGCCGCTCTTTTCGGCTTCCCACAGCGCGAGCGCGAGTTCGCTGCTCCACAGTTTCTTGTCTTGCTTGAGCGCGCGTTCGTGCAATTCTCGCGTCAAATCGCGGCGTTGGCTCTGAGCAAAAATCGGGTCGCCGCTGCCGAACGTGGCCGCCGCTTCGAGCACGGTGCCCGTGGCTCGTGCAGGGTTCGCTAACAGTGGTTCGAGCATCACCGAAGCGACGTCGGCCTGGCCTTCGAGGTTCGCCAAGAACGCGCCCGTGAAACGCAGCAGATCGTCTTCCGGATCGCGCAACGTGCCGTTCTTGATGAACGCGTCGAACACATTGGCGCCGTCGATGATCTCGGGCGCAGCGAGCGTGTACGGCGCACTCGGATCGCTGCTCGTTGGCAACCCGAGCGGGCGGCCATCGGGGTGCAAAAAGCGAATCGAGACCGTCGGTTCTCCGACTTGCAGCAGGATGCGGTGACGCCCTCGCACGAGCCTCACGCGCGTCCCGAGCCGCGTCCACACGCCCCAAACTCGAGGATCGCGGCGCTGCACCAAATGGTCGTCGACCCAGATCGCGAAGGTGTTTTGCGGCGCGATCAGGATCTCCGTGTCGTCCGGCAAATCCAGATACGTCTCGGCGTAGTAAATACCCGGTGAAACAGGCTCATCGATGCTGAAGCTGCAGCCCGTGCGCTTCGAGGTCAGGATGCGGGGCGCCTCGCCCATGCTGGGATCGGGTTCCCAACGGCGTGCCCACGGGCCAGGCTGCTCTGCCGGAAAGGAACGCAGCGAGTCGGTCGCGACGTTGCGACCGAATGGGCCGGCGATGCGCACGTCTTTGGCGCAGCCGTGGAGATCGGCAGCCGAGTCATCGAAGCCCTTTTGCGCCTTTTGATAGGCCTCGATGCGCCACCAATCGACGAGCTCTTCGCGCGCACGCCAGCCCATGTTCTTGGGATCCTTGAGGGCGCTCTCCACGAACGGTTGCCAGTGCTGCCACAAATCGGGTGCGTTGTGCCGGAACGCGACGGCTTGATGCGCGGCAAACCAAGCGACGAACGGCGCGCGCGGATCCTGCGACTCGCGCGCCGCTTTCAGCGCCCGCAGATAGTGCTCGGAAACGCTGCGAAATTGGCCGTGGCTCGAGGCCTCGAGCCCGAGCGCGAGTTCGGCCACCATGTCCTTTGCGCCGAGCGTTTCGAGGCGGCTCTTGGCGCGCGTGGCTCGTTCCGCGTTGCCACCGGGGGCGATCAACTCGGCTAGTAACCAGCGCCCGACGAGCGCGGAGTCAGCGCTGGCCTCGCCCTCTTTGCGTAACGTTTCGACTGCAGGAGGCTTGCCGGCACCGTTGTGCGGGGCGCACGCTGAGTTCAGCGCGAGGACTAGGCTCAGCAGAGCCGCCTGTTTGAGCGGACGAGTCACTCGATCACCAATCGGGGGTTGAGGGCTCGGTCCGCCTCTTCACAGAAGCTCTTCCAGGCCGAGTAATCCTTGGGCGTCACGCGGTCGACTTTGATCAAGAGGCGGCTCGAGATCGTGACGGTGTCGTGGTCGGTCTCGACGGAGACGTTGTACGAGCCAAACGGACCGTCCTTCGTGGCATTGCTCGGAGCCGACACCACCTTGGAGCCGGCCGGCAATTTCACGGTGTACACGTCTTCCAGCGTCGAAAAGGCCAGTAAACGCACATCGTGTTTGCGCTGGGAGAGTCAGGCGTAGTCGGGTGTCAATCGGAAGGCGTCCGTCACGGCCATGCTGAGCTGCTTGCCTTCGCGGCGCGCGAACGAAGGGGCCGATCCGCGCACCTTGATGTGCACGGGTTCTTCCACTTTGGTCAGATCGCTGGTCTGAATGCCTTGGCCGCCTGGAGCGATTTCGAAGCCCGGGAACTCGCGGCCGAGATCGTTGTTGATACGCTCGTCGCGCGTGGCCTCGGAGAGGTACTGGCTGCGCCACTCGGGCGCGTTGTAGCCGCCCGTCGTGTAGTCGAACTCCAGCTTGGCTTCGCCGGACTTGGCGAGTGTTGCTTTCACTTCACGGCGCACGAAGTTCTTCGCGGGGTCCGCGAGCGGAACGTGCACGAGCTCGGTGTTGCCGCGGTTCACGTGCATGCCGAGGGCGCCGATGTCCATGCGCGGCAATTCGTAGATGCCCGTGTGTTCGGCCGTGCCGTCGAGGTACAAATTGAGCGACGGCACGTACGCGATGGCGTGATCGAAGGGCGCAAAGCTCGCCACGCTAGAGCGGAAATCCCCGCGCATTTGCGTGCGGAGCACGACCATCGTGGTTGGGATGCCGAGCTCGTTCAGCAGCGTGGTGATGACGGTCGCCTTGTCTTTGCAATCGCCCCAACCGCGAGCCACGGTCTGCACGCAGCGCCGCGGCTTGTAGCCGTAGATGCCGAACTCGAGCGCGACGTAGCGCGTGTTGTTCGTGACCCACTCGTAGACTGCCTTGACCTTGTCGACTTCGGTCGTCTTCCCTTCGGCGATCTTTTTGGCAAGCTTGCGGGTTTCGTCGTCCAGATCGAATTGGTCTTTGACGAGGCCCCAGTACCAGTGCCCGAGGTCCTTCCAATCCTTGTAAGTGGAGACGTGAACGAAGCCGAGCTCCTCCTGCAGCGGAGCCATGTGAGGTTCGGGTGCGATCGACGGAATTTGCTCGGCGAAGAAGTGATAGATGCGTTGGCTGCCCACGACCTCGCTGGTTTGCACCAACTTGGGCACGTTCTGATCGACGTAAAACGTGCGGGTTTTCGGCGTGATCAGCACGTATTCGGCGTTTTGAACCGGATCGGTGCCTTGTAGGTAGGTGACTTCACCGAAGTAGTTGCCGAAGTCGTTCTTGGGGGTGACATCGTCGATGCGGTAGCGAAGCTCCACGACATCTCCCGGCTCGAGGCGCGGAAATTGGATGTAGAAGGTGCGCGCCGAGGTGTACATCGCGACCGACGGATCGTCGGCGGGACCTTCACCGGACTCGATCGCTTCGTCGACGTGGCCGTCGCCTCGATACACGCGCGCGCCGCGCAGCTGAACGGCTTGGCTGTCGGCCTCGTACCCAAACGCGTACTGGCGAGCCGCTGCGGCGGCCGCGTCCGTCAGCGGTTGGAACACGATCTGCCGATATTGGCTGGAGAGGCCGTTTTCGAATACCGTCGAGACCGTCAAATCGCGCAGTGTTCTGCGGTTTTGCCCGTTGCTCGGAGCGTGGCGCAAATTGAGGAAGCGCGGAGCCTCCCACGCGTAAGCTTCGTCCGCGCGCGGTTTTTGCGGCTCCAAATGTTCGGCGTAGTCGCGCACCTCGCGGTCTTGCGGACGGATGCGCAGGATGTCGCGCAGGAGCGCGAGCTGCTCGTCCTTGTGACCGAGTTCGCCGTCGAGCTCGGCGAGCGCGCGCAGCGTGGCCGTATCTTCCGGGGCCAGATCGAGCGCACGGCGAAACGTGGCGATGGCGCGGTCGGATTGGCCGAGGGCGCGATAGGTGCGAGCGGCAAGCCCGAGCGCGGCGAGCGAATCCGGGTGAGCCGCCAACACTCGCTCGACCCAGCGCTCGGCCGCGGCACGGTCGCGCCGCGCGACGGCCAGCTCGATCATCTGACCCATGAAGCCCGCATCGTCGAAACGCAGGGCAGAATAGCGATTCTCGACCTCCGCCGCGTCCGTCGTTCGCCCCAGCGTGCGCAGCTGCGAGGCGTACATGTTGAGCAGGTTCACCGAGTTCGGGTTGCGCGCGACCGCGTGCTCCAATGTGTCGAGCGCGGTGCGCGGCAGGCCCGCCAAATTGTACAGCTCCACGCGACCACGGATGGCGAGCGTGTCGTCCGGATCCAGCGCCAGCACTCGATCGAAGTACGGGAACGCGTCGCGCCAGTTCGGGCTCGTGCGGCGATCGATGGCGCGGGCCATGAGCACGTCACGATTCGGTTTGCCCTCTCGCGCCGCGAGTTGCTCGGCCTTCTTGATCCAGTCGCTGGTTTGATTGCGATCCTCGGCGAGGCGACCGGCGAGCAGCAGGCGTTTCACGGTGGGTTCGGCGTCGGCGGCCTGTTTCGCGAAATCGCGGGCTTCGTGCTTGGCTGGGTCGTCCCCGCCGGTTTCGGCGAGGTAACGCGCGTACGCCTCGAGGTCGGCGGGCTTGCCGTGTTTGCCGTCGACGACGAGCTGAAACAGCTGCACCGGTCCGGAAGGGCCAGCGTGCGGGCTCAGCTTGTCGCTCGATTTCTTTTTTGCGAAGGTCTTGGCGAACGCTTGGCTCTGCGTGAGCTCGTTCGAAAAGGTGAGCGTTGGGTCAGGCGAGCCGTCCGCCGTTGCGACGCGCACCGAACCGACCGGTGATTGGTCGTCTCCACACAGTTTCAGCGTGAGCTCGTTCGCGCCCGGTTCGAGCGTGACCAACGTTGCCGAGCGATCGTAGTCGTGCCCGCGATACGTGGCGTCTTGGAGCACCAAATCGCCGTTCCAGAAAAGCTTGAACGCGCCGCCAGCTCCTGCCCACAAGCTGACTTTCCGTGAACCCTTCGCCGAGGACGTCACGAAACTCGTGGCAAATACGCAGATTTTCGCCTCGGGGCGGACCAGCGCGCCGGTATCCAAGTACCCAAAAGGAAAAGCCGGTGGCACGGGGCGGTAACGTACGGGCCGCTCTTTGCCGGTGAATGCTTTGCCCGGCACGATCGGCGCGGTTAGCTCCAACTCCGGCCCGGTAGGCGTGTCGAGCCCGGACTTTCCTTCGTTGTCGAAGGGGCCGACGACTTGCCACTGGTCGACATAACCGAGCGCGCGAATGGAGTCGTGGGCTGCTTTCAGATCGCCACGGCGTACGCGGCCGAGCGCGGCAAGCGTGCTCGCGTACACGCGTGCAGGTGGTGATAGGTGCGCATCATGCTCCGCCGCGAGCAGAACTTCCTCCACGTGGGTGGGGTCAGCGCGGTCCCAGGTGTTCCAAATCCGGCGCAGTGTTGCGTACACTTCCGGCCCGCGCGCAGCGCCGAGCTCACCGCTCAGCTGCTGCAAGTCGCGGTGAAACGCGGACGGCCCCGCGTGCGCGAACGCAGTCAGGCCGAGCGAACCGACAATGAGGGTGAAAGTTAGGAAAATCGATCTCTGGGCCGGCCTGTTTTCCACTGGCCTAGCTTTAGCGCTTGGCGATCCGATTGGGCCGGAAATCAGAAGACCGGCTGGGGGCTGGCGCGTCTTTTTTCGAGGCACCCGCCGCCGGCCGGCCGCACGCGGTTCCAGCGGTGTTCGCGCGCCGAGGGGCTTGCTGGGTGGAGGGCGGTCATATAGAAGTGATGGTTCAGGTTTCTCGCTCGATTTGAGAATGGAGAGCTAGTCCCCGAGTACCCCTCGGACGGCTGGCGGAGGCTCGCGATGGTTAATCCCCAGATGGTGATGTACGAGGAGGAGTTCAACCAAATCCAGACGGTCGTAGACCGCCTGGTGCGGGAAGCGAACGCCAAGGTCGTCTTCATCGTCGACAAGAATGGTCAGCTCATCGCGGCAAGTGGTGAGGTCGATAACATCGACACCACGTCGCTGGCATCGCTCACCGCGGGCAACATCGCCGCGACGGGCGGCATCGCGAAGCTGCTTCGAGAAAACGAGTTCGCGACTCAGTTCCACGAGGGCGAGAAAGCCAACATCCACATTCAGCTGGTGGGCAACCGGGTGATTCTGGTGGTGATTTTCGACTCGAAATCCAGCCTCGGGCTGGTGCGGTTGCGGGTCCGCAAAGCCAGCGACGAACTGAATCGGATCTTCGAGGCCTTGCTCAGCAAGGTGCACGAACCGGGCAGCGATTCGCCGTTCGCCGAGATCACCGACGAGGACATCGACAACCTTTTCAACGACTGAGGCACCGGGCGATGAGTTTCATCAATTACATGGCCCGGGAGATCAACTGCAAGATCGTCTATTACGGGCCTGGGCTGTGCGGGAAGACGACGAATCTGCAGTACATCTACGAGCGCACCAATCCGGACGCGAAGGGCAAAATGATCAGCCTCGCGACGGAGACGGAGCGCACGTTGTTCTTCGACTTTCTACCGCTCTCGCTCGGTGAAATTCGCGGCTTCAAGACGCGCTTCCATCTGTACACGGTGCCAGGCCAGGTTTTCTACGACGCCAGTCGCAAGCTCATCCTGAAGGGTGTCGATGGCGTGATCTTCGTGGCTGACTCGCAGATGGAGCGGCTCGAAGCGAATCAAGAGAGCGTCGAAAATCTGCGCACCAACTTGGCAGAGCAGGGCTACTCGCTCGAGAAGATCCCGTACGTCATTCAGTACAACAAGCGTGATTTGCCGAACGTGGTGTCGGTCGAAGAGCTGCGTCCGCTCATCAATCCGATGAACGTGCCGGACTACGAAGCCAACGCGCGCAGCGGTGTCGGTGTGTTCGACACGCTGAAGGCCGTCAGCAAGCTCGTGCTGAACGAGCTCAAACGCGGCGGGTGACGTTCGGCGAACGCTCCCGGGGCGCGGCCAAGGGGCGAGCAGGAAGTGCTCGCTCCGAGGCCAAAAAGCCCCGCGTTCCGAACGTCACGAAGCTCGGCCTGGAAGGCTCGGCGCTGCGCTACCTCGAGCGCTTCGATTGCACCGTCGGCAAATTACGTCAGGTCCTCAATGCACGCGTTCGCAGCGCGGCGAAGGCTGGCTCCGAACACGCCGCGGCGGCTCCGGCGATCATCGAAGAGCTGCTCGTGCGCTATCAGAGCTCGGGCCTCATCAACGATGAGCGGTTCGCCCAGAACTTCAGCGCTCGCCAACGCGATCGCGGCGCGTCGCAACGCATGATCGAGATGAAGTTGCGCGCGCGCAACGTCCCGGCAGAGGTCGTGAGTTCCCTGTTCCCACGGGGCGAATCGCGCGCGAGCGAACTCGAAGCGGCGCAAGCGTTCGCCAAGCGCCGGCGCTTGGGGCCGCACCGCAAAGCGGAAGATCGGCAAGCGTATGCGAACAAAGACCTGCAGGCGCTCGCGCGTGCAGGCTTCGACTTCGATACGGCCAAGCGAGTCGTCGGACACGCCGCAGCGGACGACGACTTCTGAGGCGGCTTTCCGCCTCGAAACCGGATTACTTCTTCAGGCCTTCGCGACGGCCGCGGTTTTTCGCGGCAACCTTGGAGCGGAGGCGCTTGGAACGCTTGCGGTCGAGCTTACGAGGGGTGCGGGTCTGGATGTACATGGGGCGCGGGATCTAGAATGAATTCGCGAGGGGTGCAAGGTGGGTGAGGGAGGTCATCGTAACCAGAAGCGACGCCCGCCGATTTCTGGTTTTGGCTTCACCCCTTCGGGTATCGCACCCCTTCGGGTATCGCGAAGCGCGTCGAAGCGCGTCGTTTTCACTTGCGCTCCGCTGCTCACGTACAGGAGTACGCTGCGCTGCGGTGCTCGTGAAAGCCTCGCCAAGACCAGAACTTGGCGGGCGGTGTGTTCAGTCAGCACCCGGAGGAGAGGGACTGAGCATCCGTTCGGTGGCTGGCGAACGGCTTCGGATTACTTGGTGCCTTTGGCGACCAGGAGCTTTTCGATCAGTTGGGCGGAGTAGCCGTTTAGTTCTTTGAAGACGACGCCCATGCCGGCGGGGTCGGTCTCCACCCGGACGACTTCGCCGACGCCCTCGATGGTCTCGATGCCGTCCATCACCACGGTGAAGCGGAGATCGACTTCGGTGCCGACCGGCAAGGGTGTGCTCGTTTTGACGAAGGCGCCCGAGCGCGAAATGTTCGTCACGTACTCTTCGATGAACTGGTCGAAGGAGTCGAATTCCTTGTTGATCGTGACCCGCTCGTTTTTGCGCGCGTTGGACAAGGGCTCTTCTCCCGTAGTTCGAGGGCCGCGAGTGCGGCCCACTGCTGACTACTTTCCGACCAAATCGAACTGTTCGATGTGGTACTCGCGGCGCGGCGTGAATTCGATGCGGCGCATGTAGCGCTTTTCGGCTTCGACCACCGCTGCCTTCTCTTCACCCTGCATCAGGTCGACCACGGCGGGGTGCGCGTTCACCATCACCGAATAGCCGGGCAGCGTTTGCCGTTCGCGCCGGATCTGGCGCAAAATTTCGTAGGCAATGGTGGTGCGCGACTGAATCTGACCGGTGCCGTCACAGTAGAAGCACATCTCGTGCATCGTGCGGTTCAGGCTCTCGCGCGTGCGCTTACGCGTCATCTCGATCAGCCCGAGCTCGCTGATGCGGTTGATCGTGGTCTTGGCTTTGTCTTTGGCCAAGAGCCCTTCGAGCGAACGCCAGACCTTCTCGCGGTTGTGCGAGACGTCCATGTCGATCAAATCCAAAATCACGAGCCCGCCGATGTTGCGGAAGCGGAGCTGGTAGGCGATCTCCTCGACCGCCTCGAGGTTCGTCTTCAGCGCGGTTTCTTCGAGATCCTTGCTGCCTTTGCCGACGTAGCGCCCAGTGTTCACGTCGATGGCCGTCAAGGCTTCCGCTTGATCGATGATCAAGTAGCCGCCGCTCGGGAGCGGCACTTTACGACTGAGTGCGCGTGCGATTTCGTCTTCGATCCCGTAGGCGTCGAAGATCGGTTCGTCACCGCTGTAGAACTGGATGTCCTTCACCCGGTTGGGCATGAACATTTCGACGAAGCGGACCAAGCGCTGGTACTGCTCCTTGTCGTCGATGACGATGCTCTCGATGTCGTCGGTGAACAGATCGCGCGCTGTTTTCAGCACCAGATCGAGTTCCGTACAGAGCACCGTGGGAGCGCGAGCGCCCGCCTTTTTGTTCGAGACGTCTTCCCAGAGCTTCACCAAGTAGCCGATGTCGGCTTTGAGCGATTTCTTGGTCAGCCCCTCGGCGACGGTGCGCACGACGATGCCGCCGGTAGCAGGCTTCATCGGTTCGACCACGTCGCGTAGCCGCGCGCGTTCACGCGCCGAGCCGATGCGCTTCGAGACGCCCACGTGTTCGACCGTGGGCAGGTACACCACGTAGCGACCCGGCAGCGACACGTGACTCGTCACGCGCGCGCCCTTGGTACCGATCGGCTCCTTCGAAATCTGCACGATCACTTCGTCGCCCTCTTTGACGACCTCGGTGATCGGCACCGAGCGGGAGACTCGGCTCGTCGGCTTGGCGCCGCGACCGTCGCGACTCGGTTGGCCGTTGCGCGCAGCGCGACCGCCGCGATCTTTGTTGCCGCTCCGGCCATTGCGATCGCGCTCGGACGAACCACCGCGCGCCTCTTGCGGGGCGGGCCGCGGGTTGCCGTTGACCTTCGCTGACGGCACGCCGTTCGGGCGTTGCGCGGGGGCGGGGATGGGAGCAGCAGAAGCGACGGGCGAGGACGCCTCGGTGTCGCGACCACCACCGCGACGGCGGCGACGACGACGACGACGACGCGTGGCTTCGTCAGCGAGCGGTGCATCTGCGGCGAGCGGATTGGAGCCAGTGCCGGCCGCCAACGGTTCGACCGTCGATGCGGGCTCGTGATCGACGGCGCTGTCCGGCTCGTCGTCATCGCCTTCTTCGTCTTCTTCGTCGGCGACGGCTTCGTCGGCGAACGCGGCTGCGGGCGGCGCGGGTTCGGCCGCTGCCTCGCCCTCGATCACGGTCTCGTCCTCTTCTTCGGGATCGATCTCGTGCTCTTCGCCTTCTTCTTCTTCCTCTTCCTCTTCCTCGACGTTGGCAGCCGGCGCATCGGCTTCCTCCTCGTCGGAATCGGCAGCAGGGGCGGCGACTTCGACGTCTTCGTCGTCGTCCTCTTCGTCGTCGTCCTCTTCGTCGTCGTGGTCGTGCGTGTGATGCGCTTCACCGCTTTGAACGGCCGCGGTCGAGCCGTGCCGCTTACCGCCGTCGCCTTTCGACCAACCTTCGGCGTCGTCGTGACGACGAGCGCCGGCCAAATAGGCCTCGAAATCGTCGGGGCGAATCAAATCCTCGACATGCAGGAACGCGGCGCGCTCCATGCCGACGTCGATGAATGCGGCCTGCATGCCCGGGAGCACGCGGGTCACTCGACCGAGTACGATGTTGCCGACGGTACCGCGAGCGGCTGCGCGTTCGATCTGCAGCTCGGCGATGATGCCTTCTTCGATCAGCGCGACGCGGGTTTCACGGATGTCACAATTGATGACGAGAGTATTGCGGGGCATGGCTTTCGGGTGCCACGCTGCGAAAACCCCTAAATTTCGGACCAGAACGCTAGGGAGACGAAAATCAGCGCGGATGCGGGAGACGCCTCGGCTCGAAGAGCGGCGGCGTGCCGGACCACGAAACGAACCGTTGCCGGAGATCTCCCCAAGCGGGAGAACACCGGTAGGCTCGCTGGTCGGCGCGATAGTCGGGCTTGCGTAGAGGGCAAGACACGGGGATTTTTTGCAGGGGCGGGTAGTAAAAGTTTGTGTGGGGGGTGGAGCGTCTCCACCCGGGTGGCTGCCATTAGAGCGGCCGATCTGCCGGCCCCCGGGAAGCCCGGGAAGGACGCAGCAGAGTCGCTTCGCGACAGGACCAGGTCACCATGAGCCGCCCGGTTCGTCAAGTATCGGGGGCTTGGGAAAAGTATTCGGAACCGCTCGAAAATAGCTTGGCCAGCTGGCCGCTTGGGCGGTTTTGCGGGTAATGCGCCCTGCTCGCCCACACCGACGCCCACGACCGACCGGTACTCCGGCGCGGTAAGAAGTTCGTTCTGGGTTCTGGGAAATCGACACGTCCTTGAAGCGACCCGCCCCTTCTAGGTTCCAAGGCTGCCGTCATTCCACCACCTGGACGCCGCCGCCGACTTCGTCGCTCAGCCGTAGTGATTGACGAGCGCGTCGATCTTGGCAGCGCAGATGAAGTCGTTCTGCGTGAGGCCACCGGCGTCGTGCGTGCTGTACGTCACGCGACACGTTTTGTAACTCACCTCCAGATCCGGATGGTGATCTTCGTTGTTCGCGATGAAGGCGAGCGCGTTGACGAAGGCCATGGTTTCGTAGAAATCGTCGAAACCATACTCTTTGCTGATCTTGCGCTGCTCGCTGTCCGCCGCGTAGCCCGGAACCTCGCGCAGCAGGCTCTGAACTTGTTCGTGAGTCAGCTTGGGATTTTTGTGCGCGCTGTGTTGTTCGGTGAGGGACATGCCACAAGCGTTGGCCTCACGAGCCGATGCGTCCAGTCGCCGTTGGGGCGTTTTGGCTCCGGAAGCGTCGATTTCTCGAACAAAACCCGCGGCCGGCGCCCAGCGCAGCCGAGAACCTTCAGCCCTGACACCAGTGGCTAAGTAGTATTACGGCTCGCGATAGAAGCGCGGCACGCGGCGCGAGATGTCGGTCAGCACTTGCCACGGGATTGTCCCCTGCAGCGTCGCGATCTCTTCGGCAGAGATTGTATCCTGACCGAGTGGCCCCTTTTGGGTGCCCAGGATCACGCATTCGTCGCCGACGCGCACTTCGTCGATTTCCGTCACGTCGATCATGGTCATGTCCATGCTGATGGTGCCGGCCACGGGGGCGCGTCTGCCGCGCACGAGCAGGGCGCCGCGGTTCGACAAAGAGCGACTGAAGCCGTCGGCGTAACCCACCGGCACGGTGGCGATGCGACTCGGGCGTGTGGTCTTGAAAGTGGCGCCGTAGCCGACGCTGGCGCCTTCCGGCAATTCACGAATCGCCACGATTTCGGAGCGGACACGCATCACCGAGCGCAAATCGGGAGCGGCTCCCGGGCTCGGTTCCACGCCGAAAAGCGCGATGCCGGGGCGCACGACATCCAGCCAGGAGCGAGGATGCTTGAGCAGTGCCGCGCTGTTGGCCGCGTGACGCACCGCGGGGACGAGGCCCTCTTCGCGTAGCGTCTTCGTGGCACCTTCGAAGAGATCCAACTGATGTTCGATCGACTCGCCATCCCAGGAATCGGCGCAGGCGAAGTGCGTCATCAAGCCCTGCAATTTCACTTCGGGGAAGCGGCGCATGGCCTTGCCCATGGCAGCCACGTCTTTCAGGGCCACGCCGAGGCGCGCCATGCCAGTGTCGACCTTCAGGTGCACGTTCAGCGGTTCGGAGCCGGAGAACTTCACTTCATCGGCGATGGCTTCGAGTTGTGAGGGGTCGTGGATCACCGGCGTGAGCTCATGGCGAAGTAGCTCACCCCAGGCGCGACCGTAGTGGCCGCCCATCACGAGGATCGGCACCTGAATGCCGGCTTCGCGTAGTTCGATGCCCTCTTCCAGTAAGGCCACACAGATGCCGTTGGCTCCGGCGCGCTCGAGCGTGCGAGCGACGGCCTTGGCGCCGTGGCCGTAGCCATCGGCTTTGAGCACCGTCCACACCGCGGCGCCGCCCGCGGCGCGCTGCACCAAGCGCAGATTGTGCCGCAAGTTCGCGAGGTTCACCTCGGCGCGTGTGGGCCGCACTGCATCCGACGGCACTGCGCGCTGCGGCCGCAGCACCCGTGGGAGTGGTGTGGCGAGAGCCGGGGAAAGCGCGCTGAGTGCTGGGTGCCGCGTCATCGTGCCTGTCGATTGGTTACCGGAGCCTCGTGCACCGCGTCAACTTAATCGCCTATTTCGAGGGGGGAGAATTTTCCAGCCGCCGTCTTTACGAGGTTTGTGGCGATCTGCGGGGCGAGCGCTGCTGCTCGACGCCGTTCACTGAAAACAACGTTTCATGCACTGCTTGTAGTCCGAAGCGCAGGCGCGGCAAGGCGGGTCGCTGTGACCGGCATCCGCTACGCACGGCGACTCGCAAGTGTTGAGCGCATCGCGGCACGCGGCGGTGCACTGATCGCCCGGCGCGGGAGGCGGTGTAGGTGCTGGCGCGTTCACGTTGGCGTTCGCCGACGCCGGTGGTGCGCCGGCGTCTCCATACCAGCGGGTGGCGATGGGGGCAGGCGGCGCGTGACCACTGGTTGGTGCCGGCACGACCAAGTAGAACTGCCGAGCCTCGGGCTTGCGAACGTCCCCGATGTTCAGTGTCGGGCTAGCGGTGTCGCCCGTGGCGAAGGCGTGAGCCCGGCGCCGAGCGTAGTCGATTCGATCGCGAGGTTGCCCGTAAGTGTACATGTTGAGCCACTCCTTCCAGCAGGCCTCGCGGTGCGTGGGAGCGGTATCGACCTCGAGATCCAAGCGGTAGCAGTGCTCGAAGCGGATATTGCCTTCGTAGATCGACTGCACGCTGGGGCCGCAGGCGGCAGCCGTGACCACGAAGGCCGCGCTCGCGACCAGCCAGCGCCCGGAGAAAAGTCCGCTTCGCGCTCGCGGTTCGCCGTTGCCCTGTGGATGGTGCACGTTGCTGTTTTCCCCGACGCGTCCGCGTGGCGCAAGCAAAAGACCGGGAAGCACGGCTTGCGCCGGCTTTTCTCATGCTATGGGGAGGCCGAGATGTTCACCGGTTTGGTCGAGACGAAAGGCAAGCTCGCGCGCCGGACGCGTCAGGGCCAGGGCTTTCGCTTGTCGGTCGAGGCTTCGCTCACCGGCTACGTGCTGGGCGAATCGATCTCGGTCAACGGCGCGTGCTTGACCGTGGTGAGCTTCGACGCGCGCGGCTTCGAGGCCGACGTGTCACTCGAAACCAACCAGAAGACGACGCTCGGCAAGCTCGACGTGGGCAGCGCAGTCAACCTCGAACGCGCGCTCAAGGTCGGTGATCGTTTGGGCGGGCACTTGGTGAGCGGTCATGTCGATGCAGTCGCCACCGTGGCCGACATCTCTCCTGCCGGCGAGGCCAAGCGTTTTCGGATCAGTTACCCGAAGGAGCTCGCGCGCTTCATCGCCGCCAAAGGCTCGGTCGCGCTGGACGGTGTGTCGCTCACCGTCAACGCGGTCTCCGGTGACGAATTCGAGGTCATGCTGATCCCGCACACGCTCTCGGTCACGACACTGGGCGAGTTCGCGCCGGGGTCGGCCTTGAATCTCGAGGTCGACACACTGGCGCGCTATGCCGTCCGCTATCTCGAAGTGACTGCTTCAGGCGACGCAGAAGGCGGCTTGAAAGCCGCGCTGCGCCGTTCGGGCTTCACGCCCGACTGATCCGTTCCGTGTCTCCCCCCATGAAAACAGAATCTCCGCAGTCTACCCGCGCCCTCGACATCGCTCCCGAACACCTGCAGCGCGTCCGCGACGCGCTGGACGACATTCGCGCCGGCAAAATGGTGATCTTGGTCGACGACGAGGATCGCGAAAACGAAGGCGACTTGTGTCTCGCGGCGGAGCGCATCACGCCCGAGGCCATCAACTTCATGGCCATGCACGGCCGCGGACTCATCTGCCTCACCCTGAGCGAAGAGCAAGTGGCCCGCTTGGATCTGCCGATGATGACCGCGCCCGGCCGCAGCGGGCCGCGTCTCGGCACCGCGTTCACCGTGAGTATCGAGGCCCGAGAAGGCGTCACGACGGGGATCAGCGCTCAGGATCGCGCGCACACCGTGCGCGTCGCTAGCCACCCCCGCGCGGTGCCCGGCGACATCGTCGTGCCGGGGCACGTGCTGCCGCTGCAGGCGCGTCGCGGAGGCGTTTTGGTGCGAGCCGGGCAAACCGAGGGCTCGGTCGATCTCGCGCGCCTGGCCGGCTTGAACGACGCTGGCGTGATCTGCGAAATCATCAAAGACGACGGCACCATGGCGCGCATGGTGGATTTGGAGGAGTTCGCCCGGAAGCATGGTCTGCGCATCCTCACGATTGCAGATCTGATCTCGTACCGATTGCAGACCGAGCACCTCGTTTCTCGGCTCTCGGAGGGCGAGATCACGCTCGATCGCACTGGCACCGTTTGGCGGGCGATCGTCTTCGAGGCGCTGCTGGAGAAGCGGCAGATCCTGGCGCTCGTCAAAGGGGAGCCGGATGCGGCGCGAGCCACGCTGTGTCGCATGCACGCGGGCTCGACCATGGGCGATGTGTTCAGCTCCACGAGCGGGGACGGCGCCAAGCATTTGGACGAAGCCATCGACGCCATCGAACACGAGGGCAGCGGCGTCATCGTTTACCTTCCGCCACAGGGGGAATTGCGTGACGACCTCGAGCTGCTGCTGCGCAGAAACGATCCGAAATCCGCTCCTGCTGCCGCTGGGTCTCGCCCGCATGGCGGGACGCTGCGCGAGTATGGCCTTGGCGCGCAGGTGTTGCGCGAACTCGGCATGTGTAAAATCCGCCTTTTGACCAACAATCCCCGCAAAATTGCCGGCATTCAGGGGTACGGTCTGGAACTCGTCGCTTCGGTGCCGCTGGTGTCGATGCAAAAGAGCAGCGAAGCCGAGTGAGTGTCCGTTGACTGATGCTAGCATCCGAGCCCCCTATGCCGAACGCCGACAAAGCTCCTGATTGCATCGAAGGCACGTTGATCGTGCCGAAAGGCGCCCGCTTCGCCATCGTGGCGGCGCGCTTCAACAGCTTCATCGTGGAGCGGCTCGTCGAAGGCGCGCTCGACGCGCTGGTTCGTCACGGTGCCGAGCTCTCGAACGTGACCATCGTTCGCGTGCCCGGTGCGTGGGAAATTCCATTTGCTTGCGCGCGCCTCGCCAAGAGCGAAAAGGTGGAAGCCGTGATCGCGCTCGGCGCGGTGATTCGTGGTTCCACGCCGCACTTCGATCACGTCGCGAACGAGGTCTCCAAGGGTGTCGGCGCCGTCAGCCTACAAACCGGCACTCCGGTGAGCTTCGGCGTGCTCACGACCGACACGATCGAGCAAGCCATCGAGCGTGCCGGGACCAAGGCCGGCAACAAGGGCTTCGACGCGGCAATGGCCGCCGTTGAGCTCGTTTCTTTGGGCCGCGCGCTCGAAGAAGCCGGGTTCTGAGTCGACGATGGGCGCACGCACGCAGGCTCGCGAGGCCGCACTTCAGATGCTGTACGCGGTGGAAGCGGGCGGCACCGACGTCGAGCGCGCGATCGCCGATTTCTGGGCGGAGCTCCCGGCCGAAGACGCGGAGGGGCGCGCCTATGCCGACGCGCTCGTGCGCGGCGTCGTCGGCGATCTCGAAAAAACCGACGACCAAATCAAGAAAGCCAGCCAAAATTGGCGTCTCGAGCGCATGACGCGCGTCGATCGCAACGTGCTGCGCATGGGCGCCTGGGAGCTCATCGCGCGGACCGACGTGCCGCGCGCGGTGATCTTGGACGAAGCGGTCGAAGTGGCCAAGCGCTTCGGCACCGAGGAGAGCGGCGCGTTCGTCAACGGCGTGCTGGATCGCATCGCCGAAAATCTGGGTCGCAAGGATGCCCCCGGCGCAGCTGACCCCAAAGCGAGCCCGAGCTGAGGCGGTTTGGATCTTCGCTTCACGACTCCAGAACTGCGTAAGCTCGATCTTCTCGGGACCGAAGTGCTGGTCTCGACTTTGGCCTCCGACGAGCGGCCGCCCCACGGTGTCACCGGGCTTTTGGACTTCCGCCTCGCCGGTCGGATTTCGCGCCTGATTCAGAACGGTTTTGCGACCGGTAAAGTCGGCGAAGTGCTGCTCGTGCCGGGCAAGCCCAAGCTGCCGTTCGACAAGCTGGTGCTATTCGGGATCGGCAAGCGCACCGAGTTCAACGATCCGATCTTCCGCGCGGTGCTCGACAAGATGCTGCGCACGCTCGAAGGCTTGCGCGCGCGCACCGCCGTGGTGGAGCTGCCCGGGCGCCACTTCGACGCCATTTCTCCCGAGCGAGCCGCGGACATCCTGCTCGAAGCCGCCGGTGGTCAAAAAGAACACGACGTGTGGACTCTGGTGGAGCCACCCGAGGCGCAGCGCGCGATCACCGCGCACATGATTCAAGAACGCAGGCGCGTACGCCAAGTTTGAGCGCGTTTCGCGGCTATTTCTTGGTGAGGATGATGGCACCCAAGATCAGGTTGCCGTTCTCGTACTTGTCGTACTCGGCGACCAACCCGGGATAAGTGTCGCGCTGGACGGTGTTGAACTCGTTGGGCGTGCTGACCTGCTCGGTGCTCTTCGGTGCGCCGAGCACGTCGCGGATGGCTTTCGGGACCATGCCGAAATACAGGTCGGGCGGGATCACGCCGTTGAAAAAGCCGTTCCAGCGCGGCTGACCGTGGTCGTCTTTGAAGGGTGTCGCGAGCCGCTTGTGACTCGAAATCACGATGCGATCGACGACGCCATCCTTCAGTTGAAACTCCACCGCGCGCTCGATGTAGCGGCAACTGTCGCCGGTTTTGATTTCGCACGGTGCTTCCATCAGCCGTTCGATGGTGCCGACGTTGGCGCCGAAGCGAATCGGACCCACACCCTCGCCGGCAAAGATGCCCAAGACCGGGCCTTCAGGCACGTAGCGGCGGAGCGGCGGCGCGGGCGCGCTCGAGGCCGGGGCCGAAACGGTGGCCGCGGCTGCGCTGGCCGACGCCGTGCTCGTTGGGCCGCCCTTCGCGCTCGGCGACTTGCAGCCGATGGCGGCAACAAAGCACAAGAAAGCAGCTCGAATTAGGGCGTTTTGACCGGTCATGAAACCTCCGACGGGCGAACGTTTAGCACGACCGGAAGCTGCCCGAGCGCAGATCCGAATTTGACCTCCGCGTCCGGGCGCGCCAGAACCCGGGGCTTCTGATGCCCCCGTTCACGCCGCGGCGCTTCCTGTTCGTTACCGGCAAGGGAGGCGTGGGCAAAACGACGGTTACTGCGGCGCTCGCGCGCTCGCTGTCGAGCCGCGGGCTCAAAGTGCTGGTCGCCGTGTGCGGCGTGAAGGAGCGCGTTTCCACGTTGCTCGGCGCCCGAGCGCTGGGCACGACCATCGCGGAGCTGCAGCCCAACATCTGGGGCGTGGCGCTCGTGCCGGAAGTCGCGCTCCGTGAATATGGCACGCTCAAGTTGAAGAATCGCACCTTGGTCGACGCGATCTTCGACAGCAAGTACGTGAGCGGATTCTTGAGTGGGACGCCTGGGCTGCGCGAGTGGTCGCTGCTCGGCAAGGCTTGGTACCATTCGACCGAAACGGATGCGAGCGGGCGTCCGCGTTTCGACGTCGTACTGTTCGATGCGCCGGCGACGGGGCACGGGCTCGATATGTTGCGCGTCCCGCAGGTGATCGTCGACATCGCGCCGGTCGGCGTGCTTCGAAACGACGCCGAGCGCGCCTTGGAAATGTTCCGCGATCCCGCGCAGAGCGGCGTGGTCGTCATCAGTTTGCCGGAAGCGATGCCCACCAACGAA
>Ga0105245_10000998_pt1 | contig 25712 bp, 19 predicted proteins | sample KBSM54metaG_FD_81523 | JGI IMG/M metagenome (GOLD analysis project Ga0105245, IMG submission 81523) | Miscanthus rhizosphere microbial communities from Kellogg Biological Station, Michigan, USA - KBS M5-4 metaG | ecosystem: Host-associated > Plants > Roots > Rhizosphere > Soil | place...
AGATCACCCTTGGCGGCCAAGAGCAGAGCCTGGTCATCGGCGCAGCCACTCCCGGCGGCGGGGAACGCTACGCCAAGTCGAAAACAGGCGACGTATTCGCGATCCAGGGTGACTTGGTGCAGGGGATGCAATACGCCGAGTCGCGGCTCGCCGAGCATGAGCTTCACGCCTTCAAGTCGGAGGAAGTCACGCGCGTCAAAGTCTCGAAATCCGGCAAGACGCGCGAGCTCGTGCGTGTGCCGAACAAGAACGAAGGCTGGGCGGACGCGGCCACCCCGGGCACGCTCGACGAGACGTCCGGCAATTGGATGACGAAGGTCTCTCGCCTCCGAGCGACCGATTGGGTGGAGAAACCGAACGGTCCGGTTGCGGCTACTGATTCGCTCGTGCACGTCGAGTTCTTCGCGGGCTCGAAGGCACTCGGCAGTTTGGACTTGTTCAAGGTGCCGGCCGAGAAGGGCAACGACTACTTCGCCAAGACCGAGTACGGGCGCTGGTTCGCGAAGCTGGCCACGACCAGCGGCGAGCAGGTCGACCAAGATTCTGCCTCAGTCGTCAAATAGTTAGCACTATCCTGCGTTTACGGCGCGGCTGAAGACGCGCGTGGGGGCGGCCGTAATCGTCTAGGCATGCCCTCGCGGTTTCGGTCCATCGCGGCGCTCCTCAGCGCGCTGTTCGTCGCGCCCGCGCTCTTCGCCGAGTCGCCGAGTCCGAGTGATGATGCGCAGCCGCTCGGCGTTCAAAGCTGCGACACGGAATGCCAGAGCGCGGAGACCGATTGTGATCTGGCCTGCGACCAGGTCGTCGCGTGCGTGGAACAATGTAAAAAGACTTCGGCCGCGTGCACCGAGCAGTGCCGCACGGCGCCGCCGCCGAGTAAGCCCGTGGCGTCCGCGAAAGCGGCAGCAGGCAAGAAGGCCCCTGCGGCAGCCGGCACCGCGAAGAAGCCGCCAGTAAAAGGCGCCGCGCCCCCCGCCAAGCCCAAAGGCGCGTGAGTTGGCTCAAGGAGTCGGCGGCACGACCTTCGGCCCCATCGGCCCGTTCGCGGTGCCACCTTCTTTGAGATCGACCCCGCCGTACGGTTCGACCAGCGGTAGCTTGGCGTAGAGATCGGTGTAGATCTTCTTCATCTCGGCCAGCTTCTCGGGCTCTTTTTCGGCCAGATCCGTCTCCTCACCGGGATCGTTCGCCAAGTTGTACAGCTGGAACTTGTGCTCCTTGATGACGATCATCCGGTAGTCACCGGAGAGCACTGCGCGGCGCGGCGGATTGTGTGAATCCTCGGTGAGCTCCATCAGGATCGGATCGCGATTGTCCGGCGTGGCTCCGAAGAGTTCGGGAGCGAAACTTTTGCCCATGAACTCTTTCTCGGGTGGCACGCCCATCAGATCCAAAATCGTGGGCGCCAAATCGATGTGCGAACGGTGTTCGTCGATGCGCTTGGGCGTGATGCCGGGTCCGTAAACCATCAGTGGCACGTGCGTGAGGACGTTCCACAGCTCGAACGCGTGCTTGTAGAAGCCGTGCTCGCCGAACGCTTCGCCGTGGTCCGCGCTCACGATCACGACCGTGTCTTTCCACCACGGTTGGCTGCGCGCGAAATCCAACAATTTACCCAGCCATAAATCGGTATAGAAGACTTCCGAGTCGTAGCGGTCGCGGTTCTTGTTGCCGAAGTCCGGTGATTCTGGGTGCTTGTTGTATTGATCGTGCGGGTCCATGTAGTGGGCCCAGGCGAAGAATTGTTTGCCGGTATTCTGCGGCTTGCTCAAGAGTTTGATGCCGAGCTCGGTCATCAGCTGGCTCGTGATGTGGTTGTCGGTTTCGGGATCGAAGCGGATCCCCGGGACGAACTCCCAATCTTTGAAGCCTTGATCGAGGCCGACTCCGCGGAAATACAGATGTCCGTGCCAGCCAGTCGTGGCGATGCCGTGATCGGACAAGACCTCGGCCAAGAACGTGTCTGCCTTTGGGTAGTTGGCGAAGAAATAACCGCTGCGATACAGCGTGGAGGGGTAGCGGCTCGACAAGAAGCCGGCCACGCTCTTCGCCGTATAACTCGAGAGTGCGAACTCGTTCGTGTACACCACGCTCTCTTCGGCGAGCTTCGTCAGGTTCGGTGCGATTGCTCGCGGATAGCCCGCCCAGGGCATGTCGGCGCGCAAGCTGTCGATCGTGAGCAGCAAGACGTTGCGTGGTGTGGTCGGGACCGGCGCCGCAGTGACCACCGGTGCCGGCGCCGCGCTCACTGCGGACGACACGGCGGGCGCGCCGATCACAGCCGTGAGTGACGGCGGGGTGGAGCTGTTCGCCGCGCTGGGAGAGGGCTGCTTCTTGTCGCAGCCGAGGGCGACCGTCAGCGTGGCGAGCGCAAAACCGGCGAAGCGAGCGGAGGAGGGAAGTCGAGGCAAAGGCGAGCTCCAGTGGCGCCGGCCGGGCCGGCAAAAGGGCCCGCACAGTAGAGACTCGCCTGCCGTTCGTCGAGGATTTGGCGGCAGACTGGAACCGAGGCGATTCTGCAAAGTGGCTCTATTTGCTAAATCGCAATGCCATTTTCAAAGTTGCAATAAAGGGCGTCTCGGAATGAGGCTAAGTCCTCAATTCTCTGTTCCTGTCAGACGGCACAGTACCTGCAGTAGCAGACATCGGCAGCAGCCTGAGGTGTCCCCCCCCCTCCGCCCAGGCTGCTGCCCTTTTTTTGTCTCGCGTGCTGTGCCGGAATGTTGGCCGGCAACCCCGCCTCCGTGCGAATCCGGAGCGGTATGCGAAGACCCAGTGCTGTTTGCCTGCTCCTCGGGCTGACCGGGTGTCACCACGATTCGGAGTCGGGTGGCGTTGTTCTGAGCCGGGCAGCCGAGTCGACTCCGTTGCTGTCCGCTAGTGTGGCACCGGCGCCCGTTCATGCGCCGCCACCCGCGCGCGGACCACTGGTCTCGCTCGACGGCGCGTTTCACCCGGACGCGGAGGCCGTGACCGGTGACGCTGGACCACGCGTCTACAGTAAGTCATTGCGCGCGTGGGTGTTCGCGACACCCTCTGCTTCGGCGCTGAAGCTTGGCTACCTACGCTCCGGGGCTTCTTCGCCAACGAGCGCGAAGGCTGCGGGCTTCGAGGGCTGTCCAGGCGGTTGGTATCCGGTGACTCCCGAAGGCTTCGTGTGCGTCGGCCCCACGGCGACGCTGGATGCGCACGATCCGATCGTAGTGGCTGCCGCGGGTACCGCTCCCGACTTTTCGCGAAGGCTGCCGTACGTCTACGGCACCGTGCGGAAGCCGGGGCCGATCTACGGGCGAGTCCCGAGCGACAGTGAATTGAAGGCAGCCGAACCCGATCTGCCCGAACGCATGCAAACCTGGCTCGCTGCTGACGGCGAAGTGGGGGCGCGTTACGCCCCGCAAGTCTGGTTTGGCGGAAAACCTGCTGGAATCGACGCCGAGCAGGCGTGGCAAAATCACGTGAGCGATCCGCTGCCCGTGTTCTTGAACGGAACGGCGACGCCGGCCGCCATGGTCGCCGGTGGCGCGAGCGGGTCGGTCGTCGTCGATCACATGCGGCCCAAAGTGGGCTACTCGCTCCTGGAGACGTTCTTGAGTGCGGGGCGCCGCTACGGCGTGACGACCGATATGACGCTCGTGCCCACCGATCGCTTGCGACCCATTCAAGGCTCGGCGTTCCACGGCGTTGAAATCGGTAAGACGGTGAGCTTACCCTTTGCATTCGTGCGCTCGCCTGACGCGAAGTACTGGGAGTTCGACAAAGCGAAGCACAAGTTCAAAGAAGGTGAGGCCGCGGAGTATCGCGCTGCGCTGCACCTCACGGGAAAGCAGCAGTTCTTTCACGGTCACCTGCACTTCGAGGTCGAAGGCGGCAAATGGCTGAGCGACCAAGATGCGTCGCGCATCGATGCGGCGCGGCGTATGCCGGCTTGGGGAAAAAACGGCGAAAAGTGGCTGGATGTGAACGTCACGAAGCAAACGCTCGTCGCCTACGCGGGCACCACGCCGGTGTACGCCACTCTGATCTCGAGCGGTGAGGCTGGCCTCGACGACCCCGCGCACTCCACCGCCACCAAGCGCGGCATCTTCCGCATCCACACCAAGCACGTCTCGACCACCATGGCCTCCGACGAAGTCGGCGAAGAGTTCGAGCTGCGCGACGTGCCGTACGTCCAATATTTCGAGGACGGCTACGCGCTACACGGAGCCTACTGGCACGATCGCTTCGGCGTGCCGAAGAGCCACGGTTGCATCAACCTGGCTCCGGAGGACGCCCGGCGCCTCTTCTTCTTCACCGAACCCGAGGTGCCGCGCGGCTGGCACGCGCGGCTGTTGCCCCTCAAAGGCACGGTCGTGTTCGTGCATCCTTAGCTATTGGTTGGGCGCCCCGCCGCTCGTTGCCGGGCTGCCGGCGAAACCGACTTCGCCGACCATGCCCGCCGCACCACCGGGCATACTCTCGCTACGGCCAGCGCTGCCCGCTTCCGAGGCGGCGCCGCCCGCAGCTTCCCCCGCAGCACCGCCTGCATTGCCCGCTCCCGTGCAACCGGCTGCCGGTGAGAGCGTGACGGGAGAAGTGGCGGAATCCTGCGAACCATCGCCGACCTGGTAGACGTTGCCCGCGTCGTCGATCAGCTGCACCCGCACACTAGCGACCCTGGCGAGCATCGCTGCAGGCACCACCACCGAGGGTGTCGCGTTCGCGGCCGTACTGGAGGAGATCACCGTTTGGTCACTCGCCAGCAAACTGACGCGAATCGTGCCGCACTGCGGCGCGGAGGCACACACGCCCGGTGCGCGTAGTGTCCAGTTTTCCAGAGTGGTCACGACCGAGACTCGGCCTTGGCAATCCGGACCGAGCACCTGGCTCAGTTGCAACACCGCGGGACCGATCGGTGCTTCGGGTGCCGTGCTGCTATCGCCGCTGCTGCACGCGGCCACGGTTCCTGTGACGAGCAGGGCAAGGGCGGCCCAAGTAGAGAGACGAGCGACTGGCCTCACGCCGGACCTCGCGGCAATGCCTTCAATTCGGCGTCGTCCAAGGCGACGCGTTCCGGGTCGATTTTGAAGCCTTTCACGCTTTGCTCGAGCTCCTCAGCTAGACGTTGCAACCGTTCGCCTTCGGAAACCGCGTTTTCGCTGGAGCCCACGGCGGCTCCGGCGATGCGCTGAACGGCGTCCATGTTGCGAGCGATTTCATCGGATGCGATGGCCTGTTCCTGCACTGCCGCAGCGGTGTCGTCAATGACGGTGATCAGGATTTTGAGATCGGCGAGGGTGTGTTCGACCAAGCCCGTGCCTTCTTCGACCTCGCGGGTACCGAGCTGCATGCTGCGCACGGCCTCGCCGGTTTGATCGCGGATTGCGGCGATCAAGTCCTCGATGTCGCGGGCGCTTTGGCCGGTGCGTTTGGCGAGTGAGCTGACTTCATCGGCCACCACCGCGAAACCGCGGCCGTGCTCACCGGCATGCGCGGCCTCGATCGCGGCATTGAGCGCCAACATCGAGGTCTGCTCGCTGATCTGACGAATGACTTCGACGATGTTGCTGATGCGCTTGCCGCTTTCACCGAGCGCGCCGATGCGATGCGCGGCTTCGTCGACCGTCTTCCGGATCAACTGTAAGCGCTGAATTGCGCGGGTGACGGCTTCACCGCTTTGCTTGGCGGTGCGCGTCGCCTCGGCCGCGTTCTCGGCGACCTGCTGAATCGACGACGAAAGCTCGGTCACCGCGGCCGTCGAGTTGGAGACTTTGGTGGCCTGTTCCTTCGCTCCATCGAGCAGTTTCCGGCTCATGCCCGAGATCTGTCCGCTCGAGGAATTGACCTGGAACGCCGTGCGCTGCACGCCCGCTGCCAAGCTGTGGATCTTTGCGAAGACACGGTTCAAATTGCTGGCCAGCTCCCCGAGCTCGTCTTTGGTGCCCACCTCGAGGCGCCGACTCAGATCGCCCTGACCGCGGGCGAGCTCTTCGGTCGCGCGGATATAGCCGCGCAAAGGACCGGTGATCTGCATGGCCAGCAAGAAGCCCATGGCGAGCGCGATCACCAAGCCGAGCCCGAAAACCGCCATGACTTCGGTGAGCTGTTGGCGCACGGCGGCCGCCTTGGCCTCACGTGAGCGCACCAGATACAAAACCCCGAGCACGCTCGAGTCCGGATCGTTGGCGGCCGAATAACCCGAGATCGGCGCGCTGTAATAGTCCACTTGCTTGTCGCCGAACTCCAGGACGGAGACCATGTCGTTGCCGTCTTTGACTTTGATCGGGCGATGCATGGCTTGCAGCAGCTGCGGATTGTCCGCTTTGGGCAGGGCGGAGGCGACCACTTCGCGGTCGTCGACCACGAGCGCGAAATGATACTGCGCGTCCAACGCGGTGCCCGAACGAGCTGCGACCTCGTCGAACCAGCGACCGAGATCTTGTCCGAGTAGCACGGCGCCCACGAGCTTTTCGCCGTTGCGCACCGAAGCTGCGGACACTCGGTAGATGCGGTGATCGATCACCGCAAACTTGCCGTGAATGGTCTTGCCCTCGCGCAGATCGGCAAACAGCCGTGACGAACGCCAATCGCTATCCAGCGGGCGCTTCGCGAGTGGTACGCCGAAGATATTTCCGGACATGTCGACGATCGCGAACAAGTCCGGCGCGGCCGTGCCCTGCAGCGCCTCGATGGTGCGCTTCTCGGCGTCCGCAATCTTGGGCGCGTCGTCAGCCCCCAGCGCGACGCCGAGATCGGGATCGCTGGCCAACACCTTGGCGACCGATAATTCGGCGGAGCCGCGCTCGTTCCCGAGCTCGAGCTCGTTCGTGAAGTCACGCCGCAGGTACTGACCCGTGGCGCCAGCCGCGCGGATCTGATCGGAAGCCTTCCAGGCTCCGAGTGCCACCACCACCGCCGTGACGATGACGATCGTCCCCATGATTTTCCCGCGCAAACTGAGCTTGGGCCAGCGCATCGATACTCCTGGTTTGCCGCAATTTCGGCGAGAAACGGCAGGCTAGTGCAGGGTCTACAAACTCACAAACTAGAGATGAACCCTGCACAGCTTGGCTTCGAAATGCCCCTTCAGGCTCGCGGCCGGATGCTCCGCGTCACCCGGGAATTCGAACGCGAACAGCCCCCGAACGCGGCCTTCTTGGGTGGTCGCGATGCTTTCCAGCTGGAGTTCCCCGCCCGGGGGCAGGACGGCGCCGCGGTGGCCGAGGCGAAATGTCGGCAGGGCGTAGGCGCGCTCCGGTTGCTCCTCGGTGCCGCCGTGTGCCGGGTGCCCGGCCCATGCGTAGGTGGCCGGCCCAAGTTCGGTGCTCTCGGGCGCCAGCACCGTTACCGTCACGCTCGTGTCTTTCTCGGAGGGGGTGACGAACGCGTCGCACGAAGCGGCGTAGCTCGCGAGCGTGATGCGCAGCTCACGCCGGACACCGGGCACCACGAGGTACTCCGCGTAGCTCGCTACGGGGCGAAACTCTGCGCGCTCCGCCGGGGTGGGTCCGGCCACCAAATAGACGAACGGGTGATCGTGATTGCTGCACGCGGCGAGCAGCCCGCAAGCGAGTAGCGCCCGAGGCGAGACTAGGCGGAGAGAACGGTCGCGGGAGGGTCGAGCGAGAGGGGCCAAGATCGGTCGCGCAGGGGACGGCTCGCCCGCGCGATTGCTTCGCGTGCTTGGCTGGCTGTCGGGCGCTGGCGCGGATCCTGGCGCAAGCAGGCGGCGAGCACCACCGCCAATTCGACGTATTCGGGGATCTGAGCAAAGTGAGCCAGCCGGTCGGGCCAGCCATCGTGGCTGACGTGCAGCTGCAGGATGCTGCTCTCGCTCTCGGCTTCGAACAGCAATTCGGCCGTGAGCGCTTCGTAGGCCATGCACGCAAAAGCGTAGATATCTGCGGGCAAAGGCGAGAGAACGTAGTCAGCGGGGACGGTGCCGAGCACCTCGGGTGAGCAATAGTCGAGCGTGCCGCAGCCAGGGCGCAGCTTGCGACCGCTCAGGCCGAAGTCCACGAGGACCGGCGTTTCGCCGTCGCGCAACACGACGTTCGACGGTTTGAGATCGAGGTGACCGACACTCGCGCCGTGCATGGCTTCGACGCCGGCCAGAATCCCATCGAGGTATTGGAAGGCGCGCTCGGTGGTCAAGGAGCGGCTCCGGATCAGCCGATCGAGCCCGATGCCGCGGATCAATTCCATGACCAAGATCGGCTTCGGACGCGCCGCGAGGTCGAAGGTGACGAAGCGCGCTAAGTTACTGTGTTGGGGGAGGGATAGCAACGCGCCCGCCTCTTCCCGGAACAGTTGCAAGAACTCTTGCTCCGACAAGCTTCGGGCGGTCGTCGGATCGTAGGCGGGGACTTTGAGCGCGAAGCCTTCGGCTTTGGCGTCGTTCCGCTCTTCGGTGCGGCGCGCCATGAACACGGAGCTGGCGCCGCCGGTGCCCAGCGCGCGAACCACGTAGAAGGCGCCGATGGTTTTTTGCGGCAAGAGCCAGTCCGGCAGCGCAGCGCGGCGCTTTTCCAGCGGGATCGCGAACACGTCGCTTTGCACCGCTACCGGTAGCGAGCCGATCCGCTCGAGCACGCGACTGATCGCGGTGGCCACTGCCAACGGCAAATCCGCGACGATCTCCTTGATGGCCATGCCGAGCTGCTGCGCAGTGGGCGGGACGCCTGAGTGCACCGTGCGCTCGACCAACGCCGACAAGGGTGGCACGTCGGCCACCACTGCGATGGCCATCGGATCTTCTTCGGCGACGCGGCGAAGCGCGCCGGAGATCAGACGCCGCAGGTCATCGATGGCGTGCTCCACCTCACTCAAGATGTCCACACCGCTGGCGTCATCGACCAGTTCGGTCTGGCCCCGGGCGCTGGCAACGGCTTCGAGCGCGCGACCCAAACGTTGAACGACGCGGCGCAACGCTTCGCCACGATACGAGCCACCGGCGCCCAGCCCTCGGCTCAGGGCCGTCACTCGCTCGGCAACGCGTGACACGTCTTCGAGCGGCAAGAGCCTTGGTCCGTCGAAGGCGTGCGGATCTTGCGCGTCCGGGTGTTCACTCTGCGGGCTCAGAAAGCTGACGTAGCTGCCCATCACCGTGCGCACATCGGGGTTCGTCGACGCCTCGGCGATGGACTCGAAGCTCTGCGGCTCGCTCAGGAAATGCGCGACGGAAAGCAGCAAATCGCTCGGCTCGGAGACACCCTCGCGGACGGCTGCGTCGAAGCTGCGCGCGAGCGTCGCGCAGGCGATCCGGTGCACCATGGCATCGGGTTTGCTGGCCAAGCGCCGCAGCATGACCTGAACCGAGCGCCGCACGCGCCCGCGCACCCCGACGTCGTCTTCGCCGCGGGCGCCTTCGAGATCGACGAGGTGGAGTAACGCTTTCAAGCGCCGTTGCTCGCCGAGAGCCGCGCCGTTCGAGTGAACGGCGTGTTCTGCGCTCGACTCGGCCTCGAGCACCCAAGCCCCGAAGCGATCGTAGAGGCGATCCATCTCCGGAACGCTGGTGTCGCTGTCGCCCGGACGGCGGCCGAGTTGAAGCAAATCGGACAGGCGCGGCGTTTCGAGCACGCCGAGATCGAGATCCGCTAGGGCGCCGACCACGTAGGGTAACACCTGCAAGTCGTGCGGGTCGTGCGAAGCGATGAAATCCATCGCGCGATGGGCAGTCGTGAGCGCGGCCGTGGCGAGTTCGAAGGCGGCGCGCGCGCCCCGCGTTTCATAGCTGGTGAGCGCCCGGCGCACCGCGCCGACGAGCTCGGTATCTTCGTCTTGCTCGCGATCCAAAATCCGAATCGCGCGATCGGCCACGCCGCGGAGCACGGAGCCTTGCGCCTGTGCGCGCGAGGCCAACGTTTGACGCAGGATCTTGCCAGCACCCACGCCGAAATTCGGCAGCGCGAGATCACTCAATAACGAGGCCACCGCTTCGGCGACGTCCGGCCGACGCGTGTTCGCGAAGAGTTCGAGCAGCGCCTCGGCGGCGTCCGGCTCCGCCTCGATGCCGCGCGGTAGGCCGAGCACCATGGTGGCAACGATGCCCGGGTCGAGTTCCGCGATCGGCCCCTCGAGGATGCGACGGCACGCGCGAACGGCGCTGTCCGGCTCGGAGGGCAGGGTACCGACGAGTGAGACGGCTGCGCGTCGCCACTCGGTCGGGCTCAGGTTGGGGTCGAGCGCGAGATCGATCTCTTCGCGCAGCTCGCCATCGACGGCCGAGAGCAGGCCGCGCGCCACGGCGGCGTGACGCCAGACGAGCGGCTCGCGATCCGCGAGCAGGGCGCGATAAACGGAACGCACGGGTTCGCTCAGCAGCGCTTCTCGGGGGTACGAATCCCCTTGCTGTGCGCGGAGCACTGCTTCGCGCGCCGCGTGCTCGAACAACTTGGCGGCGAGCCTGCGCGCCGGCAAAGTGCCGCTGCGCGCGCGATCGAGCCAGCGCTCGCGGAGCTCCCGGCGAGTGACGAGCGTCAGCGCCAGCGGATCGGCATTCACCGACGAGCCGACCGGTAAATCGAACACCAGGCTGATGCGCGCGCGGATCGTCGCCGCCTCGAGTGGGCGCCCCGAGCTCAGCGCCATGCGCGTTGCTACTGCCGCGAACGTGGCGGCACTGCCTTCGTAAACGCGGGCGAAAACACGCCGCCCGAGCTCGCGCCGCGCTTTGCCTTGCGGCAACGTCGCCGTGATTTCGTAGAGCGCGACGGCCGCCGGCCCGGGAGCAATCCAATCGAGATCGTCGATCAGGCCCGTATCGAGCGCGAGCGCGACGGCGCGACTCAATACTTCGGGCGCGATACCATCGAGCGGTGGTGGTCCGGAAGCGCCGCTGCCTTGTCCGAGTGCAGTGACCGCTTGCCGAAAATTCGCGCGCCGTTCGCCTTCGTCATCGAGACGAACCAGGGTCGCCAGGGCTTCGACAGGGTTCGGACGGCCGCGCATCGGGGAGCGCATTAGTCTACGGTGAAAACCGGCGAAACGCAGCGCTTTCTTGCAGAGTTCCGCGGTGCCCTCGCACGTACACCGTTACCTTTTGTGTCCCTGCGAGAACGACCGTTCACTGAGTGATCGTGGCCGCGAGTCCTCGCTCGCATTGAGGCCTTGCGCCAAACGCGCGCAAATGTCTGATTCATCCGCTTGGCCCAGCGTTTGAAAGAGCCATCAACTGGAGGAAACGCACACAATGTATACAAAGACCCGCTCGTGGCTGGTTGGTGCGCTGGTGTTGGCCGTCTCGTCTGGCTGCGCCCTGCAAAAGAAGGATGACGTCGACGCGTTCCGCGACGCCGTGCCGAAAGCCGAGGCGGTCTCGGTTTCGGGGCCCGAAGGCGCAGCCAGCGGGTCGACCAGCACGGCTTCGACGGTGCCGGGGCCACGCACTCTGGCGACCACGCCAACAGGGCCATACGCCAAGTGGTATCAGTTCACTCGCGACATGCGCGACGGCGTCAACCATGTCACGGGAGGCGTACTCGGAACCATTTGGATTCTGATTCACACCGAGCCCACGTCGGCACAAAAAGATAACGCTACTTGGGGCCCATACAGCGATGCGCTCGATCCCGTGACCTATCGCTTCCGCATCACGCGCACCGCGACCGACGAATACGACTACGTGTTCGAAGGCCGGCCCAAAGCGTCGACCGACGACGCTGACTTCCGAGCGTTACTCACCGGTCACGGCTACGGCACGCCGCATCCCATGCACGGCCAAGGCACCTTCACGGTAGACCTCGATGTCGCCAAATCGCTAGACCCGGCAAGCCACCCGACGGATTCGGGCACGGTGACCATCGTTCATCATTTTCCTCACGATTTCAGCGAGAATCTGAGTGCGCTGCCACGCACGATCACCGCGACGGTGACGCCTGCGGGCGAGGCTCACTTCAGCGTCGAATCCGTGGCCAATCTCGACGGTACGGGCTCGATTCACGTCGATGCCCACGCCGACATCGACGACAGCAAGCTGACCAAACTCGAAGACGTGGTGATCGACAGCCGTTGGCGCGCGACCGGCGCTGGCCGCTCGGATATCAGCATTTCGGGTGGCGATCTGCCGGCCAGCACGCCGCTCGTGAACGCGGTCGAATGTTGGGGAACCGACTTCGTGCGCGACTACTACAGCGATTCGGTCAACTTCTCACCGAGCGAAGGACTGGCGAGCGCCTGCGCCTATGGCGATCCCTGAGCCCTGACCTTTTGCGGAAGTCGTTCTAAGCTTGGCTCTATGGCGAGCGAAGCACCCCTTCCGTCGAACGAGCCGGTTCTCGCACATGCGCCGGGCAGTCCCGAGCGTTTGCGGGTGGATGAAGCCATCGAGCGGCAAGTCGGCGCATGCCCAGACTTGCCGCTCGTGATTGGTGGCGAGCCCGTCTACACCGAGGAGCTTCGCCCATTTTGCGCGCCGCACCGGCACGACTTGCGGCTCGGCCGAATCGCCGTGGCCACCGAAGAGCACGTGACGCGCGCGCTCGAGGCGGCGCGTTCTGCCAAATCGGCTTGGGCGGATCGCGAGCTCAGCGAACGCGCTGGCGTCTTTCAGCGCGCGGCCGAACTCGCGAGTGGCCCGTGGCGAGCGCGCTTGCTTTCAGCCACCATGCTGAACCAAAGCAAGACCGTGCATCAGGCCGAGATCGACGCGGCTTGCGAGCTGATCGATTTCTTTCGCTTCAATGCTGCGTTTGCGCAACGCATTGCCGAGCAGCCGCTGATCTCGACGGCGACGGAACACAATCGCTTCGAGCTACGTCCGCTCGACGGCTTCGTGTACGCGGTGACGCCCTTCAACTTCACCGCCATCGCCGGCAATCTGCCCACGGCGCCAGCTCTGCTCGGGAACACCGTGGTCTGGAAGCCGTCCCCGCTCGCCGCTCTCTCGGCGATGACCGTGCTCGAGTTGCTGTCGGAGGCTGGCTTACCCGCGGGAGTGATCAATCTCGTGCAGGGCGATCCCGCGGCGATTTCCCGCCAAATTTTGGCAGATCGTGATTTTTCTGGGTTGCACTTTACGGGCTCGAGCGCGGTGTTTCAGGGGCTGTACGCCGCAGTGGGCGCCAATATTCGCAACTACAGAAGCTATCCGCGTCTGGTCGGCGAAACGGGCGGCAAAGATTTCATCGTCGCGCACGCTAGCGCGGACGTGCAGGCGCTCGCTGTGGCGATCGTGCGTGGAGGCTTCGAGTACCAGGGGCAGAAATGCTCGGCGGCGTCGCGCGTGTATTTGCCGCGCAGCATCGCCGCGGCAGTCGAGGCCGAAGTGTTGGCGGAGGTCGCCCAGATCCGCGTCGGCGATCCGACAGATCCCAAATGCTTCATGGGCGCCGTCATCGGTCGCGCGTCGTTCGACAAGATTGCCGGCTACTTGCAACGCGCCGGGACGGACTCGACGTGCCGCGTGGCCTGTGGCGGCCAGGTCGACGATTCCGTCGGCTTCTTCGTGCAGCCGACGTTCGTCGAGTGTTCGACCGTGCACCACGCGCTCATGACAGAAGAGATCTTCGGCCCCGTCGTGGCGTTTTTCGTCTACGACGACGATCGCTTCGAACAAATCCTCGAGTCGTGCGACGAAGCCACGGCTTACGCGCTCACTGGCGCAATTTTCGCGCGCGATCCGCAGGCGGTGGCACTCGCTTCGCGACGCCTGCGCATGGCGGCCGGCAACTTCTACATCAACGACAAGCCGACCGGCGCCGTGGTCGGGCAACAACCCTTCGGTGGTGCGCGCCTTTCTGGCACGAACGACAAAGCCGGCTCGAGTTGGAACCTGATGCGCTGGGCATCACCGCGGGTGATCAAAGAAAACCTGAACCCGCCGCACGACTTCCGTTATCCTTTTCTGGTTCGCTGAACCAAAAGTTAGACACAATCAATGAGCGCCAACTCCACGGCCATCTTGCTGGTCGCCCACGGCACCGTGCAAAATCTCGACGATTTGGGCGCGTTCGTGGCGCGGATCCGCCACGGCCGTCCGCCGCCAGCGGGCTTGGTCGAGGAGCTGCGCCGGCGTTATGAAGCCATCGGCGGCTCGCCCTTGCTCCGCGTCACCGAAGAACAAGCGCACGCGCTCGAGCAGAAGACCGGGCTACCCGTGCTCCTCGGCATGCGGCTTTGGGATCCGAGCGTCGAGTCCGCATTTCGACTAGCGGCTGAACGGGGGCTCCGACGGTTGGCGCTCGTGCCCCTCGCGCCCTTCAGCGTCGATGTCTACGCGGCGGCCGCGCGCCGCTCACTCGAAGCGGTGCGCCCAGAGCTCGGCGAGCGGACGCCGGAACTGGTCGCGTGCCAAGCGTGGGGCACGGAGCCCGCGTTCGTCGAAGCGCAACGGGCAGCGCTCGCCGAGAGTCTGCAGCGGTCCGCGGCGGACGCGATCGTGCTCACCGCGCACAGCCTTCCGAGCGCCGCGATCCGCGCCGGGGACCGCTATCAGGCGGAGGTCGAGGCCAGTGTTCGGGCGATCTCGAGTGCGCTCGGGCGTCCTTGCGAATTGGCCTATCAGAGCCAAGGCGCCGACGGCGGTGAATGGCTCGGCCCGGGCCTGCGTCAAACCTTCGAACGGCTACACGCAAGCGGCGCACGGAGCATCACGCTCTCACCGGTCGGCTTTTTGGCAGACCACGTCGAAACACTCTACGACTTGGACATCGAGGCGAAAGTGTGGGCAGGCGAGATCGGGCTCAGCCTCACTCGCGTGCCCGCATTGAATACCGCAAACGGCCTCATCAGTGCTCTTTCCACGGTAGCGCTGCGTGCGCTCGATGGTCCGAGCGCCGAGGCGTAGCCACCCGCGAGTTTGGGCCCGAGAAGGCGTGTCGCCGAGGGCCGGTTGTTACTTTTCGGACACAGAACTACGCTCGTGGTCCCGCGCATGACGTATTCGATCCCGCCACTCCGCCTTCGCATTCTCGGGCTGTTCCTCGTGCTCGTCTTGGGGGTCGGTTGCCCCTGCGTGCGGGACGCAGTGAACGCGAGCCCCGGGCTCCGCTGGTGGCTGTTCTCGAATTTCGGCGCGCAACGCGTGTGCCCGGAAATGCTCAAGCGCGGCACCCCGTTGAAGCTCACGCCGACCGGCAACACGATCGGGCGGTTCTTCCCGGAGCAGTGCAATTTCCAAGTCAACGATCAGGCGCAAACCGTCACGCTCAGCTTCGCTGGCACCGGCGCTGCGTGGACGCCCATCGCCGGTCGCGTCGGCTTCTCGGTTCGCACGAGCGTCGAGTACGCGATGGACTTTTACCTCGCAGAGGATGCGACGTACGTCTGGGCCAAGCCGCGCAGTATCCCGTTCGGGCCGGAATTCAAGATGGCGGCGATCGAGAACAAACTCGTCAACTGGGCCGCGCAGGGCCCGGACGGATACTTGGCGAGCACCTTCGGCTCACAGATCGTGCAAAGCCAGATCGCGAGCGGCTTCACCGTGATCCATTCGGACAGCGGGGATGAGTTCACGCTCGGGCAGCTGCAACCGCCGCTGCACCCGCCGAAGCCTTTCAACATTCCCTCGGGCGGGCGCTACGCCTTCGTGAACGACACGACCGAGGTGCGTTCCGAAGAGGTGGACATGCTCGGCCCGTTCGAAGTCACGGAGAGCGGCCAGGCTTTGTTTTGCCGCTTTCGGCTCACTGGCCCCAGTTTGGATGTGCTGATCCTGCGTCGCGGTGCCGGTGATTTGTGGCGCAGCGGTCTGCAACTCGGCGCGCCACTGGCGCCGCCCCCCGAAGCGCCGCTCATGCAATTTCCGCTCATGCCCGGCACTGAGCAGCACCAGAAGATCCCGCTACCGCCCGGCCAATATTACATCGTGCTCGACAACAGCTCGAAGGTCGGCAGCGTGAACCCGCCCTGGAATCCGCTCGGTGTCGTCGGTGGCAACGTGGCCGTCGTTTCGCACGTGGTCGAGCTGGGTGAGGCGAGTGACAACTTCTAGCTCGCGCTTTGATCGCTGGTGAGCGTGACTCGCCAATCGACGGGCAGATCGAGGAAGCCCTCGAGGCATAAGAAGTCGTACAGCTCCTGACACATCACGGCGCAGGTTTCGCTGAATACGTGCGGGTCGGTGAAGAATTTCACGGTTTCATCGCGGAATTCTTCTTCGCCGTGGGTCAACCGGGCGAGCAGCTCGTCACCGCAGAAGAACACCATCTGCTGCATGAACAGCTGTTCCCACTCGGTCCGGAACGCGCCAAAATTCTCGACTAGCACCTTGTAACCGACGCTCTGCGGCTGGCGCGCGGTCTTGGCCATGCGAATCGTCATCTTCGCTAGCTGTTCGAGGCGCGGGGGCAAATGCTTGTGCACGAAGTCGCCGATGACGCCGGTGTAGATGGTCATCACGCGGTTCAGCTCAGGAGAGCGGCGCGAGAGAAACCCCACTTGCAGATCGCGCTCCATTTTGCTGAGCATTTGCAGCGTCAGCTCGCGGATCTCGGGCGTCACGTACTCGAACCCCTCGAGCTCGGCGCGGAGCCGGTTCTTGTAGCGTTGCAGCACGTAGTACACGCCTTGTTCGGCGTGGTGGATGACCTTCTCTTTGTCGCCCTTGCTCTTCTCGTGCAGCTCGCTCTCGAAGAAGAGCTTGGCGATGCGTCGCCCAATCGGTTTGAGGATGCGGCTCGCGTATTGCGATTGATTGGAGAACACGCGTGGCAAAAGCCCCGCGAGTGCGCGCACCTGCTGCTCCTCGATCTGTTCTGGGGCCTGTTGCTGCGCGATTTCTTGGCGCGCGGCCGCCTGCATCGCCTTCAGCTGTGCCACGACTTGCGCCGTGATCGCATCGAGTTCGGGGCTCGTTTCGAGCTCGCCCTTGTAGTGCACGATGCGCGCTTCGACCTGCTCGTTCAGTAAGCCGATCGCTTGCAGCGCCAAGGCCTCCTTTTGGCCGGTGGTCATCGCGGTGGGCGGCGGGCCAGGCGACGGTGGGCGCGCCGGAGCGGCAGCGGCAGTCGCGTTCGGATCGACGCGCGGTGGGGGAGGGCGCGGAGGCGGAGGAGGTTGACGCGGAGGCGGGGGTTTCGGCGGCGCAGCGTCAGTCACGACTCGAGACGATACCTCCGTCGTCCCTTCGTGTATACCGGGAGATCCTAGGAGAAATCATCGATGAGGACGCCAATGCGGTACGGAGCGAGTTCGATGGCGGCGGTGCGCTGGGTGGGTTCGTTCTCGCTGCTCATGGGGCTTTCGAGCGTCGGCTGCGCGCGTGGTCCGAACCTGACTGCCGATGGCCTGCCGCTGCGCAAAGTCGTGATCTATCGCAACGGCGTCGGCTACTTCGAGCGCTCGGGCGAAGTCTCCGGGGACTCGGTGCAGTTTCACATGCGACAGCGCATGGTCGGCGATTTCTTGGCGACGCTCGGCATCGTCGAACGCGGTGGTAGCTCGGTGCACGCGGCCTCTTTCCCGCTCGACGTGAGTCGCGATGATCCGGATGCGCCGGATCCGCGCTTCTTGCGCATGCTCGACGCCTGGGATGAAAAAGGGCACGTGCCGGATTCACGCCACACCGGTAACAACAAACTGCGCGACGTCGTGCTGCGCCTGGATGGCAAGGATCACGATTTGGCGGTGGGCTACGTGGCAGCCACGCCGGTTTGGCGCCCCTCGTACCGCATCGTGGTCGAAGATGGCGGCGCCGATCTGCAAGCGTGGGGCATTGTCCAAAATCTTTCCGGCGAAGACTGGCGCGATGTCGAGCTGTCACTCGTGGCGGGCGCGCCGCTCGCTTTCGAATCCACGTTGGGCGATCCGGTCACGCCGCAGCGGCCCGTGGTCACTGATTCGGGCGAAGTGATCGCCGCCGTGCCTGAAGGGGTGACTTCGTTGAACGAGCGGGAGGGCGGGGCGGTGAACCGCGTCGGGCCGCCGGCGGATGCCCCAGCCCCTCCACCGCCGCCGCCCGCGCCCATGGCCGAGCCCGAACTCGACGACGCTCCGAGTGCCAGCTCCGAGCTACGCCGCAGCCCGGGCGCCATGGGGTCCGGAGCCGCCGCGCCTGCCGCCAAGAAGTCCGCGCCGCGGCGAATCGTCATGGGCGCGCCGAGCCCGGCGAAACCGAAGGCTGAGTACGCGAGCGCGCCGCGCCAGATGAGCGCACTAGCCGCGGTCGCGGTGGACTCGGGGGCGACGCACTATCGCATCCCGGTGCGCCTCACGATCCCGGACGAGAGCGCGACCATGGTGCTCTTGATCAATCAACGCGTGCCTGGCGAGGCCGTGTTTTTGTTTGCGCCCGACGGTGGCGTCCCGGATTCGGCGGCGCACCCATTTCGCGTCGCGCGCTTCACCAACGCCACGAACGGCTTACTCGAACGCGGGCCGATCGCCGTGTTCGAACGCGGCTCGTTCCTGGGTCAAGGCATGCTCGATCCGTTGCCACCGAAGGCCACGGCGACGGTACCCTTCGCGCTGGAACGCAGCTTGGCCGTGGAGAGTGAACGCCGCACTTTGGAGCTCGGATCGCGCCTCTTCAAGATCGAAGCCGGCGAACTCGTGGTCGAACGCGATAGCGTGACGCGGACTCTGTATCGCATCAAGAACGGCAGCGACACCGCAGCCAAGTTGCTCGTTCGTCATCCACGGCTCGGCGGCGGGCGCCTGTTCAAGCCGCCGCCGGGCACCGAAGACAACCTGGGGGCTGGGAATGCTCTCGTGCCGATCACCGTTGCCGCCGCCGGCCGCGCCGAGCTCACCGTCGACGAGCGTCAGCCGACCGAGCAGAACACCGATTGGCTCTCGCCTCTGGCGGATGAAGCCGTGCGCGCCTACTTGGCCGATCCGCGAGCAGATCACGCGCTCGTGGCTAGCCTGACAGCGGCCTGGGCGCAGCGGGCGACGCTGAAACAGAGCGTCGACCAACGCGCTGAGCTGAGCCAATCCCAAGCCGAACTGGAGAAGTCGGCGCGGGAAACTCGACTCAGTTTGGAAGCCATCGAAAAGAACAAGCAAGCCGGCGATCTGCGCGCCAAGCTCACCGCGCGCCTGGCCGAGGTGACGAGCAAGCTCGACCAAATCTCGAAGAAACTGGTCGAGATCGATATGCGCCAATCCGAGCTCGGCGTGCGCTTTCGAGACGCAATCCGTGAAGTGCACCTGAGCGCGCCGCTACCGCCACAAGATTGATTTCGATGGATGCGAGACTTCCTGATAAATATCAATTGGTTAGCGCTGTGTGTCCGGCCGCGGGTGGGGCCTCGAGTTCGGCGCCGCGCTGGTTGACAACGGTCGATACAAGCGCCACAAAACGGCTCGTATGATCGCTGCCACTGAAGTCGAGCGCTTGCTCCGCAGCCGTTTTGCGGACGCAGAGCTCGAACTCGTCGATCTCACGGGGACCGAAGATCACTACCAGGCGCGCATCGTGTCTGAAGTGTTCGAGGGCAAATCGCTGATCGAGCAGCATCAACTGGTGTACGGCGCGCTGGGAGCCGCGATGAGTGGCCCGATCCACGCGCTGGCACTGAAGACTTATACGCCCCAAGCGTGGGCGAAAATGACTGGAGGCAAGTGATGGACGAAGCACTACGCGAACGAATCAAGAGCACGGTCGAAAGCAGCAAAGTCGTGCTGTTCATGAAGGGCAACAAGAACTTCCCGCAGTGCGGGTTCTCCGCGCAGGTCGTGGGCATGCTCAAGCAAAACGGCGCAGAGTTTCGCGATGTGAACATCCTGGCCGATCCGGAGCTGCGCACGGGCCTGAAGGAATATTCGAATTGGCCCACCTTCCCGCAGCTGTACGTGAATGGGCAGCTGGTCGGCGGTTGCGACATCGTCACCAGCCTGAACGAGAGCGGCGAACTCGCGACGCTGCTGAACGGCGCGAGCTGAGGTTTGCCGAGCGTTTTCCGGCTGAGCAACGCGGCTCAGCCGGAGTTGGCGAGCCGTAACGAACGCGCGGCCGCGAGGCTTGCGCGCGATGCGCGGTTCGCATCGCGAAACGGGAAGGTGAGCCGCGTGGGGTGGCCAGGGCGGCCGGAGATCATGCCCATTTCGTTGCCGATCAGCGTGGCCGAGGTGCCGCGATCCAAGTCTGCACTGGCAGCGCGAATCGCGTCGAAGGTGCCGCCCCAATCGGTGCCGCTCTGAGTGTGGCGCAGCACCTCTGGCTTCAGCAACGGCGCATCGGCGAAGGCCGACATGAAGTAGATCAGGGATGCCATGGCTTTGCCCGGTGTGCCGCCCAGAAACCACGCGCCGATGTGGTGCGCTTGGCCGCTTTCGCAACGCGCGAACAGCGCGCCGTCGGTCGCGCCGAGCTCCTCGGCGAGGGCGTCGGCGAGGGCGAAGTAATCGCTGCGCTGTGCTTCCGTGAAGTACGGCACCACGTACGGGCCGCTGAACACGAAACTGAGTCCGCTCGCGCTCGCGGGCACGAATTCGCGCGCGTCGCCGACCTTCACGTTGGCGTCGAAGCGCTGTTGGCTGGTGAGGTTCGGCGCGTGAGCCCAAACGACGCTACCCTGGCCGGCGCTCGAACCCGAGCGAATGAACTTCGCCAAACCGGGCAGGTGGGCCAGATCCGCACGCGAGTTTTCGCGCGCCAGCACGAGCTCCACTACCCATCCCTCGACGTCCGCAGGGCCGATGTTGGCGCCGCGGGCCACTCGGGCGCGGGCTTGCTCGCACGCGTTCGTGGCTAGCCCCGCCCGTTCTTGTTCCGGATCGGGGCGCACTGTCGGCGCAGCGCTGGCCGAAGGCGCCGTGAATAGGCCGCTGAACAGCGAGCTGCCCGGAGCCAACAAGCGAAAGGCCGCGCCCAACGCCAACACACTGAGCCCACCCACGATGAGCGCCCACGCGATGGCCGGCAGGCCCGGGCGATCGGCCCGCGGGGTAGCTCGGCGAGCCATTTCGATCGCGGGCGCAAGCTTTGCGGGCTGCGCACGCGCCGGTGCGAGCTCTTCGGAGCCCAGCAATAGTTCCGCGATTTGTTTGAGCCGGCGTTGCCGCAGATCGTCGGGCAAGTTTTCCCATTGCGCCACAGTGCCAACGATGTCGACGCGGGCACTGCCGAGCACGAGCGTGCTGCCCTCTGCCTTCGGGATGCCCCGCTGACCGAGGCGTGCGAGCTCGACCTCGACCAGCGCTCGGACTTCTTCGATGACAGAATTGCTCTCGCCCGCGCCCGACACTCCGAGCACGATACCCGCATCGGTGGCTATGCGTCCACGGCGCTTCGGTTCTGGTACCGTTGCGGGATGGCGCGCCCCTTGATCTTGGTCAGCAACGACGATGGCTATCGCTCTCTCGGCATCCAAGCGCTGCGTTCGGCGCTGCTCGAATTTGCCGAGGTGATCGTGTGCGCGCCGGAAATCGAGCAAAGCGCGACCAGTCACGCGCTGAGCGTGCACCGCGCGCTCCGGCTGTTCGAGCCGGGTCCCGGCATCTACTCGATCGACGGCACGCCGGCTGACTGCGTGTACGTCGCCCTGCACGGGGCAGCCCGCATTCTCCCGCGCTGGCCGGATCTCGTCGTGTCCGGGGTGAACCACGGAGTCAATCTGGGTGACGACGTGTTCTATAGCGGCACCGTCGCGGCCGCGCGCGAGGCGGCGCTCAAAGGCATCCCTGCGCTTGCTGTGTCGACGCCACACGACGCGAACATGGCTGAAGCAGCAGCCCTCGCGGCACGCATTGCGAGCGGCCTGCTGCGCCATCCAGTGACCGCGCCACTGCTACTCAACTTGAACGTCCCCAAGGCGTTCGAAACGTTGCGGGCGACGCGCCTCGGCCGGCGGATCTACCGCGATGAAGTCGATTTTCGGCGTGATCCGCGCGGCCGCGAGTACTTGTGGATCGGCGGGCCGAGCGTGGAACACCCGGGTTTGCCTGGCTCCGACACGGAGGCGTTCGATGCGGGGATCGCCAGCCTCACGCCGCTCTCGCTCGACCTGTGGGCGCGCGAGAGCGAACCCTTCGTCGCGAAAATCCTGCAAGATCTCGCGTGAGCCGCCCAGGGGGTGTAGCATCCGCGGCCATGGCGGTACGAAAAGGCACGTTCGCAAAGCCGAGCAAGCCGGTCCCCGCGCGCTCGCAACCCACGCCGCGCGGTGTCGAGTCGAAGAAGTCGACCGAGCTTTCAGCGGTTCCGCGAGTGCGCCTCGATGCGACACCTGATTTCGATTCCGCGGGTTACGTGCGCCGGCTGATCCGCGAGGTGCCGGATTTTCCGCAGCGCGGTGTGCTCTTTCGGGACATCACTCCGCTCCTGGCAGATCCGCGCGGCTTTCACATCGTGCTGGATACCATCGCGCATCGGTTCGTGGGCGAGCAGGTGGATGCCGTCGTGGGCGTCGAGTCGCGCGGCTTCATTTTTGGGGGTGCGCTCGCGGCCAGGCTCAACACGAGCTTCGTTCCCGTGCGGCGGCCCGGCAAGTTGCCCCACCGCACCGACAAGGTGAGCTATTCGCTAGAGTACGGCGAGAGCGAACTCGAGATGCACCGGGATGCCTTGCAAGAGGGCGCGCAAGTGCTGGTCGTCGATGATTTGTTGGCCACGGGGAGCACTGCCGCCGCTGCCGGGGAGCTGGTCGATCGGCAGGGCGCATTCGTGCTCGCCTATGCGTTCGTGATCGAACTCGGGTCGCTGGGCGGCCGTGAACGGCTCGCGCCGTCGCCCTGCCTGTCGATTGTCCGCTTCGACTGAGCCGCGCCCGCTCGCCCGGCCTCGCGCTTCTGCCCTCGTTGTGGCGCGGATGCGATTCGGTTACCCTTTGCAGCTTGTACTCAGGCCCCGCCCGTCTGGGGGCGGCGCCTCGAGCGCTTCGTTACCGAGGTTTGCTTATGATCAACAAGCATTGGGTAGTGGCGGTGAGTCTCTTGGGCATCGCGAGCGTGGCGTCCTGTTCGAACGGACCGGCCACGACCGGTTTGCCGCCGGGCACGCCCTTCGGTGGCTCGAGCGGCGCGGCCGGGAGCTCGGGGAGTGGGGGCACGGGCGGCTCCGCGCCGACGGGCGCTTCGATCGGCGCCTCGTGTGTCGTGATCGCCGACTGCCGTGCAGGGCTGTTCTGTAACGCGGGCAAGTGTGCCGCTTCGCACCTGATCGCCGCCGGCAGCCCGTGCGCGATCAGCGATGAATGCGCGGCCAACCTGCAATGCGTCGCGGGTTCGTGTGCGCCTGCGGGCGCCGGGATGGCGAACGCGGCTTGCAAATCCGATCTCGATTGCGCCGCGGGCCTGCGCTGCTCGCTCGACGGCCTATCGCTCAGCTGTCAGCCCCAGGGCAAGGTCGACATCGGCGGCACGTGCAGCAGCAGCAGCGACTGTTACGCGGGGCTCGGTTGTGCGGCGGGCAGCTGCGCGGTCGTCCCTCCCGGGGCAGTGTTCGGAACGCCGTGGGCGGGCGTGGAGTGCTCGGCACCCAGCACCACCACTGTTCGCGCCTATTTCGAGGTCCCCGGCGCTGCCAACGCCCAGGAAGCCGATTTTTTTCGGCTACCGTTTCCGAACGATGCGCGCCGCGCGAGCGACGGCAAGCTCGACTTGAGCGGTTTCCCGACACCGGGCGCCGGGCTGCTCGGCTTTGATCCGGTTCAAATTTACGCGGACGCGATCACGGCCAGCGACAAGGCCTGGGGCGCGTACCCGACGGTCACCTTTCGTTTCTCGGGCGCTGTCGATTGGAACACGGTGAAGCTCAACCTGAGCGACGTCACTCCGGGGCTCGCCGCGGGTGAAGGGGACTCCGGATGGTGGTCGTCCTATTACTCGACGTCGCGCACCGCCTACGTTTGCGACAACTGGGTCGCGATCATGCGCGGTCATGGCAAACCGCTGCAACCCGGGCACACGTATGCGTTTTGGATGGCGGGCGGCGTGAAGACCCCAGCGGGAGTTGCCGTCGAACGTTCGGAAAATCTTCAGTCGCTCTTGGCTGACAGCGCGCCCACCGACAGCGCGCTCAGCAACGCATACACCGCCTACAAGCCGTTTCGAGATTTCATCAAAGCGGGTAGCAAGGATGCACCGCAAAGCGCTTCCGACGTGACCAATGTCTCGGTCGTGACGGTCGGCGCGATCCGCGATCCGATGCAGGCGCTCGCCGCGGCTGCCGCGAAAGAAACGCTGCCACTCACGAAATCGTGGGTAAAATGCGCCGCGGGCGTCAAATCCCCGTGCCCCCAAGCGGATGGGGATCGCGCGTGTGGCGCCGCCAACAGCGCGTTCGACGAATACCACGCGCTCGTCTCGCTCCCACGCTTTCAGCAAGGCACCGAGCCCTATCTCACCCCGGCTGACGGCGGTGGGATCCAAATCAAATCCCCCGCACCGCGGGAGGACGTGTGTTTGGCGCTGACCATTCCCAAGGCGGCGAAGATGCCAGCCGCGGGCTGGCCGATCGTGATTTTCGCTCATGGCACGGGCGGTTCCTTCCGTAGCCACGTCACCGACGACACGGCAGGGGTACTCGCCAAGAGCCCGACGCCCTTCGCGGTCATCGGCATCGACCAAGTCGAGCACGGCACACGTCGCGGCAAATCGACCGAATCACCGAACAACTTGTTCTTCAATTTCGCCAATCCGCAATCGGCACGCGGCAACCCGCTACAAGGCGCTGCCGACCAACTCGGCCTGGTTCGCCTCGTGAGCGCGTTCAGCTTGAGCGCGCTCCAGACCGGTGGCGCTGCCATCAAGCTCGACAAAGACAACATCGTCTTCTTCGGTCATTCGCAGGGCTCGACCGAGGGTAGCTTGGCGATGCCCTACGCCGATGGCGTCAAGGCCGCGGTGCTTTCGGGCAACGGTGCTGCCCTCAAATATGCGCTTTTGAACAAGACGAACCCCGTCAACATCGCAGGGGCGCTGCCGTTCGCGCTGCAAGACCCGGCACTCGCTGATCCCAACGAGGCTCCCGAGTTACACCCGGTGCTCTCGCTCCTTCAGCAATGGATCGATCCGGCTGATCCCTTGCATTTTGCGACCTCGATCACGCGATCGCCGATCACGGGTCACACGCCGAAGCACGTCTTCCAACCCTACGGTTTGGGCGACACCTACGCGCCGCCGCTCACGTTGCGCGAATACGCGCAGGCTGGTCAGCTCGACGTGGTGGCTTCGGACGCCAGCGTCCCGACGCCGGACGTGATCTTCGACGGCGTGACTCCGCTAGCCGCCGGAGCTTCCGGCAATGTCACGATCGCCACGAAGAAGTACACCCTGGGCGTGCGCGAATACACGCCGCCGCTGAACACCGACGGGCACTTCGTGGCCTTCGACAACGCCACCGCCAACGCCGATGTCGTGCGTTTCTTGTCCGGCGCAGTGGGCGGCGCCGTTCCCGCGATCGGAAAGTAGTCGATCACAGCAGGCGGTTCGGAAACGCCCTCACTTCGCCGATCTCGCGCGCGCCACAAGCGAGCAGGAGCAAGCGGTCGAAGCCGAGGGCGTTGCCTCCGGCGTGCGGCATCCCCGCGCGCAACGCCGCTAAAAATCGCTCGTCGGTGGGGTAGGTCGGGCGCCCCGCGAGCGCGCGGGCACGCGTGTCGAGCTCGAACCGGCGGCGCTGTTCCGACTCGTTCGTCAGTTCGTCGAAAGCGTTGCACAACTCGACGCCACCGACGTACAGCTCGAAGCGATCGGCCACGCTCGGGTCCGCGGGGTTCAGGCGCGCCAACGCAGCTTGGCTTGCCGGGTATTCGCACAAGAAAAGCGGCTCGTCGTGGCGGGCCAGACCCGGCTCCACTTTTTCAACGAGCAGGTCGAAGTAACGCGCTTCGTCGCTCCGCGCGAGGTCG
>Ga0105245_10001001_pt1 | contig 25644 bp, 21 predicted proteins | sample KBSM54metaG_FD_81523 | JGI IMG/M metagenome (GOLD analysis project Ga0105245, IMG submission 81523) | Miscanthus rhizosphere microbial communities from Kellogg Biological Station, Michigan, USA - KBS M5-4 metaG | ecosystem: Host-associated > Plants > Roots > Rhizosphere > Soil | place...
CCGGGATTTTCACTCCCTGCAGATGCACGATGGCACCGCTCACCCGGACTTTTTCTACATCGACACCACGAACCCGAGCGTGACGACGGTGCGCGGCACCGTGACGCAACCCGGCTGCGTGCCCGATGGTTTGTGCGCGGGCCTCGTGAACCCCACCCTCGACGCGCTGGGCAAACCCACGCGCGCCAAGGCCGGCACGGAGTGCCTCTCGTGTACTTACAACTCGAATCCGCCCGCGTACGTGATCTACAGCGACGCGAGCTTCAGTGATTGGTACCGCGACGTCAGCGGCACCAACAAGACCACCTACTCGACGATCGAGCTATCGCCGATTGGCAGCGGGCAATACCAATTCGCGCGCGCCAAGCCCGGCGGGTTGTTCCCTCTCGATACGCTGGCGTGGGGAGCGGAGAAGCTGGTGTGCCAAACGTGGCCCTACTGGCAGCAAGATCCGACGACCTGCGGCAACACGCACAACTACTATTTCACGAGCGAGCTCCGTTACATCTTCCCCTACCAAGGCGGAGAGACGCTGAGCTTCTTCGGCGATGACGACGTGTGGGTGTTCTTGAATGGGCACTTGGTGGTGGATCTCGGCGGCACGCACCAGCAGCTCCCCGGCACCATCACCGTGAATGCGGCGAACCAGGGCACGTACGGCATGGCACCCGGCTCGCTCTACGAGATCGTGGTATTTCAGGCCGAAAGGCACCCGATCGAGTCGAACTACCAGCTCACGCTGTCCGGGTTTCAAACCAAGCGTTCGACGTGCACGCCCACCTGCGGTGACGGCGTGACCACCGTGTTCGAAGAGTGCGACAACGGCAAAGCCAATAGCGACACGGCCTATGGCGGCTGCACCACGAAGTGCACCTTCGGTCCACGCTGCGGCGACGGCCATCAAGATGCATCCGAGCAATGCGACGACGGCTCCAACACCACCACCGCTTACGGCGCGAGTGGCTGCGCGCCCGGCTGCAAGCTCCCCCCCAGCTGCGGCGACGGCGTGCAGGATACCGGTGAAGAGTGCGACAACGGCAAAGCCAACAGCGATACCGCTTATGGCGGTTGCACCACTGCCTGCACCCTCGGTCCGTATTGCGGTGACGGCACGGTGCAAGCACCCAAAGAGGCTTGTGACGACGGCCTCAACGTCGGCGGCTACGGCCAGTGCGCGCCGATGTGCGTTCTCGGAGATCGCTGTGGTGACGGCATCGTGCAAAAAGCCTCGGGCGAGCTCTGTGATGACGGCGCGAGCAACGGCATGCCCGGCAAATGCACGGCGGATTGCGGCCTCGCCGCGGTGTGCGGTGACGGCATCGTGCAGCCCCCCGAGCAATGCGACAACGGCATGAACGACAACTCCTACGGAGGTTGCTCGGTCGACTGCAAGTACGGTCCACGTTGCGGCGACGGCGTCGTTCAAGCTGCCGGCGGCGAGCAATGCGATCTCGGCGACGCCAACAAAGACGGCCTCTACGGCGGCTGCTCCTCGCACTGCAAATATGGCCCTCATTGTGGGGACGGCATCGTCCAACCGGGCACCAACGAAGAGTGCGACGACGGCAACAACAAGAACCAAGACGGCTGCAGCGCCAACTGCCTCAACGAAATCGTCGTCCCGCGCTAGTTCACACGCGGCGGTAGATGTTGAAATCTCAACATCTACCGCGCGCCCGAAAGTGCCCGCCCGCGACGCCGCGCGTGTTGGGGTTTCAACATGGGTTCGGGCTCGCACGGAGGCCGATCAGCGTGGCGGCGTGACTTGGGGCGGCGCGAGTGAATAGGGCATGAGCGAGCCGCGCGGGAACAGGAAATTCGGGGCGTGCGACCAGTCGCCGAGGTAGATGGTGGTGCCGTTGCCGCCGAGAGAGCCGAGGGCTTCGTAGGCTTTTTCTTGAATGGCAAGCGGCGAGAGTTCTAGCGCTTTGGCGCGATTTTGAGCGGCTTGGCCCTCGGCGAGGATCTTCATCTGCTCGGAGTCCGCGCGGGCTTTGACGAGGTGCGCCTGGGCTTCGGCCTTCTCGACGGCCACCTGCTCTTCGGCGACCGCGCGCGTGTTGTGTTGCTTCAAGAGCTCGAGCTCCGCGCGGCGCTTCTCGTCGTCGGTCTCGGCTTGAGCGCGGAGGCGTGCCGCTTCGGCTTCGGTCTCGATTTGGGTTCGCTTGCGCAAGGCATCGGCTTCGACGCCCGCCTTTTGCCGCAACGCATCTTGCTCGGCCACGAGCTTCTGGCGCACGGCGTTGGTGATCTCCGGCGCGAACTCCACCCCCTCGATCGTGATCGACGCAATCTCGACGTGTTTGCCGCGAGTGCGTCGGCGCACCTCGTTTTCGATTTCGTCCTCGATCTTTTCGTTCTTCACCATCAGCTCACCGTACACATGGCGAGCAAACACGCCGCGTGAGGAGCTCCGAAACTCTGGCCCCACCACCTCTTCGAAGTAACCGGGGCCAATCTCGTTGGCGAGATCGTAGAGTTCGGAAATCACTGGGCGATAGATCACCGCCAGATGCACGTCCATCGCGAGCCCCTCGCTCGAGACGGTGTGCACCACGTCTCGATGCGTGGAATACGTGACATCGTAGTCATCCACTTGACCGCAATCGCGGAGCAAACACCAACCGAGGTTGTAGATCCCGGGCTGCAGCACCTGTTGATGCAGCCCGCCCTCGTGCGGATCGAAGCGCAGGCCGCGATGCCCGGGATTTACGGTGTAATACGAACAACCAGTCGCACACAGAACCGTCAGCAAAACGAACGTTCGCATCGGGAGATCCCCTTGTTTGATGAACCACCAAGCGAGCGTGACCCGGGCGAGTGCCGCGTCAGCCCAAATCCATGCCAGAAAGCCAGCCGGAGAGCTGACGACCAATCGAGTCCGTGCAATCCAAGACCACTTTTGCCCCATGTTCTGCCGAAACGACGGCCGAACTGCTGGCATGAGCGTGAGTTTGCGCGAGGTACAGGTTGCCGGCGTTTTCACGCAACGTGGCGCGCACGGCCAAGTGCACGATCAAGCGATCGTGCGCGTATTCAGCGCGCGCTTCGACGAGCTCGACCGAAAGCCCCAAAGCGCGCGTTCGGCGACGCGCCAAGTCCTCGATCGAGGCCGCCAACGCTCGCTCGATCGATTGTTCGAGCGCTCGATCGACATCGCCGAATGCGACCTTGGCGCCAGCCACGACGAGCGGCAAATGACTGCTCGTCGTGTCGACCGCGAGCCGCAGCGGTCGAGGGCGCTCCTGCTCGATGCGCGCCGCAGCCGGTAAGACCGAGACCACACTCGGAGCACTACAAGCGGTCACGAGCGCGACCAACGCAATCACTCGATGCTGCACGAATGGCGACAGAGCAAGGCGCGTGCCTGCAATACTTAGTCGCAATTTCAGCGCGATCCGTGATCGACGCGACTCGACGTTGGGGCGATGGTCCGCGATCGAATCCGCGAGCCCGGGGCTTTTTGGGTCGGGGTCGAAGTCCTACTTTCGGAGCTCGACCCCGCGACGCGCTCAGCTCTTCTGTGCTTTGCGGCGACGAGCGAACGCAGCCAGCGCCACGAGAGCGAGACCAATCCCCGCGCTCCAACTCGATCGGCTTGCGACCGAAATCGTACACCCCGACGAGTCCGCTGGGGCTTCTTCTGGCTGCGTTTGAGCGCTGCCGCCCGTCGTGGACGAACTGCCAGCGACGCTCGCCGCACCGCCAGTGCCCGCGCTGCTTCCGCCAGTTCCGCCTGCCGGAGCGCCGGCACTCGATCCGCCGACGCCGCCCGCTCCACCGAGACCGCCGAGGCCTGCTGCCCCGCCCGCGCCACCCGCACCACCCGCACCACCCGCGCCGCCGCTGCCACCCGCGCCGGAGTTGAGCCCGGCGAGGATCAGTTCGGACATCTTCTTCTGGCCCGCTTCGTTGACCTGGCCGTCGCTGCCGTAATACTGAGTGACGGCGGCGGGCGTGCCGGAAATCGCGGTGTAGGTATCGATCACCGTGAGCTGGTGATTCTGCGCGACCTTCAGGGCGGCGGGCAGCATGATGTTTTTGACGAGATCCTCGCCGGCGGGCAGCGCGGTCGTGCCGCCCCACATGATGTCGATCGGCGTCATCATGTAAACCTTGGCGTTGAGCTTCAGGTAATCCTGAACCAAGCCCTCGTATGCGGCCTCGAATGCGGCTTGGTTGTAGAGCGCCGTGTGGTTGGCGGGCGAAGCGGTCACGATGCGCTGATCGTGCTCACCGAACGGGCCGATGATGGCGATCGCGGGCGGCGGCGCGATGCTCTTCGCGTACTGGCTGCTCTTGCAAAAGGAGCCACCACCCGCTGCCGTCGCCGTGGTTGGATCACAACCCAACACCGCGCCACCATCGCCGTTGTTCTGGACGGCGTAGCCCGCGCCGAGCGCCACTTGCAAGAGCTCGGGGTAGTGCAGCCAGTGCCCCGTCGCGCAGGGCGTCGTCAACGTCGTGCAGCCGTTTTCGCCGCTCTGCGTGTTTTGCTCGCCTGGCGTCACGACGGTCAGCGTCGCTGCCCTGGCCTGCTCGGCGACGAGCAGGGGCGAGAGCAAGGCGAACCCGGTGGTCGCGCGCAGGAGGAACTGGCAAAGAGTGGGGGTTCTGAAAAAAGTCATCGATGACGCTCTCGAAGTTCGGCCCACGGCAAAGCGCGGCAGGCGGTCCGGCTAGTCGGGGTTGCTAGTGTCCGGGCGCGTCGGAGACCGTGTAGTTCGGGGTGAGCGATCCGCCGGGCAGCACGGGTCACCAGCCATTCCGGCACCGCGAGAGCGTTTCAACGCGACTCCAAATGGTCGCTGAAATGGCTGAAAAAGTAGCGTATTCCGAGCGGGGCGAAGCCCGGTTTGCCTCGGGCCCGGAGCCGGGTTTTGGCAACTAAGAATTTCATGGGCGGGCCCTCCGTCCGGCGCTAGACCAGCGCCGGACATGCCGTCGGGGTTTTACTGGGACTTGCTGCTGCTGGTGCCTTTGCTGGGTGGGTATTCGAGGTTGGGGGCGCGTGGGCAAAACGCATTGCTGCTGGCAACCGCTGCGGCCCTCCTCGCCTCGTGGGACCCCAGATTTCCACTGTTCCTCGCCGTGACCACGCTGATCGACTACGGCATCGGCCGACAACTAGCCTGGGAGCGGCCGGATGCGCAGCGACTGGCCTGGTTGCTCATCGGCGTGGCCTTCGACGTGGGCATGCTGGCCGCGTTTCGCTACCTGCCGAGCACCATCAACCGGGCGCCAGTGCCGCCGTTCTTGCTCCTCGTCGCGCCGGTGGGTGTCTCGTTCTACACGCTCGCGCGACTGACTCACACGCTCGACGCGTACTACAAGCTCGAGCGGCCGTGCGCGGATTGGTTTGCGTTTCTGACTTTCACGTCGTTCTTCCCGCTGCTGATTTCTGGGCCGATCGAGCGGGCGGGCAAGCTGCTCCCGGTGCTCGCCCGGCGGCGCGAAGTCACGCTGGCCGGGATTTACGAGGGCACCTGGTTGATTCTGAGCGGCGTCTTCCAAAAGGTGTTCATCGCCGATCGCTGCGCGGTGCTGTGCCAAAAATTCGCGCCGATACACGCCGGCAGTTGGCTGACGGCGCTCGGCGTCGTGGCCTATTCGTTCCAGATTTTCTGCGATTTCTCGGGTTATTCGGACGTAGCACGCGGCATCGCGCGGCTGTTCGGCGTGCACGTGACGAAGAACTTCGTCGCCCCTTACGCCAGCCTGAACCTCGCTGAATATTGGCAGCGCTGGCACGTCTCATTGTCGTCGTGGCTCGACGATTACATCTACAAGCCGAGCAGCATGGCGCTTCGTGATTTCGGCACGGGGGGCATCGTCGCGGCGGCCTTCCTCACCTTTTTCGTGAGCGCGTTGTGGCACGGCCGAGACCTCACGTTCTTGTGTTGGGGTGCCTTGCACGCGACCGGCTTGAGCGTGCTCGTCGCGACCCGAAAGCTGCGCAAGCAACTGAGAAAGAGCCTCCCCGACGCCATTTGGCGCGCGACGGCGCGTGGGCTCACGTTCGGCTTCGTGTGCGCCGGGTTGGTTTTTTTCAGAGCGCCCTCGCTGTCGGCCGCACTGTCGACGTTCGCAGAGCTCGGGCACCCACTGCACGCGCTCGTGCCTGATTCTTATGACTTACTCGAACTGTCGTGTCTCGGGCTCGGCGTGTGGGCCATCCACGCCCTGCAAAATCAGCCGAACGAAAGCGCTTGGTTCTTCGAGCGACCGGTTTGGGTGCGAGGCCTGTGTTACGCGGCCATGTTGTTTTGCATCGCGCGCCTACCCGGTGAAACGCAACGTTTCATCTACGCTCAATTCTGAAGCCGCTCCCGATGCAACGAGTCAGCACTGAAATTCTCTCGCCTGAGCGCAGTCTTGCACTGACCTGGCCTCGCGGCTTGTTGGTCGGTCTCGGGGCTTGCTTGATCGCCACGCTACTCACCTTCACGGTCGCTCGCATCCACTACGCGACCGACAAACACCGCTTGATCATCATCGGTGATTCGGTCGTCGCCAACTACCGCGCCGCTCCCGGCAGCCGCGTTCAAGACATCGCGCAGCAGCACTTGGGTGGATCTTGGGCAGTGCAAAACTTCGCCGAGTCGGGCGCGCGCATGGCCGATTACTATTTGCTGCTCGCCAAAGCCGAATTGCTCGGTTTCAAACCGGATGCCGCGGTGCTCGAACTAAACCCATCGAAGTTGGTGCGCGAGTTCGATTCGGGCGCCGATCTCGACGAAGACGGGCGCGGCTTGATGTGGCTGCCCATGAATCGCGAGGGCGTCGCCTACGCCAAGCTGCGTTCGGCGCATTTTCGAGATCTGGTCCCACTGCGCAAAGCATCGCTGTTATTCGGATTTTACGAGGGTTTGCGCAACACGTGGCTGGAACGCATCAACTGGCCCGCGCGGCGCCGGCTGATGGCGAAAGAAGATCGTCGAGTTCGACGCCAGCGCATGCGTCAGCGTGCGATCGAACTCGGCCAAGAGTGGAGCACGCGAGTCGAGCTGCAAACTTACGAGCAGTACCTGGCCTCGCCGCGCGTTCGCGATCTGGAATTTTTGCTCCAGGCCCTCGCCCGACGCGGCGTGCGCACTTCGGTGCTCTTACCTCCCTGGCCCAATCAACACGTGATCGACGCGGCACTCACGCCCCACGGCCACGAAGTGTTGGCACAGAGCCGGACCTACTTGCTGCGCTTCTGTGCCGAACGCGGAGTTCCAGTGACCGAACTCGATAACGCGGCAACGCTCGCCACCTTCACCGACCAACACTGGGACGACCTCGAGCACCTGCGTTCGCCGCACGCCTACGCCGTGATGGGTGAGGCCGTCGCCGCAACCGTCCAAGCGAATCGCGGCCAGTAAACCGGGGCAGGCGCGGGCCTCGCGCGCCGAACACTCGCGAGTTCGCCGCACCTCGCAGACCGGGGTAGGAGCCACTCCTACCAGGATTTATTCCCCATTTTCGGAGGTACGCGCGGCAACTCGGGGGTGACTGGGGGAAATTGCCTCGGGCTCCATGTTACCTTGGCGACGTGTTTCGGCACTCGTTTTTGGGCGTTGCGGGAGTGAGTTTGCTGCTTTCGATGCCGAGCCTCGCCGCGGCGCAGGGCAGCCCGGACTCGGCCTCCGCGCGCGCTCTGTTCAGCGAAGGGCGAGCCCTGGTGGCCGCCGAAAAGTACGCGCAAGCTTGCCCGAAGTTCGAAGAGAGTCTGCGACTCGATCCCGGCATCGGGACGCAATTCAATCTGGCCGATTGTTGGGAACGGCTCGGTCGCACCGCCACCGCGTGGGCCACGTTTCTCGATACGGCAGCCGCCGCGCGCGCCGCGAATCAACCCGAGCGTGAGCAAGTAGCGCGCGACCGCGCCAACGCGCTCGAGGGCAAGCTATCGCGCCTAGTGATCCAAGTGAGTGACACTTCGGTCGGCTTGGAGGTCACGCGTGATGGCACGCCGGTCGGTCGCGCTTCATTCGGCAGTGCAACCCCGGTCGATCCAGCAGCGTATTCGATCGAGGCGCGTGCGCCCGGCAAGAAGACGTTCAGCGCACGTGTGGTAGTCGCGAACGACGCGAGCACGGCTACCGTCAACGTGCCGGTGCTGGAAGATGCCCCGCTTGCCATCGCAGCCCCGGTGCCCGAGAAAAAGCCTGAAAAAACGCCGCCCCCTGCGCCACCACCCCTAGCCGATGCGGGGGCGCCGCGCGCGGCGAATCAGCAACGCTTGTTTGCCTATGCGGCGGGCGGGCTCGGTGTGATTGGGCTCGGTGTCGGCACGGTCGCGTTCCTCGACTATTCGTCCAAGAATTCAGATGCCAAAAAGATCTGCCCGCAGGGCGTTGGCTGCGCAGTCGGGGACGCCGAGCGGCACAGCACGCTCGTCGATGAAGCCCGCCGCTCGCGCACGATCACCGATATCGGTTGGAGCGTCGGTGCCGCCGCGTTGATCGCAGGTGGTGTCTTGTATCTGACGGCTCCGCCGAGCCGTGAGCAGACGGCGGCATGGCGCGTGGCACCGCTACTCGGCTCGGGTTTGATCGGCACGGCCGCGGAGGGTTCGTTTTGATGGGGCCGCGGGTGAGTCGGAAACGCGCACTCCGTGCTTCGCTGCTCGTGGGGTGCGTGGTCGCAACCGCGTGCTTGAGTTTGGATCAACGCTCGATCGTGGAGCAGCAACCGGCAGGCGGCAGCTCGGATCTCGGCGGCACGAGCGCGAACGGCGGAAGCTCGGCAGGTAGCCAGAATGGCGGACGAGGCGGGTTTTCAGGCTCGGGCGTGAGCGCTGGAGCCGGCGGCGAGATCGAGCAAGCAGGGCAAGCCGGCGAAAGCGGCAGCGGAGGCAACGCCGGCAGCGGAGGCAACGCCGGCAGCGGAGGCAACGCCGGCAGCGGAGGCAACGCCGGCAGCGGAGGCAACGCCGGCAGCGGAGGCAACGCGGGCAGCGGAGGCAGTGCGGGCAGCGGAGGCAACGCGGGCACGGCTGGTTCTTCGGGAAGCGGCGGCGCGAGTGGCGGGCCCTGCGGCGACGGCTCGATCGATCTCGGCCAAACCTGTGACGACGGCAATCAGATCTCCGGCGACGGCTGCAGTGATACCTGCCAAACCGAAACGTATTGGACGTGCTCGGGTGAGCCGTCCAATTGCCAATCCTGCACGGGCAGCGGGACTTCTACGCGCTGCTGGGTGCCAACCGCAGAGTTCGTCATGCCGGCGGACGGCGTCGACGTAAACGCCCATATTTCCGGCTACTACTTGGATAAATACGAAGTCACGGTGAGCCGCTACCGCGCGTTCGTTCAAAGCTACACGATGCCTGCCAAGGGCGCAGGCGCGCATCCGCTCGTCTCGGGTAGCGGTTGGCAAGTCGCGTGGAACACCAGCATCGCCAGCTCCGGTGCGGGCATCGAAGCTGCGTTGGCGACCGGCAACTCCTGTCAAACCAGCGGCGGCACCTACACGCACGACGTGGGTGCGCATGAAGACTTACCGGTGGTGTGCGTGGATTGGTACGAGGCGTTCGCGTTTTGCGCGGCCGATGGGGGCTATCTCCCCTCGGAAGCGGAGTGGATGAATGCATTCGGGGGCGGCGCTCAAAACCGCGAATACCCGTGGGGCAGCGACGCACCGGACGGCAATCACGTCGTTTGCGGTGAACAATTCGGACAGCTCGACCCGGTCGGTTCACGCCCCCAAGGAGTAGGCCGCTTCGGTCATCTGGATCTGGCGGGCTCCGCCTGGGAATGGATGTTCGATGCGTATTTTTCGTATCCATCGAACTACCAATGCAATGACTGCGCGATCTCGAGCCCAACCACGCAACGCGAGGAACGTGGTGCTTCGTGGGCTGTTCCCTGTGGTTCGGCGGGCTTCTCCGCGCATCAGAATCGAGCAGTGGGCGACCCCGCTCGCCGCGATCTGGCCTTTGGCTTCCGCTGCGCGCGAGCCCTACCGCTAGGAACCTGAACGTGAGTTCGGTACGCGTAGGCGAGGTGCTCGCGGGCAAATACGAAGTCGAGCGCGTGCTCGGCCAGGGCGGCATGGGCGTCGTGGTGGCGGCTCGCCACGTGCAGCTCGGCCAGCGTGTGGCGTTGAAATTCCTGCTGCAAGAGGCCTGCTACGACGAACACGCGGTCGAGCGCTTCTTGCGCGAAGCGCGGGCCGTCGTGCAGATCCGTGGCGAACACGTGGCGCGCGTCAGCGACGTGGGCACGCTCGAATCAGGCGCGCCGTACATCGTGATGGAGTACTTGGAGGGCCGCGATTTGAGCGAGCTCTTGCAGCAACGCGGCGCGCTGCCCATCACCGAAGCGATCGGTTACGTGCTGCAAGCGTGCGAAGCGATTGCGCAAGCCCACGCTCTCCACATCGTGCACCGCGACTTGAAGCCGGCCAATCTCTTTCTCACGACTCGCCCCGACGGTTCGCCGCTGATCAAAGTTTTGGACTTCGGCATCTCGAAGACGATGCCCCAAGAGACGGACGCGCCTTCTCCCGCGCTCACCTCCAGCTTCGCACTCTTGGGCTCACCGCTGTATTTGTCGCCCGAGCAAATCCGCACCGCGCGTGAGGTCGATCCGCGCAGCGATATCTGGTCACTCGGGGTGATCCTGCACGAGCTCGTCACCAATCAGGCGCCATTCATGGCCGAGAGCCTGCCCGCGGTGCTGGCGATGATCATCGCCGATCCACCGGTAAAATTGCGCTCGGCGCGGCCGGATGCCCCGCCCGCATTGGAAGCAGTGATCGAGCGATGCCTCGCGAAGGATCGCTCGCAGCGCTTTCCCGATTTGGTCGAGTTCGTGCAAGCATTGGTGCCGTTCGGTCCAGCGGAGAGCGCGCTTGCGGTGCAACGCATTGCGCGGATTCTCGGTCGCACGCCCAGCGTGGATACCGAAGGCGCGGTGCTCGCCGTCACGCCGGCGCCGAACACCGAACGGCCTCGGATCGCGACGCCTGAAGCCGTGGCTCACACCCTGCCTCAAGCAGGCACGCCGATCGAGACCCCCGGACTCTCGCAATCGACCGATTCGGGCTGGGGCCAGACGCGAAATGCCAAACGGCGCACGCGTACGCCGATCTATCTGCTCGGCGGCGTCGCTGCTCTGCTGCTCGTGCTGATCGTCGTCGTACTGCAACGGCGCGCAGGGCGAAGTGCCACGCCTGCGCTGAGCGCAACGGCGCTCGTCGCCGCGCCTCCGAACCAAGCCGAGCCGACCACGCTCCCGACACCGAGCGCCACGGCGGCGCCGCTCGTCGTCGCCGAGCCCACGCTCACACCGTTGGTTCAAGCGCCCGCCTCGAGCGCGATCCCCCGTAAAAATACGCTACCAGCGAGCTCTCCGCAGCACCATGCGGCCCAATTGAAAGCACACCCAGTGGCGGGTGCCGCGCCCGCCAAAGATCTGTTCGACGACACGAAGTGAGCCGCACTCGCCGGGGCCAATGACCCCGGCGAGCCACGCGCGGATCGCGTCAGCAGCCGGTATTCGCGCCCGGGTCGACACCCAGCACACCGCAAAAGCGCACGTAGGCATTCACTCGCGCCTGCACCGAGGCTGGCGCCCCACCATTGCATTCGATCGAACCGTTGATGGTGCGGATGGTCTGCCCGAAGCCTGCGTTGTTCACCATGGCGTTGTGCCCGGTCATCGTGCCCGCGCCGGTCTGCGTGTTCCAAAACCAGAGCGAGGTTTGCCAAGCCACTTTGGCGTCACGCGCCACCATGTCCGGGTCGCCTTGCAAGTTGAGCCCGAGCGCGCTGCCCGCGGCGCAGTAGTTGTAGTTCCAGCTCAATTGCAGTGGTCCGCGCCCGTAGTACTGCTTGCCCGCGGCGCACGAACAGCCACCACCGCAGTAAGGCGCTTTCGCGATCTCTTCGATGTACACGAGGCCGCCCGTCTCGTGATCGACGTTGGCCAAGAACGCTGCGGCTTCTCGCTTACGCGTGGCAGTGTCTCCCGTATTCACGAAGCCCGTGTAACTGCCGGTCGCCGCGACCAGTTGCGCGTACGAATAGAAGCCATTTCGGCTCGGAAACATGGCATTGAATTGGCCTTCGCTCACGATTGCGGAAAATCCGGTACCGGTCGTCGTGCCGCCGCCACCGGTCGTCGTGCCGCCGCCACCGGTCGTCGTGCCGCCGGCGGAGCAGCCCGTCGTCGGGCTCCAAAACCAGGTGCTGATCGTCGGGTCGTAACCAGGGTTATCGTGCGTGGCGATGTAGCCGCTCCCGTTATAGAGCACCTTGTCGCCCGTGACGTAGTTGTGGCCCGCTTGCCAGGCGGCGCAGCTCGACGTCGGGGTACCGCCGCCGGCCGGTGGAGTACCGATGTTCGCGGGGCGCCAAGCTTGTGCGTTCGTGCCGTTGCACGTCCATAGCTGCACGTTGGTGCCGTCGGCCGTACCGGCTGCGGCAACGTCGATACACTTGTTGCTATTCGGGTTCACGATACGCACGTTGCCGCCGCCCAAATCATCGACACGGAAGGATTGCGCGCCCGTGCCGTTGCAGGTCCACAGCTGCACGTTGGTGCCGTCAGCCGTGCCGGCTGCGGCGATATCCACGCATTTATTGCTGTTCGTGTTGACGAGCCGGACGAGACCGCCGCCGAGATCATCGGCGCGAAACGACTGCGCGCCGCTACCGTTGCAGGTCCAAGATTGGATGTTCGAGCCATCGGCAGTGCCCGCCGCGTTCACGTCCAGGCATTTTCCTGGGCTCGCGAGCGTGCCGAAGTTGTAGTTGCCCGCGGCGATCGCCTGTTCGGCACCCTGGGTCGCGAGATCACCCTCGTTGCCCGCCGCGCTGCAGCCACTCGACGCCAAAGCCAGCAAAATGACGCCAGCCAGAGTCGAAAATATCGAACCGCATCCGCGACGATGAATCGACGACATGAATGACCTCGATGGGTGGGTGTCACTCGTCACTGGTCAGCGACGAGCAAAACAACGAGCGTGTCAGCGAGTGCTTCGTTGTGACTCATGAACCCACACGTCGCGCGAGAAAACGTCGCGCGCATTCAAATCGTGATCGCGAGTGAAGTGAGCGTGTTCGAATCCGTCGCCGTTGCGAGTGCGAATCACGGCAGCTCGCAATTTTCTCGCAACGACGGGCGATGGCGACAGCGTACGACCGTCGCCTACACGCTCGCGATTTTGTCTCGCCGCGGGACGCTCGCTATTTGCAGATGACCGAGATGTTGTCGATCAGCACGACAGCGCCATTCGGAATCGTGCCCGAGCCGCCGGCACCGCCGGAACCGCGCGTCCCGCCGGAGCTCGCGCCGCCTGCGCCGGCCGTCTCGCTGGTGCCACCCTGATCTGCCCGGGAAATTCTGGACAAACTTCTGACCCACAAATTTGACATTCTTCGGCGACCTCCGCGAGCAAGGAGAGATGGCGATGAAGAAGTCGAAGTTCACGGAAGCTCAGGTCGCAGCAGCGCTGCGTGAGTGTGTGCGAGCGGGACGCCAGTCGGTCGCGCGGAAGCTCGGTGTGAGCGAGCAAACGCTCTACACTTGGAAGAAGAGGTACGCTTCACTCGATACCGCTGACATTCGCAAACTGCGGCAGCTCGAGGAAGAAAACGCCAAGCTGAAAGGCCTTGTTGCCGGCTTGTCGCTCGACAAAGTCATGCTGCAGGATTTGCTCAGCCGAAAATGGGGAGCCCGACGAGGAAGCGTGACGCCGTGGCGATGCTGCAGGGCAGCTATCGCGTCACGACGCGGCGTGCGTGCAAACTTGTCGGGCACCACCGCAGCACGCAGTACTATGCGAGCAACGGCAAACGCGACGCTACTGCACTTCGAGCAAGAATGAAGGAGCTTGCGGCGGCGCGGCCTCGCTACGGTTACCGGCGCCTGTTCACGCTGCTTCGGCGCGAGGGCTGGAAGGACGGAATTGACCGCGTCTACCGTTTCTACTGCCTAGACGGGGCTCGCGGTACGCTCCAAAGCACGCAAGAAGCGGCGCGCCGTTCTGCGCGTGCCGCCTGCGGCGGCCACGGCTCCGCGGCAGCGCTGGGCGATTGACCTCGTCCACGACACGCTCGCGGACGGGCGGCCATTCCGTGTGCTGTCGGTCGTCGATGTGTTTAGTCGCTCAAGTGAGGTACTTGAGCCCGGCGTCGGCTTCAGCGGTCAGCGTGTCGGAGAGCTCCTCGACCGCGCCGCGAAGGGCCAATTGCCTGCGGTGATCACGGCAGACAACGGGACCGAATTCACATCGAAGGCGCTCGATGCTTGGGCGTACCAGCGAGGCCGTGAAGATCGACTTCACGACGCCCGGTAAACCCACTGAAAACGGCTTCGTAGAGCCATTCCAAGGCCGCTTTCGAGACGAATGTCTGAACACCGAAGTCTTCGAGAACATCGAGGACGCCAGACACAAAATCGGAGCATGGAGACGCGACTACAACTCGAGAAGACCACACTCGTCTCTTGGCAACCTGTCACCCGAGGAGTATCTCCGTCAGTGGAAGTCGGGGGCGTCAAAGAAGGTCGAAATTTCGTGATCCGAGTTGTCCAGAAACCCCGGGCAGATCAGGGCGTCAACAAGACGCCCATCATGGATGGCGCGCAGACCGTGCTCTTATTCGATATCGTATCGGTGGCTTGTAAGCCGGCGCCATGAACTAAGACGAGCGGCGCCCGCACACGCGAGCGGCGCCCGCACACCCGCCGGTGAACTGGCTCCGCATCGCGTTTTCGGATGGCGGGCACGCTGTTCGGGTCGGTGTGCCCGCGAAGATGTGGCAATTGTTGGGGGATTATGAGCTCGCGACCGTCTCCCGCTTGGAACGCCTTGAGTAGATGAGCGCCAAAACGATACCCAAGAACATCGCCGCGTTCGCGCCGGAGGTGCCGATGAGCCCGGAGAACATTGACATCTCGCCCGACACGGGCGCGATCCTGGCGGACCCATCGCGCGCTTTCAGGGTTTTGATGACGCTCTTCAAGCCGTCGATTTCCGCCTGTTGCTCCTGCACCGCGCGCACCAACGGTACGACGAAATCCGCGTAGGATAGCTGATAGTGGGCCTTTTCGTTCTCCGGCTTGACGACACCGCTAAAGTCGAACTCGCATTGCCTCGCGGCATCTTCTACTTGTTGCGCGACAAAGCCAGTGTAGAGCTTTCGTTGTTTGGCCTCACGGGCTTCGCCCTCTGCGATGGTAGTCGGCGACGTAGTCGCCCCGTCGAACGCGGCCAACTTGTCCAGGTCATAATTGAAGGTGACCGGCTTCAATTTTTCGATGAATGCAAGGCCCGGAACATTCTCCTTCACGTTCTTCTTGAAGCGCCCGTCAGAAAGATTGGTCCAGTTCGCGTACCCGCCGATAGACGTTACTGAGTTGTTACCTACTACGACCGAGTTACTTGCACTCGGAACCGCGCCATAGCCGAGTGCGGTCGTGTTCGTGAAACCAGATCCTGCAGCGGCGACGCCTGAATAGGCCCCGACTGACGTGTTCCAGGTTCCCGATGTAATGTTGATGCCCGCATTGGAGCCAAGTGCTGTATTCCCGAAGGCAGAGCCGGCGATGTTAAATTCCGCCTCAAAACCGACTGCGGTGTTGTCTTGCGCGGTCGTGTTTGAATAGAGAGCCTCAACACCGATGGCGGTATTCTGGTAGCCCGTGGTATTGAACCCTAAAGCGCTGGCCCCGGTCGCGACATTATATTCGCCTGTAGTGTCGTAATACAGTGCAGAGTCGCCGATTGCCGTATTATCCCACGCGGTAGTGCTAGCTTGCAAAGCAGAGGTTCCCACAGCGGTGTTATGAGAGCCGGTGCTGGCAGACAGCGCCAAATAACCAATTGCCGTGTCGTAACTGCCTGTGGTGACACTCTGCAGTGCCTCCATTCCGACAGCGGTGTTGCCAAAGGAAGTCGTGATGTTCGCCCCGGCGTTGTAGCCGACTCCCACGCAGTTCTGTGCGGAGGTAACTGACGAAAGAGCGTTGCTCCCGTCCGCGGTGTTGTAACTTCCGGTATTGCTATAAAGTGCGGCAAAGCCCGTGGCGGTGTTGTCGTGTCCACTGACCACGCTCAGAAGCGCCCCGCGCCCAATACCAGTGTTTTGGTAGCCTGTGGTGTCTGTGGTGAGAGCTTTGTACCCATCTGCCACGTTATTGTCGCCAGTTGTGACCGACGCCAGCGCCAGTGTACCAGTGGCTGTATTCGTCAGCGCATTCGCAGTGCTTGCCGCGAGAAGCAGAGCACTAGCAACCGTTGAACTCACCAAGCAAACCGATCGCGATATGATCATAGGTGTTCTCCTTACGTTGGTTGATTCGACTCGCGCTGTGTGCGCGTGTGTGTGTGTGTCACCCGTTAGTCGAGCGAAAACGTCTAATCCATCGATATTTTTTTTGGAAGATGGCGAATCTCGCCAACGCAAGATCACTAGAACGGATGTTGTCCGCCTGAGACTCTAGTCTGGCTTGTTCTGAGTTTTGTCGCGCTGTCTTTAACTCGCGCCTTTGATTCTCGTTCGCCCCTTTATCCAGGCCGCACCACGAGCTGACCGCTAGAGCGAGACACGTTCGGGCACTTAGTCATTTTGTTTAACAGCCCCGTAGACTCGCTCCGCCGACCAGTTTTTTGGCATCGTTGCTTGCGCGCCTTACAGCTCGGGTGGTGTTACTGCGCGGTAGGGATCGCGATTCGATTCGCGTTGGCTTGCGCGACCATCGGGTTTTGCGCGTGTGCCGCGCGTTCGGGGCGAGTGCCCATGGCTGGCCACCGCAAGCCGTCGACAGCTGGCGTGTTCGGGTTGCGCGGGGTGCGCGGGGTGCGCGTTGCTTTGGAAGATACGGAACCGGATGCGATCGATGTGACGATTCGCATGTCTTCCGACGCGAAAGCTCCGCGCCAGCGTGCGTTTCGGTTGCTCGCGGGTGCCAGTGCGCCCACCAGAAAGCACGAGGAATCGCTGCAAAGAGTAGACATTTCGCATCAATCCGCACTGTGGAGGAAAATTCGCGGTGGTGTGCGCTTGCGCATCATCCCTGATCCGGCGAGCGATGCTTCTGCCCTCCGCGGTGAGCTGGCGGCACGCATCGAGCGCGCGTCGGAAGAGAGCCGGTTTCGAGGGGACGCTCTCGCGTGCTTGCAGATCTTCCCGCACAGGAGACGGTCCTTCTCTGTAGCTTTTCCGGCAAGGAACGGGTCTTCACCGTGTTCGTGCGAGAAAAGGACGACGACATCGTGGGATGCATCGGTGTACTGCGCGGCGCCCCTCCTCCGACACTGAAAGAACAATTGGGCTAAGTTCAGGAAGTGTTTCTTCCCTGTGAGGCGGTGGTCGATGCGAGTCGCAGGCGAGAACGAATCGAGGACGAGTCCTCCGTCAACAACCGCTCGTTGGTCCCACGCCAGCACGCCCCCCCAAGCGCCCTGTTGGGTCGCGGGCGACGCGTTCGGACGCTCGGGGACATGGGCCGGGCAATAGGAGGGCGGCGGCCTGGCGACGCCGAGGCGCGGACCGGCGGTTGAACTCAACATAGCCGCTGGATCTGCGCGGCCATCTACAGATTCGTTGACCGCGCAGTCGCGGAGCTCTCGTGCCGTTTCCTTTTTCGCTCGTCCGGCCGGCGCCCGCCGACACGCAGCCGGCGTTCGCCATGCTCGCGGCCGGACAACTCGGTCGAAATTGCTGCCCCTAACCGTCGGCACGGCGCTCGCTTGGCGGGAAGACCGTGGGGCTTGCCGTGGTTGCTCTGGACGGCCGGGGTACCGGTACCTACGAGCGCCATCGTCCAGAAAACGACAACGCTCGACGCGGTCGTGCGAGACAACGTTGAGACGCAAGTACTCCGCTGTGGCGGCAGGTTTCGACGGAGCCGCGCTGTCGCGATTTTGTCTCGCCGCGGGACGCTCGCTATTTGCAGATGACCGAGATGTTGTCGATCAGCACGACAGCGCCATTCGGAATCGTGCCCGAGCCGCCGGCACCGCCGGAACCGCTCGCGCCGCTCGCGCCACCGGAGCCGCTCGCGCCAACGGAACCGCTCGTCCCGCCGGAGCTCGCGCCGCCTGCGCCCGCCGTCTCGCTGGTGCCACCGGTGCCGCCGGTGCCGCCTTCGGAACCCGCACTTCCGCCGCTTCCGCCGCTTCCGCCGCTTCCGCCGCTTCCGCCGCTTCCGCCGCTTCCGCCAGTGCCAAAGGGTTTGTCGCTCGGGCAATTCCCGTACACCGAGAGCCCGATTTGGTTGATGTTGGTCGGCGGGAGACTCGTATCGAGGTCGAGCGTCAGCGTTTCCCACTCCCCGGCCTTCAAGGCCACGATCGGGCCGTCCGCGCGGTGGTAGGTCGTCGCCAGGGAATCGGTACCGGTCGACCAAGCGTTGGCCGTAATCCCGCAATTGGCGTGCGAATTGGAAACGAGCTTCACGTCCACGCTGAGGGTGCGCGCGGTCAGATTCACGACTTCTTGTGGCGCGGAGTACGCGGCATAGGCGTAAAGCACGTGCATGTGTTCATCGGCGGCGCTCACTTTGCCGCTGAACGCCACGGTCAGCGTCAACGAGGGTGACGGCTTGCCATCCGTCTGCGAAGTGAGGAGCTTCGAGACGTTCGCCAAATTGCTCGCGTGATCCGGCGGTTGCGGGCTGACGCTCGCATCGGTAGCCCCGGTCGCGAGATCGGTCGAATCCCATGCGCCTTTGCCCCACGCGGCCAAGTGAAACTGCGAATCATTGAACACTTGCACGCTGCCGGTGCTGAAGTCGAACACGTCGCGAACTGCGGGATTCAAGACACATTCGCCGTTCGACCCGCCGAAGCCCGCCAGCGCTCCGGTGCCACCCAGCGAGGAACTGCCGGCGATCGATGAAGTGCCGCCGTTCGACGTGCCACCCGAGTGAGTCCCGCCCTGGCCGCCCTTGCCGGCACCCGCTACGCCGCCCTGCCCGCCGCCGCCGAGCGCGGAGTCACCCGCGTCACCCGAGCCGGCGGTGCCGCCCGCTGAGGTGCCGCCGTGCGTCGTCGGCGGTTCGCCCGCCCCGAGGTAGCTGACGTTCACGTCGCACGCCGCGGTGGCAGCAACACTCAAAGCAACGAAAGCGCCCCATCGCCGAAACTGTGACGACCGCATTGCTCCTAGCATAGCGCTACACAGACACCGCGTGTACCGCTTGTATCAACCGTCTCTAACCGGGGCTCCGGAAGCGCACTGGCACTTACAATCGCACACTGGCGCGTGAGTGGTTTGCGCCACGCGCCACCGCAAGGCGAGGACGGGCCCGCTAGGTGATCGAGCGCGGCCGATACACGATCTGACCGCTGAGCGACGCCCCGGGCGCGAGCACACGCATGCCGTTGCCTGCAACGCCCCGGCTCTCGAGATTGAACGCGTCATTGACGTGCGAAACGGGCTCCACGCAGAAGAAGTCCAGCGCCGGAGGCACGTACACGATCAAGATCCCGAAGACGGGATCGGCCTGCAGTTCGAGGCCCACACCGCGCTCCGGCCATTCGATGAGTGCACGACCGGCAAATGGGCCGAGGCAGCCGTCCATCGGCATTTGGTCGAGCTCCTTCGGGGTGCTGAAGTCCCACGCGGGCGGCACGGGTTCGGACCATTCGGGGATGCAATGCTCGTTCCCTACCCAGCGGTTGGGCGCCACCGCGGTGAGCCGCACGCGCGGAGTGCGATCGAAATACGGGTGCATGCCGAACCCGAACGGCATCGGCTCGCTCGCGTGATTCTCGATGGTGAGCTGCGCCGTGAGGCTCGACTCACTCAGCGTGAACCGGTGCCGCGCCGTGTAGCGCCACGGCCACTCTCCACCGGGGTACGTGCAGGAGAGCTCGACGTGTGAGTCGCTGCGGCCGACCACCTCGTGGGGCATTTGCCACACGTGACCGTGAATCGGGTGATCGGGCGGCGTGTTCTGCGTCAACTGAAGATCGCGACCACCAAATGAAAACTTGCCGTTCTTCACGCGGTTCGAAAAGGGGAACAGCGGAAAGCTCGCCATTTCACGGCCGTCGTTTTGCGGTAGAGCCGCGGGAGTCGCTCGACGCATCAATTCGATACGTGTGCCCGCGCGCTGGAGCGAGAACGACGCGATACAGCCGCCAAGGCTGGGCCAAACTTCGAGCGACAATGGGCCGCGTTCCAACAACACAGCGTCGGGCGGGGCGGAAGCAGGGGAGTTTTTCATGGGCGCGTTCGTGGCGACAAAGGCAGAGGCTCCTTTCTGCCGCGCCCGCCCGAAAAAAGCGAGGCCCGTCAGCGCTGCCGGCGCGAATCCTGCGACAAATCCCGGCGAATTTCCTGGATTCGGTCGGCCCTGGCGAGGGACGGCCAGTTCCCGATTTGAACCGCGCGTTCGCTCCAGGCTGGATGTTTCCGCGACTCGGGCCCGCGCAAAATTTCTGGAACGAAAGCGTGACCACCTTTTCGCAGCGCTGACCACTGATGGGTCGTTGTCTGACGTGAGTCTCGCGAGCGACGGCACCGCTGCTCGCTGATCGCAGCTTCGTAGTTCTCGCAAAATCGTCTCGCGTTCCGCGAGCGGAGGTTTCCCGCATGGTCGATGATAGGCCGCATTTTCGCCTGCTATTTGCTGGTTTTCTGCTGAGCACGGTGCCCTTCGGCTGCAGCTCTTCGGCAAACACGGGTCACTCGACTCCGAACAACGTCATCGCCACTGGTGGTAGCAGCAGCAGCGGTGGCAGCACGAGTAGCGGCATCTCCGGCTCCCCCGCCAATTTGATCACCGACCCGAGCGGCGGCTCGAGCTCCGTTGCCGGCAGCGCGGGGACGACCGCCATCGACCCCAACGCGGCGTGCGGCATCGGCACGGCGGGCGCGTCGCTCGCGGCGCTCAACATGTTCATCATGTTCGATGACTCGAAGTCGATGGACAAGAACGACAAGTGGACCAAAGCCACCGGCGCACTCAAGACGTTCTTCGCCGACCCGGCTGCTGCGGGCCTTTCGGTCGCGTTTCGTCTGTTTCCAAACGATGCGCCCGTCACGGGCTGCGACGACAGTGACTGCTCAATCGACGCTTGCGCGTCACCGCTGATCCCGCTCGCGGCGTTGAAGCGCGATCCGGCGCCTGCTGACACCCAAGAAGCGGCGCTCGTCGCTGCGCTCGGTGGACAACCTGCAGACGGCGGCGGCACGCCGCTCTATGCCGCGCTCGGAGGCGCCGAAAAAGCAGCTGGGGACTACCAAGCCGCGCACGCGGACGGAAAGAGCGTGGTCGTGCTCGTCACGGACGGTTCGCCCAATGGCTGTACCGAAGACATCGACCAGATCGCCGCGCTCGCAGCCGATGCGCGAACCGCCCACGGCATCCTCACCTACGCGATTGGCCTCGAGGGCTCGAACGAAACCGACATGGATACCATTGCGACCGCTGGCGGTACGACCAAGGGCATCTTCATCGGCGATAGCACCAACGCCAACAGCGATCTGCTCATGGCCTTGTCGACGATTCGCGGCACCAACACGGCCTGCGATTTCGCGATGCCTACGCCAACCGGGACGGACGCGATCGATCCAGAAAAGATCAACGTCAACTTTACGCCTGGTGGTGGAACGCAAACCACGTTCGCGCAAGTCGCCACCAAGGATGCCTGCGCCACGACGGACGCCTGGTACTACGACACCCCTGGGGCTCCGACTCGCATCTTCTTGTGTCCGCACGCGTGCGACACGGTGCGCGCTGACGAGAACTCGAAGTTACAAATTTTGCTCGGTTGTGCCACGCAAACGGAGGTCCCGCGATGAATCGCTCTGTATTTTCACGATGGTCGCAAGTGGTATTGCCGCTGAGCGCAATGGCTCTGCTCGCTTGCGCGGCGACGTCGGATCCGGGCGCAGAAACCGGCGGCCGATCCGCAGGTGGCAACACAGGCCTCGGTGGTAGTGGCAACGCTGGGGCACCGAGTGGCGGAGCCATTGCAACGGGCGGCAACGCCACCGCCGGTTACAACTCGCTCGGCGGGAGCAACGCGCTCGGTGGCAGCAACTCGTTCGGCGGAAGCAACTCGTTCGGCGGAAGCAACTCAGTCGGCGGAAGCAACTCGAATGGTGGCAGCAATCCGAGCGGGGGAAGCGCGAACGGCGGAAGTAACGCCGTGGGTGGAAGTAACGCGAGCGGCGGGAGCAACCCGAGCGGCGGAAGCGGCACTGCCGGCAGCGGTCACGGTGGAGAACCGAGCGGCGGTGACGGCGGCAGCGGCGGTGGAAATCCAACCGGGCGCTGGGTGCCCGCCAAAAACACCACCTTCTACTGGGATCTCACCAACACCCCGCCCAAGAACGACAAAGACGTCGGCGCTTACGACATCGACGGTTGGGGCAACGATGCCGCCGAAGTGAGCGCGCTGCATCAACTCGGGAAGAAAGTCGTCTGCTACATGGACGCCGGCACGTACGAGCCCGGGCGCCCCGATTCCTCGAGTATTCCAGCCGCTTTGAAGGGCAAAGGAGTCTCGGGTTGGCCGGGAGAGTATTGGCTCGACGTGCGCCCGAGCGGACCGAACTACGCCGCACTGCAAGCGATCATGCTCGCGCGCTTCAAAGAGTGCCAAAAGAAGGGCTTCGACGCGGTCGAGCCCGATAACCTCGACTCGTACCAAAACAAACCGGGGTTCACCACCACCGCCGCCGACCAGCTCGCTTACAACGAGTGGATCGCGACCACGGTGCACGGCCTGGGCCTCGCGGTGTTCCAAAAGAACGACCTCGATCAGGTCGACGCGCTAGAGCCGTACTTCGACGGGATCTTGGACGAAGAGTGCAACAAGTATTCGGAGTGCGACACGCTCGCGCCCTACACCGCCGCGGGCAAACCGGTGTGGGATGCCGAGTACAAAGAAGACGGCGAGAGCACGGGCTCCTTCTGCTCAGCCGACGTCAAATCGGGCATCGTGGGCGCGCTGTTCGCGCTCGATCTCGATGGCAGCTTGTTCGAGCCCTGCACGAATGACGTCGGTCTGATTCACTGAGTGCGGATTCACTTGGCTGCGCTGGGAGCCTTCGCGAACTCACGGATCAAGGAAAGCGTGCGCTCGGGTTGCTCGAGATTCGGGAAATGTCCCGCTTTTTCGAGCAACTCGAAGCGCGACTGCGCGAAGCCAGCGGCGAATCCGCGACCGTAAGCCACGTCCACCACGCCGTCGTTCTCGCCCCAGATCATCAGCGCGGGCACGCGCACTCGAGCGAGCCGGCGGAGCAACTTGGGGTCGTATTGGTTGGGCCCACCGTACACGTTCAGCGTCGCGCGATTGCCCGCGATGATCGCCAACAGTTCCGGGGTGAGCGTGGCGGGGTCGATGCGGAAGCGCGCGGGATCGTAATACGCGAGCGCCGACAACTCGGCGGGCGAGAGCGCATTCACGTTCGTTATCGGGTGCCCGTCGACGTGCACGCCCACGGCGTTCATCAGCACGAGGCCGCTCAAGCGCGAAGCATCGCGAAGGGCTGTCTCCGCCGCGACCCAGCCGCCCAGGGACTGACCGATCAGGATCGCGTCACGCAGCTCGAGCCTTTCGAGCAGCTCGGCATACGCGAGGCCGAGATCGGCGACGCTGTCGAACCACTCCGGACGCGAAGTGCCGCCGAAACCGGGATGGGTCGGCACGAGCACGCGCGCTTCGGGAGCGAGCGCTGCGGCCAAGCCGGCGAGGGAGCGCGGCCCTGCGCCGCCATGCAGCAGCACGATCGGGCGCCCGCTGCCCTGTTCATCGACGCGCAACTGAAGCCCGCCGTTCAAAGTCAGCTCGTGAGTGCGAAGAGTCAGATCATTTTGGGTCATTTTGCGCTCCTACTTTGCGGCGAGAGGGGCTCGTAAACCGGGTCACCGACGCCATATAAGCAACCTTATATCAATACATTTACCTGCGCCAGTCTTTTTTGCGCTAGCCTGCCGGAATGGCCGTAAAGCTTCAGGATCTGGCGCTATCCATCAAACGAATCCAGCACCGGCACCATCGCACGCTCGACATTCGGATGGCCCCGTTCGGCATCACGCTCGTGCAATGGGACGCGCTCCGGCACATCTCACTCAATCCCGATTCGTCGGCGCACGATCTGGCGCAGCTCACCTTCCAGACCGATCAATCGTTCGGCACGCTTGCCACGCGCATGATCGAGCGCAACTTGATTGAACGCGAAGCGGGACCAGGCCGCGCGCTACGCCATCGCCTGACCGCGAGCGGCGAGAAGTTGCTGAAGGCCGGCCACGCGGTCATGAGTGAAGTGCTCGAGCAATCCTTCGCAGGGCTCAACGCCGCCGAGCGAGAGGTGCTGTTCGGATTTGTGACACGCATTTTGGAGACGCCCTTGCCAGCCAAAGCGGCGGTTCCCGCACGGCTCGCGAACGACCAGCCAGCCAGTGCCAAACCAAAACGCACGAAAGCGACACACTCACGCCGCGCGCGTGAATGAATCGCGAATGAAGTGCTGGTGTCGCGAATGAAGTGTTTCAATCGCGACTGAAGCGCACGCGCGAGGCATTTTTGTAGGCCTGATCTCACCGCAAATAAATGCTCTAAACCAAGCTCCAACTAGCGCGGCACGCGAATGCGTGGTCGTCGCTGCTTTCGAGGAGCCAACATGATCAAGATCCGTTCACTGATTCTCAATCACTCTTCGGCGCTGGCGTGCGCCTCCGCCGTTGCCCTGTTCGGCTGCGGCGCCGCACCGACGGACACCGGCGACAGCGAAGGCGCGAGCGTCGCAGAAACCACGCAAGCGTTGAGCCCCGGCTGGCACTTCGTCAGCTCCGACATCTCGCCGAGCACCTCGTACACCATCAACGGCGCCGAGCTCGATCTGGCCTTCTCCGGCTACTACACGTGGCCTGGCACTTGGGCCACGGGCTTTCACGGCTACACGTTCGCAGAACCCGTGAAGCTCGTCGAAGGCGGCCACTATCAGCTCACGCTCACCGTGAGCAACGCGAGCAACCCGATCCCCGTGGTGCTCAAAGCGCAACTCAGCGGCGCCGGCGCGGAACAAACGCAAACCCTCTTCGGCAACGGCAGCGCGCAACTCGACTTCACCGTCTCATCGTGCCCCGGCCGCTCCCCCGTCCTCGATCTCACCGCACACCCCGCCCTCGGCCACATCGGCCCGCTCGAAAACACCGGCATCCTGATCCAAAGCTACAGCGTGACCGCCTCACTCGTCCGCGTCCCGTAACCATCACCAGCTGCCCCGATCGCTTGCCGTCACGTCACGCCCTTTCGTGCTCGCGCTCCGCGCTCCGCGCGAAAGGGCCCCCCAAGCGTCAGCTTCGCTGCCGCGGAGGCCCAAACGATCCCCAAAGCGGCCTTTCAACACCAACACCGATCGACGTGGTGCAACAGTCTCGAATTTCCACACAATCCAAGTCGACACGGAAGATCGCTGCAATATCCGAAACCCGACAAGGGCCTACTCCGCGCGAGAGGGCTTGTCGGAAATCCCTCAAGATTGATCACATCGTGGACACGCAGTTTGTGGTGTGAGCTTCGGATGGGATCAATCTTGAGCGAAACCCAGTCAGGGTCTTCGCGTCGCGATGGAGCATGTCCGAAAGTGGACATGGGCCTGCGCGTCGCGATGGAGCATGTCCGAAAGTGGACATGGGCCTGCGCGTCGCGATGGAGCATGTCCGAAAGTGGACAAGAGCC